>OHAC01000016.1_pt1 | contig 169604 bp, 194 predicted proteins | sample 1577051 | NCBI WGS metagenome assembly OHAC01 (sample SAMEA3541499, study PRJEB24748) | human gut metagenome | biome: human gut; feature: human-associated habitat; material: faeces | place: China | collected 2012 | reverse complement strand
CAGCTTCTGCTATCAGCGGAATCACCTCTATCCCGCGCACGGGTACTACAACGAACGGTGTTGGTACGGAAGAAACTGCAACCGCTGAAACCGCTCAGGCTTCGGGAGTTACGGTCTATCCTGAAGACACTGCGCCTATCGGCGTGATTGCAGGAATCGCAATCATCGTAATTGGTGCTATCGGATTTGTCGTCTCTAAGAAAAAGCGCAATGACAACAAAGAGGATAACAATACCGAAAACGCCGAAAACGAAGATTCTGAAACCTAAAGCATAACCGTAACAATATAAAGTAATAAGCCCCCACTCGACAATCATTGTTGGGTGGGGGCTTATTTTCAATTTTGTATGTTCACAAAAAATTAACAAACTACATTGACTTTAACTAACTTTGCGCAAAAAGTGTTGGTATAGTATAGATGTTTACAGTAATTAAAGACCCCTTGTGACGGTGGTCACTCTTTGGAGATTCAGAAAACCTTTCCAACGTAATATCGGTTGGCATTTTGTGGCTTGTTTGCCCCATTGTTGATTTGGTGTTGTGTTGGATGGACTGAATTACCGGAGTGACCACCTCATGAGGGTCTTTATTGTTGTAGGCACGACTTGCCCCCGAAAGGGGGCAAGGTTGGACCTGCACTCTCCTGTAAACACTTAACCGTGTATCGCCACTTTCGCAGGTGACGGTACTTACTGACCGGGCAGATAGATTCTGTCTCGAATGTCCCAGCCTTTAAGGAGGTAACTTATGGACAAGTTCAACTGCGAAAAAAAGAGCGAGAATACTTGCTCTACCACTCCTGCCGCCTCTCTGGAAACCTTCCAGAAGGTGTTCCGTGTCGTACTCGCGTTTGTGTACGGCATTTACACCAAGGTTTCTTCAAAGAGTGTCAAACTCATGGAGAAAATCTTGGAGGCATTGAACATTGACCCGATGTATGCGCGTATACTGACGGCTAATGTTTGGTGTGCTGTTGCTGTCCTTCTGCTGACGAACAAGAAGTTTGTTAGCATGTTGACGGCAATGGGTTTCCTCATCATCCGACTCGGAGTGGGTATCATCTTTTTGGATGTACTCATTCTGGTGTTTCGGACGGTGTGGAGATGCCACTCCGCGCTCTTCCGAACCTGCCAAAGCGGGAACGACGAAGAGGAAACTCCACCCTCTGCCACTAAAAAGGAGTAATATCCTTTTTGGTGCGCCACACTTGCATAACTGCAAGTTTACTACTTCCGCATTTGCCTGTGGAGGAGTAAGGTAACGTGGTGAAAGGTCTTGCCATCACAAAAACACTTTCAAGACTTTTGACGTTTAGTCATAGGCCGTGAAAGTGGTTGAGGCGTTTTCATTGCTTGTATCCTCTGACCGTTTCATCGGAAGCAGAGGTTCATGCGTGTGACGTTTCCTCTTCTTTGGGGCAAGTTTGTCATCATTTCCCTAGCGCAAAAACCAATACCGAGTTGGTTTAGTGAATAATCATGTCCGGGCTGAGCTTCGACATGTGACACGAAATTGTATTTTTTGTCGTTAGAAATACAATTCAATCAAAAAGTCTCATTGACAACATAGTGTTCTGCACTATGTCTCGGTAGTCAAGAAGACTTTTATAACGATAATGGTGACAAAGGATTGACATGTGTTTGCTAGAAATAGCAAGCACATGTCTTTTTTTGTTTTTGTAGTAATAGAAAGTATGTTTTCAAAAATATATAGGTATAATTTATTAGAAAGGATGTGAACGAGCAATTCCCCTACGATTGAAGTTGAGGAATTCCTTGCCATGATTTATGAATAAAATAATACGAAAAATATACGAATTTTTAAAGCTACCACTTGCTGTTTTTTGTATCTCTATCATTCTGTTCAGAGGTGTGTTTTGCGTTGGATATGTACCAAGTCAGAGTATGGAAGACACAGTAATGACTGGCTCTTCGTTTACAGCAATTCGACTGTATGGGAAAAGGAATAATTTACAGAGGGGCGACATTATTGTTTTCCAAACCACAGCAAAACAAGATTCTCAAAGTAAAGACAACCCACGATGCTTCCTTAAGCGTATTGTTGGGGTTGGAGGAGACATTGTTGAAATAAAAAATGGAAAGACATACATAAACGGGAATTACTATGATGAAACAAGCTGGCTCAAGGAAGAGCCAAACACAAATTTGAATTTCGGACCTTTTGTGGTGCCAGATGGCTCCTATTTTGTAATGGGAGATAACAGAAACAACTCAAAAGACTCACGCTACTGGGAAGACCCTTACGTAAAAGGAATAAATATAATCGGAAAATTGTTCACAAAAAATTAACATTGCGCCAGCGGATTTTTTAACCCGCTGGTTTTTCTTTTGGTATATTATAGATAGTCAATTTCTAATTCCCCTTTTCTTGGATGGCATACAAGATTACAATTCAGCCGCAGGTATCAGTAGAGTTACTGTTATTGGCGACGCGATTACGGCTCTAAACACTGAGCTGTGCGGGTTGGCAACTTGGAAGGCGACACATCTTTGAAAAGTGGCTCAACGGCTTATCGTTGAGGTAGTAGAAAGCGGCAGGGGCAAAACCGCCCCCGGAAGGGGGCCAATCGGTGGATACCGATGCCTCTGCTATTTTTTTTTGCCCAAAATTACGATTAGTGCGAATAAATGCAAAGTAAGTATAATTCTTTATGGATGAACAATCAAGAGATTTTTAATCTCTATTCTTTAAGAAAACTGTAGCTTATATGTGAATTATAGCTATTTTAGATATTTGAAAGGCAAAGAAGGAAAATTATGCGATTTGAATTTAAAGAGCAAAAGGAAAAGGCGAAAGTTTCTAAATGCTTTACAAAACAAGGTGTTAGCGATAATGCTTATTGTGTAAAATATTATCTTCATAAGAAAAAAACGACCTCTGATAACTACGACCAAATAGCACATGGGGAGCTCTATGTACTTCGTGATTCCGTAGTAGACAAAGCAGCAAAACGCCTTATTTCTGGTCGATGTGGATACATCGACATCCTTATGGATGACACATCAAATGAAGTGGTTTGTTGTTTGAGAGATGAGCGAATCATGGTATCGGAGTATGTCTGGTTTGATAAAAACGAACTTCTTAAATTGATGGAAACTAAATAAAAAAGCCCTCTTCTGATGTATCTGTTACGTGTAGCAGAATGCGTTAGGAGAGGGCTTTTTGTACACATTTCCAATGTTGGTATAGTAATCGCAGAAATAAAAGGAAGTAGATGATAATAAGTGCTATTTGAAATTGGGGATGTCGTTTGGGCTCCACTCAAAAGTAAAGATGAGAGCTGTATTCAAACGGGAAGACGACCAGCTATTGTATTGCACAACAATTTAATAAGACACGAAACTGTCATCATACCAATGACAACAGCACATAAAAAGGATTTACCAACACATATATACGTGCCAGCACGAGAATGTGCGCTTACGAGAGATAGTATTGCATTGTGCGAAAATATAACGTCAATAGAATCCGAAATTCTTTCTATTGGGCTTCGTCTCAATGTTAAAGAATCTATGCCAGATGTTTGGAACAATATAAAAAAAGGAGTATCTATTCAGATTTCATCCCAAAAAATTTGGAACAAGCAACTGTTTTCTCCGCTTTTATGTGAAAACGGCTACAAGTGGGGTGATGTGATTAGCGTTACAACATCTGTTGATGAGTTACGTTACGGTTTGGTAATTTCAAACAACTGGAGTAATAGAACGAGCAGTAATTTGACTATTGTGAGTTTAAAAAAATGTATAGGTGTTAGTAAAGATAATCTTCAAATTTACTTATCAGATGAAAACGGAAATTGTAAAGCATGTATTGTGGATAATGAATGTGAATCAATTTATTCTGTTGAAAAAAAGTCTGTTTTGAAAACTGGTTACTACCTAAGCAATAGGGATGAACGAAAAAAAATAGAACAGTGGATAAGTGGATTTATACCGATGTGAAATCTCGCCGCAACTTGATGACAACCGCGCACTGTGTATCAGCAGTACGCGGTTTATGTTTTGCGTGTGCAATGTTGGTATAGTACAAAAGCACAAGAAAAGTAACCACGAAATATCAAGAAAATCAATGAAAGGAGTAGCAGTGTCAGCACTCAAACCAAGAGTATGACACGGGCTACTTTTCTTTGTGTAAGCAGTAAACTTACTGCTTGATGGAAGTCCCTACAAATTAAGGGCAAAAAAACAGGTGGAAACACCCAAGAAAACACCACAAATGGTGAATTTTAAAAGCTGCAAAATGCAGCAGAGGAGAAAATTCTATGTCTATTCGAATTGCTGAATTAAAAAAAATTGTGAACGATGAGTTTGGTTTTGACGTTGTTGCCACATGGGTCAACGACTACGGTCCTGCAATCGTTATGGCTGCTATTGCGGAAAAATATGACATTTCCGTTGATGGACTTACCCCGGATGACCTCATTGATGCCGTTGATTACAACGACTTTATGGAATTTAAGAGTTCCACTTTTGAGCCGTCTGTCGAAACGGTTGAGGACATTATTCGTGATGTTGGTGATGATGAAGACATCAAGAGATTCTTCAAGTTCAACATTCACGAAATCGCCGATAACGAAGACGATGCCATGTATGATAACGCTAAGCCTGTCGCGTCTCCTATCCCACCCGCACCTGTAGTTGCAAAAACGACGCAGAGTAAAGCAGTCGTTAATCCGGTTCAGTCTAAGCCTTCTGTACAGGCGGCTCAGCCGCAGCAGAAGTCGGCTGCACCTGTAAGTGTACCGCATGTTGCCAATCAGAACACGATTGCCGCTGCACCTTCAGCAAACGCAAATACAGCTCCCGTTGTATCGACGGCACCACTTTATGCAAACTTTGTCAGCGATAACTGGGAAAGTTCCTTCGTGAAGTGGGAAGATTTTTACAAAGCTCTGTGCGACATCGCCGCAACCGAAACCGTGTATACGCACGATGAGGATATGCAGGCGACTGGCATTGGAATCGACCCGATTCAGAAAAATCTTAAGGTGGTTTCTGTTATGGATGCCCCGCTGCATGTGGCACAGATGGCAGCGAACATGAAAGCTGATGTCGAAGCTGTGCTTTCCACGATGAAGAGTCATGGTGGTACGGGTTTGGCTTTGAAAATGGATGGTGGTCGAATCATTCCCATCGGTTGGTCTGCCATTGAGGGTCTTTCTACCCGTGCTGGTTTTACCAGAAATGGTTTTGAGCGCCATTGGAAGAAATCCGAAGAAGACGCAGCAACGGAGTTGAACGGGCAGTTCAAGAACAGCTCTGAAGGCGTTTCCATCATTGAGAATTGTAACAAAATTCGCGCAATGAATTCTGAGAAGTTCGCCTATGGCAAGCTCAGTGACATTGCAAAGGTTTTCGAAGCTTTCTGGAAGAAGACCTATCCGAAAGCGACTGTACAGAATATGTACATTTCTCATACGACGACAACTTGGGAGTTGAACCTTTCTGCGTATAAAGACCAGATTCTTAAGGGATTTAACACGCTCTATCAGGGTGGTTACTATCCCGTTTTGCAGTTTGCTTCGAGTAATACTGCGAGCAGTGCGTTCCGCATTATCCCGGCGTTTGCGCTTTCTGGTCATAGCGGAGTAACCGTTCCAATGTGTGACAGTGAGAAGGGTCTTCGTGTTGTTCATACCGGAAGCGGAAATTATACGGAACGTGTTGACGGCTTGATGCACAGTATTGTCGAGTCGTTCAAGCAGTCCGATACAATGATGAACAACGCAGCTAAAAACATTGACAGTCTTCAGAATGTTCAGGTGAAAAACGCCTACAACGCACTTTTGCGTGCAATGGCGAACTTGGATATTGCCAAAAAGGCTGGTCATGAGGCGGCAGAGAACTTTAAGAGTCTGTACGGTAAGAATCCGGCAACAGCATTTGATTGCTTCCTCGCTATCGCAAATGCGTATGCTTTTGTGGTACGAGATAACCCGAACAATGTTGCGCTGCAGTTCAAGACAGCACTCAAAGTTGGTCGAGCTGCAGGCATGGATTGGCAGTACCTTGGCAATATCCCCGGTGATTATAAGGGATATTAAGAGGTATTAACCCATCGAAACAAACCGAACGGTGGGTGGCACAATATGTGCTACCCACCTATTTCTTTAAAACAGGAGAGTGTTTATGAGTAGTTTTACTAATATTATCGAAAACTTTGAAGAGCAGTATGGTGTTGACACAACCCGTGCGGCACTTTGTCTTGGTCTTGGTTTAATGGCAAACAATGAAGACGATAAAGCAGACCTTTTTGAAACGGTTAATATGTTTCAAAAGAGTGGAATTGCTGACATCGTTTCCGCTTTCGCCTTTTTTGAGCCAGAAATCGAACGACAGGTTATTGTCTACGGAAAAAAAGAAATTGTTGATACAATTTGCTCTCGTTACAACGTTTCTGTTAAAAATCCTTTTTTGTCTGATGTACTAAATCAGACTGGGAGCTTTGATGGTTCAGATAAAGGAGCAACGACAGAGAGTCTTGACATCCCGTATCATCTTGAAAACATGAATACCGAGTTTGGTTTAGCGCTTCGAGAAGAAGTTCTTGCGAACGCTTCGGATGAAGCTCGCAAGTTCTTTAATGAGTGCGATTATGACCCGCTTCGTGTTGTGGATGGTTCAAAATTATCTGAAGACGAATGGCATAATCGTCGTCGTATTTGTATCGGCGCATCAGAAGTATCTGCCGTAATGGGAACAAATCCGTTTACCAATAATGTTGACCTTTGGCACCAGAAACTTGGTCATGCTGAACTTGTAACATGCACACCGGAAGAAGAACTGAAAAAACAGTTGATTTTCCTGTGGGGACATATTTGCGAGAGCTATCTGCGAATGTATATTAAAAAAATCCCGGAATTTGATGGTTGCGAAGTCCATGTTGAGACGATGATTTTCAGCAATGAAAAATATCCGTTCTTGACGTGTAATCTTGATGCAATGATGAAGTGGCCTGATGGTCATTGGTCGGTTCTGGAATTCAAGGCTCCCAGTATTCACACAAAGAGCCATTATGCAGATAACAACATTCCTGAATACTATCTCGAACAGGTACAGGAACAGATGTTCATGGTAAACGTCGATGATGCATACTTGGTTGCGTTATTTGACCGCGATACGGTGACTTATAGCCACGCTATTCGTGACCTTGATATGGAGATGGAAATTGTTCAGGAGTGTGAAGAATTTTGGAACGGAAGTGTTCTTTCTCAAATCGAACCTGAACCGAACGGCAACGGTGAACTGCTTATTAAAACAGCCCGCCGCTATAAGGGCAAAGGCGTTGCAAACAAAACGCCTATTACTCTTGACCCTGCTGTTTATGCTGCTGCACTTGAAAAAGCAGATGCTTTGAAGCAGCAAATTGCAGCACTCGAAAAACAAAAGAAAGCATTAGATGAACAATTAAAGGATGAACTCGGTCCTGTTTTTTATGCAATGGGACAAAGCACTTTTGCAATTTGTGAAGATTCTGCGAACAACTGCAAATATGTTATCAAGTATCTTGAATATCAGTCTACGCCAAAGATGAACAAGGCTGACATCGAGAAACTTGAACGTGAACATCCTGATTGGCATACCGCCTTGAAGAATTATATTTCTTACTCTGGTGGTGGTCGCCGTTTACGTGAATTGCGAAAGGAGATGTGTTAATGGCTATTCGTCGAATCCATGTATTTGTGAATTCGAAGGGAAATGCTTCCGAGGCGGTTGAGATAGTTGAGTTGAAGCTCGCCTTGTTTGGAATTCGGGCATTGGCTATTTGTGATGAATCGCCTGTATCTGTATATGAATCCGATTGGAATTATTCCACAAATATTCCCACAAAGGGGAAAGTCGGTGCAAGCGATATTGTCGTGAGCGTGGACAAGGAAATTCCATCGGATGTTGTTGAAGAAGCGAAAAGATATAGCATTCCAGTGTTCTATATCCCTCTTGGCGATTCAAGTTCCGATACGTTTAAACAATGTATCGGTGTTTGCAAACGCCTGTTGGGATAAGATGTTAAACTGGCGTGTTTCATAAAGAAGGATATGAAATGCAATTAGGGGAGAAGGTTACAATTGTTTCCAGATTTCGAAAGGAACTGGTTGCAAAAAACGATTGGCGTATCTGCCTGTTTGAAACGAACGAAAAAGATAAGATTCCTACGGGTGGAGAAGATTTACCTTATTTTACAGTAAAGGGAATCATTTCACCTAAATATGCTGGAGAGTCGTTCGAACTCACGGGCGAGTGGTCACGCTATAAGAAAAACAATGAACTTCAATTCACACTCCAGTATGCTGTTCCTTGCGTACCGAAAAACAAAAAAGACGCACTGGAATTTGTAAAGAACTCAACAAAAGGTATTGGCAAGAAGATTGCTGCCGCCATTGTTGATTGGTGTGATGGAGATATTCAAAAGGTAGCAGAAGACCCGATGGTTGCTGCGGCATCTATTAAGGGGCTTTCGGAGCGAAGAGCAAAGCTTCTTGCTAAACATATAGAAGTTGCTTCTGCAACCGCTGCGCTTACAAAACTGTTAAAAAAAGTTGTTGACCCTCAAGTTATAAGAAGGCTTGTTACCGCATACGGCTCAAATGCTTTTGATACGGTTACCAAAGACCCTTATTCAACAACTCGCATCATTGGTTTTGATGCAGCAGATAAAATTGCGTTGGCTCAGGACTATAAACCCAAAAAACCAGAACGTATCGATGCGGCTGTAATGGCTTCATTGTTAACATTGCGAGCCAAGAACTGTTCTATTGTTGTTCAGAAACCTGCACATTTTTATCAAACGATGGAACTCCTGTCCTGTAACATTCCAAAAATCAACGGAAGTGTTCGCCCGGTTGAAGAGTCTATTGTGAATGAGTCTATCTATAGACTTAAACAGCAGAAAAAAATTGCAAGCACTGTTGGTCCCAATGGATTTTTATATCTCCGCGAAGATTTTGATATGGAAAAGGCACTTGCAAAACGAATTCTTGAGCTGGGTGCTCAAACTCCAACGGAACAAGATGCTGCAAAGTTTTGTGCGGCATTTGAGCAATGGAAGAAGGAGCATCCGAACATTCAGTTGCATCCGAATCAAGAAGCTGCTGTGTATGCCGCATCCAACTTGTTTTCCGTTGTTACAGGTGGTCCCGGTACTGGTAAGACAACTGTACTGAAAGCCATTATGGAGACTTACGAGAAAATTTACCCTGACGGACAAATCACTCTTATGGCTCCTACAGGTTTGGCAGCAAAGCGCATGACAGAAAGCTGTGAAAGACCAGCAAAAACAATCCACAAGACTCTGGGACTCGTTCCGGCAGATACACCATCTGGATTTGAAGCGCCGGGCGATGGTCAGAAACTCGCTGGTGGTCTTATCATTGTAGATGAGTTCTCTATGGTTGGTATTCACTTGGCAAATTTCCTCATTGATGCAACCGACTGTACTCCCGGAACTCATATTGTATTTGTTGGTGATGTTGACCAGCTTCCGTCAGTCACACCCGGTGCAATTCTTCGCGATTTGATTGACTGTGGAAAAGTCCATGTCACTCGCCTCACAAAGAACTATCGACAAGCATCCGGTAGTATGATTGCAGATGTCGCAGTCAAGGTAAACACGGGAAACACTCGTGATTTAAACTTCTCAAAGGATTGCGTTTTCACAGAGGTTCCGGAAAATGCAATTGTGCAGAGTGTTATTGATGAATTCACAAAGAGTGTTGGAGAATATGGCTTTGATAATACATATGTCATTACACCGACACATAAGAGTGATAAAGACCCACTGTCTTCCAATATGCTTAATAAGAAACTTCAAGAGATTATCAATCCACCTGTAGAAGGAAGGCTTGATGCCGTCTCCGGCGAAAGACACTTCCGAGTTGGTGACCGCGTTATCAACAAGAAGAACGCAACAGATGTTATTAACGGTGACATCGGTAAGGTTGTTGAAGTTATTTCTGAGGATGTTGGTGCAACGTTGAAAATCGATTTCAGTGGTGAAATTATCGAATTTCCTCCGGAACGATTGAAAAATCTTGAACTTGCATATGCAATCACAGTGCATTCTTCACAAGGTTGTGAATTTAAATCAGTGATTATGCCGATAAGTTATTCTCACCGTTTTATGCTTACGAGAAATCTGGTTTATACAGCTATCACTCGTGCAAAGGTGAAAATGAATCTTATTGGAAATAAAAATGCTATGCTTGCATCTGTTTCGAACACAAAAACTGGTGGCGTAAGCGACCTTCTTTGTGCGCGACTTGCCGCTCAATAACAAACTGTAAAAAGAAAGCTTGGTGTCTTGCGAAGGCATCGAGCTTTCTTTTTTGTGTATATGTTTATTTTTGGAGTGTTGTAGTAGCCAAAAAATGAGTAAAATAGTAGCCAAAAAAGCGAAAAACAGTAGCCAGTTATGTATTGCGCAAAGTTAGTATAGTTATAGCGTGATAGTTGGATGAACCAAATCACAAGACGTCTTGTTTCGCAAAATAAAAATGAATGGAGGAATTCGTATGAAACTGAAACAGGCAGAACGCATTCGTGCGGCTGGTCGTCGTGCGATGGTAACTTACGCTATCATGCTTGCCATTATGGTTGCAAGTATGGTTAGCGCTTATGCAGGCGTATTTGACACGATGGACACGCAGGTTAAAAGCATCTTGGATGATGCTGTAACGATGTTGCAGCATTGGGTTGTTCCCGCCGGAGTTATCGGCATTATTGCATCCCAGATTATCGCACGTCTTCCCGGAATGGACCAGCAAACAGTAAACAGAGCAAAGAGTGCAACTTGGGCATCTATATTCGCAGTTGTAGTTTCTTTTGCAGCAAGTGGAATTCTGTCAATTGCACAAACCGTTGGCGAAAGCATCACTGGTGGTGGAACGACAACGCCTACACCGTAAGTAATGTGAAATTAGTTGACATACAAAACAAGTAGTTTCCCGCCGCTTCTAGCGGCGGTTTTTGTTTTTATTATTTGATGAAGGGAGGAAGTTGAATGGCCACTTTTTTAACAGCTCTTGCTGGACTAGCTGGTATTGGCTTGCTGGTAAATACTGTCATATCGTTTGCCATAAAACTTATCATGGCTATCGTATCAACTATTTACTTTCTAGCGGCGACAATCGTTTTGCAAGCAATGTGTGAACTTGACATTTCTGTGATTGACGGATGGTTTGACAGTGCTGTTGGCAGCAACTTTACCAACACAATAACGGGTGTCGGCTTGTTTATATGTTTAATCCTTACGTTATGGGAAATGCTCAAATACATATGGACATTCGTTACTGGTGAAAATCCGCAATCAAGGCCGGGAGCAATAGCTGTAAAACTTCTTACATATGGCGCTTGGACGACAGTAGCAATTCCAACTTCAAAAGTGTTGTTCACCGCTTTTCACGAAATATATAAAGCGGTCAAAACAATGCTATTTGGTGGAGAAAGTGTATTAGTAGCTCTTGGAAATTTTTATTCAAGTGGAAACAGTTTAACAGCAGACAGCTTTACATCGAGTATAAGTGATGTTGAAAAAGAGAATGAGGGACTTAGCCTGTTCTTAAGCGCACTAGATGTAATCGATGCAATACCCGTTATATTGGGAACAGTTTTGCTTGTTATATGTATGTTTCAATTCTTGAAACTGCTCCTTTCCGCATTTTCAAAATTTTCATCTATCATTATATACATCTATCTTTCTCCATTGGCGACGGGATGTGGTGTAAGCCAATCACTCAGGGGAATTACATGGAGTTGGTTTAAGAACTTCGTATCATCCTTAATTTGCTGGATTCTCAACCTGTGGATGATATATTCAACATTATGTTTGTTTAAAGCATTTCCGAGTGGTGGAGGTGTTCAATTCTTCTGCTGGACAGGTGTGACTTTAGGTTGGGTCCGCTGCGGTCAAAATCTTGATTCAATCCTTAAAGATGTTGGACTTACCGTAACTCACTCGTCTGGAAGCGTTATGTGGGATATGCGCGAAATGGGTTACGCTTGGCGCACTACAAAGGGGTTTGCCGGAAAAGCGGCAGACTTTGCCACTGGTGCAGCAAGCGCCTTAACTCGTGGAGCTGGTCTTAAAGCTCTGGATGCAATTATGCCGGGAGCTGGCGATGCTGCAAGGTTTCTTGGTGCCAGTTTGAATAATGGAGCGGCACGTTCTGGTGGACAAGTAGCGAAGGATTTCGTCACCAGTGGTTTAGCGGCAATGGGCGTAGGGAAGATTGGAAGTGAACTTGCAAAAAGCGCAGGCATCGCAAAAGATTATTTTGGCATTCCTTCAATAAAAGATTTAACTGCGGCAAGTAAAAGTGCTACTGGATTTGGTAATAAATTAAATGCTGTTAACGATGTATACAAAAACGCCAAAAACAGTAGTGGCAAATTACAAGAAAAGGCAGATTACAAAAGTGATAATGCTGGCTCTGAACTAATGGATAGACTAAGCCAATATCAATCGTATTCGCCCGACAAGGTTGCTGAGATGGTACGTCCACAAGGAATGAGTTATAAAGGGCAAAACATCGAACGGAACAAAGATGGAACTTATACAAATAACGGAGAAACTGAAGAAGCATATAATACACGCTTGAAAGATGCATTTACAAAGTTGGGAGCGCCTGACGAAACATTTGATGCTTTTAAAAATCGAATCGAAGATGTCCAAACCGGGTACGGCACCAAAAGAAAAGACGAACTTGGGCAAAGTGTTCTTAGTGGCTCGGCTCAAGGGGCAAGGGATTATGCCGTTCGCAATGGATACAATCCGGAAAATTCAAACAGTCCCGGCATGAAGTTGTCTACTCAGGAAAAAATGTTTGGCGAAGATTCAGACGAAAAAGTCAAGCAGATAAAAATGTCTGAAAACGGAAAACTTTCTGTTATGGCAGAGGATAATTATGGAAACCTAATGGAATATACTCCGGCTGGTAATGTCGAAAAGAAATTTACCGGAAGCGATAGTAAAAGCGGTGATAGCGGAATAGTCGTTGGAACTCCAGAACAGATGCAACTTCGAGCAGTTGGTGGAACAACTGTTGAACCCGGTGCATTTGATGGAACAGGTGCAACAGCAACTCACGTAGACAAGAACACCGGAGCGGTTACTCGCTATCACGCTGAAGAAATTGGTAAAGACGATTCAGGACACATCCAATATAGTGTTGAAAAACTGGACGAGAACAACAATGTCGTTCCACATAGTAAACAAACTGTATTGGGAACATTGAAATCAACAGATGCCGGAATTGCGGCAGAGGTTGCGGGCGATGTAAGTCCAGCGGAAGCCACAAACCGTGCTCGCCATGCAGTATTGGATGAAAGCGGAAGGAAAACCGGAGAATATGCGTTTGATAGTACGTATCAAACTGGAGGGGGTAGCGTACGTGGCGGTGGTATAGGTCGCCATCATTAAATCGCTGAAATGGTTCGAATAAGGCTTTAACTTAAACAGTTGAAGCCTTATTCTATTTACATTTAGGGAGATGATACACTTGCTTGATAAACTTAAAGAAATTTTTGGGTATTCGAGCAATGATAACGATGAGCCAAAGACATTGAAACAGCATTGCTTGGTTGCTCTTGAATGGTTTAGGAAGTGGTATAACAAACAAAGTGGAATCCTTAAAGGTGGAATCATTGCTTATGCCATACTTTCTGTGTTTTTATGCTCGTGGCTTTCTGGTTTTTACACTATGATTAAGCTTGCAACAGAACATAAATATACGCTTTTACAAGCATCTTCTCTTTCAATTCCTCGTTACATTGCTATCGGTTTACTTACAGCACAAGGAATTCCAGTAACATTTGGTCTTCTTTTACTTTTTGCCGGTTGCTTTGTAGTATTTGTCCTTTGGAAATCTCCTGACCTTGACCAAGCAGAAGAAGTTGATGAAGAAACCGGAATGATTCTATCAAAAACAGGGGACTATGGTTCATCGAAGCGAATGTCCAAGGCTGAGGCAATGAAAGCATTTACTGTTGGTGAATTTAAAGATGTAGATGGTCTTGTCTGTGGACAATTCGGTGATGATGGTCACGAGGTTATTACGGTGCCATGTACTCGTGGTAAAAACATGAACACAGTTGTTTTTGCTCCTCCGGGTCGTGGTAAAACATTCAGCATCGTTTCTCCTAACCTCCTTCAAATCATTGTTCGTGGAGATAGTGGCTGTGTTGTTGACCCAAAAGGTGAACTTTGTGAAGAGTTTTACAATTTGTTCGTTCAAAACGGATATGTTGTAAAAGTTTATAACATTCTCAATCCTGCACGAAGTAACGCATGGAACTTTACGAATGAAATTTTCAATCCGGAAACTGGTCGTGTCGATAATTCTCGCCTAGATACATTTGTTGATGTTGTAATGACAAACACAATGAATGGTCAGAAGGAAGATGGATTCTGGGGACCCGGTGAACGAAATCTTTTCCAAGCTGGTGTCGCTTATCTCGGTTGGAAACACGAATACGATTATGAGCACAAACTCGAATTAGCTGCTGACAACTGGGAGGAAAGCAAGTTGCCATTGCTTTCGGAGGAAGACAAAGAAAAGACTTTCTCAATTATCCATGATAAGAAAGCAACGATTCGTGAAAAGGAAGAAGCTCTTCGAACAATTATGCGTGGAAGTGGACTTGCATCTGAAGAAGAAATCGCAACCTCTTTACGTGAATTAAAAGAAGCTTCAAATCCGTTGACAATTGACAAGGTATTTTCTCTATTCGCAAAGAATGACCTTGCAACACTAAAAAAAGAGTTTCAGAAGGATAAGGCACTTATGCCAAGCAACCACCCGGCAATGATTGCTTGGAGTATGTTTGAGCACAGTGATGAAAAAATTCAGCCAAACTTCATTTTGGGTCTTAATCAACGTTTGAAGCTGTTTGCAAACCACGACATTGTTTCAATGTCAGCCCATGACGATATTGTGCTTCGAGAGCTAGGTGAACGGAAAACAATCATTTTCTGCGTAATCTCCGATAAAGATTCTTCTCGTAAACTTCTTTCAAGTCTTTTCTTCTCGTTCCTTTTCTTTGATTTGTCAGAGGCATCAGATAACGCTGGCAAAGGAAATGATAGACTTCCTGTAAGTGTATTGTTTGACGAATTTGCAAACATCGGCAGTATTCCGGATTTTACACGTTCAATCAGTACACTTCGTTCCCGTAAGATTTACATCATGATTATTCTTCAGTCGTTGGCGCAGTTGGCACTTGTATACGACCAAAACGCTTTGACCTCGATTGTTGGATGTTGCGACATTATCATCTGTTTGGGCTGTAACGAACAAATGACAGCCGAATACATAAGTGCAATGTCGGGTGTAATGACCATCGTTGCAAAGAGTGTTCGAGACAACAAAAATGTACTTGGTGTTCGTGGAATAGGGGATGGATATGCACTATCTGAAGGTAAAGGTAAACGTAACGCCTTTACTCCTGATGAGGTTATCGGACTGAAAGATGAAGAACTTCTCATCTACTACGCTGGTCGCCCTATGCTTAAAGCACATCGGTGTGGTTACATTCTTCATCCGTTGTATAAAGCAGGACTTCCAGCACCAATGCCAATCGCAAAATTACCAAGTACCGATGAAGTCTATGGTCATTATTACGATGCGTTTGAAGATGTCACAGAAGCTGATATTAGTCGTATGAAGGTCTATAACGACATTCAAGCTCGTGCATCACACAATCAGAAATCTGGTCGTGGAAGCAGCAATGACGGTGGCGAAGATTCAAATAAACGTCGCTCGAAACGAGAACGCTCTGGCGGTGATAATCCTGTATACCCGGAAAAGCAAGAAACTCGTCACACAGAAAGTGAATCAAAACAAGACAGACCAACAAAGGAAACAAACTCCAACCAGCGACAGCGCAGTGGAAAACCGTCTGGTTTGCGAACGCCTTCAACACACACTGTAAGCAATCCATACCAACAACCTAAAACACGAAACCAAAAGAAAAACGAGTCAAAGGTTGGAAACACAAACGTTAGTGGATTTATGGATAGTTTTAATCAGTAACTCTTTTCTTCAAGTACACAAATGAAAGGATGTGATTTTCATGCTCTTCCCATAGTTAGAAGTTGTGACTGTTTTAAACCAACACAACTTTTTATCGCCCCTCATGTCGCGTAGGGGCGATTTTTTATTGCCATTTTATTGCGACAAATACCAAAACAAACAAAAGGAGAACCAATTATGAACATCGATGAAATGAACAAGGACAACGTTATGATGGACGAAACCAACAACGAACCTATTGAAGAGGTTGTTGAGCTCGTTGATGATGCCACACCAGTTGATGAAACTGCAGAAGCTGAAACTTCGGCACTTGCTGAAGCAGATACTGATACAAATGAAGATGGTGCATCAGTTGATGCGCAGCCGTCCACTAATCAGCCTGCACAGGAAGCTCGTGCGTCTCGCCGCCGCCGTCGTGTCTCTGATGCGGAACTTGACTATATGGGTGATTCGTTCCAGCTTTCTTCTGTTGCAACCAACATTCAGAACGAGATTGCCAACATCGAAGAAATCGTTGCAAACAATGAACGTGTTTCTCGTACCGGACGCGGTGAGTATCGCTATATGCTCGCCATGATGACCGGTAACGATGAGATTCGTGAAGATGGTGACCACAACAAGCTGTTGAGCACCCACGTATATGCAATCGAGGTGTTCCAGCACAAGGATGCCCCGGATACTTATGGCAGCACTAAACTGGTCTTTGAAGGCAACGACTTCACTGCTTACTCCGGCATTGTAAAGAGCGAGGACGAAAGTGATTCCGACGTGCTTCGTCGTCAGCGCAGCTATACCAACCACGCTCCCGGAAGCATCTTCCAGTGTGTTCCTGTGAAGATTGTTCGTAAGGAAAATGGTCAGGTTGACCATGTCATTTGCTCCCGTGCATTTGCTATGGAGCGTATGCAGGACCGTTTCTTCTTCGGTGACCATCCGCTGGCTCATGAAGGCGGTGTTGCTTACGCCTATGTTATGGCTGCAGATGATTACGGTGTCCGTGTCGAGTGCATGGGCATTGAGACTCGTATCAATCGTGGTCAGCTTACTTCTCGTCAGTTGATTACGAGCGCAAAGAACTTCTACAAGCCCGGTATGAAGCTGAATGTTGTCATTCGCCGCCTTGTTGTAAACAAGGAAGAGCGCACCATTGAAGACATCCAGCTTTCTGGTGTCCAGTATGAGATTCAGCAGGGTCTCGTTCGTAATGTTAAGGACTTTGACCTTGCTGCTAAACCCCATGAGTTGGCACAGGTTGTTACTGTTACTCAGAACTTCTATGTCGTTCGTCTTACTGCTTCCGGTATCATCGGTCTGATTGCGCATGACAACATCCGTGACAATCAGACGCTTGCTGTAAATGACAATGTGTGGATGGAAATCGTCCGCGTTGATGAAAAGTCTAACCGTGTCCTTGGAAACGGCATCAAAATCGGCTAAGCAGAATGCACCCCAAAGGAATGCACCCCAAAGGAATTCACCCTTTGGGGTTTACATATCAGGTGAATTGTTTTATTCACCTTGTGGCTATATAATGCCAAGAAGTTCGTTACCGACTACATTTATGATGAGAGGATACATTATGTCAACTATGATTCCACTTGACACTGAAACTGAAGAAGCCATGGCGTACCCTGTGGAATCTAAAGTTAATGTTTCACCGACACTGTTTATGAGTGTTCAAAGTTTTACAGTGATACCCAATAAAAATAAAGATGTTTTATTACAAAAAGTAAATCAGTTAAATCAGCTTGATGACGATGGCTTTTTTATTTTAAGAAATGTAGGAAACGATACTGATTTGATACTTAAATATGTGCAACGATTTGCTGTTGCTGAGCCTACTTATAGAGATTACTTGTTAAAAAAGGCTGTCCGAGCCGGGGTGATGCGTATTTATGCTGCGCTTCGTCTTATGAATATAAATTGATTTTTTGATTCAGAAAGGAGCTTGAGTTTATTTTATGGCACAGAAAGTTGACAAAGACCAATATGCTGTTCGTGTAATTCCGGACAATGCAACAGACACCGGAAAGGTTTTAAACGGACTTTTCAAAAAACGCAATTTGATTGAAGCTGCAATTCTTGCTGCTCCAATCGCCTTGTTTCTTTGGTACATTATTCCTGCAGATGGATATGAAATTCGTCTACGCAACACGGTGTTTGGTGCGATTGTATTTGGTGGTATCGGTGTTATTGGCATTCCACCATACAGCTTATTTGAATATATTGGCATGATGCTTCATTTTCGAAAAAGTAAACACTATGCAAAATTCAATCCACGTTTAAAATGGGAGAAAAAGCCAGAATTTTTGGTTGCACCCGCTTATGGTTCTTTGGGTCAGTATTTTTCGAACTTGTTTAATAAGGCTACTGCAAGCACCGATGATATGAATGAACCAATTGCCGAAGATATTTTTGCACCACGTCATGTTGAAGTATTCCGTGACGACCCGGACAAGCAAAAGTCAAAGGCAGAAATAAAAGCGGAAGATAAAGCGCGTAAACGTCGTCTTAAGGAAAAAGAGAAAGAGCGCCGTCGTCGCTTAAAGGAGGGAAGGTAAGGTAATGGCTCGTAAAACTGCAGGAGAAAAAGCACGCGATAAAGAAATTGCTCGCCTCCAACGCGAAGAAATGGAGCGGAATCGTGAGAATAAAGCTGCTCTAAAACGAAAACGTAAGGAATTGCTAAAAGAGCGGAAACGGCAAGAGCAAATCCTTGAAAGACGTGCAAAGAAAAAGGATATCTCCGAAGAAGAAAAAAATCGTGTCGTTTGGATTGACTCGACTCAAATGTGTGTACCAATCGATGATGTAATTGATAGCATCATCATCACTTCTGATAAACGGTATCTCAAGCTCATTGAAATTCAACCTAACAACTTTGGTTCACTGCCTATTCGCAAGCAAAACGCTGTTGGCGATATGTTTGCATCTATGCTTTCTATTGTACCTGCACGAATTCAGTTTAAATGTTTCTCTAGGCGTGGTGACATTACAAAGTTGTTGGAACGAATGAAGAGCGATTTCTCTGCGGAAACGAACGAAAATTTGGTTCGCATGCAGGAGGACTATTTAAACCTTGTTCGCCAAACAGCAACAACTATTGCGGTTACGCGTCGGTTCTTCGCCATAATTGAGTACCAACACACAAACGGCATGTCTGGTGCATTTGAGGATATTGCCAGTTCGTTGGAAACTATTGCAGCAATGCTTAAAAGCACTTTACGCGAATGTGGAAATACGATTCTTGATACAGGCGATACAACTGCTGGTGTAGACAGCATTCTTTATGAATTTTTGAATCGTCGTGCATCTGAGAACATTCCGTTTGAGGTTCACGCTGACCGAGTTTTTTCAGCCTATGATTCTGCAGAAGCGCCATTGGATGAAAATGGTGAACCAAGTTCCCCAATGGTTACGGCAAATGAACTGATTGCACCTCAGTGGATGGACTTTACACATCCTCGCTATTGTGTTGTTGACGATAAGTATTATCGCTTCTTCTATATCGACTCCACCTCATACACATCAACTGTTGCCACGGGTTGGCTTAATACCTTCATTGGGTTCGGTGCTGGTATTGACGTTGATATCTACATAAAGCATATTCCGGTAGACCAAGTCAAAGAGAAAATCGCTAGAAACCAGCGTTTGAATGTTGCAAAAAAAGATAGCGGTAACAGTGATGACTCTTACGCTATGCAAGACCGTATTCAAGCAGCCACATACTTGTTGAGCGGCATTGCTTCTCGCCAAGACTACTTTGAATTTAGCATCATGGTTACAGCATGTGCTGATTCATTGGAAGAGCTCAATGGTCTTACAAATGTTCTTCTTCGTGAATCCAAAATGCGTGGCTATAAACTCCGCGACTGTATGTTCTTTGAAGAGCAGGCTTTTTATGCAAGCCTACCTCTTTGTAACTGCGATAAGATTGTTTGGAAAAAGGGTTGGCGTAACGTATTGACAGAAGGTGCGGCTTCCTTGTACCCGTTCTTGTCATTTGAACTTCAAGACCCCGGTGGAATTGTAATGGGTACGAACACTCATAACAATTCTTTGGTAATCGTCAACCTTTTCTACACTTTAATGCATCCCAATGCAAACCTTACAATTGTCGGACGTGCTGGTTACGGCAAGACCTTTACATCTCAGCTTCTGGCTATTCGTCAACGTCTGCAAGGTGTTCAAGTTTTTGTTATTACTCCCATGAGTGGTCGTGAAGACTATTATCGTGTATGCCAGAAGATTCAAGGTCAGTTCGTTCCAATGGGTCCCGGTACGAAGTTTCATATCAACGTCTTTGATATTCGTAAAGCGGATAACGATGTTGACCTTGGCGATAGTACAAAGACGCTGCTCTCACAAAAGCTGATTGCTTTACACAGCTTCTTCCGTCTGATTGTTCGCGACATGACTCTTGAGGAGGAAAACCTCTTAGACGGTAAACTTACACAGGTTTATTCCGACTTTGGAATCACTGACGATGACGATTCAATTTTTGAACCGGGTACTCAAACCTATAAAAAGTTTCCCCGTATGCAAGATGTCTACAACCTTATTAAGGACGACGATGATTTACGCCGCGTAGCTCACATCATTCGCCCTTATGTGGACGGTGGTCATAAAGAATATAACCAGTATACGAACGTAGACCTCTCAAACAAGTACATTGTTTTTGACCTTGATGGTCTTGACGGAAACGACCTTGCAGTTGCCTTGTTTGTCTGCATGGATTTCGTTTGGGGCAAAGCCAAAGAAAACAAGGTCGACAAGAAAGCCATTTTTATTGATGAGATTTGGAAGCTTATCGGTGTTGAAGGCAACGATAAAGCTGCTGAATACTGCGTTGAAATTTACAAGACGATTCGTAAATATGGTGGCAGCGCTTGCTGTATGACACAGGAACTTACGGACTTTTTCAAATTGAAAGATGGTAAATACGGTAAAGCTATCGTATCAAACTCTGATACAAAGGTGTGCTTACGTGTCGATGAAGCTGAAGTTTCAAAACTACGTGAAGTTATGGAACTCTCTGAAGCTGAAATCGAACAGATTCCAAAACTTCCTAGAGGTACTGGTCTTCTCGTTACAGGTTCTTCTCGTGTTCAAGTCCAATTCCGAGCATCGCCTAAAGAGTTCGAAGTCCTTACAACGGACCCTGAAGTTGCACGTCGAGAAGCCGCTGAACGTGCTCGTAGACTCAAGGCATTAAAGGAAATGCAGAAACAAAAAGAAGAGGAAGAAGGAACTTAAATAAAAGCAAAAAACAAAACGGTATCTCGTTGAAATGCGCAATATGTATTTATAAAAGGAACTATTTATTTGCAACAGGTTTAAATAGTTCCTTTTTTAATACTTCCTTATTTTAAAGAACCTATAGACGAACTGTGTATTTAATGCGATATATCGACCATAAGTGTAAGCGATAAGTATAAAAAGGAACTTTTAAAAAACAAGGTTCCTTTATTTTTCAATTAAAGGAGAGACAACACTATGATTAAGGACGAAGTAGTTTATATGGTAAATCGCTTCAATGCGATTGAGCAATCTGTTCTGACCCTCTATATTTCCAAGTATTTCAACATTTCGGAAGATAACGCCCGGAAAGCGATTCATAAGTGCATTGTTGCTCGTGCTTGCTGTGAAAAAGACAATTTTATCGTAGATAAGTTCTTTACCGTACCAAATTCAAGCCACTCCCAAATGAGTCGCGCTATCCGCGTAGCACTTGAATTTATGGATGTTGGTGAAACTGGGTTTATGCGCGAGCGTGTCGTCAATGGAAATGACCGTAATACGTTACTTATGGTTCAAGTTCCTGCGACACCAGAAGCAAAAGCAGTCAATGCATCGGCACCGTCACAGCTTATTCAAATCTCTTATATCGCTCGTGGTGACGAACTCACCGCAAGTGAAATGTTGATTACCCTTCCAGTGCCAAGCGATTTGCGTAAAATTTTACGTAGGGTCGCCATTGTCGAGCCGGGATTCAACCAAGAATTTGTACGCAAAGCTGGGTACATGATGTTCATTCGTTTTGGTCGAAATATGTACACTTTCACCTCAAACGACATCATCAATACAGACAAAGAGACTCGGTGGGACGATGTCAAAGAATAAGTTTCTTGATGCCTTTTCGCGCATCGGCATCGACGTTTCATCAACACCACAAAATCAGCAAAAAGTAAACGATAGCGCGTCAAAAACACATGCTTTTTTTATTTCAAATAAGGATGAATCTGTTCGCTATATAGTGCGAAGATTACGCGAAGCTACAGATGCAACATTGGAACTACAGAAGGGAAAAGATATAAATCTTTCCGCATTGACAAAACTTTTAGAGAGCACAGAACTAATGCGGCGAGAAATTCGCATATTAGCGTCAAATTCACTTGATTCTTCCGACGCAAACACATTCTCAGATTCAAGTGATAAGCTTTCTTCCGTTGTTGTATCATCACCATCTGGCACATATCTCCAACTTGAGCTATATCCTCTCGTAAGGTTACCAATAAAAGGTGGATATAACGTATATTTTGACGTAAAAACGGCTGTTCAACAATATCTTCGAGAACATGATGTTTGTATTCCAGAAGATAACCGTTTCACCCTTATTTATGCCAAAATTACGACAGCAGATGTGAAACTCGCAAAGGGGCGCTGTGACAACGATAACTTCGAAATGAAGCGCGTTACTAATGCAATTACAGATGCTATTGGTATTGCAGATAGTGTAGATAAGTTTTCTTTCTTTTACACAACAATTCATGGTAATGAAGACAAAACAATCGTAAAAATGGTTCCTGAAATCGATGTAATTTAACACGAAAAGCGTACAGTTTCATAGCTGATGAATCGGCTCGAAACTGTACGCTTTTATTTCGCGATTTTGTCGGCATTAAATATTGAACAGTTTTGTAACAAAAATCAAATATTTGCAACGAATCTACGACAATTCTAAGCCGCTAGTGCGTCCAGCGCTGAGCACCTGTATTCCAACAGAGGTGGTCAGCAAACTAGCGTAAGCTCGAAAAAGGGGATAGGCAAAATGCGGGAACTGTATAAAAGCGGTGTAAGAGCGGAAATACTATTCTACTTGCGGGATTACGGGGATACAAAACGCTCTTCTCTGGTATCGGTGTTTGCGAAGTATAATGCCCGCCACGTCCAACGAGTTGTCGCAAAAATGATAGAAGATGGCGAGTTGGACGAATACAAGAAACCTCCAGAACCAAGTAAAACGCCTGTGAGATATGTACGACTAACGGACCTGTCCACACAAAGGATAAATGACATTGAAAAACAGTATGGAAAGCAAGAAAATGTCGTAAAGACAGATATCTCACGGATAAAGAAAAAGAACCGTAAGGAAGCTGTCCTTCAGGTGTATAGTACATGCAGTGCTATGGGGTGCGGCGTGACGGAAGCAGACAAACTTCCTATCCAACGGCTGATTGGCAACCAAAAGACCCCCACCAAAGGACTGGAAACTAAAATCATACAGAAAATGGAAAGGGATGGAGCGTTCTACTCCATGACCGAAATCCGTGATGCGTGTAAAGAACAGCTCGGATACGGACCACTAAACGCAACTCGGTGTGTGGGAATAATAATTCGAAGAAGAAAAGTTCAATTCGTATACAATATTGGCGGAAAGCTAATCTACTTCAATCAGATTCTGGAAGAGCGTACCCGTGATGTAATACTCGAAAGTTTGGAACGCTCAGAAATCTCACGAGAATGTATTGATTTCGACCAAACCGGAAAAGCATCTTGTATTATATTTGGAACAAACTACGCTGTTATCGCGAAGCTGTTCTATGAAAGAAAAAAAGGTGCTTTGAATTTAGACGCTAACGGGAACCCAAAAGAAGTAAAAGGAAAATGGGAACCCAACCGAGACAAATTGACGGTAAAAAATCTAGCGTCCCTTTACAGCGAAGCTTATTTCGTATCACTAAAAAACACGCGAGTGGATTTTGATACAGCAAGTCGTATGACACCAGAAATCACACGAGATATCGAGTCAAAATGGATTTCAAGTCAAAGCGCACTTCGCGAAGCAAGAGATTCAAGCGGAGCTCAAGCAGTCATCAAAGGCAGCGGAGCAAAAGTTTTCTTGTGGTTCGATAACAACTTATATACGCTCTACCACGTATTTGAAAGCCAAGAGCAAGTTTATGTGGTTATACCGGAATCCGGAACGGAACAAGTAATTGCACGTGTACTTGGAACAAGACTGATAAAAATCCAAACCATCGCAGGCGAAGTCCTGAATGTGAAACGGTACGATGATACTGGTCACTTAATCAAGGAGGCGCAGCCCTAATATGCTTGTTATAAGAAAATGTCTGAAGTGCAAACAGCCATTCGATGCATTACTCGGAAGCCACGATATGCTTTGCGATGCTTGCGTAGCCGCAAAGTTAACTGATTCATGGTATGACGAAGAATACGAAAATGCCGAATACAATAAATTCAAGAGCGAAGCTGACGAGGATATATTTGAACACGAAGCCATACTTGACATAGGAAATGTCCCAACTGTGTTAATTCCGGAAGGCCAGACTTACGAATCATTTATGAAGTCGAATGTACCGCGCAGCCAAGAATCTAAAGAAACGCAACCACAAACCAAGCAAAAGGCAAAAACACAAAGAAGCAAAGAGAAAATTGTATATCGAAGACAAGATGTGAATCCATATGTGCCTATCACAAAGGACAACTGCGAAGCAGTTAAACAAGCAGAAAATTCACAAGATAAAATCGAGAATGATAGCCGTGTTGAAATTGATGAACAAATGAATTCACAAAGTAAAGAGTCATCCGGTACAGAAGAAGCGTTGCGAGGATTACTAAAAGATGGGTTTGATGATATGTAATTACAAGCCAAATTGAATCTAATTGGAAATAGACGGGGAATGGACGGAGAATAGACCAATGATTTTCTTGACGGATAGTATAGACCACTTAAGTGGTCCAATATTAGGGCGCGTAGCAGATGATACGGGAAACTGCGTAGCCACAGAAACCAATAACCGCAGTATAAACATTCTTGTAATTGGTGAAAGAGGTACAGGAAAGAGTGAAGACTATGCCGCAAATGCGGTTCTTCAAGCAGTAAAGCAGTCACGAAACATTATCTGTTCTGATGACAATATCTGTGAATTTGCCGCACAAGAAGAAATGCTTTCACGCAATTACACAATTATTACTCTTGACCGTTGGGCAGTTGATAGAGAAAACCTCCGCAAATGGAATCCATTGTGTGAGTTGCTTTTGTGCGAAGCTGAACAAAATGCTGGCACTTCTGTACCATCGGCACAAGAGAATGAGGTAGCGACTCTATCTTCCATTCTGGCAAAAGCAATCATAAAGAACGCGCAGCCAGTACGACCTTGTGATGAAGATATTTTGATTCACGCTATAACAAATGCCATTCTGTCTGCAGTATCTGAAAAAGCAACATCGTTTGACCGCGTAGCCGAGATAATAGAATGCGAAGCCGCGAAGCAATCGGATGTATGGAATGGACATATGCAATCGTGTGTTCAACGGGTCTTGAACAGCTTTATGCTAAACCGCGTAGCAATGGATGGACAAAAACAGATTATCACAATTCAAGATATTTTATCTGCAGAAAATCCGAATCCTGTCGCTATATTTCTCAAAACAGGGAAACGAGTATGTGATACAGATAAGGAACTATATTCTGCCTTTCTTGGTATGTTGTTTTTCAAATTGAAAAAATATAACTCTGAACAAATAAAACAATCACATGAGTTTTCTTTCATATTCGATGATTTTCAAAATATCGGATACATCCCACAACTGACCGACATTCTATATGACATAAGGAGTAATCCATACAACAGCCAAAAGACACAAATCAGCATAATCGTAGAAAAGACTGCTGATTTACAAGCAGCGTATGGGGTAGAACTGAATAAGCTTTTGGCATCTATTGATGTGACAGTAGGCTTCCATTACAATAACAACCCATCTATGCTTATGAGTTGGCTGAAGAAAAGCAGCGCAGCAAAAGAATGCAATGTAAGTGTCTATGATATGGATAGCCAACGAGAACTAAACCTTATTGGATTATCGTACTTAGACCACCCAATGATAAAGTAAGACAGGAGGACACAGAAATGAATAAGATTGTGGCATTGACACTAACTGCAAGCATTGCACTTGCATCTCTTACAGGTTGTGCAGCAAAAGATGCGCAGCAAAAGGAGACAAATGTTTCTGGTATTTCAAATTCAGAGGAGAACGATAACCGAGATAATGATTCTCAATATCAAGACCCGGAGAATATTGTTTTTGAAGATGACATGAGCGCAACCATCGACCTGCCAGTTGATGACATCAAGGTGACATTTGATGGAAAAGAACTTATGCCGGGAATGGATACAGCAGAAGAAATAAAAGCCTCATTCCCAGACACCTTTACGGATAATTCTCGTTTTAATATAAATTGTTGGAATCCGGAATACATTGTAGGCTCTAACGCAGAACTTACGGTCAGCGATTCTTCCGATGATTACAAGACGGAAGACAAACCGAATTTACAGGATGTCGTTCCATCACTGTACATCTTCAATAAGCTGGGAACTCTTGTACCGATAGCCGACACGCAATTTAATTTTCTCGGTATTACTGAAGACGCTTCTTTTGATGATGTACTGGAAGTCATGGATAACTACGGGAAACCCTATTACGGGCATAATTATACAAAAGAAAGTGAAGACCAAGCTGGCAGCGGTTCCGGTATCTTGTCTTATCTGACAACGGATGGTTACAAAATCGAATTCTATTTTGATGGATACGGGAAATACATGAATTCTGTTCATATCGCATACGTACCCGGCGAGCTGTCTCGTCGAGAAGGGCTGGCGAGCCTGCAAGATAATCAATAGGGTATGCTCAACATGGAAAAAGAGCCCCTACCGTAATCGGGAATGTTATGAGGATTTATTTTTACGAAAGGAAAAATAGTATGAATAGAAAAATGATAAAAGCATTAAAAAACAAATATATTTATGTAGATATAGATGGTACTATAGCTGAATACCGATTTAATAACCACGTAAATGCAAAAGATGGAACTACTAACGGGCAAACTATGAAAGAGATAGAAAATCATATTTTCCTGTATAGTAGACCATTAAAAACAGTCATTCAAACGCTTAAAAGAGCAAAGAAAGAAGGCATTTGGATATGTGGTGCTATTATATCACCTGTGGAGTTACTTGATAAGATTGTATGGCTTGAGGAAAACTGTAAAGGTATTGAGTTCAATGGAAATTTTTGGTTTGTGCCAGAAGAATATTGGGATAATTTTCTTGAATATTTTGACCATAATAACAGCTTAGGGTACAAACTTGCTTCGAATGATACCTGTATTGAAACTAAATATGGAACAATTATGAAAGGCTCTAAAACTCGCATATGGGATTGGATTATAAGTCACAATTTTCACAAATTAGAAGAAACCGTATTTATTGATGATGTATTATCATATTTAAAACAGGCAGAAGAAAAAGGTGTTACAGCTTATCATATAAGTAGTTTTATTGAATAATTACATAAATTTTGATAAAACAGCAGGACAAATGATGTAAGCAAAGGAAGGAAACGTTTCCACATTCACTTTGGCTGCATCATGATGAAGGAATAGCCACCAAACACATAAAAATTTCAAATTGAAAAATCTCCGACACGGTTTGTTCTGTGTCGGAATTTTTATTATTGGCAATGCTGCACCCATCAACTTCAGTCTGATATGTTGAGCATCCGTCACGGAGAATGATTCGTGGCGGATTTTTTTGTAGGAGATAGTCATGAAAGATGTATCAATTACGCTTGTAAATGAGAGTTGTTTTTCATTCCTGAAAGAGCTGGAATCAAACTCTATTGATTTGGCGCTTATCGACCCACCATATGAAGTTTCGAGAGAAACGAACTTCAAGTCAGGGGAAGCAAAAGGCAAAGATACAGATAGGTTTCGCGTTTCAATGGATTTTGGTGATTGGGATTCTGACTTCACGGGACTTGATGAGGTTATTAAGGAACTGTACAGGGTGCTGCGAAAAGGCGGCACCCTGATTTGTTTTTACGACATCTGGAAAATCTCAATTTTAAGAAGATATTTTGATGATGCAAAATTCAGGCAAATCCGATTTATCGAATGGGTAAAGACAAATCCTGTTCCTATCAACAGTAAAATCAACTACTTAACAAACGCCAGAGAAATTGCAGTTGTAGCTGTCAAGGAAGGTAAAGCTACATTTCATTCAGAGTACGATAATGGGATTTATCGGTATCCTATCTGTCACGATAGGGAAAGATTTCATCCCACACAAAAACCTTTGGCGTTAATTGAAGAATTGGTCATCAAGCATTCTAATGAAGGCGATATGGTGTTGGATTGTTTTGCCGGTTCTGCTACAACAGCAGTGGCTGCATATAATCAGAGCCGTAATTTTATTGGATGTGAACTATCAAAAGAGTATTATAAAAAATCCATCAAAAGATTAAAAGACCTAGGCATCGCCGCAAAAGAGGTGATTGAATCATGACAGCGAAAGAAATAAACAAAAAAATTCAGGAAATGATTAGTAGCGATTCAGTGCCTCAAGATGAAATCATTCGATTTGTGAAAGGTGAGTGCCAGACCGTTTCTTTAACGCCACAAACACTTGGAATGCTTTTTGAAATGTACGCAGATGTAAAGTATGACGCACTTGACCCGACATCGTGTTTTTCGAGAGAGATTCCTATATCAGAACTAAAAAACTTGCATCCGGGATTCGAAAGCAGTAATGGATGTCAATGGGCAAGGTCTGATGGCAGCTATCTTGGAAAAAAATATAAAATTAAAAGACCTCAAAAAGGCGGAAAAGTGTTTTCTGTTCGTCTGGATGGACCGAATGCAAATTCTGTAAAAAAGCATCGAGGTATACGACAGGATATAAGGACGGAAATATCAAAGCAGCGTTGTGTAGTGCTCGATGTTGGGTCAAGTATAGAAGTGGACCATAAAAACGGTAAATATGACGAGCTGTCAAACATCGAACTTGAAAATCAAAAAATTGACGATTTCCAACCATTATCAAAGGCGGCGAATGATGCAAAGAGACAGCATTGCAAGGATTGCATTAAAACGGGGAAGCGATATGATGCGAGACGGCTTGGATACAAAGAAGGTTGGGTCGTTGGAGATGAAAACACATCGCCTTGTATTGGATGCTATTGGTATGACCCCAAAAGATTCAATCAACTAATATCAAAGGATTATAAAAAAGAGAAGTAAATGTCCGAAATAATCAATGTAAAAGGAAGTGTTATATCATGAAAAGCAATGTTATAAAACTTGATGTTACTGCCACACGCATTGGTAACGATAGTACACCAGACAGTCTTTCCGTTTCTATTAGTACGCCTGTAAAGGATGATGATAAATCGGCTGGCGATATACCGTGCAACACGGAACTGGTTACTTATGCCATCGGTGCGTTATACAGCCTTGCAACTTATATACGCCCTGAGTGGATAGACAACGAGGAAACCAACATAACCATCGATGTTTTCATTGATGGCACAAAATGTCAAAGCCGCAACGGTGTTGTTGTAATGAAGCCAGAAAGCTACACCTTCGACATTTAACAAAATAAATATTATCTGAGCATTTACGATACAAATAGCAACTTACATTCATCTGGAAAACGTAAATTCATTACCGAAAACAATAAATACCAATAATCAATCAAAAAGGATAGCAAAAATGCAAACTGATAATAAGGTGTGGATTTCAAATATCACCTCTGACAAAGTGGTTGGTAAAGACATCATTGATGGTGGGCTTCACCATTTTGTATGCGATAAAACTTATCCAAATGGAAAAGTAGTAAAGCAGACAATGTGCGTACTAGCTGATGAGACATTCAAGGAAGTTCAGAAAAAAGGATACTATAAGAAGGAAAAGCGGAACACAGCTAAAAAAACGAAGGACTAATACTATGCCAACACTAACAACACAAATGACAAAAGCGTTGGATACATGGACACCTACTGGATGCCAAGGAGAACTTCTCCGTGCTGATGAAGTGAATTTATATTATCAAAATGCACGCCTTGGAAGAGTTGACTACATGACTGTACATGAAGGTATATCAGATAAAACGATTGAACACAGTTGCAAGTTAGCAGCCTATTCAGAACAAGACCTTGCAAAACTACGAAAAACGATTTTTGCTTGGCAAAGACGAAATCATTGCAAGAAACAGCCAGAGCGATGGCAATTCAGGAGAAGCACTTGTTACGATGTGGACTGGAGTTTTAGGTTTGAACCTTGTGATAGAAACGATTGCTCACTTAATGTGAAAGCAAAAAATCTTTCAAACGAACCCGAAATCGTTATTACATGCATTGAAGTAAAGAGTTCATTAAACGATTTTAGTTCCATAAACGGACACAACCTTGTTGGAAATTGCAACTACTATCTAATGCCATACGAAATGAAGCATAAAGTTATAGCCACAGAAATTCCACCAGAAATAGGTGTACTTGCTTACGACAACGGACAAATACGAAAAGTGAAAGAGTGTAAATATAGAAAAATCTCATATTTAGAGCAAGGTTGGCTTTTGTATAGCTTTACAAAGCGAACCTGTCACAGATATTAAGTGCAAAGGATTATCAAATGAGTTTTTTGAGCATAAAAAATTTTATTGTATCGGGTTACGAATCATTAAAAAATAAAAATTATTGGTCGGCTTTATCTGTTGCACTTATGCTACCAAGTATATGTTCTCGATTAACATATGGCGACGAAGAGCACAAAAGTTCAAACCAAAACAACAACACAGGCTATTGGTACACAGATGGGGCAAATAAAATTCATTGGAAAGATAAAAAATGCTATATTGATTGGTGTAATGAGTATATAAAGCATGGTCTGGAAGGACTTTGCTTAGGCGAAGATTATGCAGAAGTTTTGTATGACCTTAGATGTAATATTGTACATGCTGGATGTGCCGACATACATGCTGATGGAAAACGTATATATCTATCATTTGGTAATGCTATTCCTACCACAGAGTTTGAAAAGTACAGAATTATAAATGTACCAGACATGTGTACTATTATTTTTGCGTGTGCAAATACGTGGTGTAGTCTTTTCTGCGCTTCCAACTTAAAATATACTCGCGTTTTTAATGGTGAAAGTAATGATGATAAATCACTTTACAATAAATTATGTAATGAGGAACGCGCTAATTATTTAAAAAAAACAGTTTGACAAATAAATCAACAATTTATGAATCATTTGTTTGAATTGAAACAACACGTATTGACAAAGTGATGGTAGCACGGACAGAATCCGTGCCTAATAGTCCGTCGAATGGGAAAAAATTGTAGTCCTGCTGGATTACAAGCCACCTCCTTCAGGTGGTGGTAGTTAACAGATGACCACTTTCACAAAACAGATTGGAGGACAACTTGGTAGCAAGAATTCTTTGGCTGCGAGCCTTTTCAGGGTATGCCATCCTTGTGCTTTTGGGTATCATTGGGGTACTGTGGATTGGCATGGAAATTGTAATGGCGATACACACGAAAACGAGTAGCGCGGCAAAACTTTGGACAATGGATATAGTTGCGAACATTATTGAAATGCTGCTTAACGGCATTGGATTGCTGGTTCCGATATTTATCGCTGCCTTTGTCATTTCGCTATTCGTTCATTGAGAGGTGGGTATTATGCCATTTTTATGTACAAGACACAGGAAGTAATTCATGTTGCACTAAAACGCAAGTCCAATAACACATAAGAGGCAAAAAAATGCAAGTTGCTCTGACTTTTGTGGCAATACTTGCCATAGTGATGCTACTCCTCTGCGGAACGCGGCAAATGTTCATCCTTTTAGCGGTTCTTGCTGCGGTATCAACGGTCTGCTGCATTGTGGCTTTTTATATTTTGCAAAAGGGAACTGACGAAAAGAACGCAAAAGACGCAGCACTGCAAAAGAAAATCGCAAATTGGCGTAAAGTCCGGCGTAGGCAGCTCAGAAGTAATGCTAATAACGATGATATGTTCGATGCCGGTGGCGTAACGCAAGACCTGCGATTGGCGTTGGAAGAGGGTGAGCAATTTTTTGAGGAGAATCATGAAATAGAAAAGCTGGAAATTAAAATCATCTTGTGGAATCGAATCGGAGATGCTTTCAAGCACCTACTGAATAGCTGCGTAATCCTTGTTTGTCTTTTAGCGCTTTCGTCTTTCGTTGCTTTTGCATATAGCTATGTGTGCCGTTTGTGGGGGTAAAGGAGCTATACATAACAGCATCTTAAACGCACGCGTGCGTTCGATAAATGCACGCGTGCGTTTTTGTGCATTTCCGCGTATTTATCGCTCATTTTTTGTGAGGAAGAGAGGTAGAAGAGCGGGTGAAGAAGATAATAAATACATTTTGCGTTATTCGTAAAATCAAATATGACTGTTGAGTAAGAGGCGAGAAAATCATGCGAGATATTAAAAAAATCGAAAGAAAACTCTGCCTAACAAATTCTGCAGCCAACAAAATTTTAAGTATTGCAAACAAAAAAGATAAAGATACAAACAAAATTTTCGCCGCAAAACAGATGCTAGTTTATTATCTCGGTGATATATTAGCAATTTTGCGTAAAGATTCCTATACACCTGACGATATACTGCTCTTGATTTTGAAGACAAGTATGTGCTTGAATGCAATTAGATATCTATTTCAAGCTGCCTTAGAAAAAGATTGTTTGAATTACCTAAATGACGAGGAAAAGAAAGTAATCGCTCGATTTAGAACATTAAGAAGCATTACAACGGCACATCCGTTTGATACAAGCCGTGGTGCTCCATCTGATTTTGGAAGAAATGGCACGGAATGGTTCGTTAACATTCATCCTTTCTGTAGAATGGATAGAGTTATGATTGGCAGCAACTGTGGCTTTTGCGATGATGAAGCTTACGATGATAAAAAAAGCCGGATTTTGTAATGATGGTTTGCAACGAAACAAATGATTTTCCACATCGTAGGGCGGTCTATATTTATGATGATGTCATAAATCCTCTTGAGATTACGCTTGGATTGTTAAAAAGAGGCTTAGCCAAAAAACAGCTTAAAGAGTACAGATAATACAAAAATACGAAATCGTGCCTATGAGCGGCAAGGGCATAAGTGTCCATTGTGCGTTGCAAATGGCATCAACACCGAGTACGCCTTTGAGGACATGGAAGGTGACCACATCATTTCTTGGAGCAAGGACGTGCATACCACGGATGACAACCTGTAGATGCTGTGTAAGAAGTGCAATGCGGCTAAGCCGGATAAATAAAGCCGATAGGGGGAACATGATGGAATATCGATATTTTATGTACGGTATGTTCGATGGCACAGATGGGAATAGATACGACATTTGTATTCCTTCTCCGTTTGTCCGAAATTCAAAAGTTGAAGCCATGAAGGACGAGAACCTTGCCTACCGTTTTTGTGCCATTGATTCAGCAGAACCTATGCTAGTTGCTTTTGCAAACGAGCACTTCGAGCCTATGAACAACGGTAAAATACAGTTGAAATGCTGGGTAGACAAGAATGTCGTCGGAACCTATACCTTTGAGGAGTTCAAGAAGAACGGCGGGTATATTCGACAATTGAAACAGAGCAGCATGGGAAAATATGTAATAGATGAGTCGGATTTCGTCGATACCGATAAGTCGTTTGCTGATGTGTTCCCGAATATGGAGAAGAGAAAGCTCTACTATGTGGATGGGGAAGCGTATAGTGTTGAAGAAATGGCAAGTCAATAACTCCACCTAAATCAGCAAGCTGATTATAGACGGGGCTTGCCGGGTAACACGTAATTCTAAAAAATATCGCAATATATTGTATTTTTCCAAAACGAAACTTTTAATTTAGCTTTTTCACAAAAACACCTTTAATAGGGGGTAGTTTGACTTGACAAATTAGCCTTCGTAATTCTGCAACTATAGTCGTGAGAAAATCCACAAACACTTAGCTTGTATTTAGTCAATGTTAAGCTAGTATCTAGCTAGTTTGTAGCAAGTATTTTCCGGTATTTATTGCAGTAGCACACAAAAAATAATGTTACTATATTGTTTATTTACAAGTTCCACTTAGCTTATATTCTTATTTGAAGTTTTTAATTGGCTTTTAAACTATCTTCCTAACATTTTGCTAAGTAAATTGAAAGACGATACCCAATCGTACAAACAAAACAATACGTTGCACCCCGCACGGGGTGTAATAAAGTAGCCTCTTATCAACATTTTTGCTGATAAGGGGCTACTTTTTGTTGTTTGTGGGTATAATAAGAAATAATGTAATTTTGTTAAGGAGAATAAAATATGAGTGAAACACAAAAAATGCGGGCATTGTATTTCACAATGGAAATGATGATTACACTCTTTTGATTCCCGACTTATCCACAGACGAAAATGACGAGATTTTACGCCATTTCGTAAATATTTTTGAAACAAATGGAGGCTCAATTCGCGGCACAAAAGAGGATATCCTTACAGAACTTAAGAACAACATATGAGTAATGTACCTCAACCACAAATGATATAAGGGAAAGAACATGTTACCAAGAAAACTTTTTAATACCGCAATTGGTGTCATACAAAAAGTAGAAACGCAAAGAATCGCATTCAACGATGCTCTTTCAGCAGTATGCGATGGTTATCCAATATTTGATGTCGATATATCTGGATTAGGGAATTGCCAGACAGTATTACTTATGATGTTAAAAGAATCAATGCACGATAGAGATGATTTTATATCATGGTGGTTGTTTGAAGATGTAGATAAAGAAATCCGTTGGCTTAATAATGATGGAAAAATCGAAAGAATTGTCCATCTGGATACAGTTGACCAACTGTATGATTACCTTGTAGATGAATATGTGCCACATGGAGAAAAATCATATACTATTACAAAAGATTCGTTTTGTAGTATCTTAAATCAAGCAAGAAATCATATTTCATTGATGACAGATTTCTCAAAAGCTATGACAAAAATGTGTTCCTGCAGTCATTCAGAAGATATACATTTTGGCTATGACTATATTAAGGAGCAAATATCTGCCATATCCGCACTGATTGCCTTTGCCCTAAACTCAGAATCCAAAGATTTGCCGTCAAAAATAGAGGGTTTGATATACAACACATCAATTTCCTCAGAAGAAATATATGATAAACTGACTTTGCCACAAAATATCGTATCAGGAGAAAAAATCAAGTGAAACATAGGAACAAGGCTAACCTACAATATAAAGCACTTGAGACAATATTGAAGTGTGTCTCAGCTATCGTCCTATGTTCGTTCATCGGGTGGTTTATAGTAGACGATGCCAACAATAAAGTCATGTATACAATGTATGAAGCGAAGAAAATTGCACTTGAGGCATCATGGGATAAAGCGGTAGAAGACGGGAAAGCTGCTGTTGAGGCGCAGCGTGCAGAGGAAGAACGACTCGCTGCAGAAGAAGCTGCTCGCAAAGCGGCTGAGGAAGCGGAAGCAAAGCGTTTGCAGGAAGAACAGGAAGCAAAAGAACGCGCAGCACAAGCTGATGGCGTAGCGAAAGAGAATGTTGTTTACGGAAGTAAGCTTGGACATGTATCCGTTGATGGAACGAATGTAAGCTGTTCTCTTTATTGGGGAGACAGTAATACGCAGTTCCGTTACGGAGCAGGATGTCATGCAGAAGATGGCTGCGTTCTTCCGGGAGATAATGGAACTGTATTTATCGGAGGTCATACCGGAACCGTATTTTCAGACCTTGGCTCTTGTCAAATTGGCAGTTTGATTCATCTGACAACAAGTTGGGGCAGTTTTGACTATCAAATCACGGATATGCAGGTAATCAATGAGACAGACATCGATAAGTGCAGATTCGGAGCCACAGAACCAAGTTGTATCTTATATACTTGTTATCCATTTGGCATTCTTGTCCACACGACACAGAGGTATGCAGTTTACGCGGACTTGGTATCCAGTACGCTGTACGACGCATCGAACAGTATCGCATAGAACGCGAGGTTAAAACAATGAGTACGTACAACATCGAATTTCCAAAGTGGCGCGATGAAGTATACAGAAAGCATGGGTATGACCCTCGTGGATGGTATGGGGCAGAAGTTGCAGAGAAGATGCACCAAGAGGCAATGCGTACATATATTGGCCCAGCAGCAACGACAAAAGACTACCTCGAAGTGCAACACACGCAAGAGGAAGATAAATATTTTGCATTCATCATAAAAAGAGTTCGGGAAAAGAACATTGATATAAGTAAACTGTCCGATTCAGAACGTTGGAAACTGATGGATGAACTGGTGAACGAGTATTTCGGAAATAGCTGATAATTGTTCGGGAGGTAGATGTATGTCAGAAGATAAAATTGAGTTTGCAAAAGACCTTGTTGCCTCCAACATTAGTAAGGCAAACAAGGAAGAATGTAGCTCATTAAATAACGATGATGTATCGACGATAAAAGGAACCAATCATACGATTCGACAAATCGAAAGAAAACGAGCGGTAAAAGCAGCTCGTCGCATACAGCAAACATCCATGCAGGCAATTTTGTCTGCAGAACAGAATGTACTCCTACGCGCAGCCAAACGCAATGCCGAGCAGTATGCGGATTCGGAACTCGCTGTTAAAGATAAACTTTTGAACTCTTGATACGGTTTTGTGAGGGAAATTGCAATGGATAAAGTAAATAAGGAAAACAATACAAGCGGACATATACAATTGGATTTAACTTATGATGAGGTTAATTTACTCCGTGAATGTATGAAAAGAACAGAAGATTACTATAGAGGTCTGATACTCTTGAAATCAGAATGGCATCCAGAACAAAACAAGGATGTTCTCTCATACATGAAGGCAAAAGTCCGCTTAATCGACAATTTGCAGGAAAAAACACTGTACGACGGACAACCAGAATACTATCGGCAGATGCAATGAGTTAATAGTGGGTAGAGTGTATTGGTATAATATTGCATATACGAAAATTCGCAAAATGCAAGGTAAAAATCATCATGAAAACCGACTCAAAATCATCACAATCAACAATGGCTCTACGCCCATATCAGTTAAATGCTGTTAAGGCAGTGCATAAAGAATGGGACAGTGGAAATAAAAACACTCTTGTCGTTATGCCGACAGGTACTGGCAAAACCATCGTCTTTTCTCAAATCGTAAAAGACCAAGTAGCAAAAGGCGAAAAGGTTCTTATTCTTGCACACCGTGAAGAGCTTCTCAAACAAGCAGCAGATAAACTCAAAGCATCTTCCGGGATGGAATCAGCTCTTGAGAAAGCTGCCAACACATCTATTGGTTCAGGATTAGATGTTGTGGTAGGAAGTGTTCAGACGCTTCGCCAAAAGAGTCGGTTAGAAAAGTTTTCAAAAGATTATTTTGGAACCATCATTATTGATGAAGCACACCATAGTGCAGCAGACAGCTACAAAAACATCCTTGAATATTTCAATCCGGCAAAGGTATTAGGTGTTACTGCAACACCAGATAGAGCAGATATGAAATCTCTATCAGATGTCTTTGATAGCTTGGCGTTTGAATACAAACTGCCGGAAGCCATAAACGATGGTTACCTATGTAAGATACGAACCAAAACAATCCCTTTGAAAGTCGATATCAGTAAGGTTCATACACTTGCAGGTGACTTTAACCCAAATGAGTTGGGTCAAGCCTTGGATTTGTATTTGGAAGCTATCGCAGATTCGATTGTTAAAGAGTGCAAAGGGCGGAAAACTGTTATTTTTACGCCTCTGGTTCGCATCAGCCAGCGCCTGAATGGGCTGTTAAAGAATAGGGGAATCGACACAATCGAGGTGAATGGTTCCTCAAAAGACCGGGAAAAGATACTTAAGGACTTTGAAAACGGCAAATACGATGCAATGACCAATGCCATGCTTTTGACGGAAGGCTGGGATTGTCCAAGCGTAGACTGCATTATCTGTTTGCGTCCAACAAAGAGTAGAAGTCTTTATGCTCAAATTGTGGGTAGAGGTACACGGCTGTGCAAAGGAAAGGATAATCTCCTCATTTTAGATTATCTTTGGTTGTCCGGAAAACATTCACTCTGTCATCCATCTGATATTTTCTGTGAGGATGCAGAAATTGCTGCCCGTACAACAAAAAAACTTGCTGATTATGCAGCAACTGGTTGCAGCGGACCGGATGGAACAGATTTGATTCAGGCAATCCAAGAAGCTCAAAAGGAGATGGAAAACGAAAAGCGGCAAATGATGCGCCGAATTGAGGAGCAGGAAGAAACCGTACGGAAACGCCTCGCTGAACAACGTCAAAAACGAAAAGGGCTGGTTGACCCATTTCAATATATGTTCAGTATCGAATCAACTGCTATACGTGATTACAAACCAACCTTTGGATGGGAAACAAAAGTTCCTTCACAAAAGGCGAAAGATGCCATTGAAGGATATGGTGTTGATGCAAACAGTATCGAGAGTGCAGGTCTTGCAAATCTGATTCTAAAAGAGTTGATGAAGCGCTGGGATTCAGGTATGGCTACCCCGAAGCAGATTCGCTTTTTGGAAAACAAAGATTTCCGCCATGTAGGTAGATGGACAAAAGCGTATGCAAGCGGAGTTATCGGAACTATAAGTGACCATGATTGGAGTCTTCCAAACGATTTTGTTGCTTCCAAGTGGGACCATGAAGAGAAAACCATTGAAAACTTCAAGGAACTGTATCAACCTAAAGCGACAAATGCCTCGGTACAACAAGAGCAGAATACTATTAACGATAATCAAAGTACGGCTTGCTACTACGCCGTGCGAGGAACAGGGATAACAAGTAGTCGTGGTGTATGTCGCGATGGTGTTTACACGGATGAAGTTCAGGCAAGAATCGGTATGCTCGGTTTCTCAAATGCGGAAATGAAAACTTTTAACAATAAAGCCGATGCGGAACAATGGATAAACTCTTGTAATACAAGAAAAAAAGCGGTATATATTTGTGGTTTTTTGAGTAAAGATAAATCTATTGCACGATTAGAACACTTCAGTACAGAAGATAAACTGATGCGATTCTATAATACAGTAAGTAAAATTGGATTTGCAAAAGTCTTTTTCGACACAAATGAAGCAAATACATGGCTGGAAAGCGTGAAAAGCGTCAAAACCACATAAAAAAGAGCGGCTCGAAAGAGTCGCTCTTTTTGTTAAATTCGCATCAAAAGTTCTGTCGGTGTAAATGCCACTACTTTGCTTCTCGTGAAGTCACGAACGTTTCTGGTCACGATATAATCCGCGTGTATCTGTTCTGCCGTGGCGCTCTGAACAGCGTCTTCAAAATCTTTCCAGTTCATCTCTACAGCCTTTGCAAGAATCGAACTGTTGAAATCTGCGAACTCAAAAATGAGGCATAACTTGTGGTATACTTCTTCGATTTTATCCGGAGTAAGCTCTTTTCGAAGGATATACATGATGTTCGCAAAAGATAGTGTGGAAATATAGCCTTTTGCTTGTTCTGTCTCACAGAGCTTCCAAATCATCGCCGATTCCTTAACAAAGCCTTCTCGATTTTGTAAGACATCCAGCACAATATTGGCATCAATCAGCAATACCATATTTTTCTTTCAGCCTTTCTTCTTTCACGGTATCAAGGTCATAGTTTTCTTTGAGAATCCCGGTAAGAGAGTCTGTAAGATAAGAAACCGCTGCGTCTTTTGGAATAAACCGACCTACTTCACGCCCGTTTTTGGTTACAACGATTTCCTGTCCAGACATAACAAGGTTTAGATATCTTCCGAAGTTGTTTTGCATATCGGTTGCAGTTGCGGTAGCAGTAATCATAACTCGCGCCTCCTTTTAGCTAATTCTATTATATGCTACATTAGCTAAATTTGCAAGGTGTAATTTGAGAAAGCCAATGTCTGCGTATAGGTATAATGTTAAAAATCATTTGAAAGGGCAAAACGATGAATACAACACAACAGCAGCAGCCAAAATATCAATCCGGTCCGATGACATTTAAACGAAACGTTTCCGATGCATTCGCTTACTATTGGGTCATTGCCATGTATACACTCTCCGTCTACGAATTCGTTTCATTTGTAAGGTATGGTGCATATAATGCTACATCAAGCCTAATTGCATCAGTTGTTCTCGGTATCATTGGATGGTGCTTTAGTTCAAAAGCCGGAGCACAAGAGCAAAAGAACTATACGATTGAATTTGGCGTTAACGGTACATTGGGCAACGGTTTCTCAATGCGTTACAAGGGTCATCCAGTAAAAGTATCTTACACTCTGGATGGGCAAGGGAGATTTGTAGGAGGCAAAATCTAAAAGATAGTATTTTCTTTGCTGATGGAACGAAAATAAGTGGACATCAGAAAATGTAGGTATAATAACCAAGCACAAACACTGTAAAAAAACATACTTTAAGATAATCTGCAGAAGAAAAAGCAGTCTTTATGAGAAATCGTAAGGACTGTTTTTTGTTTGTGTAAGTAGCCCGTCAAATCAGACGGAATTATGTTAACGCTCGCAATCGAGCAGAAAGGAACACAAATGAAAATTACACTCAGAGGATGCAACGGCAAGAAAAGAGAAATTCCTCTGGAGGAACTTATTGAAAAGTTCTGGGATGAACAGCACAACCCAATCAGCATCGAAATGTCAACCAGCACTTGTGACGAGGAAATTTATGCGGAAATGAACATCATGCCGGAAGAGAAAGGCTATTTCCCGTGTATCAGCCTCGAAAGTAGAAATGAAAAAATCGGCAAGAACGCTCGATGGTTTGAGCTTGAAACGCCAAACCTCGATTCTCCGTTTGTTGTGGGAAAAATGTATGCAGGCAACACAGAAACCGAAACTGACGAATGGCTTGTTCGTATTGTTGATGGTTTTCGTGGTTTCAGCGATGACTCTCCTCGAACCCTTTATGTTGACAATCGCCTCGTAAACATCCAAGATGCGGACGGGAACTATAAGGACGCACAGTATAAATGGTTTGCCGTAACGGAAAAACAATACTATGACAGTTTCAGCTATCAGGGCTTCGCAACTCGTTTGACAGAAAACTCTAACGGTAAAATCGACTATATCAGTGATACGATTGTTTCAAAGGACGAAGCTATCATCAATCATGTCGCTGATATGTTTGATGGTATGGGTTATGTAGCAACGACTGGCTACTTCGACCCGAAGGACGACATTGAATCTGGTGAAAGCGATAGCCTGACGGGTTATTATTACGTTGAAATTTGAAACGCAAGGAGAAAAGCCGCATGAAGGACCGAAATCGAGAAATTTCGTTAATGCCGGAATTCGATAGTGAAGAAGCGTTCGACGCATATTTTGCAGAGGAAACCGCAGCCACAGCACCGTACAGAGACCCCCAAGGACGGCTCGTTCTGGACGATGTCCAAGACTTGCCTAAAGTCGTTGAGAAGGTATTTGCCGGGTATCCAGAATTCACGCATACTTTTTTTCACGAGGGCGATTAAGCATTTGCATCTTCGTGCGAGTTAAATACCCAATTCTAAAAAGGAGTGTATTAAAATGACTAACGCAAATGAAATGGCAGAAAAAGGCTTCAACACAGGCTTTACCGACGCTGAGGGTCACGAACTTCATGTAGGTGATTACATCCGTATCTGCAACAATATTGGAAAAATCGTTTTCTCATGTGGCGCATTCGGAATTCTTTTTCAGGAATATGTTCCTTGGGATGCCCTTGAAGAACTGGTTCGAAAAGAAAACGGAAACCGTCCTTCTTTCTTGTACAATGACAACTTCATCAGCTTTTGGGAAATTGTCTGGAACTTGAGCGATGATACGGATGGGCCGTGCTTGCCCTATGTCAAAAGCATCACCGCTACCGGCGGCATTTTCACAGACGAGAACGGCAATAAGGATGTCCTCATGGGCTGCATCAGCGGTTGCTTCACCACATTGACTCAGTGCGAACACACATGCGGACGCTACTACACATGTGATACCGTAGCAGTGGCAAACGACTTGCTTCGCGACGAAGAGCTTGGGAAGGAGGAAAATGATAAGAAGTATCTTTTCCCTGAAAGCAATGTCATCGACATGTCGAAACTCTACAAAGATGGTGAAAATGTGATGTTCTATTGGTGCAATGCCTGCGGAGAAGTAAATCTCCCCGGTGATATTGGCATTGTGCTACACGAAAAGGATGAACTGCCTCTTCACATCCAAAGCATCTATGCCAATCTGGAGTGCGAATGCAATGAGACAAATGAGTATGCCGCCAGCATCTGTAATAGGAGCGGCATCCTTCTCACGGCACTCTATCCGTACCAATTTGTTGCAGATGTGCTAAAAATTGACGAACAAAGTCAGAAGGCACAAGATGCAACCGAGCAGTTTGCCTTGAATCTCAAGGCTTTCTCTAATGACTTGCTTGCGGAGTTCAAGAAGATTGACCCGAATTGCGAGGTCGTTCTGGGAATTCATACCGACCCGGAAGGTCCGGAGCTCGGCGTGTTTATCCCATTCTTTGAAGATGAAAAGCCTGTTGAAAATAACCTTTCTGCAGTCCGCAAGAAATTCAATGAGATTGCGTACTCTGATGCAGTGTGCAACCTTATCCGTAAGGGGGTTAATAGTAATGGCTAAAAAGCGTGCTATCAAAGAAATTACAAAAACCAACCAAAAGCAAGCAGCACTCGAAGGCTATTCCTACGAAAGGGCCTATCATACCGCCAAGCAGGCAGGAGAACCCTCCTACCGATTTGCTGTCGGCGACAAGGTACAGGTAGGTTATCTTCTGAACTGTGTTGTTGATGAGATTCTGGAAGGCGGGCACATGTACCTTATCCGCAGTGGTCCAAACAGCGATAACTATTCCTGTTGTGCTTGGACGAACGTTCGCCCGCTGGATGATGACAAAGACACGCAGTTTGCAAAGCGTGACTCTGCGCTGTCCCGTATGCATTACTCGAACCGCAACATGTACTCCCTTCTCAATTATCACTACATGTTCGGCGTTGACTTCAATCCTGATTATCAGCGTGGTTCTGTTTGGGATGATGAGGACAGGGAAAAGCTGCTGGACAGCATCTTCGCAGGACGCGAAATTGGTCGTTTCGTCTTCAAGCAGTTGCCATTTATTCGCGCAAACGACGATGGCAACTACTACGAAATCGTTGATGGCAAGCAGCGTATGCTGACCCTGCTTGCTTTTTACGAGAACCGATTCCCATACAAGGGTGTGCTTTACAACGACCTTTCCGTTCTGGATAAAAACTGGTTCATGGATGCTTCCATTGGTGTTGCTGAACTTGACCAGAATGTGACCCGTGCGGAAGTTCTGGAAGTTTTCCTCGCTCTGAACGAAGGCGGCAAGCCTGTCGCAAAGGAAGTTCTCGACCATGCACGCGAACTGCTGAAAAAGGAAGCAAACAATACAAATAATCAATAAGGAAGGATGTGAATGGGCAATTTCTCCAACGACTAAAGTCGTGGGTCTCCTTGCCCTAATTTATGAGTGAATTTGACAAACCTTATGACAAAGCCTACGGATTCTGGCACGTCACCACGGAAGGCGACTGTGAGGGTCGGTCTACCACGGACCTTGGTGTCTTTGAGGGAAATATCGATACCATCGCGTTGGCGCTCGCTGACAGGTGCTACTATTACGCCCTCTATTTCACCGCCGTAGACCCCACAGACTACGACAAGACCCCGAAAAAGGATGAAATCAACATTTCCATTTACGGCGCATCCGGCATGTATGACATGACAAAAGAAGAGCGTTTGGACGCGATGCGGAATATGCTGAAAGACCGTCCCGTCTTTGTGCGGGATGGTGACCGTGCCGATACCTTCATTATCAGCACTAAGCAGGAATCGCGAGAAGAACGCAGGCAGAAGGTTCTCGATAAACTGACTGCCGAAGAACGCGAGCTTCTCGGTCTCGAAGAATGAGCAAACAAAATACAAGGAGAAACGCTATATGGAATTTAATCTGATTGGTTATGAAAACGGTAAAGAAGTAAAAGTTCCTATTCCGTTTGATGAAATCGTTAAGCAGTTCTGGCCTTATCACAATGCTCCATCCAAAGTGGCTGTATCAACCTCTCTAGGAGACGATAGCGCAATTGCTGAACTTCCCGCGTATGACGGAGCAAAAGATTCGTATCCCGGCATTGACGTTAATACATATAATCCTAAGACAGACCGTCCTTGTTCTTGGTTTCGAATCGAGCTAAAAAATGCGACGGATGATACTGTAAGAGGCTACCTCTACGGTGGCGAAGATGGTATCGAATCCGAAGAGCCGCTCGTTGAAATCGTTGACGGTGTTCGTAAGGATGGGGATGAATCTCCTCGCGTGCTTTGGAACTCTTCGGAGGTTCATTTTGAGCCGATGACGAGCAAAAACTTTGAATTGCGAAAAAGAGCAGTAACGAAAGACCAGCTCGACGCTGTTGATGAAACCATCAACAACACAAAAAACAACTTGCCGACAAACGGAAAGAAGCCTGACATCAGCGAGTTTAAGCCCGTTATCGACCCGGAAAACTACATCTGTGTTTACGGACTCAGCGACGACCTCGTCGAAATCGAAAACACAGAATACGAAGACGACGAAATCGACTGTTACGATTGTAAAGGTGTACGCCTTCACTTCTTTGATGGTACGGTTGCGTTTGTTTCGTATGGCGACAACGGAATTTGGCGCATTAAAATTGAACAGCAAGGGTTCGCTCCAAATGAAATTGTAAAAAATGAAGACCGTGACTACGATGCATACAGCGACATTCTGAAAATTGATGCCGATGTACAGAAACACGAAATTATCCATTAAACAAAAAGAGGTGAAAGCATTATGCACGTAAACACAATTGATGAAAAAACATTCTTTGAATATCTCCGCAACCCCGCTTACTTTTCCACCTACTTATCGCTGGATGGTTATGTCGTGAACGCCAACGGATACAGGAGCTACTATCGCTTCGTTCGTGTTCGTTTGGCTAATGGTTTGGCTGATGGAGAACATCATGTTGAAGCACTGTTTGGTCAGTCTTATCCGACTTACAACAGTTCGATGAGTGACCGCCATTTTGACAGAACGCAGAATCTGGAATTCATGGCTTACATTGTAGACTATGAAAAGACGTATTGTGAAACGTACACATTCCAGACTTTGTTTGCTCCCGATTTAACGAAAACCGTTTCCCACTTCGTAACGAACGACATGGCAAAAGCTTTGCAAAATTACATGGAAAGCACAACGCCAATCACCGCAGAAGACTACAACGATAAAACTCTGCAGGCTATTGCGTATGAAAAAGCGAAGGAAGAATATGTCTTCAATAACGCAAGCGAAAAAGCCGTGGATAGCTTCTGCGAGTTCTTGAAAGCAATCGACGATACTGCCACTGTTGAATATCTTGCCAATCCTTCCGGTTGGGCAAAACGAGTAGTTGAGATTCTCGACAGCAGTGATAAGGAGCATCCTTTCAGCACAGGAAAGGGAAAGCATTGTATCGTATTGCAGCATCTGGTTGCACAGTATTGCAAGCAGTTCAACGATAATCCGCATTGTTGGGAGCATGTATACAAAGAGCTCTTTGATGCAATCAGAGAACGCAAGAATGTTCGCATTGTCATTGAGGCCGGTGGAAAATCGATTCAGGCATTGTATCCTGTAGCCAACATCATATTGTTCTCTACGGTTAAAGAAAATGCCATTTCAACAATCTACATTGCACCACGCAAGCTGGCAGACGATGTGGATAAATTCCTGTGTGATAACTACCATGGGCACAGGTTCAGAGGTGACATCCCTATTGCCACCATTTCTCGCATTGAAAGTGGGAAAAAAGTTCTTTGGGAGAATCCTCTTTTGATGGCGAGGTGAAAACACATATATAACGATGTTACGTATATAACGCACATCCAATAATTATTAAAGAGCCGCTCACCGTTTGGTGGGCGGCTCTTTTTTATTGCCTTAAAGCGGATGCAGAGTAACACAGTATATGCTATAATAGAGTTATCGAAGTGGTGCGAACCTTAAGTGAACATAAAATCACTGGGAGCTTCGCACCAAAAATCAATGGTTTGAGGGTGATTCCAATGCAGTAAGTATGTTGGTGCTTTAATACGTGAAGCACATAATTGGCAAAACTGTACATTCTACGTGCTACTAAGATACGCTTGGATTGTATAGTTTTGCTGTTGCGCCCCGCACGGGGCGCATTAGATTGAAATCATCGGGTCACAGATAACCCGGACGTGCGCTGTGCTGTCGCACCCCGCACGGGGTGTGTTAGATTGAAATGGTGCTGATTCCAGCACTTCCACGTTGCACCGTTGCACCCCGCACGGGGTGTGTTAGATTGAAATGCAGATGCATTCCTCGACCATAAGAGGTGCAGTCGCACCCCGCACGGGGTGCAACTGGTGTAGGTATAATATCTTAGCACAAACGAAATAATTCAATACGCGTTAAGATAATCTGCATCAATTAGCAGTCTTTATGAGAAATCGTAAAGACTGCTTTTTGTTTGTGTGATGCAAACCGTTACAAAAGACGAAAATTTATAACACGGTCCACAAGTGGGCAGAAAGGAAAAATATGCTAACAGAAAACATCAAACGAAAAATTAAGGACGTTGTAAAAGAAATCAATAATTACAACGAAATCGAAATCATGCCGGACGACACAATCATTGATATGGACCAGACAGTACGTTGGAACCGTAATACCGTTGCTCGTCTAAATGCTACCGTTGGTTCGCGTCAGGCAGAAATCGGAACAAAAGTGGTAGCAAAGATAGTTGACCTTATTAACACGTTCCTTTCAGAACAAAAGTGCGAACATATCGAGCAGGCAGCAAAAAACATCATCTTTGAGTCTATGCACGAAGAAATCGGTGATGTCTTCCTCCACGACCACAACGACAACTACGATTACCTGCGCAGTTGTGATGACTATAGTTTGGAAGGGCAAATCACCAAAATTGTCAACAAAAACGATGCTTTTGTGGATATGCTCAACAGCATCGAAAGAGAGCGCAAGTCTCTAAATACGCAAAAAGTCACGCAGGATGCACCTTGGATGAATATTCGTACTCCATTCACCTTCACATTTGCCGGAATCGAGTATTCAAGCATTTTTGCCGCTATTATTTGCTACAAATATAGCGATAAGTTGAACAAAGTTGGCTGCAATACGTGGAAAGCATCCAATATTCTCTCTTATATCCGGAAAGAAAAAATCAAAACGAGTCCTGTTTGGAAAAACATCCCAGCTCGCCGCAAAAAAATCGAGGATATCATCACGGCTGCAGCTTGTGCTGGGCTGTACGAGAAACTCTTTGAAACAGGAAACAAGAGGCTGATTGCGGATGACAGTATCATTGGAGAATACGGAAGCATCCTGACAAAGGTACGAGATGATGCATATAAGCAAATGCGAATCGACTTTATTGATGCTAAAAAGGAAGCTGTACCTTATAACTGATATTAAGCAGAACGCCGTCCACCTCTTGGTGGGCGGTTTTTTATTGCCTTAAAGCGGATGCAGAACAATACAGTATATGCTATAATAAAGTCATCAAATCGGTGCGAACCTCAAGTGAACACAAAATCACTGGAAGCTTCGCACCAAAGAATCAATAGTTAGAGGGTGATTCCAATGCAGTAAGTATGTGGGTGTTTTAATGTGTAAAGCACCTAATTAGCAAAACTGTACATCCTATGTGCTACTAAGACATATTTAGATTGTATAGTTTTGCCATCGCACCCCGCATGGGGTGCATTAGATTGAAATCTTAAGCCGCTCGGACACACATGCACCCCGCACGGGGTGCATTAGATTGAAATAAATGTTGAGCAAAGTCTGAAATACCAAGCATACGTCAAAAGATTAGAGGAGGTTGTAAAAAAAGTTGCTCCGCAGCTTCTGGTTGTAGCATAATGATAAGCCGTCTACCTTTGGGTGGGCGGCTTTTGTTGATATGTTTCTCGATAATATGCAACTATGATTAAATTGGTTAATACATCATCGTCAGGTACAGCATTTATCCAATCTGTAGCAGAAAGTATACGTCGTAGCGTTAATAATGCGTAAAACAATTGGATAAAAAGGTTTGAGAGATTATCCAATATGTGCTATAATAAAAGAAAGATGGAATAGAAAATCACCTAATTTTGCAGATACCAAAATAAAGGAAAGAGGTGAACGACCATGCAAATTTTAGTAATCCCAGACTGTCATTTAAAGCCTTGGATGTTCAAAGAAGCAGCATCTATCATGCGTAGTAAAAAAGCGGATGATGCTGTTTGCTTGATGGATATCCCAGATGACTTCGGTAAATTTGAGCCGAAACTTTATGCTGAAACATATGATGCAGCAATCGCTTTTGCAAAAGAATTTCCAGACACATTATGGTGCTATGGGAACCACGACTTGAGTTATGTATGGGGAAAGCCAGAAACAGGATACAATCCAGAACTTCGAGACTTGGTATGTCAAAAGATAGAGGAGCTGAAAGAGGTTCTTCCATCGCCAACTCAGCTTGCATATATCCACCGAATTGACAAAACTCTGTTTATGCATGGCGGTCTCTCAAACTTCTACGTACATCGTTGGGTAACGCCAAGCAGTCAAAAGGCAATTGGTCGCACCATCAAAGAAATCAATAATATGGGTAGTGTCCTTATGTGGGATAGTGCATCGCCCATTTGGTACAGACCTCAATTAGCTCCAGACGATGATGTGACAAGACTCTTTCGCGGAGGGAAGTATCTACAGGTTGTTGGTCACACGCCAGTCAAAGACGTAATACGTGTGGGTGGAGTATTGTCATGTGATACGTTCTCTACGTACAGAGACGGTACTCCATACGGTTCACAAAACTTCTGCATTGTAGATACAAAAACGTGGTCTTTCGAAAAAGTACAATCAAACAAAACAGACATAACAAACACATAAAGCGAGGAATAGAATGCTCATTGATTTTACAGTTAAACAATTTTTCTGCGTTTCACACGCTTTGGCGATTATGATTCAGTTTTACAACAACGACTTTTCTTCCATTTGCAAAGAAGTGGGGGAGAGCTATGGTGCAAGCGAAGATGACATTAAAAATGCATGTGCTATTTTAACGGCCATCAATGTAACCGCTCCAGTTAAGAAAACATATGATAAACTCAGCGATATACTCCTCAATGTTCTTCATAATTCGGAAGACTTGCATAGACAGGATGGTAACACTCCGTACAAATATAGAGTTACCATGGATGCATCTTCTTGGAAAACCCTTGTCGATGCTCTGGATGTATACTCTCGTATCCTGATGGGACAATTCAGCATCATCTATGAAGAACTTGACATTTCGGGTGACGATGAAATTCATTTGCGGGCAAATCATGATGCGAGATGGTATGGTGTCGGTGTGCAAGAAGCACGAGATTTACTTATTCCTCAACTGAAAAAGCTCGGTGTCGGTTGGAACGGGAACTTTGGTATTTCAAATTCTGAACTTGCTTATAATAGTAAATTATCTTATGAAATCTTAAAGACTATCCGTTACGCGTGTGACGGAAGAGATAGTATCGTTTTACATGTTACAGATGAACCTCTTCCTACAGTCACAGGTGGAAAGCAAATCAAAGCGCTGTGAAAATCGGCTATGTTAACCAAATCCCACCAAAAATAATAAATATCCATCCAACTAAAGGAGCTGTTCACCGTTCGGTGGGCGGCTCCTTTATTGTCTTAAAGCGGATGCAGAGTAACACAGTATATGCTATAATAAAGTTATCAAAACAGTGCGAACCTCAAGTGAACATAAAATTGCTGGGAGCTTCGCGCCAAAAATCAATGGTTGGAGGGTGATTCCAATGCAGTAAGTAGGTAAGTGCTTTAATATGTGAAGCACATAATTGGCAAAACTGTACATCCTACGTGTTACCAAGATACGCTTGAATTGTATAGTTTTGCTGTCGCACCCCGCACGGGGTGCATTAGATTGAAAAATTTCCAGAATGTGGTACTTGCGCACAAGCTCCGGAAGTCGCACCCCGCACGGGGTGCATTAGATTGAAATGTGGTGGATGATTTGCGGAAATAGGGATAGCACCCGTCGCACCCCGCACGGGGTGCATTAGATTGAAATATTGCCACAAAAGCGGATGTAGGATGTGGTGACGTGTCGCACCCCGCACGGGGTGCGTTAGATTGAAATAAATGCATAGTGTGCCACTGACCATCCAAGAGATGACCCGTCGCACCCCGCATGGGGTGCATTAGATTGAAATAAATACTACTGCCGTCAATCCATGCAAGTGCTTTTCGTGGTCGCACCCCGCATGGGGTGTTACTAACAAAACTGTCCACAGCTCAACTTTTTTGTTTGGGCTGTGGGCAGTTTTGTTTCTGATGCGGTTGGTATAATAATACAAACACAAAAAGGAGGAATATCATTTATGCTTCTAAACGATTCCGAATCCCGCATTTTTGAACAAATCAACACAAAAGACACACCATATTATGGTATCAACCGCGTAATTGATGGAGACGCCGAAGAACTAGAGGAAATGCCTGCACCACAGAAAGTGTATGTGCTGACAAAAAGTGTCCTTCTATCGTCCCCATACGCAATATATGCATTCGATGAACATACAGTTGTCATCCCAATCCATGTCATCTCTGAGTTAGAAGATATCAGCAAAAAACCGGGCGAAGCAGGACGCAATGCTCAGGAAGTGCTGCGAGCAATAGACGAATTAAACAATTTTTCAAAAAAGCAACGCAAAAAAGGCGATATCCATCACGGAATCGAGTTGCCAAACGGCGGAATGTTTTTCGTTGCCACGTCGGACAGTAAGACATCAATCGAGGCGGCAAAGGCATGTAAACGTCGTTGCCCAAGCAGTACGGATGTAATCCTTGTAACCAACAGTCTTACGCAACGTATACTCGCAGAGGAAAACGATATAATTGCTGAACCTTATCGGTCAGACAGCGTAGACGCAGATGAAGCACCTTATACCGGACGCACAGAAACATATTGCTGCGATACCGATATTGAGGTGAGCGGAGTTCCAAACGAAATGCCAATATCTGCTACAACAGACAATGATAAATACGTAGAGAACGAATTTGTTGTTGTAAAACGTCCTGACGAGTCAACGCTCGGCGTATATCAAGTAAAGGGCAAGAAACTCGTTCGTCTTAATATGGACAATATGCATCCCTATGGTGTAAAGCCAAGAAATCTTGGTCAAAAATTGGCAATTCACGCATTGCAAGATGGTGTTGACTCTTCTGCACTAACTATCCTAATCGGTCCTGCAGGAACGGCAAAAACATTCATGTCCCTTGCCTGTGGATTAGCACAAACTGTTGATGACGATACTTATCGCAACATCCTTGTCGTTCGTCCAAACGTAAAATTTGACGAAACTGTTGGCTTTTTGAAGGGTAGTGAAGCTCAAAAAATCAATCCGTTAATCCGTCCCATTATGGACAACTTGGACCAGCTTACATCTATCAAAGCAGATAAGGATAGCGAATATGGTTCTCGTTCCGGGAAAAAAGGAAAATTCACAACGCCGGATGAATCGGAAGATAAAATTGTTGCACCAAACTCTTATGCGCAGTACCTATTTGATTCCGGAAAAATCGTAGCACAAGCAATGGAATATATGCGTGGTCGATGCATTAAGAACCAGTATATCATCATTGATGAAGCGCAGAATATGTCCGCACTTCAGGCTTTTGGTATTATAAGTCGAGCGGGCGAAGGAACAAAAATCATCTTAGCAGGCGACCCTGAACAGGTAGATAACCCATTCCTTGATGCTAAAACAAACGGTTTGTCATACGCTGCAAAAATGATGCGTGGAAGCCGCGTTTGCACACAAATCACATTCTCTGAAGAAGAATGCGAACGTTCGGAACTGGCAAAAGAAGCCATTGCACGCATGTCTCCGAAGGGGAAAAAACGCTAACCATTCATTTAGCCACCCGTTCCAAACGGGTGGCTTTCTCTTTTGGTTGAACGACGATGTTGCGCTCTTATTTGCACCAAAAGCGGATGCGGAATAGTATGAAATATGATATAATTAAGGTATTAAAGCAAGAGATAATTGGAGGTCGCTATGGGCTGTTGGAACGGAACGTGTAATATATCAAAATTGCCGATTTTTCACGGTGATGATATCGTTGTTATACCTCTTGTAGCTGTTTCTGATGACTTGTCGACAAGCACTTGTTACCCAACAGACAATTTCGTTCCTTTCGCAATGCCAATTTTCGGAAAATACAACGACTATGGCGGCATTGAGGATTCGATTATAACGCCAGAAAACGATGTCCTGATTCGGTCTTATGAATTCTATGAGAAAGAAAGCCGTAATGCAGAACCTCACAAAATCGAAATTGGTGACAGTGTCGAAGAGTTTATATCGGAAAACATGTGTTATAGTGCTCTTTTCGTAAAAATGAAGAGTTTTATATACAACGAAAATCTTGCTCGCGTAAGCTTTTTCGTCGTACACAAGGGACTTTATCAACTCTTGATTGACGAAATCGGAAATCGAGTTCCGGCGAATCAAACACAAACGTACAGAGATATCCTAAAAGACTCTTTTGCAAAGGCAACAGAGCAATGCAAAGAAACTATTACATCAAAGGAATGTCTGGATACTCCGATTGTGAAAGATTTTGCACTCAAGAATTTTGCTAAGTATGTGTTTACATGGCGTGAGTCCTTATCCCCATGTGTTACACATTGGCAAATACTCGCTCAAAAATATCTGGAAGCACAAAACGAATCTATTATTGATGCGGCAATTGATAAAGGACTTCTAACACACGCTATCTCATTGCTGCGAATTGGATTTTTCTGTGATTCTGGTGTAGGTTCTCAAAGCAACGAAACTCGGATGCACTATATTGTTGCTCAATTTACCCTTTCACGTATACGCAGCTATGCAAACCGAGTCTATAAAGATTCCGGTGAGTGCGAATCGATAGATGGCGTTCGTGAGCCTCTCTACTTTTTCGAGTAAGTTAAAACGGGGGGATACCATGTATATAGTAGTTATCATTGCGATGGTTTTGTTCATTGCGGGTTGTATCATCGGATGGGGTGGATTTTTTCTATCGTTTTTTATCCCCAATAAACCATACTTCGATAAAAATCGTGTCGTAACCTATTGTGAGATAGAAAAAGCCAGACACATCCGTGACAAAATTGTTTCAGTAGGTGAAACGTTGATGCTGGCAGGAACCATTGCAACTATCGTTTCTGTCGCATTTGGATTTGTGTGAGGTTGATATGTCTTCAGGTATTTGCGAAAAAGGGTGGTTTGTGTAAAACACATGATTTTGCAAATACCCAGAATATTAACGGAGGAGAACTTGGTTATTCAACTTTTTCCGGGTGTTTGAGCGGTCTATAAGTACAAAAATCCATAATGGAGGTGAGCTACTTTGAAAGTACATAAAGGCTACAAGTTTAAACTTGAGCCTACAGAGAAGCAGAAAATCAAAATCAACAAAACACTCGGCTGCTGCCGCTTTGTGTATAACTCCATGTTGGATAGGCGTATAAAAGCTTACACACGACGCGGCGAAAGTATGAGCTATATCGATACTCAGAATCTACTTCCTAAGATGAAGCAGTATCTACCATGGCTCGCCGAAGTAGATAGCCAAGCCCTTAAATATAGCTGCCGTCAGTTGGACGATGCCTATAAAGGTTTCTTTAAAAGCGGAAAAGGCTTCCCAAATTTCAAGCGTAAAAGAGGAGAAGAAACCTACACAACCACTAATCCAAAGGGCATTAAGGTGAACGATAAATACATTCAGCTCCCCACACTTGGAAAAGTGCGCTATCGTAAGAGCCGCGACATCGAAGGTAAGATTTGCAAGGCAACAATCCGTCGCTCCGCAAGCGGCAAATACTATGTAAGTATTCTCTCCGAAGTAGAAGTAGCACCGCTTCCTATTACAGATACTGTCATTGGTTTAGATGTTGGCATTAAATCCTTCGCCGTTGACAGCAACGGAAACGAACACCCAAACCATAAGTATCTTCAGAAAGCGGAAGCCAAACTAAAGCGAGAACAGAAAAAACTGTCACGCAAAAAGAAAGGCTCTGCCAACTGGGAAAAGCAGCGCATCAAAGTAGCTCGCTGCCACGAAAAAGTAGCTAACAAACGAAAAGATACCCTACACAAATTGTCATCTACACTGGTGAAAGAAAACCAAATCATCTGTGTAGAAGACCTCAATGTAAAGGGTATGGTTCGTAATCATAACCTTGCTAAAAGCATTTCCGATGCTTCTTGGGGAGAGTTCTTCCGACAGCTTGATTACAAATCCAGTTGGGCAGGAAGAGTGGTTGTGAAAATACCAACCTTTTATCCAAGCAGCCAGACCTGTTCCTGCTGCGGATACCAAAACAAAGAGGTTAAAAACCTTAATGTGCGGCATTGGGTCTGCCCGAAGTGTAATACATCACACGATAGGGATAAAAATGCAGCAGAAAATATTCTAAAGAAAGGAATGGACATGCTGGCTATGCTAGCCGCCTCATAACCACAGGCAAACAGTACGGTCAGGACGACCGAATCTTAAAGTCTGTGGAGAGTGGACCTCTATCAAGGGCTGCGGCCTGCGGTAAACCCGCGCTATGAAGCAGAAATCCATACTGAGTAACGGGGCAACCCGTGAAAAGTCGGAAGTCCGAAAACTTATGGCAAACAAAAATAGAACACAATTCTTAATCGAATGCAAGAACGGTGAAGCAGCCAATATCTTGTACGGGTTGCTACATGACAAGACATTATTTCTGCCAGAACTCTCTCTTGTAAATGCGCATCCAAAGATGTTCGATAGTGACTTTCCTTGCGACTTTCCTCACAACATGGATATCGATAGCAGATATATCCTGAACCTCGATAGAGAAGAATTCGCAAAAGAATTGCAGCAATTGTTCGATGCAGATAAGATTGCCTATATTGAGCTTGTTGTGGCAACAGACGCCAGAAACACTCGCCGTATTGTAGTCCTGACGGACCCAACCAGAGCAGATAAAATGAGCCAAATTACCATATCACTGTTCGATGTGCCGGAAAAGGAAGCAAGACGGATTATCGCAAAAACCTATAAAAAGTAAGGAGAACAGAGTATGCTGACCAATATTGCGGTTCTCAGAACCGTCAAAGAAAACGCAAATAAAGCTGTTTTGGATGCATTGCCCTCGATTTTGTTTGAGGGCTCGCACAATGGCAAGGATGCACAGAAATACTACCTGCAAGGTCCAGCAGCGGAGTATGTTCCCGTCGATATACCGGATGAAACTGCAAAAAAGTTTTCCCAGTGTGCTACAGCACTGGCTATGCAGCTTATCCTTCTCAGCAACAAGACAAAAGGTTTCTTTGGACCTGAGATAGTGAGCGTGGAAGGCAAGGATATTCCAACTGCGAGGAATATCATGAATCCCATCATGGTTGAGAGAAATGCGAAGTATTATAGCGCGAAGCTAAGCGATGAGGTGTATGACACACAATACGCGGTCAGTGAACATGTGATTGAATGTTGGGAAGATGGACCTGTTCCGCCGATTGTCATCAATAGTTCCATCTGGGCTATCGTGGAAAGCACGGCGGCAGAGATTCAGAAAGATAACCGTTTCCTGCGCAGAAAAGAAATCCGCGACACAGAGTTCTTGGAAGTTTCAGCTCGTATTTACAACGAGTTGCTTGGATTCACGTCAGAAAAATTCGATATTCTGAACATCAAGGAGTTTGTATGAGCATTAAATTCGTCAGCGGCAATATTCTGACATTCCCGGAACGGGATGAAGACACAATTATTTGCCATCAAGTAAACTGTAAGGGCGTGATGGGCGCTGGTCTGGCAAAACAGATTCGTGACAAATGGCCCGATGTATATGACAGATATCGTCTAATGGTCGAAACTTGTGGTGAATTCATGTTGGGTAGTTTTCATGAAGTGAAAGTCGGACCACATCTATACGTTGCGAACCTATACGGACAAGAAGAATACGGTAGAGATAAACGCTATACAAATTATGCCGCACTTACAGCAGCACTCTTCAAAGGCATGAAGGAGTACCCGAATGCTACATTTCGTATTCCGTATGGACTTGGTTGTGGTTTGGCTGGTGGAAACTGGGAAACTGTTTTAAACATCATCAAAGAAATTTCTGACACTTGGGATGTAAATGTTGAAATTTGGGTGCTGCCAAAAAAGTGAGAGGTAAGTATGTACAATACAAACTATAAGTGTGTCAAGCCGTTCGATGTATGGCTTGATGCCATCGGTCCAGATGGCAAGAAAATTCCATATCGCATCGAACGTGGGACCATCTGGCGCTTAGAATGGTGCGGCGGCGAGCAGAACTTCAAGGAACTTTCAGGCCCGGATAAAATGCACATTACACTGCCAGATGAGTATGTCGAGAAATATTTCAAAAAGGTATGAGCATGGGGAATTATTGTCCATATACAAACGGCAATGTCGTCTACCTGAAATGCCAAGAGTGTGAGGATAAAATCTGTGAAAAGGGTTGGTTCTTCTGCGGGGTAGTCGGAACGCCCCTGTCGATGACAAAATCCCGCAAACAGATGTCGGAATACCTCGACAGAATGCTGGCTAAGCGGTACAAGGTTGTCATTGCTGCAGAATCCGGTAAGAAGATGGCTGCTTTGGCAGCTATGTACGCCAGCGAACACGGATACCTTTTCGTGCCTGTCACAAACGATGATTTGCCTACATATTTGTCAAAACAGCAGCAAAAAGGTTGTGTTATCTTTGGAGAAGCCAAAAGTGAACAAGAACCCGCAGACATCTGTCATAAACTGCGCATACCGCTGCGGCGTTGTGAATTGGGAGGAGCATAAAGCCATGATGTATCAGAAACTGGTTCGGGATAACATCCCGGCAATTATCGAGAAAAGCGGTGAAACTTGCGTGACTCGCAAGCTGACAGATAAGGAGTACGAAGACGCTCTGGCAAACAAACTGCAGGAAGAGGTCGCTGAACTGCTGGAAGCCTACACTGCCAAGGAGCGGAGTGCTCTTAACTGCGCGGAAGAAATGGCGGATGTGATGGAGGTCTTGTACGCTATGGGCAAGACTTGCGCTGTTTCCAAGCGGGAAATAGAACAGGTACGGAGCCAAAAAGCAGCAGAGAAGGGGACTTTTTCCAAAAGAATTTTCTTGGTTTCGACAAAAAAGTGAAAGGAGCATGCTTGTGACGCAGCAAGACGCAATGCGGTTAATCAGAAAACTGATTTTCGCCAAAAACAGTCAAGACCTCACGCATTTTAACCGATGTGTAGACGAAATTGCTAAAACCTTAGACAAACAAGGCGATAAAGAAGGCGCTCGCGCTATTCGCAGCACCTCCCGTGATGGCTATGTGAAATCATACTACGAGGCAAGTCGGCAAACACAGCCTCTCGGCAGCCCCTTTGTCAGCTATAAACCTGCGTTCGTCATCGACAACAAGAATATCGCGTTGTGGCATGCGAAAAACGATAATCCGCCGATGCGGGTTCGACACATTTTAGAGTACGTCGAAAACGGGGAAATAGTCGGAAAAGATGTACTGGAATACGATGCAAACACAGATAAGTGGCACCGCGTTGAGTCCGAATGCATTTCGTTATAATTGAGAGCCAGAAAACCCGCAGGCTTGCCTGTGGGTAGGTTAGCATAAAACACAGATTGGAAGTGATATTTTGAAAAACACTGAATTAAACGCAATCGTTCAAAGCCAAGAATATGATTTCTTGCGTACCAATAAGCACCTCGGCAAAAACATCCTGTTCCTGACTTTAAGCGGGAGCCATGCGTATGGTACAAACGTAGAAGGTTCCGATATCGACATTCGTGGTGCTGCTGGTTCTCCTGATATCTTAGGATTCAATCATTTTGAACAAGTCATCGACAATAAAACGGATACCGTCATCTTTGCGATTGGTAAGTTCGTAAGTATGCTTGTCCAGTGTAATCCAAATGTCATTGAACTACTTGGGAATGCCCCAGAGCTATACGTGAACATGACACCGGAAGGTAAAATGCTCCTTGATAACAAGGAGTTGTTCCTTTCCAAGCGTGTCGCCTGCAGTTATGGCGGATTTGCAAACGACCAACTTCGCCGCCTTCAGATGGGATTGCTTCGCAACGGAAACTCTCCGGAATGGCTCAAAAATAAATTTGAAAAACGAAGTCTGGAGCGTGTTTTAGCCGCACAAAATAAATTTGATGATTTCAGTCTCAGCATCGGCAAGGATGAAGATGAAGACGGCAAGCATCCTCTTTTGATTTCCGGAAACATGAGCAACTATCCAGTAACTTCGCTCAAATCCATGCTTAAGGGACTTTGCACGACTATTGAACAGTATGAAAAGCCACAGAATCCAAAAGCATTGAAAGATGCAGTCCATATCAACAAACATGCAATGCACATTGTAAGATTGTACTATACTGCATTTGACATTTTGGAGCAGGGAAAAATCATCACTCGTAGAGCAAAAGAACACGAGGAACTACTAGCCATTCGTAATGGTAAGTACATGCGTGAAGACGGGACATACGAACCTGCATTTTTTGATATGGTTGATTCCTTTGAAGCACGATTCCAAAAGGCTGTAAAAGAGTCCGTTCTTCCTGCAAAGCCCGATATGCAGAAAATCGAAGAGCTGTTGGTTGCCATCAACAAATCTTACCTGAATCGAACTATGTAAAAACAGGGGTATTGCAAAAAAAGGAACGGCGCTCACATTATGTTTTGCCCGAACATAAGTGTGAGCGTCTTTTTCTGTGTGTAGGTATAATGCAAATATAAAAAAGTTGAACATAAAGGAGTTTCTTACCGTGAAAAATAAGGATTTAAAAGCCGTCGCATTTGCATCTATCGCTATTGTTGCGTTATCTGGCTGTACTTCACAGGCAACAGAAAGTTCAGAAGCGAAATCCAACACAAGCAGCGTATCATCTGCTAGTACAGTAGTAGAAAAAGATACAGAAGAACAATGGTCACTACTCGACAATCTACCGGAATGGTCGGAAGGAACAGTGACTCCGTCTGTCACGGAAGACCCAAACAGTGGCGTTCCATTTGGAGAAAATCCTCTTAACAACACAAACTGGACAAATGAATTAGCTCTATGGAAAGACGGAAACAATAACGAGGTAAGTGTATCACCAGATGAACTTAAGTCACTTCCTATCAATGGGTATATTGCTCTCAATCGGGAAGACGAAGGGTATAGCATTAAGGAAGTTCACGACGAATACGATTCAGAAAAAGAGCCTGACCGCAATATTCAGGATTATTGTGTTGCCGGAGAAAATGGTGTTTACTATCAAATCGGCTCATATGCCACCGATGGTTCATATACCATGATGCTGGATGAAGACGCTGCTAAAGAAGAAAACATGACGTTTGATGAGGCGTTTAACAAGGGTCTGTATTACAGCCGCATCAATGTCTATGACTTTGACTGGTTTCCGGAATATGGTAGTTCTGCAAAAGAAAAGTTTGAAGCGCTTTATGAGCATCTTGGCAATCCGTCCGGATTGTACTGGAAGACAACCTCTTTTGGCGGTAAAGCATTTGCATCTTTTGATGAATTGAAAGCCGCAACTTATGAGGATGTAGGGGAAGCTAAGGATTATTGGCTGGTTTGGGATTGCGATGGTTATACGCTTGCAGCAGAATGCTATGACCAGTTCGATGGCAAAGAAAATCATCAAGAAACATCCGTAACTACTATCTACGTCTTTCCAGATGCAGACGAGTCGTACATTTCCAACATCGATGCAAGCAGCATTGTTGATGGATATATTGGTTCAGGTTCAGCACCAATGTGTTTGAGCGGAATCAAGATTGATGGATAAAACGCACATGCAAAAAGTAAGCACCCGAAAAATCGAACAAAAGCCATAGAAAAATGTTGCACGTAAAAAGCGGAATTGAGGTGAACTTAATGTTCAGTGTGAGTCTACTTATTGTAGCAGCAGCTATCGTTTACATGGTCGAGGCGTACATCAATACTTATTATGCCATCGAGTACATGCACGGCACATCTCTGTTCTTTGTGCTGTTAGCCAAGTATTGTACTCCTGTTATATTTCTGCTCATGTGCGCCTATATCGCATATCGTAGAATTTCAAAAAACCGAGAAGCACAGAACAAATCAACGATAGAACAGCCAACAAACAAAGAGGAACTATATACGGAAAAAATCAAATCCTCCGTAATGACAAAAAGTGTCTTTTCTGAACAAGCAGACCAAATGCTATATCAAGTGCGACGCTTTGGGCAAAAAATGGCAGTAGCCTACAGCATGACACAAGATAGTAAAACATCTGGCGAGCAGGCGAAATGTTTGACATTGCTTGCCTCTGCAGAAAGAATATTTTATGACAGATTGGACGATGCCATTCGTTCCGCTTTGATGTTTGATGAAACGGAATATAACGCTTTCTGCCGTGGTTCCATTTCATTTGGAGATAAAGAGGAAGCTAAAAAGAAAAAAGAAATTTACGATGGTATCGTAAGCACAGTCAACAAAGTGGTTTACGATAACGAACGGCTCATCCTGCGTCTTGATTCTCTTGCGTATGCACTGAATCAGCGCTCGGCACAAAATCCGTGGGATACCGATGTTGTTCTTGCTATGACAAAGCTCGATACCGTCATCAGTAAAACGGAGGAAGATATTAAACAAGACGAAGAAATCAGCAAAGAAGCACTGAAACGGTACGACACATTGACTGGAGGTAATTAACATGTCAAAGAAAAGCATTTTCCCAGTAGTCGCAACAATTGCTGTTGTTGGAGTGGTTCTGGTAGTTTTCTCACAAACGGTCTTACGAGACTCAAATGTAAGTACAAGTACGATGACAACAGAACAAGCGTATGCTGACCTGAGCAGCAAAATGAAGCGAATCGGAGTACAAGAAGTAACCGTCACACCACAGCAGTTGGATGTGTCAGAGTTTTTGGATGCAAAAGACGAACTGCCAGATATCGAGTCATCCTATCCGTTTGTAGTAGAAGGAACAGGAGATGTGAATATCGAAATTTTTTCTTCTGGTGAAAAGGCGGCAGAATCTGGCTCAGACTCATTTCTTACGGAAATGGCAAAGAAGTTTAATAATCAGCGCAATAAAACAACAAGCGATAAAACCATGAGTGTTTCTTTGCGTTCCATTCCTTCCGGTACAGCGGCTGAGTACATTTCCACAGGAAAATATCAGCCAGAATGTTATACCCCGTCCAACACACTTTTTGGCGAGCTTGTAAAAAATGAAGGCGTTGAATTAACAGTTGAAACACCACGTCTCGCCGGAAATGTCGCTGGAATCCTCGTATCAAAGAACACGGCAGATATGTTGCGTACAGATTATGGTGAAACATCTGTGAATTCTGTTTTGAACGCGACAATTGACGGAAAAATGATGATGGGTTACTCAAACCCATATACAAGTGCAACAGGTCTTAATTTCTTGCTTTCCGCATTGGCAAACAGTGGAAGTGATAACATTGTAGATACAACGGCAGTTGAGAGCTTTCAAAAGTTTCAAACAAACGTCCCGCTGGTTTCGTTCACAACCCAACAGATGGTTCAGTCCGCAGACAAAGGTGTTGTCGATGGACTTGTAATGGAGTATCAGTCTTATCAGAATGACCCCACATTACAAAGAAACTACGAATTCATTCCATTTGGTGTACGCCACGATAATCCTTTGTACTCTGTAGGGAACATTTCTGCTGACAAGAAAGAAGTCATTACCGCATTCATTTCTTTCTGCGAACAAAATAAAGCTGTCGCAACAAAAGACGGATTCAATGGCATGGATGATTACACCTATGTGGGAAAAGAGTTCGATGGAAATACCATCGCACAGGCTCAAAGCGTTTGGAAAGAAGAGAAGGACTCCGGTATTCCCATTGTTGCTGAGTTTGTCGTAGATACTTCCGGCTCTATGCGTGGGGAACCAATCAACGCATTAAAAACCGCGATGATTAACACAATTCAGTACATCAATGACGACAATTATATTGGCATTATCGGTTTCGATTCAGAAGTCCGCGAATATCTCCCAATCGACAAGTTTTCCTTAAATCAAAAGACACTTTACAAAGGTGCAGTAAATTCCCTCGATGCAAACGGAAACACCGCAATGTACAATGGTCTTTGTGTTGCTATGGACCGCATCTACCAGAAATCTCAAGAACTTGGTGGAAACTGCACGCCTATCATCTTTGTATTAACAGACGGTGACAGTAATACGGGTTGCCGATTCTCCGAAACCAAAGACATCATCGCGGGAATGAACATTCCTATCTATACAATCAGTTACAACTATGCCGCAGATAGTTTATCGGAGCTTGCTTCCATCAATGAGGCTGCAGCCATCGTTGGCAACAGCGAAGACATTACATACAAGCTGCGCAACCTGTTTAATGCAGAAATGTAACTGAAATGCGCGGGTTTTCCCGCGCAGCTATCCAAAACGCAGTAGCCTCCACGTCGGCGGATAGCGGGCAACAGAAGACTCTGGCGAATAACTGCTAATCAATTCACTTTTTCAGAAAGGCGACAACAGTATGTTCAAAAACACGAAAGAAGCTTTCCTTAATTGCAATATAGATACACTTACTCGTGAATTCAGCTTGCTTCATCAAAAGCACGATAAAAACGACGGTAAAAGCGACTGCTTTCATTCTATCGAAACAGAGGTTCTAACTGCGATAAAACGCATAAAAAAGACTCAACCAATAGAATCGAATCGGCAAGACCTTCTCATTGTTTGCAAATCATTTGAAGATACCGGAGATGATGTTTTTTGTGTAGAAGCAAAAGATTTTGCTTTATGGAAAAAACGTCACTTGAAAAACCAGCCCATTTCCGAATGCATCAGTGACGAAATGCTGACATTCATGGATAGAAACGATATTTTAGATGCTTGTATATCAATCAAAGTTCCACAGACATATGCCATTGAATTTTGTAAATGGGAAGAAATTCTTGGATGGAAATTAGCAGAAATCAGTATTGCAAGATACGGTCTTGAGCATTGCTTAGCCTGCGTCCTTTGGGAAATGACCTTTTTCGGTCTTAATCCAGAAGACATGGAAAAAGAAGCTGAAAGAATAAAACAAGAAACAGATGATGTCAAAAAGCGTCTCGAAAATGGCGAGGAGCCAAAAACTTTTCATAGTATTGATGAACTGGCGCGGGAGGTTCTTGGTGATGACTACGATGAAAATTGGTATCCAAAGGAAGAATACGAACGCGATATGCGCAATCTAGTCATTGCCAGCTATAAATCCACAATAGAATACGAGCGAATTCTCGAAGGTCAGACGCAAGTATAATTCATTTTCAAAATCATTCATAATACGCACAAAAATAAAAACGAGATATAGTTTTGTGCCCACAAAATTGTATCTCATATCAAAATGTGCAAAAACAGTACCAACTAAATTTTACGGGTGCTGTTTTTGTAAAGGAAGTGACGTAATGAGACGAACAATGGTCGTAAGCGTATTTGCGGGCTGTGGAAAAACATGGCTCGCGAATCACCAAAATAAATATGGTTATTCAATGCGGGATAGTGATAGTTCTACTTATGAAAAAACTGCCGGATGGGAAAAAGAATACATAAATAGCTTCATGGAAGAGGCCAAATCAGGAAAATATGATTTTATCTTCGTTTGCCAAACGGAATCCGTCATAGACGAAATGGATAGGCGGAAAATTCCCTATATAATTGTCGAACCTGACAATATTGTATGGAATAAGCAAGAAGACGAAGAGCGAGCAAAGGAACGACAAATCATTAAGCAACAATGGTTCGGTAGGTTTGTACTTCGGAATAATTCGCATATCAAGGATTTTTCAAAGTGGCTGAGCCACATGAAAGATATTTACGACGAACGAACGGGATTTGATTTTATTGCAAAGCATAATCCGGTATCGTTTTTCGTCTTAAAACAAAACCAGTACCTTTCGGATATCATCGATGACCTGTACTGGAAAAAGCAGCATTGTGATGCATACATAGTTTAAGAAACGGCGGCAAGAATTTCCCCTCATTCATGTGGGGGATGAATTGCCACACCTTGCTATGCGTTGCAAAGATAGTATACTAATAACAAAGGTGATGACAAACAGTGCCGACTGTAAAACTAAATCGTGCAATAAAATATAGAGCGTACCCTACTGTTGAGCACTACCAAGATGATGTATGTATCATTCCGGCAGAGATAAAATCAATACAAACAAAAGAAATTCTGGCACAAATCAAACAAATACAGACAGATACATGCGGCACAAATGATAGAAGTTGCAAATCAACAATCACATTGCCAGTACATTTGGAGGTAAAAAGTCATGGTTGAAACAGACCCAATTCGAATTGATGAAATTCAGAGAAAACTACGTCATAGATATATGCTTTTAGTAGGTCTTAATATCATTGCATATCTTACCGTCATCGCGTTTTGCATAGTAGGATGCAATAAAATTGGAGGCTATTCAGGAAACAGCTACGCGTTTGATGAATACTGGTTGTATGGTGAACTTGCCGGTTTACCGGGAATTTTTGCGCTTCTTGCTTTTGCTGTTTGCATCCCATCAACAGATACAAAGAAGATGTCAAAGAAAACACGGAAAAATATAAAAGCTGCGCAAGTTGCCAATGCAGCCTTACAAGTCTCCGTTGGTAACGTAACAGGTGCTGCAAACAGTATATCAGGAGCAATGGGCGGCACAGACGGATTCTTCCTTGGTCCTCGCGCTAGATTTATCGCTCCACTTTTTATTTTTGGTGCGTTGTTCTTAATGTTAGGATACCCTCCAGACCGTATCTACCATGATATTCCAGAGCAGGAAGAATGGCTCCTCTTTATACTCTTGGTTCTTGCTGAAATTTTTGCAATAGCTGCTGCAATGGCGTGTAGAGTTTACAATCGTTTTAAATATTATCATACAACCGATAAAAAAGAAGCAGATGCAGAAGATAAACGAATTACTGCACTACAAAACGAACGATATAGAATAGAATGCGAAAAAGCGAGAGAATTGAAAAAACATAAACAAGCATACAAGAAAAACATGGAAGGAAATAAAATTCTTTCAGAGGCAACGGAAATCGATATCCCACAAAGTAAAAGGGGAAAGTAAAAATGAGAGAAACGTATTATAACTTTGACGAACAGAAATTCAGGGAATATTCCCAAAAGCGTTACAAAAGTGCGCGAAGATGGAAAAAACTCAACGCTATATCGATGACACTTGTGATACTCGGTATTCTCTTTGCATTTATGCCGGTAATCTTAGTTCGAAATTCTGAGTCTTTGGTTAAAGCTATTCTTTTTGGAGCCGGACTTCTTTGCTCGGTTGTCCCTTTTTGCGTTGCTTATATTGTTCGCAGCAAAGCAACACGAAAATACGGAAAACCTTACGAAGAAATGCAAAAGATGTTCTTATATTCAAATGACTCTGGAATCCAATTCGGTTATCATGACAAGTATGATAGAGATGAACCTGCGAGCGTCAATGTATATCAAATTGCGTACAGCAACATTGTAAAGGTCGAATATATCGCAAGTGAATCTACATTCTTCATATATGGTCGTGTGGAGTTGCTAGAGTACGAGGATATGAGTTCCAATAGAATCAAGCATAGCTACACGAAGGGACAATTTGGAGATTTTTCGAGTTTCTCATTTTTTGACTGCTTTGATAAAGCGAGCGATTTTGAAGAAGTCCTTCGTGAGCATAACATCGATATAAAGAAAAGGTAAGGTGACCGTGCTTTATGGATAAAATGCAGGCGCAGGAGTATGTGCTTCAAGGAAAAAAATTGATAGGTCAAGAAAAATATGAATGAAAAAATGACTGTCCGGAGTAAGGCACAGAAGCTGTCGATGTGGAAGCGTAATTCCGTACAGGATTATGTGGAACACAAGGCGCACCGCTGCGGTATCCGTATTTCGCATATCTGTGCTTGGGGGACAAGTAAACTTGCTTTTGATGGCAGCGGCGCTCTCAAGCGTGATGAAGCCAACCATGCCCTTGCAACTTTTGCAAGCGACAAACAATACAACTGTGACCTTAGTGCGAGCTACAACATTGGCGCTCGCTACTTTGTCAGAGAGTTGCTAAAACCCTTACCAGTGATGGTAAGGTCTCAGCTATCGGCTAAAGTTCCGGAAGCTGAGCGTAGAATCCTAGTTACACTCGCCACGCTTAAAGTCTTGTACCCTGAGTACCAAAAACTCACGGCGCAAGCAGCGTAAGATGTACAGATGCTAACTAAGTCATTAGTTTTCTTGCGGTAGAGGCGTCCATCTGGACACCTTGGCTGAGGGATTACCGTATCTTATGTTAGAACGCCGCCTCCCATAAAAAGGGCGGGAAGCCCGCGACTTTAGTCGTGGGAGGATTCACTACACCGCAGAATTCACTCCAAACGATATGCAGGATTTTGCAGCTATGATTATTGATAGAGACGGGGATAAAATCATTCCGCGATTCTATCGGTACTAAAATCTCCACTTAACAATCATTGTTGGTAGTTGCACTCCATACGGAGTGCGTAAGAATTAAAGGCAGTTACTTACTCTTTTGGGTGGGCATCTGCCTTTTTTATGAAAAGTAAAAAATGTAATCGCAACTACGTCAAAAATAAATTATGCCCGTATGAATCATACAGGCATAAAAAACGGTTTTATGCGTCAAATGTGAAAGTGGGTATAGTAATAAAGTACAAAAGGAAACATCTATAAATTAAGAAAACCATCTGCAAAAGGGGAGCAATGTAAAAGTGCTTTGGCACAATGTAATTGCTTCCCCTTCTTTTGTATGACAGTCAGATTATCAGAAAGATAACTCAAGAACAGAAAGGAAGTGAAGGGGCGATTCCTCCCATGACTAAAGTCACGGGTATCCTTGCCCAACTTAATGAAACTTTGCGAAATCTTTTCGTTAACTCGCTATGACCAAAAGATGTACATTTACGTTACGAACGCCTATGACCAGAACGTTAGTCTGGGTCGCGGAACACGGTATGACATCGTGTGCGATGAAGAAAACTGTGATGATATCCTTCCTCACATGCTTGACGAGGTAGATATGATTACAGTTACACCGGATGGTGGTCTGCAGGTTCTCGTCCGCGATGCAATGTACGAAAAGCCGCTCGAAGAGCAGTACGACAAAAGTTATGTAGCCAAGTGGGATAATCGTTACAAAAGCACACGACCATTTTTGTTTGGTTGCGAACTTGAAGATTTTTAAAAATAAAAAAGAGAAAAAATATGATATTACTGGTTAATTGTGACAATTTTAGCAGACCTTGATAATGTGACAACGGCATTACACCACGCCACGGAAAAGGCACAGCAAATGGGTATTGACTTAAATCATGAAAAAATGGAACAAAGGGCGAAGGAGTTTAATGAAAAATGAAATTGGATATTACAACAGGCAAAACGATTATAGATTTTAAAGTAAATAAAATCGATTTGGCTACACATATTGTAAGAATCGAAAACGATTGTTTGATTGCTTATGAAAAAACAGGGCGAATATCACATATCATACCGTTGGCGGAAATTGATATGATGACAATAGGCAGGGCGTAGATGATATGGCGTCTTTGCTGGTTCATTGAGACGACGGTTCCGGTATGAATGTGATTTACGGCGAGAATATCGCCGAGAAAATTTGAGGTGAAAAAATATGATGTATTTAAAACAGTTTCCAGATATTTGCCGTGAAATGGGATTCGCTGTCAAGGAGGACTTCAAAATTGTCACTCTGAGCATCCCCGACATTCATTACTCTATCGACATCAACAAAAAACTCTTTTTGGAGGACCTTGAGTTGATGCTTGATTCGTACAGTGAAGAGTGTGAAGCAATCGCCATTTCTGAGGCTGATGACACCGGTATGTTCCAGACAGAAGTGGACGCCTGCCATCAGCACGCCGAATATCTCAAGGCTGTTCTTGAAAAGCTGCTGGATAAGCTGAGAAAGGAAGTCGAAAAGGCGCGTCTTTACTCCGCGTCCCGCTACAATTTTCCGATTGTCATGAAGCAGATTGATACTTCCTGCTATAAGGCGTATGCACCTGCAAAATCCAATGATGGGTTCATGGTTCAGGAATATATCATCGATTTGGATGACATTGGAAAAAGCGATGAGAATAAAATTCGCGCTCAGTCCGAGGAGCTTTTCAAAAAAGCAAGTGTCGTCGATAGCTACCGTCTTTTGGCGGAGCTTTCCATCGAAGTCGGATACTTTGTCCCGGCCTGCGGAATCCCTTTCAGAAAAATGGAAGATGCCTTGTCGTACATCAAGGCGAAAACTGGTGTTGCCCTGAAAATTGTGATGGCTGACAAAACGAATCTCGATATGATTCGAATTATGGATAAGTTCCATTTGGCCATGTTGCTAAATCATATCTGCGCAAGCAGCAAGGATTATCCCGCTACCACCACAGACTGGTGTGAATGGTTGGAAGGTAACTGGAATACAATTATCAGCCTATGAGGTGAAGAATTATGACGCATATTGAAAAGGTAAAAAAGCTCGCAGCAGAAAAGAAAATCACAGTTCTTGACTTGAACGAATTGCTTAGATTGGAAGTTGATAGACATCTGAGTGACGTAGAATTTTATGATAGCGGAACTGCTAATGTATATATTCCCATCACCTTTGATGTGGACTCTGCATTCGGGTTGGATGTTGTTTGCGACACGACGAAAAGTCGCAAGCCTGATTATATCAATCTCTATATCAATTATAGCAAAAATGGCGATATGGAGCTGTTTATTGATTACTGCAACAATTCAACCGGCGATGGTGACATTGACGTTGCTGTTGAGCTAACTTCCGAACAGTACAAAGCCGTTAAAAAGCGGTTTGAGACGCAGTTCAAAAATGCTTATGGAATCAGCATTGCAGATGCCATCAAGCAGGAATGCAAATTGGAGGGCTGAAAGTCATGACGCAAAATGAAATGCTGAATATCAAACGAAATTCAGCAAAGTGATGTCATAAGCCAACGAGAGAAAGATGATTACTTTGCCCTTGAAAATCTCAATGACCCGTATTGGGATTTCAACTGACACAGCCGCTCACCGTTTGGTGGGCGGCTCTTTTTATTGCCGCAAAAGCGGATGCAGAAAAACACAGTATATGTTATAATAAAGTTATCGAGTTAGTGCGAACCACAAGTTGACACAAAATCACCGGGAGCTTCGCACCAAAAAGTACCAGATAGAGGGTGATTCCAATGCAGTAAGTAGGTAAGTGCTTTAATGTGTGAAGCACATAATTAGCAAAACTGTACATCCTACGTGCTACCAAGATACGCTTGAATTGTATAGTTTTGCTGTCGCACCCCGCACGGGGTGTATTAGATTGAAATGTCGTGTCGCAAACATCCAACCCGAATGCAGAGTCGTCGCACCCCGCACGGGGTGTATTAGATTGAAATAAATACAGCGTAGACCAGCACGATGTCGCACCCCGCACGGGGTGCATTAGATTGAAATGATTGAAATGATTGAAATTGCGACCCAATCTTATCGCTAACAACTAAAACAGCGTCCCTAATCGCAACAACGATTGGGGACGTTTTCTGTTGGTATAATGATTTATACTAACTTGAAAGGAGTTTGTATCCTATGAAAAAGATTGTACCGCTTGTTATCATTATTAGTTTACTTGCCACAGTTATAACTATTACATGTATGCCAAGATTTCACGCACGGCGATATACTACGTTATATACTATGTGAGGGTCTAAGTATGAATGATGAGGTAAAGAAAAATATACTACAGATGTTCGGAAAAATTCCAGAAGCTATGCTCATCATCAACAACGGCATCTACTGTGATGCCGAAACTGATGGAATGTTTTACTATAGGATGGGAATTACAGACAGCCTTTTCAGTCCGGAACGAATTAACGACTACATAATCCGCCGTCCATATCCAAATAAACGAGTAGACCAAATATCTAAAAAAATCGGCAGAAATGTTTTTAAGGCAGGATACCCGCTTCTATATCATGGCGCTTCCGAACTAAATGGTCGAAAATATTTGGCATTCGATGTTTGGATTGGACTGGGTGTTCATCCAAAAGACTTGTCTACTGCACCTGATGCATGTCATATCTATGTTCCGTTAGATATCCACGCAACAAAAGATAAACCTTTCGTTTCGTTTTTGTTCCATTTTTGCCAAACAGCAGTATTGCCAGACGGCATTGAATCAACGAATGAAATCGTATATCCAACCGAATTTAGATTTGGGTTTTATATAGAAACATATAGGGTAGAAGAAAATGGAAGTATATATCCCCATATATATCCTACGCGCTGGGGAACAGATGAACAAACAATGGGCCGTCCGTTTCCATGCCATAAATTACTTACGCTAGATGAATCACTCACAGACAAAAACCATAACATATACGTTTATTGCCCAATCGATGTAAACGGACAAACAATTGACAATACCGCCATCATGTATACTTAACACACATTACACCGTTTGGCAGGTGGCTTTTTATTACTGCAAAAGCGGATGCAGAGTAATATGGTATATGTTATAATAATGTTATCGAAGTAGTGCGAACCTTAAGCTGACATAAAAATGCTGGAAGCTTCGCACCCAAAAGTACCAGATAGAGGGTGGTTCCAATGCAGTAAGTAGGTAAGTGCTTTAATATGTGAAGCACATAATTAGCAAAACTGTACACTCTACGTGCCACAAAGGCACACTTGGATTGTATAGTTTTGCTGTTGCACCCCGCACGGGGTGCGTTAGATTGAAATCCATCAAGAAACATCAACTTGTCGTCGCACTCTGGCGGTTGCACCCCGCACGGGGTGCGTTAGATTGAAATACAATAGCATAGTCAATGTATGGGTCTGTACAGCAGTTGCACCCCGCATGGGGTGCATTAGATTGAAATTAAAACCCAATCAGCACATTGCACCCCGCACGGGGTGCAAAATTCCCCCACATAATCGCCTTTTGATTATGTGGGGGAATTTTTTGTTGGTATAATACAAAAAATCACAAGAAGGGAAAACAATTTATGAGTACCGAATTATCCACCTCAAAAAGATTCTGCAAAATCGCAGCTTTTAAACATAAATCATCAAAATCCATTGCATTCTTAGTTGCAGGAGTGGGAGTGCTTCTATTGCTTGCTATTGATGCAGCGTATGACATCGGATACAACCTTGTATACAGCATGGGACTATTCCTTACAGTTCTCACATTTACACTAACTTTAATCATTGACAATTTTTTCTTGCTTTTAGAAGCGGCATCAATAATTACAGGTTATGTTGCAGCAGGAGCTTGTGTAGTAGCATCCATAGCTTGTTTCAATATGGCAATTAGCAACGACAAGAAAAATAAATTGGAATCAGCAGATATCGAATACGACCAAAATTGTTTAGTGTTTTTCACCTCAAAAGACGAACGATATGTTTTGACAGAAATAAAAACCATCTATGCCAAAGGTGAAAAATATCACATTGATGGAAAAGCCGCAAAATATACAACTCAACTTGGCAAATCGCATACAGTACATCTCGATATTATCCCGGCGACTTATCAAAATTGTATATATTTGTGCGATATTTTAAACGATATAACGCAAGGGACTAATCAAAACAAATGAATCAAAAATATCAACGGTCCGATACATATAGAACAGAATTCATTCGTAACTGGCCTCCACGGGCAGGGAAATATCGTTGTGTATATTGCGGGAGAAAGATATCAAAAAACGATATGGAAGTAGACCACGTTGTTCCGGTGAAAGCAGTAAGCCACAATCTTTTATATAGATTGATGGTTCCACCGAAAGGGGTAAATTCCTTATCGAACCTCGTTCCGGCTTGCCACAAATGTAATAGGAGAAAAGGAAGCAAATGTGGCTTTTGGCTGATTCGCGGCAAGTTCTGGCGTATTTGTTTACCGCTTTATACGATTCTGCGTATTACTCTTATTGTGGCAATCATTGGATGCCTATATTTTGTTTTCTTCGGTTACGATTCTGAATTTTTAAAAACGCTAATTTCTCTGTTTGTTTGACACCTCCCACGGTTGAAACCGTTGGCTTTTCCTGCCTTCATCTTGTAATAGAAACCAAGTCAATAACCCACGACTAAAGTCGCGGGAGGAACTGCTCTAATTTATGAAAAAAACTAAATTATACACAACTATTGCGAGCATTGTCTGTGCTGCAACATTGTCTGGATGTGTTATAAACATTGCACAGCCGAAAGATGTCTCGCCAATTATCGAATCAAACATTAAATTAACAAACGCAATTACGGTAGAAATCACAAAAGAGCCACCAAAAGAAGGGTACGAGCTTTACTACACCACTTTTGATGACATAGATTTTTATCCGGGATTTGCTGGTAGTATAGCTTTACATAATCCAGAACTTCAACTGATTGAACATGATGAAGAAGCTGTTGCACCGGAAGCAGAACCAGAGCCAAAAACATCTGTATGGGGGGCTGTTACTCCTGCTGGTTATGGTACAAGTTACGGAACGATTTCCTGTTCGAAAATCGGTTTGTATTCTTCACTCATTTGGGGTGACGACCAAGGATTACTCGATAGCCGAAAAGGAGTCTGTCAGTACACAGGCTCATACCAAGTTGGCTACGGTGGATGTCATTTGCTTTGCGCTCACAACAACGGCGCTTTTTCTCTTTTGCAATATGTGAGTACCGGAGACAAGTTTGTTGTTGATACAAATTATGGGCAGTTTGTTTACCAAGTAGATTCTGCCCGTGCAGGAACGGTGACTGCAGATGGAGGGACGGTTGTTGCGGATGACGGAACGGTTCTCGTAAATCTTGCAGATGGTATGGATAGGCTATATATGTACACCTGTTATCCGTTTGGGTACTATCAATCGACACCACAGCGATATGTCGTGATGGCAACATTGGTTTCATAGTAATTGAAAATCACAGTATAGGTATAATAAGCCTACGCAAAATAATAAATACACATCCTAAAGAAAGAAGGAGAAAAATATGAAATTTGCAACTAAGGCACTTATCGGTCTTGGCATTCTTGCTGTGGGAGCACTTTATCTCAAAGCAAAGTTTGACGCTGCTGTTGATGCTTATCCTGATGATTTTGAGTTCGACAAGTCTTTGGACGATGAGGATAATACCCCACATAATCCATTTGATGGCAGTGATGACTTCCTTAAGCACGACAATTTTGCCAAGCCTCGTTATGAGGATAGAACAAATGCCGTTGCTGAAAAGCATGAGGACAAAAAGGTGGAAGTAAACAAAGAGGAAAAACCATCATTCGCTCCAAAGGCAGTCGTTCAGAAGGATTTAGAAACTGGCGAAGTGATTGATTTGTTTAACTCTGTCGCTGAAGCTGAGAGAAAAACTCATATCAGCCGTAAGAGCATTTCAAAGGCTGCAAATGGCAAAGCAAAGAGTGCTGGCGGATTTGGATGGGAGTTCGTAACCATCAATCCATAACAACCATCGTACTAAAGCTGTATGTCAGCTTTGGATATATTTTTTGTACACATACATAAAGGAGGAATTTTTGTATGTATAGTTCTTCAGAAACTGCGGCACTTAATGCTGCGCTCGGCTTTCTCGGCACGTTCTGGCTGCTTTTGGTAGCATTCCTTGTTCTCAACATCGTTGCGAACTGGAAAATCTTTACCAAAGCAGGTCAGGCAGGTTGGGCATCTATCATCCCGTTCTACAACAAGTACATTGAGTTCAAGATTTACTGGGGCAATGGTTGGCTCTTCTTGGTTCCCATTGTTTTGAGCTTGCTTGGATTCATTCCAGTGATTGGTACTGTACTTATTGTCATCTGTATCATCATCAATATCATGTCTCAGTACAAGAAGGCAGTTGCTTTCGGTCAAAGCGTTGGATTCACCATCGGTCTTATCCTGCTCAACCCAATCTTCAATATGATTCTGGCATTTGGTCAGTATAAGTATTTCGGCATTCCGCAGGATGGCTATTCCTACGACCAGATGAAGGTTAAGTACGACAACCACAAAGCAGAACAGCAGCAGCATCCAACCACTTATGCTCAGCCTGCTCCTGAGTACAACCCGAATCAGAACATGAACTACCAGAATCCAAATGTGCAGCCAGTCGCTCCTCAGCAGGCTCCGGTTCAGCCACAAGCTCCGGCACAGCAGACATCCACTGTGAATATGCCTCAGCCTCCGATGCAGAACGACCAGAATCCTAACCAGTAAGAAATACACGTCATAAAAAGCGGGAGCACCCTTAATTTTTTGGGGTGCTCCCGCTTTTTGTAATTGCAGTTAAATAGCAGTAGGTATAATAACTCTACTACCAAGAAAAGGAGAATTCTTAATGCGTATCCCTCAGCCAGATATAATTTCAACAAAATATTATACTCTCGTTTCTGGCGAATCGGGACATGGAAAAACGACTTGGTGCAAGCGAGAAATCGCCAAAATATTACGTTCCACAAAAGAACGTATCTTGGTCTTTGATGCAACGGGGGAATATGCTGACTTTGTAATCAACCATGACAGAGCTGTTCCGGGATGTGTACCTATGGAGATTCGTCAATACAAAAGCACCGGAGGCGAAGCCACTCTATACCATACAATATCTGTTGACGTGAAGCCAAATGAGGTCCCACAGCTAGTTGTTTACGATGTGAGTCGGGTTCTTGCGATAAGCTGGAACATGGGGATTGAAACAATCACAGGCATTCTTACAAGACATCTTGTCGTCAATGAACCAAATACGTTATGGCTTTTCCTTTGCCTTGAACCATATACCTACGCGAAGCCGGAAGGAAAAAGTTGGGATGTTTTGGAATGTTTTATAAAAAAGAACCATAAATTTGTCGCTCCGGTATTCACGTCACAAAAATTCGACGTTAATACTATAAATGAGCGACTACACGTTAAAAAATCGAACTTAAAAAAGTGAGGTAATACAATATGTGCAATCAAAATCCGCTGGATGTGGCTATCGAATATGGAGAGCACCCTTATTTTTCAGGAAAACACATGAGTAAGCATGAAAAGAAATGTGCTTTGCGAGCAAAGAAGGAAGCGCGAGCATACAATTTTTTCGAAAAGCACGTTGTTATGCGCTCCACACTTGAAACCATTGACCTGTTTTTTTCAGTTTTTGTTGTGATTGCAACTATCGTGTTGTTTGTCACAATGCTCTTCAATTTTACGATATATGTAGACCATCCCACCCTTGTTGTTTCACTTGTTGTCTTTTCAGCACTATTCATTGGTCTGTTGATTCGTATGGATTTACGCTTGCATGGTAACGAAAAGTCGCAAGCCCCAAAAAACAGAAACGGAGGCTTTTACTTTGAGTAAGACTTATAAAGTAAATCTTCATATCACGAACACATGTAACTGTTCTTGCAGGCACTGCTTTTCACATTTCAGTGAATCTAAACCTCTTAGTGTTGATGATTGGAAACGTGTTGTTGATAACTGTATCTCAGAAACAAAAGTAACGGAATTCAACATCGCAGGAGGAGAGCCTTTGCTTTATCCGGCGTTAATTGATTTGGTTCAATATATCCGCGACAAAGGAATTGGCGTTTCTATCATTACAAATGGCATTCTGATGACTACCGAATGGGTAAAGAAGAATGCCTCTCTGTTCAAGACCATTGGTTTCTCAATCGATAGCTTTAGCGAGAACACAAACCGCGAACTTGGTCGAATGACTCAAAACGGACAATGGCTGACACGAGTAAAGTTTTATAGTCTTTGCTACGCAATCAGACGATACGCACCTGAAACAGCAATCAAAGTAAATACTGTCGTCAACAAACTGAATAAAGATGAGAACCTTGGTCAATGGATTCTTGATGACAAACAAGTTCGTATTTCACGTTGGAAAATCATGCGTATGAAGGTATTTGACAACAGTAAATTCTCGAACGTCAACCTACAGGTATCCACAAACGATTACAATAGGTTCGTCCGTTGGAACAGTGGTATCGAAAGTGTACCACAGGTCACAAACAACGGAAACAGTCTCGTTATCCAGAGTACAGCAGATTGTTCTATTATTGTAGAACCAGAACTGCGGAAGTCTTACTTAATCGTTGATTCAACAGGGCATCTTCTCGACAACTCACACGGCGGAAATTATCTGCAGGTATGTGATTTAAAATCAAGTCCATTGCGCAAAGGTATCGACGCGCTGGAAGCCTCTCTCGCTTTTGATTATCAGCGCTATGCCAGTCGCTATAGTTCTCCAGAGGTGAGGATTTATGCAAAACAAGCATAAGACTATATCGGTGCGCCGATACATCAGCACATTTCTTATTGTAGCTTCTATTCTTGTAAGCATCCTTCATCTGTTCGTATTTGTAGAAAGTTTCTTGTACCTTGATATGGCAGATGAAGCTACTATCGTATGTATTGTGGCGGGTCTAAATCTTATCATATCATTCTTTGATGCTACAACCCGTATTGTACAAACACCCGCATCGGAAGTCCCCAAAAAGCTTCAAGGAATCCGTCTATTTTTTATCGTCCTGAACCGTTGTAAGATGTTAATCTGCCATGATGTTTCCTCTCTAGTTGACATTTGCTTTCCTGCGGAACAAAGCAACCAAATAAAATGTTTTGTTCCGCGCTTATTCTTGCTGCTTATAAGTCTGTTCTTTGCACACGAAAGTCGCTATCTTGTATACTGTGGTTTTTCATCTGTATACACGTTTGCTGCAGCAGTTGCTGTATGGTGTAGCGTTGTCTTAAATGCAATCGCTATCGCGCAAAAGTATCGCGCTCTCTATATGCTCCAAAACGGATGCAGCGATAAACAAGATATGCTATAATAAAATTAGTACAAGCGCTATATTTCAAAATGTCATTTTGAGGTGTAAACTACATGAGGTCACAGAAAATACCAAATTCACCATACTTTGTTGTCTACGATGACATGGGAAATTATGGTGTATCTTACGACTCAAACGGCAATCAGCGCATTCCCGAATCTGAAACTCAAGCATTCCTTGATGCAGTAGCCAACGGCCTGCTCTACATTGAAAAGGAACGGAAGAACAGATACCAGCGCATTGACGAAGCTGAGAAAGCGGCTTTTGCCAAGGGCGAAGCAGAAGGCAGAGAAGATAAGCTGCTCGCCACGGTAAAAACGTTGGAGGATGAGCGGGAACAAAACCAATATCACGGGTCCGGTGGTTTTCGAGATGGGTATGAAATTCTCCATGAATTAAACGAATGGTTAATGTGTGAATGACTATGATGGGAAGTATTCCGATTCCAAACACCAGATTTTATCTGACAAGTATCGACGGTAAGAAGTGGTTCATAACAGAATATTACAGGACCGCACCGTTCAATCCTGCAAAAGAAACATATGACTTATACAAAGCGTTTGCGGAAGCATTCAGAAAGAACGAAATAGAAGAACAGGAGTTTCCGGAAGAACTCAAAAAGGCCGTGAACAAGGCATACGGAAACGGCTTATACGCCGGACGGCATAGCCATCTGCAGGCTCCGTCAAGCCTAAGCGAAGGCAGACCGGGACGTGAACAATACGATGGTTTCTATGCTTGGTATGCTGCTCATGGGCGATAAATAAACAAATTGAAAGGAGGAAAACAGCTATGCCACTTTATTCACGAGAAGATGCAGAAAAAGCCTGCATTGAAGCTATTGAACGTGCTCGCGCAGTTAATAATAATACTGCTGACAAACAGTACAAAATCAAAGTCGATGAATTCACCGTCTATGGCTCCCTCCTTTATGGTAACGACCCTTTCGTACATAACGTAAACGTCTTCATTCAATTTCATAATTCAACTGAAGATGCCGTTCCAGAAGACCAGTGGGAAGCGGTTAGCTATATTCGCGGTTACGACCCCAATGTAGAGGAGAAGGGAATTGTTCGTCTTCACTGGCAAAAGAAACAGGAATACTACGCACACTTGAACACAAACTTCGTTATTATTTCCAACGGAGAGTTCGATGAGGAAGCCTTTGAGTGGTTAAAGGAAGAGCTGGTAGGTATCCATGATATTGTCGCTGACAAACTTGCTCACCCTGAAAAGTATCCTGAAAAAATAACGCTTCAAAAGAAAGAGCCAAAAAAGAAAAAACGAAAGAGAAAAAAGAAGAAACTGACAAAGGCAGAGGCTCTACAGAAAAAGAAACTGAGACAAGCCAGAAAGTTGGCGAGGGCGTTAGCTGCACAGGAAGAACCACAACCAATTCCAGCACCAATTCCGGAGCAAAAGAAACCGGAACAAACTATCACACCTAAGCCGAAACAGAATATTCCGCAGCAAAAGAAAAACACTGCACAACAAAAGCCTGTCAGTAAAAAGCCAAATCGCAAAGGTGGTTCCAAAAAAGCAAATGGTCACTCTCAAAACAATAAGAAACCTCGTGACCCAAACAAACCAAGACGTTCACGCGGGTCACGAACACTTACTATGCGGTGGTAACGCTACCACTTTCTATTCCCCAGAATTACAAAGGAGTTTATCATGGATTTTGTCACTATCGTTTGGATGCTTTGCTGCTATCTTGCTTGGCCTTTAATCGAAATTCTTATCACAGGAGAACGGACTGTTCGCCATGTTGATAATGTAATGTCTATCGTCTTCTTATTTGCAATGGCATGGAGCTACACAGTCGGAAAGGTTCGTGCTGAACGTAAACAGGAGGAACGGGAAAAAGAGAAAAAGGCAAACATCTTGCAGCTCATGGATTCCAAGAAGCCAAACACAAATTCTAATCCTACCGACAGCAACAAGTAATTTCTATCCACTCGCCGAGAACTTCTATCTTGGCGAGTGTTTTTGGCGGGCGAAAATGTACAACATCCAAAAGACATATCATACTATCGCAACTATTCAATATAAAGAGGCTGTAATCAGTTTTGGTTGCAGCCTCTTTTGTTTCGATAAATCAAACAATGTTTAGGTATAATACCCCTACCAAACGAAAGGGGATAAACAAAATGTCTGAATTAAAAAACGGCGAATTTGGAATTGATATGGAAAAGGAAAAAGTATTGTGGACTGACCGTAAGCGGCATACCATTTTTGCTTTACCGCTTTCTTTTACAAAGTACACCGTAACCGAGTCAAAGCTCATTATACAGAGCGGGTGCTTTAATCTGAAGGAAGATGAAATCCAACTCTACCGCGTAAGAGATATCGCTTTCCGTCAAAGTTTCTGGGAGCGCCTTTGTCGTGTTGGCAGCATACATATTTGCTCAACGGATGCTATGACTCCGGAAATAGATATTCGTAGAGTTAAAAAGCCACGAGAAGTAAAGGAACTTCTATCAAAGACGATTGAAGTATGCCGTAAGACGAATGGAATTCGCACATCGGAAGTTATCGGGGAACACGGCGGTTTTCCAGAACCCGGTCAAGGGCATTGCTGCCAAGACCATCACCATGAGTAAAAGTTGGAGGGAAGCGTCAATAATCCACGACTAAAGTCGCGGGTCTCATTGCCCATACTTATGAAAAAGCAAAAGACAAACTATTTAGTGCCAACATGTATTACACTTATTTTTTCGATTTTTGCAGCTTCATTGGGTCTTGTTCCCCAAGGTCCATATACCCCGTTAGAATCTGTAAGCACATCGCAGCTTAGTACTCTGACAAGAAACACACTGTATAGCAAACATTGGATATCAATAGAACCAGAAAATTACTATATTTTATCAACAACCCCGATATGGACAGAATATCGTAGCACATCTGGCACTGATACATCCTCTGGTGAGCAAATCCGCGTAGATTTTTATCCAATTCAGATACGCAATGAAAACAACGAATCATTCGTCTTGGCGTTGGAGACAAGTAACGATGACCATGTTACAAATTATTTGTATGGAACACGAACAATACAAGGAACTTTAAAAGACGCGCCTCAACAACAGAAAGATACATTCGACGCAGCTATGGTTGGGCAAAACGCATATCCATATTTTATCAGTGATTGGCGAGATAAAACCACTTACGAACCGATAGAAAGCATTGTTTTTCTTGCTCTAGGAGTATTGTTGTTGTGTGTTGCCGTTGCAAGAGTCAAAAAAGGTACAAAAACGGATGCAGGGTAATACAATATATGCTATAATAAAGTCATCAAGATAGTGCGAACCTTAAGTGAGCATAAAATCACCGGGAGCTTCGCACCAAAAATCAGTTGTTGGAGGGTGGTTCCAATGCAGTAAGTAGGCAAGTGCTTTAATATGTGAAGCACATAATTAGCAAAACTGTACATCCTACGTGCTACCAAGATACGCTTGAATTGTATAAGTTTTGCTGTCGCACCCCGCATGGGGTGCGTTAGATTGAAACGTATGTTTGACGCTTATGAAATGGCGCGAATAGGGTTGCACCCCGCATGGGGCGCGTTAGATTGAAACACGGTTGCCAACATTTTATCACAGATAACAATGCCTGCACCCCGCATGGGGTGCGTTGATTGAAATGTAAAGCGAGGATATGCCGCGAAAGCCCCTTTACTGTTGCACCCCGCACGGGGTGTAGCTGATGTAGGTATAATATCTTAGTACAAACGAAGCAAATCCATATATGTTAAGATAACCTGCATCAATTAGCAGTCTTTATGAGAAATCGTAAAGGCTGCTTTTTTGTTTGTACGATGCAAACCGTCTAAAAAGACGGAAATCATAATATTGCTCGCATATGGGCAAAAGGAGAGAATAATGAACACAAATGACATGATTCGAATCTGTGAACACAACGGTTGGCGTGTCTACAAAAACGATTGCAGTGAACTCATCTTTGAGGCGGTGAACGATGTTGGGAGTTATTATCACTTCTACGTCCGCACCAATCACATTGTTGAGGATATCCACGACCAGTTGGCAAAAGCCAATGCCAGCATCAATAGTTATGCGGCACAATTGCACACATCTACGATGTGCCCGCTGAACGATTGTGAAATGGCTGCGCGGCACATTGCCAATAAGCTGTGCAAGTTGTATCAAATTCTGAGCGCTACCAAAAACTGAACTTTTTGGATTTTAGAGGAGTGATGTGATGATTAAAAAAAAGTATTATGATACGTGCTGCCGTAACGGTTGGAAGGTTCGAAACCGTTGCGGCGGAAAGAAGCTAATGATTTCGCGTGCCAACTCTTTTGACAAGTTTATATACGTATATCACTTTGATGTCCGCGCCAAAGCATTCGTTACGGACATTGAAAAACAACTTGCAAAAGAAAGGAAAACTGCACCACATAAAGCGTGCAGATTTCACGCGATTACGGGCAGTCCATTGCCGGAGTGTATGAATGCCACAAAAGCAATGGTTGTGTATCTTGCGGACCTGTGTGAAGAATTAAAAAAAGCTGAATCAGCATGAAGGGAGTAAAAAATGTATTTAATTCAGTATTCTGAAGCTGCCGAACGTCTTGGCTGGAATGTAAAAGATTGCACGGACGACAATAACAGTGTAATCATCAGCCGAAATGGTGTCTCTGGTCGTGTGTACGACTTCAAATTGAACAAAGAGAATTTCATTGCGGATATGGAGCGGCTTGCCTCGCAGTTTGACGCAGACGCTTACGCAATGGAATACCACAGCACACACAAAAGCTGGTCGGAGCGAAACATTCTCGGTGAAATCGTGGCTGACTGCTACAAAATCCGTGATATGCTTTTCCCGTTGCTGGAAGCTGTGTGGAAAGAGCAGAAAGAAGCAGACTCTTGGGTTTGTACAGACCCTGATACTTGCCAGTATCGTCATCAGGTCGGAACCACTTTGTACGAATTCTACGACATTGTAGATTTGCAAAATGGTGAATTTGAAGTGGTCCATGATACGGTTGACCCGACAAAAATGGACGAAAAAGAGTTCGACGAACTGATGATTGCGTTCGATGGTATTGTAGAAAATGTACCAAAATGTTCTTCTGGTTACTGGGCTCTCATTGCTGAAGCTCAATTTGAGAGTCTTTCCAGCTATGATGATGTAGAGGTTTTCCACTCGTTCGAAGCTGCAAAGGAGTACATCCGTGACACTATTGGCATCGAAAGTGACAATTTGCCGGATGCTATGTTTGATTCGATTCGGAGCGATGTTGAGAAGAGAACAGACGCTATCTATGGCAGAGACAATTCCAGCTCGGAAACTCGCCTTTCTATGATTCGGAGGATGGATGCGTTTCATCTTGGAATTCTGTTGGAGGATATCCGTCGCGGAAATAATGTGTATCCGACAAATAATCTGGCGTGGATTGAGTGGCTCAAAGGCGTACCCAAAGGTCATGTTATCGGAAAAAATTTCTAAAACGAGGTGATTTCAATTGATTTCTCGCACCATCATGTTCCGAGGTCAAATTCGAAAAAAAGGGGAAAGAGTAACCTATGATGGAATACCTTTGCCCGGTATATGGGTGACTGGTGGAATTTTTCCTCAAAATGGAACTGGTGACAAGGCCATCATATATTCCCAGAAGCCTGCCATTGAAAAGTATGTTGTCTACGCAGACACTGTTGGACAATATACGGGAGTAAGCGATTCTTTTGGTCATCCGATTTATGAGGACGACATTATATTATTCTATATTAAAGGCGAAAGCTCAGTATCCTACGGCAAGGGAACCGTCAAGTATTCTGACTCTTTGGCGTCTTTTGTTGTATCGGTCTGCGAACCTGAGCAGCGTAGCGAGCCTGTTATGTTGAAAGACTGCATTTGTGTGTCTGTAATCGGCAACACACATGATGGAATTTTAAATGACGTTGATGAAAAGATGCGGCAGTTTTACATAGAATGTTTGTTGTTAGCTTCAGACATTTCAAATCTCGTTTCGCGCTACGCTCCAAACAACGATGCACTTAAAGCAGAATCGTTATCACACATGGCTATTCGATTGGTTGATGCATCGTCTCGTTCCGAGGTAATTAACGGACTTAAAGAGTTCTGCGATGAATGGAAAGATTCGTCATGTCAAGAACCTTATCAGCGAGCACATGCGATTCTTGAACAGATGCAGATTGTGTATGACAATTTTAGTGAGAAGGAGTGAAAATTACGTGTTGAAAGATTATTTTAACGCACACCGTCAGTCGTGTCTCGAACCTGCTCGTCAATGTCTTATTGACAACGGTATCGAAACAGATGAAGTAGGAACTGTCTTGCAAGCACTTTGCTATATTCTGCTGAACGAGGAAATTCAGGAAAACGAACCGTCAAATGCAAAAGTGTTGCCTAAAACGTCTTCTGTAAACAACGATGGTTACGCATACTTAAATCGAGCCATTATCGTTGATGGTTGCGAAGCCATTGAAACCATCGCCGTTTCTAAGAAATGGCTCGCCGATTATATCAGCGATGACGATGACACGCAGGACATCCAATCGTTCATGGAAAACTACACGACGGAGGACACCGACCAAATCGTTGGTCAAGCAATTTTGGACAACACCATTGCCTTTACGCTTTGTGAGGACCGGAATCCCAAAATCGAACTCTACGGTGATAAGAACAAAAGCGCCGAAGTGGTTATCGATTACATCTCGCAGGTACTACAAGACAATGGGTACGAAAACGCATCCAAATATATTGATGCAATGTTTGAGCTGTAATAGAATTTAAGAAGAGCGCTCGCCGTAACAAGCGGGCGCTCTTTTTTATGATAAAACGAGTAATGTAAAAATGTATTGGTTCGCAAAGTTGGTATATTGTAATTGTTCCAAGTAATAAAGCGACTCACTTAGTCATCCCACAAGGGCGATTCAGAAAAAGTCATTTGAGAGGCTTATTGCCTTTTGTATGGCGCTGAACCGTTTGGGTGATTGAGTGAGTCGCTTCTTTATTTTTAAGAAGTGCGCCGTGTGATTCGGCGTTTATATAAATACCAGTTGGTGTTGCACTTATCAACTGGCAGCGATACAGTGATGTGTCGAATACATATGCTCCAGCAAATCGAAAGACCACCTAAACAGGTGGAATCAACAAGCGCCGCTATACATTAGCGGTATGAGTCAGAGAGGAGATTGTATCATGACTCAGAATTACTTCCGCCCGACCCACAATGTCAACATGAGTGAGCTCAGCGAACTTCTCGCCAGCAAAACCGAATATGGGGAATTCTATCTTGGAACGGTGTCCTACAAAGGTTACACCGGGGAAATTTTCCTCTCCAAGTGGGAAAACGCTCCTCGCTCTTTCTATTTGGAGAGCGACGTGGAATTCCTTAAAAGCGTCCACGCCTATTCGTTCGCTTCGCTCATGACTTTCGTGGCATCGAGAGTTGAGAGCCATCTTGACAACATGTCTCGGTGGAACGACAATGCCTACCGTGGCGTTCGTCAGCGCTGTGACGACTTGGGCAGACTCTGCGATGAATACGGTGTACCGTACGAGCTTGGTTCCTACGCTCACGCCATCTAAAGTCGCATACCAAATCCCCAGCGAGAGGCTCCAAATTCACCCACGGAGCCTCTCTTATTTTTGAAACGCCTGTAAACAGGCAGAAGGAGTTTATCATGAGCAAGAATATCTTCAAGACCGTTATCGCTGCTTTCGTTGCTGTAGCAATGAGTGCAATGTTTTCAATGAGCGCTTTTGCCGCAAGCCCCGCAAAGGACCTCAACGGAAAGGTGTATTCCTACAGTTACGCTTCTGCACACGGTGCGGAAGAGGTTTGCTGTGAGGACGGCGGTCCCCATTGTAATACGAACACGGTAACTAACACTAAGTCGTCTGAAGATGCCGTTTACGACTTAGCTTTAGCAGCATGTGAACAGCGACTGAGTGAACTCCGCGTGCTTGAGGCGAAAACACCGAATGTACGCGTAAAGTTATACACCAATGCGCTTGACGTTGCCATTAAGAATGCAAAGACACGGAAAGCCTCCCACGACTCAATGATGAATGTAGTGCCGCTCACCATCTTATTCTAATTCACAACAGCAGCTCTGCCAACAATGGCAGGGCTGCTTTTTTGTTTGTTGGTATAATGCTACAAAAACGGAGCATTAAGATGGTAACAATCATTAACCAGCCAAGTGTGCAAAAGGATAGTTTCCTAGCAGAGGCTTTGCCAGATGTCATAAAAAACGATGGAACACCACAAACCTATTATTTTGGTGAGCAGTTACATGTCGGTGACATTGGCGAAGAAATCTTCGAGCGTTTTTGTGAAAAATGGATAACACAAGGTAAGATGACGGAAATCACAGATTTGCGAAAATTTACCGAGTATCAGAAAAAAGACTGTGACTATGCGTGTACTTACCCAAACGGGAAGAAACTGTTGATGGAAGTAAAATGCGACACCAGAAAAACAGGAAACCTTTTTGCAGAAAGTATTGTTACAAGCTATGTGAATGGTGAAGATGGCATTGCCGAAAAAAGCAGTTGTAAACCGGGATGGCTTTATGGTTCTGAATCTGATTATGTATTTTACGCTTTTCCCGGATTGGATGTAGCGTATTTAATAAACCGTCGTCAGCTTGCATCTTTTGTTGACCATTGTATGCTTCCGGCGTGTATGCAATTAGAAGGAAGTTACGTCAGTCCATTCAAAGTACGCGCAGCGTACAACTGCGATAAACGCAGACCGAATGATTTCTGGTTTGGAATTGGTTACTGTGTACCATTACGAGAAATTGAAAACGCGGAAATGATGCGCGGCTGTTGGGCAAAATACTGCATAAGCACGATGTCGTCCAGCTTCAGCACATCTACAACAGTCAAGGTAGGATAAAAAATGGGGAAAAAACTGGTCATTGCGGAAAAGCCATCGCTTGGTCGTAGTATAGCTTCTGCACTTTCATGGTGGAAAAACGAGAAATTTGAGCGTAAAGGTAAGGAAAAAACTACATGGATGGAGGGAAACGAGTATGTTATCGCTCTATCTGTTGGACACATCTATGAGCTTATCGACCTTGATGCCTATTTTGACGATTATGACCCAGAAAAGAAACATCCATGGACAATGGATAGACTTCCATTTTTCCCTGAAAACTGGGATTTTCACTTCGAAGGAAAGCCTCAATTCTCTGGCTTGATTCGAATGCTCAATTATCTGATGAATCGCAACGATATAGATGCCATCTACAACGCTGGTGACCCAGATAGAGAAGGGCAACGGTTGATTGATGAAATCATTGAACACGGTCTGAAATCGCAGAAAGCGATTTATCGGCTATGGCTTCCGGATACGACAAATAAAACCATTCAACAAGCGTTTATGACAGCTAAGCCAAATACCGAATATGTTGATTTTTCTTCTTCCGCTGAAACACGCGCTGAAATGGATTGGCTGTTGGGAATCGAGTTGACTCGCTATGCGTCTATCAAGGCACAAAGTTTCGTCCGAATTGGTCGCTGTGTGTGTCCAATCGTACAGCATATCATCGAACGCGAAAAAGCAATTAAAGAGTTTGTTCCAAAACCGTATTCTGTTGTCACAAGTAAGGAAAAAACAAACGGAGAAATAATTGAGCTGACCAGTAAACGGACCTTTGATGAAGGGCATGAGGTCGAAGCACAGGCATTAGCCGATGCATTTAATAAAGCAGGAGCAACAGTAACAAATATAAAGACAGAAAGAAAAACTGTAAATTCAGGGAAATTGTTTTCAATGAGCGATTTACAGGGCTTTGCTTGTGATGTTGATAAATCGCTTACTCCTGCAACTGTCCTTGCGGCAACACAAACATTATACGAGGGTGGATACGTTACATATCCAAGAACAAACAGCAGCTATCTTGCCACAAATGAGGTTGTAAAAGTTAATACAGCCATCAATGGTCTTGCTCAAGCAGGCATCACGGGTTTAATCAACAAACAGGGAACAAAAAGCATTTACGATGATAGCAAGATTGAAGCTCACTCCGCTATTATTCCAACAGGGAAGTGGCCCGGTGAGTTGTCAGGCGCAGAAAAGACAATCTACGAATGTATTCTAAATCGTTTTTGTGCCGTCTTCTGCGAAGATGCATGTACGGTTGACAGAACTACAATCGTTATTCACTGCTACGATGAAGATTTCACTCTCAAAGGTGATGTACAAGTCACACTCGGTTGGCGAAAGTTTGAAAAGCCTTCAAGCGGCGATAAGATTCTTCCGAAGCTGCATGAAGGTGAAAGTGTAAACATCAAATTCGCGCCAGTAGGGAAGATGACAACTCCTCCAAAGCGATATACAGTCAAGGCTCTCAACAACTGGATGGTTGCTCCTCTTCGTGGCGTTGAAAACGAAGGAACCGAATATACTGATGAAGACTGGAAAGAAATCCTGTCAGATGCTACAATTTGTACGGATGCTACTCGTGCTGATACAATAAGCCGTTGCATTCAGTCTCAATACATATCACTTAAAAAAGGCGTTTACTATGGCGAGCCTGCAGGATTCTATCTTGTCGATGCAATGAACTCTCTCGGAATTACACTCGATGTCAAAACAACTGTAGAACTGTCAAAAGACTTATACCATGTAAAAGCAGGTACAGTATCCCGCATAGATGTTCTTAATAAAACCAAAGACACCATCAATCAAATCATGAACTCTGGTGGAACTATAAAGAGCCAGTATCAAGGAACAGCAGGGCAATATACCGTTATAGGAAAATGCCCAAAATGCGGCGGTGATGTTGTTGAAACCAAACGAGCCTTTGCTTGTCTGAAAAAATGCGGCGTAGCCCTTTGGAAAGATAACAAATTCCTTGAAGCCATTGGGAAAACACTGACAAAGCAGGTTGCTACGTCACTCATCAAAAATGGAAAAGTTCACCTTACAGACTGCGTAGGAAAAAGTGGAAAGTCCTTCGACTGCAATGTCCTTTGTGATTTCAGTGGAGAGCGTCCATCATTCTCTCTTGATTTTACGCGAGAAGTTCTCGGAAAATGCCCAGTGTGCGGAAGCGATATGGTGGAAACACCAAAAGCCTATAGTTGCACTAATAAAGACTGCCATGTGGCATTATTCAAGAAAACAAAATATTACGGTCAAGAACTAACAGTGACGCAGGCAAAAGCAAAGAAACTTCTGAACAATGAAACCGCTTCGTTTACGGTGCAGAAAAAGAATGGCGAAAAAGGCTCCGCATCATTGAAAATCGAAGTAACGGAATACAACGGAAAAAAATATCTCAAATTGACTCGCTAAATGCAGCAAAAGCGGATGCCGAATAACATATAGGATGCTATAATAATGATGTCGCAAATCTTCTTGTATATTTTCCCTATATTGCGATTATATATCTGTCAGCAACAAAATGTAGCGCTAAAATAGGTCAAAAAGCGGTTGCAAAGTGATTTAGGCTATGTTATAATTAAGTCATCGGTTGAGGGAACAATCCCAACGCCGAGAAAACCGCTGCGCAGCCCGCCCTATTGGACGCGAACGCGCTGCGAAAGTAATTTGGGAGTCGCAATCCCCCCGTGAAAGTCGGGCGTAGACCCTAACGATATCGGTCCAAAAAGAGCCGGAGCGAGCTGTGAACTAGACCAATGGGGTATAAAACAATTGTGGTCAGCTTGCCGCACACCTGAATGGCAGAGCCTAAAGGCAGCGCCAAAAAGCGTCCGGACGTTAACGGTGTGGTCAATACCGGAACGTGTCCCTCACATATATGCCGTCTTCCACAATTTTATGGATGTTCGGTTGGGATACATCAGAAAAGCGCACGGTGATGCAAATTTGCCACCAAACGCAGACAGACTTATCGGTTTTTGCTGTCCGTCAAGGGCAAGACGTTAAAATGCCCAACATTACAGAGTAGAGCAGTGGTAGCTCACCAGCTTCATAAGCTGGAGGTCGGTGGTTCAAGTCCATCCTCCGCAACCATCGTCCGGCGGACGTTAAACGGATGGAAGGTAACCAACGTCCAAGCGCTTTCTCGGATTCTTCCGCATCGTCAGCGAAAAGATTCGCGGGATTGTCAGGTGACGTAAAGATAATGTTTCGGGGACGACGACCTACTAAACGAACATTATGGCGGGGCTAATAAGGGTTCACCCGTTTTTTGCAGGTATCGTATAGGGGTTAATACGCCAGCCCTCCAAGCTGGACACGCGGGTTCGAATCCCGCTACCTGCTCCATCGCCCGTAAAGGGCAAAAACAATGGGTGCAATTTAGAACCGGATACGGTGCATCCTCTGACTGATATGCCTGACTCGTTAATGTAATGGGTTGCCAAACGCATATCCGCCGAAACCACAAAGTCGTATCCATTTGAAGCTGTCCGGTACTCAAGTGCATTCTATTTGCGCAATTGTCTAACCAACTGTATGCACAAGTAGATATGCCGGAAGTACGAAGGCAATGGGTAGTGGGGTGGTTCCCCGTAAAACTGGTCATTGCTGTGGGTCTAAGAGAGGGTTCACCCACATTTTATTACGAGTAGTAGCTCAATTGGCAGGGCGCTTCATTTGGGATGAAGAGGTTGCGAGTTCAAGTCTCGCCTATTCGACCACAAGAGTGTGAACAAAAACTGCTCACGCATAAAGTTAACCCATCTGTCTCGACCAAGACACTAAAGTGGTCGCATATGGCTCGATAGTTCAACAGGTTAGAGCACCAGCCTGTCACGCTGGAAGTTGTCGGTTCAAGTCCGATTCGAGTCGCCATTGCACCCAACACACGGATGCATTAAGGTGTCCCGCCCAAGACGTTAAACTGGTCAATAGCAGATTTTCATTATGAACGAAAATCTGCTAATATTATCGGGGTGTAGCACAAGGGAACGCGTCAATCACGTGATAAGGCGCAATAGTGGCAGTGCAGGTGCGACGCGTGTGACGCGTAAGCACGGACTACGGTGGTGCGACACCACCCATCCCGTTCACGTCCATCGGTCAGACGTAAAACGACCGAAATATTCTGGTGTCGAATACGAAGGTTGTCATATACCGCTGGTTAATTCACTCGTTGCGCACGAGAAAAGATGGTTCAACCCCATCCGCCAGAGCCGCGACCCGCTGAGGTAGCCCTAACGGGTCGAAATCTAACAAGGAGGACAGTCCGATGCAGTAATTACCGCGTCCGAATGTCGGCATCAAGAAAGGGACACGCCAATGCACTAAGTAACGTCCACATAGACGCAACAGTGAAAGGGTCACTCCAATGATGTAAACCACCTTGTGGATGCGTCGATTGTTATCGACGTATCCTGCCGCCCACGAGACAGCCTCCACGTGGCGGGCGGCGGATAACAGACGTTGTAGGTCTGGCGAATGTCTCAATTGCACCCAATACGGGGTGCTTCAGGGAGTCGTGTGGGCAAGTTCTCCCCTCCGGATTAAAATCCCCAAACAGCAAATCTTGCCCCGTATAAAGCCCATTGATGGTCGTCTCACCGCTACAACCGGATTATTGATGGCAGGGCTAAAATTTGAAGACGTCCGGTGTTCAAGTGTTTTTCCGATGTTCTTGTCTAGTCAGCATAGTAGCAGCGTGAAATTACCAAAGGACACAAAGATGGTGCTTCGGGGTTGACTACCTCCTAAACGAACATCATGGCGGGGCTAGTAAGGGTTCACCCGCAAATTATATGCAGGTATCGTATAACGGCTAATACTTCAGCCCTCCAAGTTGAAGACACGGGTTCGACCCCCGTTACCTGCTCCAATATCCCTACGCTGACAGCCTCCTCGTGGCAAGGGATGGACAACAGGTGCTGTAGCATCTGGCTGATGTCTAGCACAAAGATTGAAATAAATAAATATTAGTTCAGTGGGTAGCGCGATGCAATCGTATCTAAACATGTCGTTGTCACCGTACGCGCGACACTAAATAAAGCGAGCATGGTCCACATGTGGTCCGCTGTCCGAATGCCGATGGACAGCCTCTAAAAGAATAGGCAAACAGGTACTGTACCTGAAGGTATCCAGAAGTCTTATCAGTAGTTGCAAATGCGGGTGAAAAACGCTGGAGATAATACAACACAGAATCCACCGATGTGGCTATCGGATGGGACTGGATGCGAGGTTGGCTCCCTCACATTGGGGTGGTAATCAGTATAAAACACCCTACCATGCTTGATTAGCTCAATTGGTAGAGCGATGGCATCGTAAGCCATAGGTTGGCGGTTCGAAACCACCATCAAGCCCCACGGTCCGATTGGGTGACGCGCTCTTTGAGAATCCGCCCAAGAAGCTTCCAACGGGGGCATGCACCTGTTGGCGGTTGGCTAAGTCCTGCCGGAAGTCGTCGACACCGGAACCGAACACGATTAAGAAATCGTAAAATTCTTCGTCTAGCAGAACGATATCTGCCATCATGGGGATATAGCTCAGTTGGGAGAGCACCTGCTTTGCAAGCAGGGGGTCGAGGGTTCGAATCCCTCTATTTCCACCACAAGTGAGCAATGCTCACAATATTTGGCCTGTTAGTCAAGCGGTTAAGACATAGCCCTTTCACGGCTGTAACGTGGGTTCAATTCCCGCACAGGTCACCATCACATGCTGGATTAGTTCAATGGCTAAAACAAGGCCCTTGTAATGCTTAGTTGACAGTTCGATTCTGTCATCCAGCATATCAGGATTGTGAAATTTAACAGTGCATCATAGAAGTGCATTATAGAAATTCCACATTTTCTAAACGATAGAGTCCACACTGTTTAATTATTATTTGGTGTGGACTCTATCTGTATCTTCGATACCACCAAAAGAAAAAGTTGAAAAAGGAGAACCCATGAAAGTCACATCTGCATACGCAAACAAACTAATTCGTGGTTACCGTGAAGAACTGGCGGCTATCGTTTCCAATGAGAGAGACACCTGCACGACAACCTATGGTGCCAGTGAAACGCCTATTGAGACAGGTTATAACTTCACGTCTACGCAGGATGAAATAGATGCCTTAAACGACAAAATTGCCAAACTGCGCCACGGCATCAACGTCTTCAACACGACCACGAAGCTTGAAGGCTTCGACTTCACGGTTGATGAATCTCTCGTTCGCATGGCAATGCTAACCGAAAAGAAAAACCGTCTTTCCAGAATGAAAGGTGTACGTGAGCTTACCCGAAGCGGTGGCTACCGTGCTGAACCAGAATTCACCAAACGCAACTATGATGCCGCTTTGGTAGAGAATGAGTATCGTAAGACTTCTGACGAACTCGTTCGGCTTCAGATGGCATTAGACAAAGCTAATATGTCTATCGAGTTCGATGTAGACATCTAAATCGCATTCCACATCTACCGACTTTCTTCGCAAGAAGAATTACATTTAGCTTGCTAATAGGCAATGTTATTGTAAATTGTAAATGTTTCTTGTTTGTTTTGTTGTTTCGTAAGGGTAATGGTTAGGTTTACGCCTTGTCGTCCAGAAAACGATATTTGACATTCTATTTTGTCAGTAGATGAAAAACTTCTTCTCTACAACAGGGAAGCAAACAGGGAAGTATGGTTATACCTGTTTTTTCTTTGTAAAAAGCACCAGCACTACAAATGGGTAGTACTGGTGCTTTTTGTTTATTGTCTCAAAGAAGTTCTTTAATCGAATTAAGGCTCAAAGCGGTTGTTGCAGAATACACAACATGTTATAATAAAAGCACAGACAAAGTACGATGCCATGTCATAAAAGGAGGTAGGAGTGTGAATCAGATAAACGCTGTAACCATTGGAAAACTGATTTCTGCACACCGTGAAGGCGACGAGCAGAAGTTCAAAGCCTACATCGACTTTATCGCCAAAGCCTATGAAGAACAGGGAAATGACCGTGCCGCTAACATCATCCGCAGCAACTATACGGGTGATTACAGTGAACAGGGGAAGGTCGTTCTGGATGAAGCAACAGAACAGACTACATACTACGAGACAGGCTGGTACGAGCCTGAAATCTTAGGCTCTGGTGGTTCCTATCGCGGAGTTACAAAAGCAAGCTCAGAAGAAGAAGCGTTGCAGCGACTGCAAAAACACGCCGCAAACTATGCACAGCGAATCACCTTATATAAAAAAGACGGAAAAACCGTAAAACGGGAAATTGCTGAATACGACCAGTTAGTAAAAGAATGGAGAGTTATTTGATGAAGTGGAATGTATTTTCTCTCGAAGCCGTTAAAACAGCATTGGAACCCAAGTTTGTGCTGGAGAAGGTCCGTTATGTGACAGACGACGAAGAGTACGGCGAGGGCGAGTCTACGCGCTTTGTTTTCCGCAACGTGAAAAAAATGCCGGAAATCGACCACATTGAACGGACCATCTCCACATTCATTCGGGACACCTATGTTCACTTCAAAGACAAAAACATCAAGCCGATGCGCCTTTGGCAGGATAATCTCAACGAAAGCGAAGACCATATCCGCTATTCCACAAACCATCTTGTTTCACCGCCGCTGGAACTCATTGGCAAAACATACATTTCTGACGAAAGCTACACACACAAGTGGCTGGTAACTCAAGGAGGGACTGAACTTCTTGAGAGAGCGTCCGTCACCATTGATGTTGATGTGATTTACGCCTACGACAATGTCGATAAAGTTGAGGAGAGTTCCGAAAACGGCGAGGTATATGGTGCTCTCATCAACAGTACAATGTATCTGCGCGAATCGGAAATCAAACAGGTTGCTCAGCTTATCAAAGATGAAAAGCTCCGTAACCGCGTATTGACGCTGATGCGCTCTCATCGCCGTATTGTATCGGCTCCCGAAAAAGAAAATCGCAATATTCGGGAAATCGCATCCGCACAGATGCTGGGTCAGGGGTAAAATTGTGAAACACAAAATCTCAGAAATCGGCGCTCAGATGCTCCGATACCAAGAGCAGCTTGCCCGCGAATACAAATACAAGCCTATCCCGCGCACCTTGTTCCTCGATGTGCGAGCCGAGTTTCAAAAGGCATTGCCGGAATGGTGCAATGTGTCCGGTGACACGATTTCGCTCGAAACCGCTGATGGCACAGTCATTACCAACGGGTACAACCGTATCGTGATTGGCGACTATGGTGCATTTGTTGAGTTTTCCCGCGTCCAAGCCTGTATGCGACGCCTCGAAATCAAAGAAGGTCAGGTCTATCGCGTGGAAAACCCGCGCTATGCCGAACATGTCAAATATCTCTGGCTCACGGCAGATGATGGTTCGGATGTGAAGGTATACGACCAGAAGCGTTCGGTGGAGTATGCCGATTACAAGCCGGGAATGCTGTATGTCAGTGTATACGAAGTTTTCCCACAAAACAGTAGGTATAATAATAAAGTACAAAAGGAAACATCTATAAATTAAGAAAACCCGTTTTGTCAGCAGCCTGCTTTTTTAAAAAAGTGGTCTGCTTATTTTTGTACAAAATCTGCAGTCAGAAAAACATTGGAGGTAATTGTTTATCATGTTGCGCCGTAAAACCCCTTGCTTTAGCTATGGGAATATAAGGCGCAGTGAAACCAATCTTTTTGCTTAAAGTGTGGTAAAAACAAGGAGCGTATCACTATGAAAATTAAATCAGCCAAGGAACTCGCGTGGGAAAGTTTTCTGAATATGTCAGGCGAGAACCGAATCCTGCGATGCCCTTCTCCTAAATACACCTACAAGGAAGGCGACAGGGTACAGGTCGGCAATTTTTCAAATTGCCAAGTAAACCAAGTGCTCGAAGATGGCAAAGTCTACTACTGCATTGAGTACGGCGAGGAATATCCGAGATATGGGTACTGGATGTGGTACGAGGTAAAGCCCGTACCGACGTCTATGGAGTATGAGCTTGCTAACAATGATTCTGTTCTGTGTCGTATGAATCATACCAACAGAAGCATTGGGTCTTTGCTCCATATGGTCTACTTCTTCGGCATGGACTTCAACCCTCCATATCAGCGGGGATTCGTATGGGACAGAGAAGACATGGAGAAGCTCATGGACAGCATCTTCAACGGTCGCGGTATCGGGTTGTTTGTAGTCCGAAATCGTGACTGGGAGACTACAGAGAAAGATGAGCAGCATAATACATACGAGGTTGTTGACGGTGCTCAGCGTCTGAATACAATTCTCCGCTACTATGAAAACCGTTTCCCGTATCGCGGCAAGTATTTCAATGACCTCTCCGCCATGGACCGTAACTGGTTCCTGAACCAGATGACAAGCGTCGCGGAATTGCCTGAAGCCACAACGGATGCGGAGACACTGCAAGTCTTTCTTGCATTGAACACGAACTGCAAGCACGTTTCGGATGAAGTTCTGAACCGTGCTCGCGAAATGCTCGAAAAGGAGAATAACTATGGAAGAGGCCGTAAACAACAGCAAAACGGCTCTGAAGGATATCTTTAAGAAGCTGGTCAAACGCGACAGCAAAGGCCGTATCGACTATTCTTACAGCGATGGGTTTGACGGTTTTCAGTATGGTCAGGAGCTTCTGTGCTTCTGCGATACCGAAACTGCCGCTCAACGCCTTGGCATCTGACACCTATACCACGAACCTGAAATCAGGCAAACAAAAAGGAGTTCCATACTATGAGTTACGGTTTTAACATGGGCTTTGCGCAGGCGAATAGTTTACAAGAAGCCTTAAAGATTGCGTTGGAATATACACAATCTCAAATGACCAAAAAGAATATCAAGAAAACCATCATGGATAATCGGTATTATACCCCTTCGGTTCGAACCGGGTACTTTGCGGATGAGAAAAGCAAAAATCGCAAAGCCGATGTGCTTGCGGATACCGCTGACCGGTATTGGCTTGACGCGTTGTTTAACTTCCGGTTCCTGTATTGGGAAGAGCATAAGTTGCTTGGTATCGTCATGATTCTGCCTGAAAGTGTAAGTGAAAAATGGCCGCTAAGTGTATATTTTCAGAATTCCAGCGACCATGATTACCCGCTTTCTGAATGGAAGGAAGGCAATATCCCGTTTTTTGCAAATGCCGCTGCAAAAGCCGAAAACTATACGACAGAAGAAATCCGTGCAAAGGTTGACTACGAAATCGAAGATGATGACATCGAATATTTTCGGCGCAGCACTTGCTATGATGATATTTTCGAGACCCTCGCCTTCGATTCGTGGCTTTATAACAATGATGCGGATGTGCCGTTTGTGACCTTTGCTTTACAGGGAATCCAGAACGAAGCTGAACGATACAGGTATTTGCAATGGCTGAAAGCTGAAATCCGGTAACTCAGTTTCGCAACAGAAAAAGCATAAAAGAGGCTGCTACCAAACAGGTAGCAGCCTCTTTTATGCACGGGTATTTATTCTCTTAGTAGGGCGGCATCACGCAAAAGCTCTGAAACGCTCAAACCAAACAGCGACGCCAATTTCTGTATTTGCCGAAATGAAGCAAACGCTTCTCCACGCAAAAACATATCAACATCAGAGACCTTGCAATCCAACAGATTTGCAACTCTTTCTGTCGATATACACTTTTTATCCAACTGCTCTTTAACATAGTAACCAAGAGCCACTGTCGTGAGACGATTGCTCAAAAGAACCACCCCTGAGATTAGATTTCGGTAAAAATTCCCTTAAATGTAGCGAGTTCCTCGTCTGAAAGCGCGTCCTTTACCATATTTGCATAAAAAGCAGGACGAGACATTGCTGGAGCAAAAGTTCTTGCGTAAGTTTTGCCAGAGCGGACAAACCCTTCTTCTTTGATAAGCCCTTTGGCCATCAGACTGTTCACAATCGAAAAAAGCGAGCGAGGCTTCCATGAAACATTGCTATCCTTCTGCGCCACATTTACAACCTCAATCAACGGCATAGCACTACCGCTATTCCAAAGAGTGTTCATAACAGACTCTTCGGCAGGCGTTAAATGAAAAGGTCGGATTTTCTTAGACATAATAAATACACCAACTTTCAAAACAATAAAGATTACAATTACTATTATACCAACATCATGTGTTCCGTCAACATTTTCACCAAAAAATCGGTTTGCATATAGCGACCATACGCAAAAAACAATGAAATAAATGTATGTAAATTGGCGAAAAGCGGTTGCTGAATGATGCTCGATATGATATAATGAAACCATCGAAGCGGGAATCCCGATTCGAAAAACGTATTCGTCCTACCGCGAATACGGCAATACCGTGAACGGCTATTTAACCACTTCCTTCTTTTGAATTTGACTGATAATCATATAATTGTGGTTAAGCTCTCCGTCGCAGCTTTTATCAAACACGAAATACGGCTATATATCTACTTCCTTCAGGAAAATAAAAAGAGTTATTGCGGGTCGAGTTTGTATGTGGTATTTATTACCATTCTTCTCAGACCCGCACCATTTGAGTAGGTATGCTCTCCGTATTTTCGGATGTTTTGGAAACGCCCGCGTCGGTCTCTTCAATGAGATTGATGCGGGCTATTTTTGGAAAGGCGCAAAAGATGTATGGGTAAAGACTTGACCCGGTCTGTGTATCTAATTGATACAGAAAATCAACATGACTACTGGATGAAGCACATCAAATCAAACACATCCAACGATAAAGTGATTTTGTTCTGTAGCGTGAACAGTCCTAGAGTGACATTCCAGCTCATGCAGACATTGTACACCTCATTTGCGCCTCGCCAAGTCGAATATGTAGAGACATACCCCGGAAAAAACTCACAGGACTTCTTTATTATAGGCAAACTCGGACAGCTTATCACAACTGCACCCAAAAGCAAATACTACATCGTATCAGAAGATAAGGGATACGATGCATATCTATACTCACTTGTTGAACAGGGATACAAGACATTCAGACTTGAATTCAGTTCAGCAGATGTCAAACCATCAAACACTCCACCAACAGAGGATAGGTGTAAAAGCATCCTTCTCAGAACAATCGATACAAGAAAAAACATTGCTTCTCCGGATTTAATGAAATTCTTACCACATTCCTTGTCTGGAATGTCCGGAAGTGTATCCACATTATCCGAAGAACAACCATTGGTTGAGAAGACAAAGCTGGAAAAACAAGAAGAACAAGTAGAGCCAGAGCCTCAAAAACCACAAATTCAAGCAGCCAAACAACTAACAACTACTCGTAAAATATATACACCAGAGGAATATGTAAAAGTATTCTGTGAAGTTCACTTCGTACCAGAAAGTGCTATCCCAGCTATCATTGACATTGCAAAGCATCACAATTACGGCAAAAAGTCCGCATCAGATGCAAAAGCAATGGTAAATGAAATGACCATACTTGCAGCTAGAGCATCCGGTGGTGTCTGGGAGGGAAGTAAAAAAACAAAGCTTATCCAAGATTTCAGCAAAGATGGACGAAACAATCTTATCATTGAACTCAAACAGTTCTGATTTGCGTAGAAAGGAAAAATTCTATGATTACCAAACTCACCCAAAACAAAGTGACTTTCAATGCACATCGTGGTGTAATGCCCCCTGTTGCTGCAAAAGAGCAAGAGAAAGCCGTAGAGAAGCGGTATGTCTGTTCTGCAAACATGAAGTTGGCACAGTATGGCTATACCATGTCCAGCGATTTGTTTCAGGAATGCATGAAATCCACTTATGAGGATTTTATGGATTTCTTCAACGAACTGTTCTACATTATCTCTGAGGATAGCCGCGCAATTTCTCAAACCAAACCAATCTGGCCGAACTTTCCGGATGATGCTATGCAGGCTGATATGGTTGACCTGTATATTGTCAATATTCTCCACTATCTTACTGCTGGCGAGTGGAGTCCGGAGTTTGACCCGCACAAGGTATGTGAAGACCTTGCTCTGAATGAGAATCTTCCTCTAATGAAGCAGATTCCGTTGTGTGACAGCGAAGAAATTTATCGCTATGCAATTCAGTGCATTACTGGTTCCACTCCGTTGTCAAAAGACACTGCCAGCGTTATCTTCGATACGCTTATGGAAGATAATGACTTCACCACTGAGCTTATGGCTCGGATGAAGGATAAGGAAATCAAGACCAAGGAAAACCTTGCCCTATACGTTGCAAAAATCTTTGACCGTGCAGACTATAAGGACCAGATGTGCATGAAGAACTTCCGTTCTTCTACGGATGTCCTGCGTCTTGCGGCAGCTCTTAGCGGTCAGGATGTGAGCCTTGCAAAGAGTCCTCGTTTCCGTAGTTTCACTCGTCGTGAACGTCGGGAACTGCTCGAAATTCTCGAAAACGTAGAGAAGAACGAAGGTTTTGCGCTTCGCCCTGAACAGTTTAAGCGTCTTGGTGAAAAGCTCCATCCGGGCGAGTACGCAAAAGCATTTCCTAAAGACAAAGACATCTTCGATAAGGTTCGCAACGGTGTTGCTATTGAAACCTACAACTCCAAGTTGCAGATGCTCATGAAAGCCCCTATCAACATCGAAAAGCTGTCTGAGCATTTGATGCTTCGTCCCGGTGTATTTGCTCGATACCTCGATTTTGCATTGCGTGAGTGCGATTCCGAGGCAGCTATGATGAATGTCTTGTTCGATTTTACAAGCGTTTGTCGCAATGTGAATCCTCGCGTTCTCGTTCAGCTTATTAACCATTTCCGTAACCGCAACAACTCTGTTCAGTTGGCGACTGGTAAAGGCGATGGTGCGTCTTCCTTCTCTGCTGAGCGTGATGTTAAGGAGATTCCGCCAGAAATGTGCGCTCGCGTATCGCGTGATGTGCTCAATCAACTTTGGCAAATTCTTCGTTCAAAGGATTCTGAAAACCTTTCCGTCTATATCGACCCAGACTGCCATTGCAACAAACTGATTTTCCCCGACAACCCTCGTCAGGTCACCTCCGCGATGCACGCAACTGCCTGTGGTTCCCGTGCATCCATTCCAGCAGGAAATAACGTTATTCGCGCATTCCTCTATTGGAAGGGAAAAGAACTGAGCCGTTATGAGGGTATCGACTTAGACCTTTCTGTTCTTTTCTGGGGTGATAAAGCCAACGCAACTCCAGAGGGAAAAGATGCAATCTCTTATTACAATCCCGCGATAAAGTCTATCGATGGCATCCACTCCGGTGATGTTCGCAGTAGCGGCAATGATGGTGCATTGGAGTATGTTGACTTCAACATTGCAAAGGCACTGAAGAATGGATACCGCTATGCAGCGATTCTTGTAAACTCTTACAGCGGTCATCCATTTGCACAAATGGACGCAGCTTTCTGTGGAGTAATGCTTCGCGATGGCAAGACTGGTAAACAGTTTGAACCTCGCACAGTTGAAAACCGCTACGCACTGACCAGCAATGCGCAGCAGATGGTTAGCATCGTGATTGATTTGCGAAACCGCGAAATCATTACTGTTGACCGTACTGTTCACGACCCATACTCGCATTTCGGAAATGCGTATCGGCAGGGAAGTGAAATCGTTGCGTGTACTCAGTATGCGATAGAAATCCATAGTCTCAGCATCAAGGAAATGCTCGGCTTGCGCTTTGCAACTTTCCTTAAGGATTCTGATTGGAAGAACGCAAACGTCATTATTTCCGACGCACCTAATAAGTTCGTTCCGGAAAATGAGGAAGATGTTGTACCACGTATTGTAAGTCCTTACGATATTCCTGCGCTCTATTCTCTGATTCTGGAAGACAACTAACTGGTATTTGCAATAACTCGGAAAGTCTCTCATCTTTTTTAGGTGAGGGGCTTTCTTTTTCTTCATGTAGGTATAATACTTTTACCTAAAAACAAAAAGGGTATTTGCGAAAATGGGTAGTTTACGCAAAACATCCAAATTCACAAGTATCACAGGCAGATGGCCGATTTGCCCATCAGGATAGCAGTTGCACTTGTGGGTTTCCCCAGCTTGCAATACTGCTTAGCTGCTACCCAGCCAAGGGGAACACTACCTCTTACATTTTGTAAGAGTAACTTACCGTAAGGCTTGATTTAGGTGACCGCCTATTTTCGAATAGAAAATCACCTAATTTTGCAAATATCCAATTTTTTCAAAGAAAGGATGTGAACGGGCAATTCCTCCCACAACAAAACTCGTGGGTCGCCTTGCCCCAATCGATGACACAAATTCATGTAACCGGTAATGATACCATGCAAATTGCTGAAACTGCAAAATTTCTTATTGAACAACTCGGTGGAGAAAAAGCCGTTATCAGCATCGAAACACATCCGGCAGGCGATGGAATCCGCAACAATGAAGATGTTTCCATTCGGTTTGCAGCTTGGGATAAGCAACCACATCGAGACGAAATCAATCTTGAAATCACAGGTCTTACTGCTGGATATAATGGAACTGGACCAAGAAACCTTCTTGACGTTCTCCGCGCATCTGGTGTAACGGAAGAAATGCTGACTTCAGAGGAAGTTCAAAATCCCAGATTTGCGGAAGTAACACGCTGCTGGAAACGTAGTGCAACTACTTACTCTGATATGAACGAAGCTGACGTTTTTCCATCGCATAACTAAAAGTTGTTTCGAAAGGAGCAAAATTCATGCGCTCAGAATCAAATGAAAATCAACAAGCAAAAAAATCGGATAAAGATACCGATTTCTTTTCGGTTCTTTACCTTGTAGAATTTCCAAAGTGGGCTTTGAAATTTTTTAGTATAACAGGACCAATTTTTACCATTGTTGGTTTCGCTATGATAACTATTGTTTGTATACTCAATTTATTTCATAAAACATCACTATCTGAAAACATATTCTTTTGGCAATGCATGAGTATGATGCTTCTGGGCATCTCTCTTGTTTTCTTCGCAAAATATGTTGAACCCGCATGGGAAGAGAAACGAAAAAACAACCAAGTCGAAGACACCCCTAAATAAAGCAACAGAGAAACACAAGCCATGTGCCATTTACTACGGCACGTGGCTATTTTTCGTCTTTTGTGTAGGTATAATATCCAAGACGAACTGATATAAAACTCAAAAAATGAGGTGATTGTTTGAAGCTAATTATCTGCGTTGATGACAATAACGGCGTGGCTTTTAATCACAGACGGTTATCCTTTGACAGAAAAGTTTTTCAAGAAATCCAAGAACTTGTAAACAAAAGCGGGGGAGACCTCTGGTGTACTTTGTACAGTAAAAAGTTACTTTCCAAGAATATTGATGGTCAAGTTCTGGCAACGGATACTTGTATGTATTGGGCAGAACCAAACGATTTTGTGTTTTTGGAACTGATAGGGGACATTACACCGTACTTGAATCGTATAAACGAAATTTATTTGTTTGGTTGGAACAGAGTGTATCCATCTGATACGAAACTCGACTTATCGTTTTTAGATGCAAACCCATCAGTATGCCACTGGACAAGAACAGCAATCAAGGAATTTCAGGGAACAAGTCACGACGTTATAACACTCACAAAAATTCAAAAACAAAATATTAAGGAGGAATTTCAAAATGCAACCATTTAAAAGAATTGCCAGTATGCTGCTGGTTCTTTCAACAGCAATCAGTCTGACAGCTTGCAGTGGTATTGTAGATGAAGACCATCTGATTGATTACAGTGATGTTGTAGATATATTGTACAACAACGGTCAAAACGAAGATTATATAGAAACCGATTCTCTACCGGATATCGAAAATTCTCAAAGCAGTACACAAAAACAAACGAGCAACAATTCTGATTCTCAAGAAATTTCTGCAGAAGATATTAACGCATCTGTTTTCTCTCTTGATTCCATTCCAGAATACTCTGGTGAACCGTTCGTTACAGTAAATGATAACATTCCTTACTTTTCAGAAGATGACTTAACTGTGGACTCGTTTGAATACTACAGTGACCTTGATGACCTTGGTCGTTGTGGTGTGACATATGCTTGCATTAGTCAGGATTTGATGCCGACAGAAAAGCGCGGAGATATAAGTTCCGTAAAGCCTACCGGATGGGTACAGCATAAATACGATTTTGTCGATGGGAAAATGCTGTACAACCGTTGTCATCTGATAGGATTTCAGCTCGCAGGAGAAAACGCCAACCCAAAGAATCTTGTTACCGGAACCCGTTATATGAATGTTACTGGTATGCTTCCTTTTGAAAATATGGTTGCTGACTATGTGAAAGAAACTGACGAGCACGTACTTTATCGGGTAACCCCAATTTTCGATGGAGACAATCTAGTTTGTAACGGTGTCCTTATGGAAGCTGAATCAGTGGAAGATGAAGGCGAAAGTGTTCTGTACAATGTTTTCGTTTACAATATTCAGCCGGGAGTAGAAATCGATTATGCAACTGGCGAAAACTGGGCAGCATGATAAAAGGAGGTAAAGATTATGCTACATAAAGTCATTGATTACATTTGCTGCAGGTTTGCGTTGATTTATGCTTTCGGTTCGTTTGCGTTTATTCCACCCATGCTACGTATCATCGGCGATTCATTTCCAAACGTCAACATTTTCATTCAGATTCTGGCGTCAATTGGATTGTGTGAAATCATTTCACTTTTTATGGTCATCGGTGCGGTTGTCACATTGTATGTCATTGAAAAATTAAACGACCTTTTTTGGCATTCGCGTACGCACAAAAATATCTAATTATAACACAAAAACAGCCATCGTCTCGTTAGAGAGGGTGGCTGTTTTTAGAGTCAAGAGATAGAAAACTAGCAGGCTTGCGTGTGAGGCATCTTGCATCAAGTTGTGCAAAATCACGTTTGCTCTTGCAAACGTCCTCCCTACATTTCGCTAAACCCTGATTTAGCGAAATGTAGTATTGCTTTCCCATTTTCAAAAATCCAAGATATAATCCCCTGTAAGAATCCCATCAACCTCCATTGTTGCGTTCGGGTCTGCTCGAAACCCAGCTTTATGACAAAAGACTTCCATTTCACGAGTTAATACAGATTGCATAACGATACGATGCACACCATAGTCTTCGCAAATTTCTTTCAACGCATCGAGCAACAGAGACATTGTACCATGACGCTTTATAGAAAACCTAACACGTGAAATAACCAAAGCAAAATTACCAAGAAATGAAACCCTAAGTTCATTTTCACCGTCATCAGAAGTAATCCAGACTGTGCGCATACTATTAGATACGTTGCAAATACAACCTTGCTTATCCTCGATGATATTCACAAGCCGTTGCGTTTGTTCCTTCGTAAACTCAAGCATACCGGGCAATACCATAAAGATTCCTCCGACAGTTATGTAGTATCACAGTTTCCTTCGCGTTACTCATTAAAAATCTGTTACTATGACCAGTATAACACAAAACCAAACCGCATAAAAGTGCTTCAAATGATTCCACAAATGAAATATAGCACCATAACCAGAAAATAAAGCGACATATTGTGTAACACGACAAATGGTTCAAACGCTAGAATGTTAATGCGTAAAAACGCTGAAACACTGCATTTACGCTGACTTTACGCTGAAACGCTGACTATTACGCTGAAAAAATCAATTTTATGCTGACAATCACCTTTTGTGTACATACTAGGTATAATAACCAAGCACAAACATTATAAATCCAATTAAATTAAGAAAATCAACACTTTGTAAGCAGTTTTTATGAGAAATCATAAGAGCTGCTTTTGGTTTGTGTAAAAAGTTCAAAGAAAGGAGTACCTATGGCTACTGAAAACGATTACAAGCAAACAGTTTACTATTTGACGAAACTTTTAAACGGTGGTTTGTTAGGAGAAAAAAGTTGTACGCCTATCCGAACTGCTATCGAAGCGTGTGAACTGCAAATTCCCAAACACCCAATCACAAAGAGGTGGACACCGAACCGTTGCCCTCACTGCGACGAGGACCTCGGAGGCAAATGCGATGACGGATTTTATGAGAATCCACAATTTGCTTTTTGCCCGACATGTGGACAACGATTAGACTACAGCAAGCCTTGTCCATTCTGCGGAGGTGAAGCCGATGGGACAGCACAAGTATAATCCAAACTGCCAGCTTGCGGCAGAAGGGAAACTACCTCCAAAGCCAAAGAAGATGTCCAAAAGACAGCAGGAACGATTTTTGATGAAGCTAATCTATGAAAAGACGGGTATTGGTGCCATTGAGCGAGCTGTTGGTATCAATTCTTACAACGCTCCTTTCTTCCCCAACTGCGGGACTAAAATGGATTTAGAGGACTAAAATCCACGGGTCGGACTTGGGCATTGTAGATGTTGACCGCTATACTTACTTATCGTGATTTATAAATTATAAGGATGGTAATTGCTTATGATGAAGCATGAATTTGAAGACCGTGTCGGTGTAACTGTCTCGGCATATGAATACGCGAATATTGAAAGTGCGTATATGGCATGTGATGAAGACAAAGACACGTTTTGCAAACGATGGGTTAAAGAAGGCAGTATTAAAAAACTGCAAGCAGAACGACTCACACAGGTCGAAAAACTCCAAGAGCAGAATAAATGCCTCAGAATCCAAATCGATTCTCTTTACCAAGAGATTGATGAACTTAAGGCTCAGTTAGATGCCGAACTGGATTGGAGTCCGTGCGAAGGTGCAGGAACCAACTATCCACAAGACAAATACATTGAACTTGTGCGCAGTTGTCAGCAAATGGGTGGTGACAATCCGTTCTGTACCCCTGCATCGACTCGCAATCGGATTGCAGAAGAATTTGGATTTACCCCAGACAGAATCATTCTTGTTGATGAGGCATGTACCTACGAGGTGAATCGCCATCACATTCTTCGCGCAAAAGATACGTTTAAGCGGTCTCCACAGTATTGTTCCACCGACTATAATTATGCACGTTTCAATGTGATATGCACAGGCGGTTATATGCAGTGGGAAATGGTCGATGGTGAACTGCGTGAATACGAAAGCTAAATCGAATAATATCCGACAAAGGGCAATAGTCCTTTGAGAACAATACCTGCGCCGTGCCCCAATGCTGCCTGCGCACAATTTTGTAAAACCCCAACATAAAGAAAGGACTTTTTCTTATGAACAAAGAAAACACAGCAGAGAAACTTATTGCTTCTCGTTCCCTTAACGTAACAATCGACCCTCAAAACGGCTGGTATCTCAAACGGTTTGCAGCTCTGCAGTTCGAGGGCTCCGTGGACAATTTCAGCACAAATATGCCAATTCATGTCCTTGAACAGCAGCTTCCGAAAGATGATACCATGAAGTTGGATGACGCTGTCATTGAAGGTCAAGATATCGATTACAACAAGTTCTATGACGAAAGGGGTAATGAATATTCGTCAGTTAGTGAACTTGTGCAAACAAAGCTCGGCCTTGACGATGATGATTTCATTCGGGAATACAACGAGGAAAATCCTGACTTGCCGTTCATCCCGTACGAAAAGCTGCGGGAAATGGATAAGAAGGATATTCCGGAATTGTTGTTGTCTGTCGCTGATGAAGCGGATTATGTAGATGCATATAGTGAAGCGACCAATATCAAATCTTGGAATGTGGAAGTCACTCCCATGAGCAACAACTATGAAACAATGGGATTCGCGTTCACGCATCAGGGACTCAAAGAGTACGAAAAGTCCATCGATAACCATATTTTCCATTTCTGCCGTACATATGCCTATGCAGGGGAGCAGCACAACCGCCGCGAGGGCGATTTTTATCCCATCATGGAATTTCTGCACAGCGCCGGTGAACAGCTTCTGGTTGACGACCTTAAGCGGTTCGATGTCAAGGTGATGGAACTCGCTACTGCGGAAGAGGTGGAAAATCTTTATCGAACCGTTCCCAATGAGCCGCATCAGACCGCTTATATCAAGGTCATGGATAGAAAAACGGATACGGTATATAGCCGCATCTATGTTTTCTGTGCAGGCCAAGAAGAGAAGTGCCTCAACGGCGATACTTACTTGAGCAATAAGCAGCATTATGTCTTGGTCAAAAAGGGTGACGATACCTATAAGGTTCCTTATCCGTTTAACTGTGATAAGACAGTTGAAGCCCTGAATAAGAAGTCCGAAAAGGAAGAGACACTGACCGCAGCACAGCGGCTGTTCTTCTGGACAGAATACAAGAAAACCGTCAAGTTGGATTGAAGCAAATAAGCCAAGAAATTGCAACCCATGTGGTTGCGTCAGATTGAAAGAAAAAGGAGAAATGAATTATGGAAAGTTTTAATGTTGTAGTTACCATATCCACCACTGTTTGCATCGACGCCGAGAGCCCTGATGATGCCATCGAAAAGGTAAGTCAGGCGTTGAATAATGGTGATGCAAACATGAGCGCTGATGTTGCCAATAACATTGGCTATTCCATTCGAAACGGTCACTATGAGGTGACGGATGCCATCCCGATGGACGAGGACTACGATGAGGGTTCTGGCAATGAAGAAGACGATGAGTCCGAAGAATGGGAGCAGCACAACCGCCGCGAGGGAAATTTTTATCCCATCATGGAATTCCTGCACAGCGCCGGTGAACGGCTTCTGCGCGAGGATATCAGACGGTATGACATTAAGACCGCCGTTATCAGAACGAAGGAGGAGATGCACGAATTCTACCGCACGCAACCTGATGAGATGATTCTGGCCGCATTGGTGGAAGTCGATGACAAGGTAACCGGAAAACATTATTGCAGTATTCGCGTATGGTGTTCCGGGCACGAGGTTAAGACACGGTCTATGGGTTCCTACTATGTCCTGAATAAGCACTATCTGACAGTCAATAAGGATGACATGGTTGCAACATACCCGTATCCGTTCTCTTGTGATGATGGTGCCAACACGCTGTTGGAAGCCAAAGACACGGATATCCTGACACCCGTGGAGCGCCTTTTCCTCTGGACCGAATACAAGAATCCGAATCCTGTTAATATCAAAAACAAAGAAAGAGAGTAACCACAATGGTAGAAAACAAATACAAACATGCTCCGACCATTATGCTTTCGCGTAACGGTGATGAAGCCGGAGAAATTCGCAACCTGCAGTCTTACCGTTGTCCTATGGAGGGATGTACAGGTTGGCGCATTTGCGTTAAGTGGCCGGATGGTCGTCATACCTACCCTTGCTCATGCGGTTGCAAAAAAGTTGATGAAAATACGATGCAAATCATTTGAAGGGAAAACACACAAGGAGGTTGCTTTTAGAAAATGATTACAGCTACAACTAAGCAACAGCACTATCTAAAACAGTTTGCTGCGCTTCAATTTCCCGGAAGTATTGAAACCCATGGGACAATTCACGTTTTAGAGCAGCAGATTCCACGAGAAGCAGGTGACTTCTATCCTATCATGGAATTTATCCAGAACGCGGGTGAAAGTCTGCTGGCCGATGAACTGTTTGACAGATTTAAAATAAAAACGACGATGATGCTGCACCCAAAGGAAATTGAAGCACTTTATAGAGCTCATCCAAAAGAAATGCAGTACGTTGCATGTTTTGATGTTATCGACAGTGAAACCGGAAATCTGTACAGTCGCATCAAAGTTTTTTGTTCCGGATACGAATATGCTCAGAATAGTGCGAAGGTAATCCTTTGCAATAAGCATAAAGTCACTGTTCAAAAAGGAACCTGTGTGACAGAGTATTCTTATCCTTTTGACGGCGACACCAGTATTAACGCTCTTTACAAGGAAAAAAGCTCGCAGGATTTGCTGAATCCTATCGAACGTCTGTTCTTCTATACAGAATACAAAGATTGAAGAAGACGATGAGTCCGAAGAATAAGTGAGAGTCTTTATGAAAAATATTCCATACATTTCTTGCCCTTCCTGCGGTTTCATCATGAAGCCTGTCTGGTACTTGGAAAAAGAACTGGACACTCATGGTATTCCGACGGGGCGCACACACAAGGCTTGCAGTTGTTTGCTCTGTGATTCGTGCGGACACAAAGAAACAGTAGACGGCTCGTTTGATGAGCCATACAAATAACATGAGGTGACAAAAATGGTTCGTTTCTATACGCCAAATTTGGATGAGGCATGCGATGCTCTTGACCTTTACGACATAGACTACGATTTGGATGATGGTGACCGCATTATGGTGGACGATTCTCTCTACGATGATGCTCTCGACGCATTCGATGAGTATGACATTGAGTACGAGGAGTTGTAAGCATGTTGCGCCATAACAAAATCAGTCCTAAGAAGCCCTGCCCATTTTGTGGTGCCTTCCTTGAAAACGAAGCACCCAGCACTATCTGGTGTCATCCACGCAACAGTTGCTTGCTGAGTCTCCGTGGCATTGTCGGAGCCGACCAAATCGCTCAGTGGGATACGCGCTACGATGCAAAAGGAAAGAAGGTGCTTGACGATGCTGAGTGAGATTTTTGCTCGCGAAATTCTTGAAACGAGCATTGCGCTCGGTATTCTTCAGGAAATGAATGGTGGCGTTGTTATTTACCATGAAGCAAGCAAAGAAGACCCTGAGAATTTCCCTGCCGGGTGGTATATCGATGACAAGGATTATACTACATTTTCGATTGCTACCGACCCGGAAGCTGTGAAGTGCCTTAAAGCACCTCTCAAAAAAGGCGGCTATAACTTTGAGGAACGCAAATCGTTTTGGGATTCCTTCTTTAATTTTAAAACGCCTAAGCTACGGCTGCCTGTAAAAATCGCAAAAACCCGCTAGAAAGGATGACACAATGAAAAATTGCAAATGGTGGTTCATTATCGTATACTCATTTGATGAAGACCGTCCTTTATACGGACCTTATTCGTCAGAAAAAGAATGCTGGAATGCAATGTTAGAAAATGCAAAAAGGGAACTCCGTATCGATACGGAAGAAAATGGTTATGAAGGTGAATTCGAAACTGTTCCAGAAGGTGGAAGAATTACATTGACTGACCACATTAACGGTCACAGTAATGTGACAAACTGGTACACGATTGAAATTCCAGACAACACTTAACCAAACACAAAAGGCTGCGCATATGGCTGTGCAGCCTTTTGTGTAACATAAGATTGGAGGCTTATGAATACACCTATAATTAAAGTGATGTATCGTGCCCAGTGTTTTGCGGCTGCAGCAGGATATGGTTCAGAATATGACGTGGAAAACATTAACATTCCAACGTTGATAATTTCCATATCAAGCATGGATACTAAAGTCCCGAACATTCTGGAGCGTCACAAAAAAGAAAACAAGAATATCATAAGTGTGATTTATGCACAGTTTGATGATATCGATTCCTGTACAGAAGTTCATGGCGAAATCCCAATGATGCAGAGCGATGCCAAACATATCGTTGATGGCATAGAACACAACATCAACCGCATACAACAAATCATTGTTCATTGTGATGCCGGATACTCAAGAAGCCCTGCCATTGCCGCTGCTATTGCAAAAGCGTTTGGCATGGATGACGAAGAGTATTTTTCTGGCGGAAGATATTGTCCAAATAGACATGTATATCGCACAATGCTCAACGAATTTGCTGAGCGTGGATATTTCGATTAAAAAGTCTTAATGCCGCAGCGAAAGCTGCGGCATTTTTGTTTTCACTCGCAATGTTGGTATATTAGATTTGTTCAAAGTTGTAAAGCGACTTATACATAGTAGTCATCCTTATGGGACGGTAAAGAAAACGTGATAGATTGGGAGCCATCTACTCCCCCATTGTGTTGGACTGTTCTATAGGAGTGGCTATTATGTATAAGTCGCTTTTCGTAAAAAAACAGAAAAAGAAATGAGGTTGTAAAAATGAAAAAAGCATACGAAAAGAAGTTTGTTCACTTTGTCGACAACGAGGTTATCGTTTGGTTGTCAGATTCCTATCACAACAACACAGCGATAGGAATCAAGGTGAGCGTTGACCCTCTATCCCTGAATCGCATCTGCATCGATGACAAAGAACCAATTGATGTGTGTAGCGATGATGGCCAGAAACGCGTAGAAACCATCTTCGCGCAGTACGGTATGGGCTTTAACGAGTCCATGGAGATGGTTCTCAACGCCATCTGCACCTACACGAAATGGCTAAACAAAACGCTCTTAAAGGGGGTGCCTATGGCATGAGCGTACTTTCCTACAATGGCGCAGTATGCCATTGCTACTACGACGAGCTCGATGAAAAGTACGAGGGGTTAATTCACCTCGGTCCTTACACAAGCAACGCAGAAGGTTCGACTTTTGTTGAGCTTGAGCAGGATTTTCATCGCGCTGTAGATGCAATGAAAGGCAAAAAGACAATAACTCACGACTAAAGTCGTGTGTCTCCTTGCCTTGATTGATGATGAAAAAATACAGCGCAATACCACGGTCCTATTAAGGGTCGTGGTTTTTCTTTTGCCCAAAGTTGGTATAGTAAATCTGTTACAAGTAGTCAAGCGACCCACTCAATGTTTACGGTCAAGCCATATAAGGCACAGTTCAGAAACATCTTCGATGCATTCAGTTTATGTATTGCGCGTAATGAACTGTTTCACCGTATTTTATTGTGTGGGTTGCTTTTATTTTTTATAAAAGGAGCTAAATATCATCATGAAGAAAACTGAAAATGTTGCAACCATCAATTTAGAGAATATGCTTTCTGAGCTTTATAGCTTGGAGACGCAGCGCAAGCGTAGCGCAAATAGCATCGCAAAGAAAAATCACCGCCGTTCTCGCGAAAGCAAAATTATCGAAGCGAAAAAGACGGCAGCAAGACGTTCACGCGCAGCAGAGGATGTAGGTAACATTTCCTACATTCGCGTTGCAGAACGTGCTAACAAAAAGCTCAACGAGTATGTTCTCAATTTCGATGAAATGTAAGGAGAAAAAAATGAGAAAATTATTCATTGCAAAGCGAATCGTAAAATTTGTTGCCATTGCAACGGCAATCTTTTGGCTGCTTTCCATCGCCTCTTGCATCGAACATTTCAGTTTTCGTTCGTTGCTTTTAATCCTCGGTACGATTGTATTTGAGGATAAGGTACTTGGTTTGTACTTTGAGATTTGCCATAAGCTGAGCAAAAGGAGTGTGAGCAAACATGTTTGAGGTGAACATAAACGAAATTGCGAAGCTTTTGAACAAAAACGTTTGGGTTGTTACAAACGTCAATTCGATTCACAACAAATACCACGTGTTTCCTGCAAGAATCACGAAAGTATCCATTGACCAGTGCAGCTTCCCGTTGTTGGACGGAAAACCAAAGGTGGCTTATGTCACTTGTTCACTGAAGGCTTTTACCATCGGGTGCCTTCAGAAGAGAAACGGTGACATTCTCGTGTTGGACGATATGGCATTAAACTATACCGTTTTCAACAATAAGGAAGAAGCAGAAGAAAGCTGCCGCTACTGGAACGAGGTCTATAGCTATTCGACGTTGCAAGACCAATGCGCATATAAAGCAGCACAGATTCTATCGGTAAAATTATAAAGAAAACCGCTCGCCGAAAGGTGAGCGGTCTTTTAAATTGAGGCAAAAACAAATGCACGAAAATACGCTATATGTTATAATAAAGACACAAGAAATGCATTTCATACCATCTTCATTGCACTATCGAAAGTGAGCCAATTATGTTATCATTATCCTATAAGAAGAAATTCATTGACGCAGCTTGTCTTACTTTAAGCATCACACACAAAGCAGCAGAACGACTGTACCACGAGCAAAAATCCGACTACGGATATATAAAAGCTATAATTCGTAACGCTGTTGCTCAGTCTCAAAGTGAAACCTAGTCAATAACCCACGACTGAAGTCGTGGGCCTCCTTCCCATGATATGGATGATACAATATAATTCAAAAACATAAAGCAGCTCTGCACCACGAAATTTGTGATGCAGAGCTGCTTTATGTTATTATCCGACAAAGCCGTCCCAATAGCCATTCCAATAGGCTTTGTCTTTTTCAGCGTCTATTCTCCTTGCTTTACGCAACCGTTGAAACTCTTCATCTGTGAGAGCATCCGGATTGCCCTTCAAAACGCGAATTGCACCCCAAACCCATCTGAATCCGTAAGCTAACATTAAAAGATGAACAATAAGATTATAGTTCTTATAGAGACCCATCCAGAATTCAGATGACTCATGATGTTTCATTACGTATGTATATACCATATCAGGAGACTTTAAGATGGCGTATCCGACAATCAAACAAATTAACAAACACACGAATTCCTTTTTGTCTCGCTTCTCTTCATTTTTTTCTTTCCTGCAGACAAAACGAGCAAGAGGCTCAAATGGGTATGTTAGAAATTTCCAAAGAACAACTAATAACATAATAAAAAAAGCGGTCATAAAATCATTCCTTCACAATTTAATTCTTGTATTTTATTATATGATACAATAACCAGTTCCTAAATTCAACCGTTTCTACACCAATCTCAATCTAAGACGCACAAAAAAACAAGAAGCACCCTTGCGGTGAAACGCAAAGAGCGCTTTTGGAGCGAAAGACTGGAGTCGAACCAGCTTCTAACAGATTTGCAGTCTGCACCCTACCCGTCCGGGACCATTCGCATATGGCAGGGGTGATGCGGCTTGAACACACACGACACGGTTTTGGAGACCGTTGCTCTACCAATTGAGCTACACCCCTATATGGTACTTCAGACGGGAGTTGAACCCGCACGCCATCTCTGACACCGGATTTTAAGTCCGGGGCGTCTGCCTATTCCGCCACTGAAGCATATAATAGCGAGTTATCGTACCGCCAAACGTTTGGTATCTAAGGTGGGAGTCGAACCCACAAAAAACTGGCTCCTTAAACCAGCGTGTATGCCATTCCCCCACTTAGACATATGGCGGGTTGTACAGGCTTCGAACCTGCGACACGCGGATTAACAGTCCGCTGCTCTACCAACTGAGCTAACAACCCACAGATTAGCAGTTATCGTACTGCAAGACGTGGTACTCCCAGAGGGATTTGAACCCTCAAAAAAGTGCGGTTTGAGCGCACCGTGTCTGCCAATTCCACCACGGGAGCATAGAATGACAGTTTTTACGAACTGCCAAACGTTTGGTGCCCAAAATGGGACTCGAACCCATAAGCCGAAGCACTGGACCCTAAAACCAGCGTGTATGCCAATTCCACCATTCGGGCAAAAAGGTCATTATATTATGACCGTTGGTGCGCTTGCGGGAACTCGAATCCCGAACCTGCCGATTAAAAGTCGGCTACTCTGCCAATTGAGTTACAAGCGCATATGAAGTCCAAATATTACAATTTGTATAATTCAAACACTTTAACAAACCGCCACAAGAAAAGACCTTGAAAGCAGTTTCATAAATCTAATGGAAACATTCGCAAAAAAAGCACCTGCCGAGCATGTTGCCCAACAGGTGCTTATAACTTTGCAGTTTCAGAAAACTTCCGATGTTAAGCAGTTTATACTGCTTTCATTCCCGCATTGTTAGTCGCACAAACGGACAACATAAAGCAACCGAGGTTGCAAAGATTGCACCACAGTTTATTTAAGTTATTCCATTTGTTTAGCAAGGAACGGAACATCGGGCGTTCTCCTTTCATCAAATTCATTATCTGTATTATACACCCTGTAATATAGAATGTCAAGCGCTTTTGACCTAATTTATGCCAACAAAACATCAACCAGTTTAGAAATTGATGTTTTCTCGCAATCAGAAAGAATGTTAAGAGCTTTCCGCATTGCAAAATCGAAATCGTCATTGGTCATATCAGTTGGAATATAAATCATAGCTGATACTCCGATACTTTCCGGTGCTTCATAAATTTCCCGGCTTCGTGATGCCTTCCGCCAACCCGTATCAACGAGATGCTTCCGAAGTGCATACGGATTGACCGCAGTATGCGAATGACGACCATCCAACATCTTATATGCCCTCAGATATTTTGCTTCACGCTGAAGGTCTTTTCTTGTGGGTTCTTTTGCCAAGCGAGATAAGTCCATGTTGTTCCGCAAGTCGGATAATTTCACCTTCGTGGCAATAGGATTCTGATGTACACGCCAAACATATTCGGCATATTCTTCAGAATCCTTCCGAGTCAAGACTTCTACAACATCCACAACCTCACATGGAAACATCGCACGAAGGTCTTCAGCCGTATATTCTGTATCTTCGATGACATCATGCAAATAGGCAACAGCTTTCTCAATGGGCGTATCAACACCATCCGCTACTGCAGTAATGTGTGAAGAAAAGTAGCTTTTTCCACCTTTATCCTTTTGTCCATTGTGAGCCATCCGAGCAAATTCTTTTGCACCAGCGACAAGCTCTTCTTCACTACAATCAGTGTATTTTTTTAATTTCGTGTCCATGTTTTTTATTTCTCCAATATTTTACGCATTTAGAATGTCGTGTAAAAGGCTACACAGCTTTTTTTGATATTCAAAATTCGATACTAAGGCTTCATGTCTGAATTTTGCTTTTTCTTCTTCTGTTTGTGGTTTTAAATCAAGACCGCACGAATCAGCAATTTCTTTCATTGCTTCTTTAAATGGTACACCGGGATTTCCCCCACGAGCTTTAGCTTCTTCAACCTCACGAATGCTCTTCTCAAGGTCTTTTTGAGCATTTTCAGTATCAGTCTTAGCAACGCCAAAGAAAGTCATTTCCTGCAGAAGATATGCCAGAACAGTTTCTACGCCATACTTCTTAAGACTTGTCTCAGAAATGTTCCACGCAAGAATATCTTCCCAATCGCTAAATTCTATGGCATACGTATCCACAAGCGAGTTGTCATGAAGTATTTCACTTAATTCGTCGTCTGTATACTGACTAATATCAGAAATCATTTCAAAAGGAGTGTGCAAAGAAAGTCTCTCATTGACTTTTGCCCAAAGACGTATATCGGAGAGCTTCATCATAAAAACACGTAGATACGTTTTCGGTTCATCGTCGGACGCAAACAAATCATCGTCGTCTAATGCGGCAAGACAGCAATTTTTATTTTCATCTGTGTCACGGCATTCGGTTTCGTGAATCCGTTTCATAGACATTTCGATAGTATATTTTGCTGCCGCTTTACGCTCATCATCCGTTTTTAAGCGAAAGTCACCGCCGATAACTCTTTTATATTCTTCAATCAGTTTATCAACATTACAACTCAAAAACACATCATATACTTTGCGCAATTTTATCACCACCATGTTGTGTTTAATATGTACTAATTATACCACAACTAGCATTCATCAGCCACCGCTTCACACGCATACAAAAAGGTGGCGACCCTTACGAGCCGCCACCAATTTGCTTAGAACATATAGGCTACTTCACGCGCCCTGATGATACAATCATCAAGCTTCTTGTCCAAAAGCTTGTTTACTTCTTTTGCCACTTTCCAGTTCGAACTGCGATGTGCATTACACCACAATACGAAAGAAGCAATAGCAATAACCGTAAAACCAACAACCAAAGAAACGGCTACGGCGGTTTGCATTGGAACACCGACCTCAATCAGTGTATCAAGAAGCTTGTTGAGTTTGTCTGTAATACAGAGAACACTAACAAGCAAGGCTTCAGCACCAATGATACTCAACAAGATGGTTACAACCTTGCGAGAGCCACGAGTGCGCTTCATTGCTTTATTGGCGTTCTTCATGTGAGACTTCTTGTTCGGATGGATGAATTCATTCACCTTCGCAAGACCCTTTACGATTGCCGCACCAATCGCAAAAGCGTAAAACACCTTGCAAATGGTGGAAAGAACGACATTGGAATCACCAATGACGCTAATGATAGTCTCCAAGGCCGGGACCTTGAAAACCACGGTCAGAATCGCGTAAACAACCTTTGCTACGTTCTTCATAGTACATACCTCCTTTAAAGGTACAGGAAAAAATCGCATCTGTATAGATGCTCGTACATTCTGCGGCATGTTGACCGCAATTTTTTCTCGCACAGAGAAAGCAATACACAAAAATGCCACTGTGTTCCCAAAAAGAGGAAACAACAGCGGCATTTCTGCGGTTTTACTTAATTACTCAATAGCGTCATCTGACACCACTAATTACTCTGTACGTATGCAATTATACCAACATTTCTGCCGCTATATATACCATACTCACTTCGCAACATTTTGCAACAAGAAATTACCACCCATCCGGTAAGGCATCAGTTGCAGACAATTTATTTATCAAAACCTCACTCAAAGACTCTCTACCTGTAATATAGTCTATATTGTACACATAGGCAGTCGTTGCAGATACTCCAAACGCTTCTTTATACGTCAACTCTTTTCGAATAACAGCTTGAATCCGTTCTTCCGTTGTGGGGTAAATCGTCCATCTTTCACAATAACGAAATTCCGTACAATTGCAGAACCACTTATTTCCAGCCTCATCTACACACGCGCACAGAATTGGAATACAATCATATTCCAAAAACGTGTGCTCAACATAGAGGGTATGCCCAAACAAAGTTCGAAAAGAGTCAAATTCTTCAAAAAGTTTTTCTTTCTTCTCCTGCTTCAAATTAAGAACCTCATACGACGCGCTGTGAAATCAACCGTCCAACAACAACGTATCGCTGCATACTAATATCAAGTGAATCGAATGGGTACGATGTGTACATATATAGCACATCTTCAATATCATCAAGTCTTAGGAGCGGCTTATCGTCACTGTCAACTACGGTACTGTAATCATCCGTAACTGTTCCAACGCCGGAGTAAGTGATTTGGTAAGTAGATTCAACATCGCCAGACTTTATAACAACCTCTTGCCCAACTGTTGCTTCACCAAGAGACGCGAACTGACCATAGTTCTGAGCTAGAAGCCAGTGAGAGCCATGTTCAGAAAACTGCTTGGAATTTGCAAACTGACAAACAACCTTCCGGTCTTCAAGCTGCTCATTGCCATCACCCCATACAATGGGAACATCTTGTAATTTTCCCCATGTAATAGTAGCAACAGTATCCCCAACCTGTGGCAAAGGATACTCCTCCGCATACATAAGCGGCGCAAATATGATGACAGCAAGCAATACCACCAGAAGCAAAATCGCAAACGCACTCAAAATCTCCGTTTTTTTGTTTTTCACGCAATACTCCTCCAAAAGTTTTTGGTCTACATAGCTGAAGCACATAGCGTTACAGCGCTATCGATAACTTAATTATAACATAGCGCGTACTACTTCGCACCCGCTTTGAACAGTATTTACCCGTTGACTAAATGCTCTTGTCCCCTTTCGCTGCAGGTCAAAAGACACACAATAGGAACACTCAACAAAGCACCAGATATTTTCATGAATCCGACAAGCCAAAAAGTCGTTGCCAACAACATTACTATCGTTATCCACATTATACCTATGGCATCACCTTTTCTATTTCGATGAAACAAAAATATCACAAACAGCCCATAACAAACACAAGCAGCCGACAATAAATAAATACTAAAACCACTTTCCGCAACAGTCGATAACTTCATTGCCAGCAACCATATCGCAATGGACAATAAGGTACAGCGTAGCGGAGTTGGTTCATGATGACCACCTGTGAAAATTCTAACAGCCGAAAATAACAATAAAAAAAGCACTGTGCGTGCTACACAGTGCAAAATGATAGACAGCAACAAAATCAGCAGATATGTTGTTCCATTACACAGAACCACAAGCATTCCGTATGCTTGTATTGGTCCTTCTTCCTTTGGTACTAAACCTCTCTCAACAGTATAATTTCCGTATGAATCCGCTATGCGCTCATACAAGCTCTTTTTCGGTCTGTTCATTTCCTGTCTCTCCTACAACATCGGTTGTATCATAAACATACGTTGTCAGCCAAACAATGTCTTTCTGCAAGGGAACCAAAAGTGTCCATACCACAACCTTTTGTTCGTCATCATATTTGGCAGAAACAATACCATTGTACTTGGAGAGAACCTTCGAAATCCTGTTCTCCGTTTCTTTTAGCGCGTTCTTTTCTTTATCACTATACAAAACGGCATTTGTCGAAATCTGTATTCTGAATTGCTCCCCCCCCTGCATCATAAAATCAATTTTTCTATCATTTTGCTTACAGCTCACATCGATTGCTGAATCCAACAGTGTTCCAAGAACCTCGCACGTATCATCTTCACTCATGATTGCGGATGGAATCTCAGCCCTCATAACAAGCGGAATATTTTTATCAAGGCATTCATCAACCATTTTTGTGAGAATAGCATCAACGATAATATTGCCACTCTTAATTGCAGTTGTCTCAACCTGCATCGTAGATAGTTTAGACTTGAGAATCAATTCTGCTTCTTCGTCTCTCCCCTGCTGTATCATTGTGAGCGCTCCGTTCATTACTTGACGCACATCATGTTTCCAAGCTCGAATGCTATCGCTCTTTTCGGCAAGTTTGATATACTGCATTCTATCCATTTGATTGATTTTTGCTTGTGCTTTTGCTTGCTCAGCTTCATATGTGTTTTTTGCTGCACTTCTAATCAACATTATTGATAGGACGTCACAAAGCAGAATGAACACAGTTAGCAAAAGAAAAACCGTTCCAGACGCTTGACCATTTACCACTTGGTTTGTCATTATCAGCCCAATTATTGCAGATAAAACGGGTAACGTCAAATAATATATAAATGATTTGTCATCTGGAAACAAATTGGTTTTTCTTTTCGTTATAATGATGAAAAAAAGGATATCAATTGCTTTTACAAAAAGGCAACTTGCAATAAAAGCGGGACTTTTTTGAGCATATAATTCAGTTAAGTAATCCGGCTTCTGCGAAGCCACCGTTTGTATGCTTGCCATGCTTATATCAATTACGATTTGTGTAATAATTGCAATCGTAATCCATATTGTAGTTTTTAAATACTTATCTCTTGTAGCTAACAACACGAGAAGGTACACACTGGAATAACCGATAATACTTGCAACAGACCCTATAACAAATGCATTACATATATTAAGGATAAAAAACAGAATAAGAATAGTTGCAACCGCATATCTTTTTTTTCTTTTTGATTCGGTCATTGTCCAAGGAATCATTGTTAAAAAAAATGCATCAACAACATTGATGAGGCTGTTACTTATTGTCCACATTAAATCAGACATACATAATAACTCCTTTTACTATTTTTTGTCGTTCAACAAAGCACTTTTGGTGTTTTCAAAATATGCTCTTCCGATATCTAACGTTTCACCGGAAACCAAATGCAACTTAAAGTGAAGTTTCGATTCTATCTCTGTAACTTTATTGATATTAACAACATATGAGCGATGGCAACGGACAAACAAATCTTTTGGCAATAATTCCTGCACATTTCCAATGGAAATGTTGTATTCCTGAGATTTTTCGGCAGTTACAACCTCTATCCCATGTAATCGTGCTTTAACATATAATATATCTGAGCAATAATACTTATCAACACCCGTACCACGCTTAAGTGATATTGTTGGCTGTCCGTCTCGATAAGTAAGTCTCCTTTGAATATAGTTCAAAACAGCGAACAGCTTTGTTTCTTGAACTGGTTTGCACAAATAATCCGCAGCCCTCACATTAAAACCGTTTAGAGCAAATTCAGCATGGGATGAAACAAACACGATTTCAATTCGACTATTTTGTTCACGGATATGCTGTGCTAATGTCATGCCATCAATTCCCGGCATTTCCACATCTAATATTAACACATCAACATCTTGGATTGAACGCATTGCGGGAGAGCTACAAGCCACATGGTCCATTTCTTGGATAGTCACATTATTACTATTTTCAGTTCCCCACTTTTTTATTTTACAAATTAGTTTTTCTCTATCTTTTTGACAATCATCAACAATAAGAATTTTCATATAATCACCTACTCACAAAGCCAAAGCATTGTTGATATAATATTCACAAATCAAGAAGAAAGGATGAACAATGTGCTTTTTGTAAATATACTACATAAAGTTGCCATAAAATGTTGCAATTCAATGAGCTTACCTATTTATTATCAACCAAAACCACCAGACATCCTTCAGCCAAACACCACAACGAAATCTAATTAAAATTATACAGAACATAAAACAAAAAGGCAATACGCAGCATCAAATAAGATACCGCGTATTGCCTTTAGTTATTCATACGTATGGAAAAAGAGACACGCAACTTCAGTCGTGGATTATTGACGTGAATCAGATGGTTACTCCCTCCGGAGCTTCGATGCTGTACTCCTTAACAGTTACGCACTTCGGAAGTTTGTCACGGTCAAAGTGTACATCATAGTCACCGTAAAACATAGGAGTGGTAACACCATCCTTTTTCTTTACGACCATTGCATCCTCAATCGTCTGGCGACTGCAATTTCCGCTTCGACTGCTGTGATAGACAGCAATCACCTTTCGGATGTTCATAGACGGACGAGCAGAACTCATATCCTCTTCGTACATATGCAGAATCGCATCAATCAGAACATTGACATCATCCCACGTTACGCCGTTCTCCATTGCCATCGCAGGAGATACCTGAATCAGAGTGTGGAACAAACCATACTCAATAACGCTATGGCGTCCCATCGTCTTATCCTTGGTGTCGAACTCGTCCTCATTCTTCGCAACGATGCCTCGCGTAATGGAAAGCTCCGTGATATGTACAGGGTCATACGTCATCGCATCACCAACCTGCACAGCGCCCTTGATGCACGAGAAATTTGGCGTATTTGCATATGCCGTATTGACAAGACCAAACCAACGAACATCTGCAAAGGTACGGCAAAGTGCATTCCGAGCAGCAGCCACACGCTTATCGAGTTCGTCACGGTCAAGCTTCTTTTTCTTGTTATCAGTCGGAACATCATACTCTGCAATAACCTCGTTCACAGCCGCCTGAATGCTTCGATTCTTACGGGAATCATACAGACGATACTCGTCTGCTGGGAGTTCGCCAAAAGCAACGTGATTGGCAAGGACATTGCGAATCTTAGACTTCTGGCAATACCCAGTCATATAACCGTTGCCAGCATAATTGGTGCGCGGAATATTATCCGCATCCGGGTCGCCATTGGGGTTTGACATCATAGCGTCAGCCAGAACCATAATGGTAACAGCTTTATCAACAAGATTCAAATTTTCACTCATTTTCAGGAATCTCCTCTTTCTTACTATTGTTGATTGCATTCATGATATTTGCGGTCTTTTGCTGGTGATATCCAAGCAGGAAACAAGCCTGCTGCTCAGGACTCAGACGGCTTGGATAAGTTTCTCCCATCTTATCCAGTAATGCAGAAATCTTCGTATCATACGAAATGAATGCACCGATTTTGTTCGCCTGCTGTGCTTTCTTTTCGAGGAACATATAAGATTTGTGCAATTTCGGGAACGTTGCTGCCGGGTCTTCCATAGACTGCGCGAGGTAACGAGTACGGAACGTAGATTGATTGTTCGGGTCAATCACACGCTGCGCACTCTCCATCAGCGCAAATACCTGCCCAGCAATGTACACAGGGTTCTTTGACTCTGTATTAAGTGACACGGTAATATCAGTCCTTCCATAATTTCTAATCAGATATGCTTTCAAGAAACCATATCGTGCGTTTTCACAGGTAATTGTACAACTGTTATCAAGTGGCTTCTTACTATCAACAGAAATCCGCCGCAAAATAAGATTAAACGCCTTTTTCGGATAAGGCAATCCATAATCGGCTGAATCCATCAGTTCTTTAAGCATGAATGGATTTTCAGCAATAAAGTCTCCCTTATCGTTTTTTGCCCACAACGAATCATAGACAATAGATGGTCGCGCATAATCCATTGATGGTGTATTGAAATTGGGACGGTCAAGCTCCATGTCAGAATAATACTGCTGGATGTCTCTAACGAGTCCCTGCAACGTAACACGTTTGTACGTTGGCATGATGCTTCCCATACCGTCTCGCGTTTTCACTTCGAGCACATTAACCATTACACCTTGCTGAAACGAATCAAGGTCTTTGACATACCCGCTCTTTTTAACGATAGAATATACTTTATCAAGCATATCATTACCGCTTTCCATAGCGTGGTAATTGGGTACGTCATCACCGTTAATTAGAATGTCAAGGCTGCGCATAGCAATGATGTCTTCTGCTTCCTGTGGCAAATCATCGCTCCAAACACAAACGGCATCGGCAATGCGCTTCTTTCGCCCATCGCTTACAGTTCGCACGCGCTTTCTTGATGAACCGAACACATCGCCAAAGGCTTCAACAATCTTATGGGATTCTAGCTGCGTAATAGGAAACGCAAAACCCTGCTCTCGCCCAAAATAGTTGGTGGCTACATTGTTGTTGGAAAACACGCTATATGATTTTCCTAGGAGTTTGACTTGGTTATGAAGCCGGGCTTCATAACCTTCTTCTCCAGTGAACTGTCCACGTATCACCCGTGAACCACCACTGGTCATCACTCCATCAACCATTGTATAGCCAACGCCATACTGCTCAACGAACTTATTGTAGGAGTCGACAAACACAGTATCAGCAATAATCGGATGACCGCCATAATAAAAAGTCATCACGCTCTTGCCCTTGGTATTGGCAAGATACTCTTTTACCGCAGCATTTTCTTTCGCTTTATCGACATTCCACGTTTCAAAGAACTTGTACAAAGCTTTCAGTCCATCAGATTCTCCCATGTACTCTTTTACAGCAAATACAAGCTCTTTCTCTGAATCAAACTTTTCTTTTGCTCGCTTGCTTTCTTTTTCGGTATCACCTACCGCAACACCAAGCAAATATGTCTCATAGTCGCACAATAGATAAGGTGTATTGCCACTTGTTCGAGGTCCATGTATCGGAACAATCATCGCATTACCTTTGTGATTTATATTGTCATCGACCAAACCGAGGCGATAGATACCATCTACCGCTCCATCCGCAGACAACTCAATGGCACACTCAACGAGAATCCGATTCCAGCCAAACGGAACCAGCGGCTGACCAATCGATGCCTGATGGTCATAATGTGCTATCAATGCATCAAACATTTGCATAACAGCGATACCACTCCCCTTCCAGCAAATTAACGACACCGTTCTTGATTTTCATGTGACGACAAATAGGAATTGGATTATACTTATCAGTATAATCTGATGCAAAACGCATATTTCCAAGGTCTTCAGTTATTGGCTGAGTACAGCCAACATCTTTTTCATCGATTACCTGTAGATTTGCCATACACATACGTTTTCCAAGAAACGATGGCTCGTAGCCAACGCCGTTATTGATGTTACGTATAAGCATTTGACGATACTTCGCTAACGACATGGACTCTTGGATTGATGTCATTTCAACCAAATAAACCACAACGGAATAGTTGACATCTTCCAAGCACTCAATTGACCTTTGATTCCTTGAAACCATGTCATTTGAGCCGTTGACCGTTACCCGTCTTTTGATGATTTTGTTATGTACATACAGGACAGCAGGTATTGTCTCAATTCCCGGATGCCAATAAGCATTATCAATAGCGCCCTTTAACGCAGCGAACGTCGGAACATCATATGTGACACTTTCTGCTCGCGTGCCCGGTACTGAAAACGATGCGTGCTCACCCGTAATCCGAATCACCATATAATTCGGGTCCACTTTAACCGCTCTATTGTGCTGACTCAACATATTCGCAGCATCGATAATATTTGACCGCCCAACTACTGGCAGTTGCATGAATTATCACCTCCGATAACTCAATTATATCATTTAGCAAATTTCACAGCAACCGCTTTGCAGGCAATTAAAAAGCCAAATGAAAAAGTCGTCTACTTGCTTAGTAGACGACTTTTGTTGCACCCCGTGCGAGGTGTAAGCTCTGGTTCCGTTTGGCTGGTTTCAATCAACACACCCCGTGCGGGGTGCGACGGCAGACCACCGTTGGAAGCATACAGCGAGTACATCATTTCAATCTAATGCACCCCGTGCGGGGTGCAACGAACTTGAAACTGGGCATCTACCCCACCTATGTCATTTCAATCCAATGCACCCCATGCGGGGTGCAACTACACAGACCGCTGAAGTTGCGAGAGATATTTTTGGTATTTCAATCTAATGCACCCCATGCGGGGTGCAACTGTTGTGCTGCCGGGTAAGGGTCGTGACCTATTGATTTCAATCTAATGCACCCCATGCGGGGTGCAACACCTTTTCCTTCGATACATTTTTGAGAATGTCATATTTCAATCTAATGCACCCCATGCGGGGTGCAACAGCAAAACTATACAATCCAAGCGTATCTTGGTAACACGTAGGATGTACAGTTTTGCCAATTGCGTGCTTTACACATTAAAGCACTTACCTACTTACTGCATTGGAACCACCCTCCAGCCATTGATTTTTGGTGCGAAGCTCCCAGTGATTTTATGTTAGCTTGGGGTTCGCACCATCTTGACAGCCTTATTATATCATACATCACAACATCCTGCATCCGCTTTTGTGGTTAATTAACCAACAGCCCAATATCCGCATCATAATCACCGAGATTATCCAGTACACACATATTAGTAATACCACTGTCATCAATAATAATTGGTGTTGTACGATTACACCAATATGTGTCATATTCATTACGATAGACTGTTACAGAGTATCGTCCAAGCATCCTAATGTCCATTTTTTCAACTTTACCAGATTTTATGCGGCCTATAATTTGTAGTGTTTCAACAAGCGGAATCACAATGGATACTGTATCATCGTCAATGATTTTAACAGATGCATCAACTTCGCGATAATCAATGTCTCGCTTGTTAATCATATTGATAATATTTTTTGCATCCACACCATTGGCTGCATACGTATAGAGCGTAGTAAAATAACTACCGATGGCAGCAGGCGAATCAATTGGATTTTTCGTAAGCGCAGCAAGTGTAGCTTGTTGCCGACTGAGTAGTTCTCCCCTACTGATTGGCGTTTTTCCATTTGCGCGTTGATATTCTTTGGCTGGACCGTCAAACATATAGCACACACATTTATTTACATCAAGTCTACCATTACGATTGACACGTCCGGCAATTTGATAGACGGAATCAAGACCTGTTAGTTCACGGAATCCAATAGGAAAATCAAGATTTACACCACATTCAATAAGCGATGTTGAAATAACCTGACATCCAATACCATTTAACAAATCATTCTTTATCTGAGCTAAAATTCGTTTTCTATCCTTGGGTGTTAAATTCGTTGTTAAGCAATACACCTTTTCCTTCGATACATTTTTAAGGATATCATAAATATATTTTGCTTCTCCCTTGTAATTTACAACGCACAAGCACTGATTATGCGCCGACATCAGATTCACAAGACTTTCTATATTTATAGTGCCGATATCTTTTATGGCGCAACGTTCAAACGGTTTCCTATACCTTTGCGCATCGGATATTATTTCCTTTGGAGGCACTTTCAAAAATCGTTCCAATGGCGGTTGCGTTGCCGTGCAAAGGACGATTCGCGCACCATACTGATTCGCAAGCACTTCAACAGCCGATAAGCATGGCTTTAAATATTCACTTGGCAACAGTTGAGCTTCATCGAAAATGATAACGCTATTCGCAAGGTTGTGCAATTTACGTGTTTTCCCCGGTTTTGATGAAAACAAAGACTCAAAAAGCTGAACATTTGTAGTAATAATGATTGGACTATCCCAGTTTTCTGAAGCAAGCCTCATTTTCAAACCATTGCTGTCGTTCTTGAAGTCAACAGAAGAATGGTGTTCAAGCACATTTTCTTCACCACCAAAAATATCTCTCGCAACTTCAGCGGTCTGTGTAATAATTGAGGTGTATGGAATCGCTACAATAATGTGCTTTATATCCGGGTCTGCCTTTGCTGCAGCAAGAGCATATCCGAAACTAGATACAGTCTTTGCACCGCCAGTAGGAATGCTCATTTTGCGGATTTCCCCTTTATGTGACAGACTTCCAGCATTGATAGATTCAAGCATCATATCCGTTCGCATGATGTTGACTTCTTCATCTTTCTTAATTAACTTCTTTTGGCGATTAACATCCGCTGCTTCTATCCACGGCTGTACATAATCCATATACCGTTGAAACAGTATTTCCATGCCATCATACGACTGGGACACTTCCCTTCCCCGCATAAAAGCTGCCGTATCAAGATAATCAGCATCTACCAAGCAAGAAAACAGCATCTTTGTGCGAATGAACGCTTCCATGCCAGTGGATGGTACTGCGTTAACAGTTGGATGCACTATCTTTTCATTTTTGGCTTTTACCGCTACTGCAACGACATCATTTTTCCTATTTGCTATCACATCAGATATCTGTTCTTCTACATTACCATAAGAGGATAACCCACCATGATGACCAGCAATTATTAAGCCATCCATTCTAGCTGTATTACCGCCATTAAAAGAAGCAACAGTTGCGCCCAAAACGGAATGTGGTGACATTGGAGCATTAAGAGGGTCCAAAATATAATTTTGAAATCCATCTGTTGCCTTACCGATATCATGCAATGAGCCAACATACTCCGCTTCACCACCACAGCCAAACGGCTCAGCAAATTCCCTTGCTAACGCAGCAACCGCATCACTATGGTTCTTTAAAGACTGAGTGCGTCCATCTTCTGATGTATGAGCTATCAAATTGTTCTTCATAAGTTGGGGCAAGAAGACCTGCAATTTTAGTTGCAGGAGGATTGCCTATTCACATCCTTTCAACAGGCGAGTTGTAACGACCACTACACGATATGTCGAATTATGTTTTAATTATATCATCCAAAAAAGCAATACGCATCCGCTTTATGCCTAAATACAAACCGACACATATTTCTTAGTACGGTATGTGTTAGTTTAGCGAATACAGTGTGACAAATCAAACAAGTCACCAATATTACTAATTATTTTGTTTCTGTTGCTCCTTCATAAAAATTGAACATTTATTACTCACGGGTAAAAGCACGGCAATAGTAAGGCACAGAGGTTATTGCTATAGAAACATAATTCCACCCAAAATTGTGTGACACAAAGCTCACTGCCGCGGCATCCGTATTTCGCATATCTGTGCTTGGAAAACAAGCAAACTTTCCTTTGATGGCAGCGGCGCTCTCAAGCGTGACGAAACCAACCATGCCATTGCAACCTTTGCAAGTGGTAAACAATACAACTGTGACCTTAGTATGAGCCACAACATTGGCGTTCGCTACTCTGCCAGAGATTTGCTAAAACCCTTGCCAGTGATAGCAAGGTCTCCGCTTTTGGCTAAAGTTCAGGAAGCAGAGCGTAGAATCCAAGTTACACTTGCCACGCTTAAAGCCTTGTACCATGACTTGTCTCACACCGTTCAACAAAAGAGAGATTTTTACACTTAAAAACCGCAAAAAAACGTACTCGGATTTGCTGCCTTTTTGCCGCTCTCCCCTTTCATGTTCCTATCACCCAATTATTCATAAAAGGAGATTTTTTGTTTCCTTTTTAAAAAATTGCCTTTTCACCTACGCGACAATAAATACCATCTGTTAATATATTGCAATTAAATACAATATGTAATGCTGCAATTCTCCGCTTCCCAAGATTTCAGCTCCGCCACTATTGTTATTCAGAACACATTTTCAATATTTTTCGAGACGGTGTTATAGATTTTGAAAAAAGAAACTCCTTTTATCAAAGCAAAAGCTATTTTGTTTTTGCACCGATGACTTTCTGCCATAGCGGAGAAAAGGACGAATCTCAACAAGGTTTCTCATATTTTTCAAAAAGTTTCTCCCTTTCTGGTATAGAAAACCATCAAAAAACGAATGTTTTATTTCGATGCTTCGTTGTATTTGTTTTTTCTGCTTTTTAAAAAATAAAGCTCCCTTTATCGTGTAAAGCTTCTTTCTTTACACGCTTATCTTTGCCCGCTCCCCCTCCCGGTCACTTGTCTGGACTTGTCTGGAACAGGATTCTTCCCGGAAAGAACGCGCTTTTGCTGGAATTCAATATTTTGAAAAACAAAACTCCCTTTATAAAATCAAAAACAAAACTCCCTTTATCAAAAAATATCGCGTAATTAAGAAAAGAAACTTCTTTTGGTTGGATAAAACTGTTTTGGCACATTTTATTCTGTGTTTGTTCTGCATACAGGATAATACGCGGCTCAAATTGCAATGCGTCAGCAACATTTCACGATATAACGATATAATGTAAGCTGTTTTTAAAAAATAAAACTCCTTTTATCTTTCTTTCCACTCCCCTACCCTCCATGTTAGATGGGGCTTTCCATTGCAAAATCCGATTTTTGAAACAATAAAACTCCTTTTCTCAAAATTAGAAAAAGAGACTCCTTTTATGAAAGTGGGTAACTGTTGCATTTAGCAAGAAAGAACGACGGTAATACTGCAATCAGATTTGTTTTTGCGCGGAAGTAGTACGAGGTACAGAGATTCTTCGTCCAGAGCTCATTTTTTAAAAAATTTTCTCCCTTTATCTTATGGACAGCGCCTCAAAAACGCAAGATTTATAACGATATATCGATGATATGTACTCTCCTGTTTTTTGAAAAACAAACCTCCTTTTATGGCTGACGCCATCGCTATAAACCTTTTCGCCTCTCCCCTTCCACGCCAGTGATGCAAAAAGTATCACGGCAGATATGGAATTCTATCGGACTGTCCATGATTTTTACAACAACAAACCTCCTTTTCTCGATTTTTGAAAAACAAAACTCCCTTTCTTAAATTTTGAAAAAAGAAACTCCTTTTGTCAGCACTTCCATACCCATCTTCCTTGTTGCGATAAAGAAAACAGATGCCTGATGCCTCGTTTGGATGAGGCAAAGCATCTTCTCGGCCTTTATTTCGCAACGTGACCTCACATGAAAATTTTGAAAAACAAAACTCCTTTTATCGTATCCACTGGTGTTTCCATCTTCCTCGATGACTTGCAGAGAACACCGTTCGGTCATGTGCCAATCATCTAATACAGCAAGTTAGTATACCGCATAAATTTTCTTTATCTGCTATACGCTATCTCAAAAGGAGTTTTGTTGTTTACAATATCATCAAAAATTCTCCTTCTGACCCATCAATTCGACTCCCTCTGAAAGTAAAAAAAACTCCCTTTGAGCATCAATAAAACTCCCACCCTACATATATATAATAAATAGAAATAAAGAGATAAAAAATAAAATTATTATTTTTAAAAATGACGACAGACAATAAAACTCCCTTTATCATAAAAGGGAGAATCATATTGACAATTTCCCTTTTATGGTGTAGTATGTACTTACAAAAAAAGACCGAGAAAGCTTATAACAAGCGTTGTAGGATGTCGGACTTCATCTTATAGAAAGCCGGTTACTGTTTATGGCAAAGGAAAAGAAAACTGTTATCGAGGGAGAGGTTCTGGATAGTCAGAATCATCACTCCCATACTCGGAACAAAATATCCGTTACGAGTATGACGGTAGTGACCAAAAGTAATGAGCTGATACAAAAGACTCGTTACTCTCTTCCAAAGACGCAGCAGAAGTTGCTCCTTGCAATGATTGCGCAAATCAACCCCAAGGAAGACACTGACCCGAATAAAGTCTACACGATGTCTTTCAGTAATTTTTCACGCCTGACAGGTGCAGATACTCGCAGCTCGTCTTACAGGACTTATCTAAAAAACACCATCAAAAAACTGGCCGATTCGAGTTTCTGGGTGGATGATGGTGCAAAATCCAGTGATTTGTATCGCTGGATTAGCGGAGGAACGAATATCGACTTTGAGAATAAGACAATCAATATGCGATTCTCTCCGGAGATATTCCCCTATTTAACGCAGCTCAAGTCCAACTATACAAGCTTCGATGTAGAATATTTGCTTAAAATGAACAGCACATATTCTATGCGCATTTATGAGATTATCCTCTCTTATGATAACGGCGAGACGGATTACGGATACACCAATGGTATCGTGTTTCAGCCTGCAACGGACGAATTTCTGAGAGCCAAGTTTCCCAAAAGTGCAAAGCGTCTTCATGGGTTCAAGTATAAGGTTTTCAATATACAGGATTTGAAGCTTCAGCTCTCCCCTGCTCCGGATGATGGCAAGGGTGGAAAACAGGATAAGCCCTTAACGGAGAAGTATGCGAGCTACAAAGATTTTGATAAAAATGTTCTTACCAAAGCAAAAGAAGAGATAAATGCTGTTTCCAACCTCTGGTTTGATTATATTCCTGCGCGGATTGCCGGAGAAGGCCGCAAGGGATATCAGCTGCTCTATTTATTCATTCGTTATAAAACCGCTGATGAACTTGAGAAAATCAGAGAAAATAGTGTAGTTTCTATCTATGATGATATTATCGTAGAAGACCGCAAAAACAGAAAACATAAAGATTCTGTTGCTGTTCCTGAAATTAGCAAAGGACTGATATCTGCTGATATTTGCAAATTGTCGGTGACAAGAGCAACCAGAGAACTTGAAAAACTGGCGGACTATGAATCCATTCGAGACAAATTCGGAAATGATTTCGAGTCTATGATATCAGGTGTCCTTGTTTATGTGGCTAGAACATTGACAAATAAAAACCCAAGGAAAGCGGACCTTGCAAAAGAAACCTTAGATGCTTTAAATCGTGTTTTGGAGCATAATGAAAACCTTAAATATTGGGTTATCGGCATGGCTCAAATGATGATTGAAAAAAGAGATGCTGGCAAGTTGAAGTCAGCGCAATACAATGCAGCTATCGTAGTTAATGCGATTGAAGATGTTAAGATTATTGAAGACGGAAAGCAAAAACTAAAAGCGATAGAGAACGGGCAGGCTGATATGTTTAACCAACATTGGATGAATCAGTTTGACGAATGAGAAATGCTTTTCCATATTCTCTTTAATTTCACAAACACTCCCGCAGCCAGATGGAACGGGAGTGTTTTTGTGTAAAAATAAGGAGCAACAGAAACTATTAACTCTTGTGTTTTACTTTTTGTATAAACAAGCGTGTTTGTTTTCTGGACGGCAGAAACGAATGTTGTTTATGTACATCCTCTACTTGCAAATGAATTTTTCAGCACATGACCAATAAAAATATTGGAGGCTGTTATAAATATAGGAGCAACAGAAACATTTGCGATGAGCGTTTTTACTTATAGAAGGCAGCGACATTTATCTCCTATATATTGTTGACATTACATCCTCACATGCTATAATTAAAGAGTAGATAGCAACAGAAATTTTATACTTACAAAATTTACTTGTGAAATGAATGGAGATAAAAATGGGCGCAAAAATTATAACGATTGCCATTGAAAAAGGTGGCTCCGGAAAAACAGTTACGGCCTCCAACCTTGCATATCTGATGGGGGATGAGGGCAAAAAAGTGCTGTGTGTTGATACAGACCCACAGGGAAACCTGACATTTGCTCTTTCTGGTGGAAACAGTATTACGAGTGGTATTTATCATGGGAAAGCGTTATATGATTTGTTTGACGGATTCAGGTACACCCATACACGAGACTACATAGTAGAAACCGAGTACGAAAATGTAGACATGATACCAGCAAGCAGTCAAACGCCTCGTATCAATAAGAGATTGCAGGATTTATATGAGGATGCACAGCAATTTGAAGACGAAGACCCCAAAAAGCTATCAAGCATGGGCGACTTCCTTCTTTATTTTTTGAACCAAGTACGCGATGATTACGACTATATCATCATCGACACACAGCCAACTCGTGACAGCCAAATACTTTCCAATGCCATCGCGGCTGCGGATTATGTGCTGATTCCAATGCAGTGTGATGCTTTTTCCGAAGACTCCGCTTTTCGTACCTATTCGATTTGCAGTAAGTTGAGCAAGGACCCGGCATCCAGACTCAAAGGTATTGGTGTAGTTCTTACGATGGTAGACAAAGGCGCGGCAACACGTGAGACGCGGGAGGAGTGTAAGTCAGAACTTGGCTCCGCACTCTTTGAGGCAGAAATCCCGATGGCTTTGGCAGTCAAAAGCTCTGTAAGAAAATGCGTGCCGGTCTGCTATTCAGCGAGAACACAGCCAGTAGGCAGAAGCTATGCCGCTCTTTACAAGGAATTGAAAGAGCGCCTTGATAAGCTGGAGGAAAACTGAAATGGGTATGAAGACTAAGCCGTCGAAGGCCAACGCAAAGAAAGTTGTCATGCCGAGCAAGGAAGCAATCATGGATTGCAATAATAATGAAGCGGGAGAACTTTTGCTCAGCAAACTTGTGAACGACAAAACCATCGAGTACGCCAGCAGAGACATCATGCTCTCTGATATAAGGCTCAATCCAGATAACGAAGTCTTCCGGCAGGATGATAACGATGAGGATATCAGAACTCTTGCGGAAGATATTGAGAGGAATGGGCTGATGCACAACCTTGTCGTACTGCCACAGCAGGAAGGCAAGAATACGGTGTATATGTTGATTTCCGGTGAACGTCGCTATCGTGCTCTTAAATATCTGGAAGAAAAAGACGCAAGCTGGAATACGGTAAAACATTGCAACGTTATCACAAGTGATTTAACAGATAATGAGAAAAAGGTTTTGCTTTACAGTGCCAACCTTCAGGTTCGCGGCGGATTCGGCAATGAAAAGATTCGCCGGAAAGCATTGGTAAGCTTTATTGAATGTCTGCAAAAAAGCCCATACAATCTAACAGAATCACAAGCAAAAAAGACAATCAAGAGCCTGAGTCCGGAAAATACCAAAACGCTGGATAGGGACATCAGAACAGAAAGAAACCTTTGCGCAGAACTTAAAGAATTGCTGGACAACGGATATGTAAGCAGAAGCGAAGCAGATATCTACTTGCATTTTCCAAATAGGAAGCAGATGGAAATTGCTGAAAGGTTGCAAAGGTTATTTACTGTTGATTGCTTTTCTGATACAAACAGACCGGACGAGCGCAACAGCGTTGAGGTACGGCGTGATAACCTACACATCACATTCCGTGAGGCGTTGTTTGCTGCAACCAAGGCTGGAACTTTTGAAGAACTCGATGCAATGTTCGCAAAAGCTCTGGAAGATTATGAAACAGGATTGAAAACGCTCAATGAAAAAGCTGCTGAGTATGCTGCTGCGAAAGCAAATAATAGCGAAAAGCAGATGGAAGAGTTTGAGTACGATAATAAGAATCAGGCTGCAAAGGAAAAGAACGATAAGAAAAAAACAGTAAGGACAGAGGTGTCTAAGAACGCTGCGGAGACCGTCGTTCAGAAAAAAGCACCGGGTATTAAAAGTCAACTTGATGCAATTATCAATCGCAAAAACTATGTGAAATCCCTAAAAAAACAGTCGCCGGAAGTTCTTGAGCAGGATATTCATGCATTAAATGAAGTTATCGAAACAGCAACAGTTCTAAAGGAAATGATTGAAAAAGCACAAAGACAGGACGAAGGGTAATGAATTTGAGCGCAGAAAAGCCAAACCGAAGACCTATCCGATTATGCTCCGCAGTTTATGATGTGATTGACAGTGAAGCAGCGTACCGTGGCGAAAAGGCAGGCACTGTAGCCAATCGAATGCTTGCTGATGAATTAAATAAGGTTGCAGAGGTTGGAATAGAATATTGTGTTGTTTATGGTTCGAGCAAATATAAAACCATCACGAAGGCTGATAGGGGAGGGGAGAGGTGGTACATAATCCCCACAAAAGAAGAAATAGAAAAGCACCTACCTTCTAAAAGTATGGGTGGAATGTCAAAACAAGTTAGTTTTTATTTATCAGACAAGCACCTTACTTTACTAGAGGAAATCGTGCGTTTGCAAAACATAGTAAAGACGATAAACTTGGATGGCAAAATCCATACATTACGTTTTGCGGTAATGGGGTTGCTGCTTAATAACGAACTACTCTGTGAAACAGGCGATTGTATCGAGTGTTTGCAAAAAGGTTGTACAGATAACGCAAAAAATAGCGCAAAAGCGGTTGCGAAGTGATACATACAATGATATAATAAATACATCGAGAGACGGAGCGACACAAACGGACACGCTACGCCACTCGATGTGAGAGTTGGCGACTTCTTGAGGTTGTCGTTAGACGAATCATGCTGGGCGTTCCTTTCTGCAAAACACAACCACGAATGCATCTATCAGTCGCCCGGACCTTTCATATAAAAGGTAGAAAAGCTGATAATGCAAAACCGCTATAGAAATTGGGTCTTGATACGAGTGGCGAAGGCGGTTGCGTATCTTGCGCGTCATTTTTAGCAGCGACTCCTATGACAAACCACGAAAGAATCTATACAGCACGCTGCGATTGGGCATAGATATCCTGATGATAATACTGTATAGGTTAAGCCGCTATACAAATATTGTGCGAGTGGCGAAGGCGGCTGCGCACATTCTTGGGGAGGTGTCCGAGAGGTTTATGGAGCTGGTCTTGAAAACCAGTGACTCGTTAACAGCGGTCCAAGGGTTCGAATCCCTTTCTCCTCGCCACCGTCCGGCATGACAATAAACTGCCGACAAATGCCGGGTGTCATTTTTGTCATCCGGCATTTCTTGTAACATAATAAATCAAAAGAAAACATTGTAACGAGGTATTTTATTCATGAGCGTTTTTAGAATCGTTGTTGGCTTTGGCGTACTTGCAGGCATTTTGCTTTTCTCTTATCATCTTTATAAAGACACTGTGAGCAACTATGGTCGTGTTGAAGGTGACAAGCTGGCGATTTACCTGTCTCTTGGCATGATGGTCTTTAGTACGCTTCTTGCTGGCATTGCGGCAATTATGATGATTCGCGGTTAAGTTGAAATCTCGGAGACAAAGGAGGTGAGCGCGGTATGAATGCAAATGAGCAAAACCTAATACAATACGTTGTTGATGGAGATATCCGCAAAGCGCAAGAACAGGTGAAAATCATTCTGGATAACACGAACACTGCCAAGGATAGCGTTTTCAAAGAAACAATGCTACGAAAAATGTCTGTGAGGCAAATCGGACAAATAGAGCTTCCGTACAACATGAAAGAAATCGCAATCGCAGAAGATGTGCGGCATTTTCCTGAAAGCCGATTCATTTTGCGAGAAAGTGAAAAACAAGTGATTGATAAACTGTTTGCAGTTCGGAAGGCAGCTTTGCAATTACAAGAACTTGGCATTCATTATACGTGTTCGCTTCTATTAGAAGGTGCCCCCGGAACAGGGAAAACCGAAATGGCGCGGTATATTGCATACAAGGCAGACTTACCATTCGTGCTTTTAAAGTTATCCGGAGTTATAGATTCGGCACTCGGAAAGACATCCAAGAATATTGGAACAGTCTTTGATTATTGTCACCGGAGTTCTTGCGTCCTATGCCTTGATGAAATTGATGCAATCGGAAGTAAGCGCGGAAAAAAATTCGACGTTTCGGAAATGAACCGAATTACCATTGCCGTAATGCAAGAACTTGACAGACTGAGCAACAATGTTATTCTAATCGGAACAACAAATCGAGCGGATGTCCTTGATGAAGCACTTGTAAGAAGGTTTACTTTTAAACATCATGTAAAAGAGCTGAGCAGGGGAGATGTAGAGGTCCTTTGCCGTAAATTCCTCACATCTGTTCAGTACCCGATAGAACTTTGTACGGTTGAAACAATCACTGACGCAATTTATGCAAAAAGCAAAACACCAACCGTAAATGATGTTGTAAGTTCATGCACAGACAACATCATCGAGTGGATAGTTGCAAAAAACAAATTGTAATATGTAAGCAAATACTACGAAATGTACACATTGCAGAAAGGGAAAAGATATGGCAATCGACATCGAGGCACAAAAGCAGTTATTTAAAAACCTCGTTTCAAAGAATATTCATCGAGACGGTATCGACGAACTGATGAACTGGCTCGAAAATGAAACAGACTTTTTTACAGCTCCGGCATCCACAAGATTTCACTGTGCAGAACCCGGTGGATTGTGCCTACACAGCCTTAATGTGGCGCGAGAAACCGTAAGATTGGCTCGAACATACAATTACAGCTCCGACGATACAGAGCGCAAATCTCCGCTTTTTACAGAAGAGCAGTTGTATCTGGTTTCTTTGTTCCATGATATTTGCAAAACAAATTTCTATAAGGTAGGAACAAAAAACCAGAAAAATGAAGCAACAGGACAGTGGGAAAAAGTCCCGTTCTACCAGTGTGAAGAAACCGTATTTGTTGGTGGAAATGGGCACGGTGACAAATCCGTGTTTTTACTTGCTCAACACATCAAACTGTCCATTGAGGAAATGGCGGCAATCAACAACCACATGGGTTTTACTGCTGGCTACGAAATCGCCGTTGGAGAGTGCTACGAACACAATACTCTTGCGTGGATACTCCATGTGGCCGATGAAGCAGCAGCATATTGGTGGCGCACATAAACAAGAACAGCAAAAGCGAGTCAAAGGCTCCCGCGTACACGCGGGAGCCTTTTTGCGCTCTTAATTAAGCACAAAGCGGTTGCGGAATAGTACACGATATGGTACAATAAATACATCGAAAGGACAAAGGCTTTCCCGTGAGAAGTACCATAACGCAAGCTATGTTCTATGAGATATGGGGCTATGGCGCAACTGGTTAGCGCTGGCGGCTCATAACCGCTCGGTTCAGAGTTCGAATCTCTGTAGTCCCACCACAGGAACCTGAAAACAAAAGATGTACAGTACAATTCACCTATAGAAATTGGATGTGATTAAAATGCAGTAATAATTTGGCGAGCGCACACCAAGAACGCATCAATATACAATTAGATATACAAATTGGTGCGCATTAAGTTGCGTTTCGTGCTCAATCAGTTGAAACAAATCGGCTGATAGTTTAAAGTATAAACCATACAGCAGATGATTTGTTTAAAATATTCGTAATAACACAACAACAAACAGCAAATTAAGGAGAATGTTCAAACAATGCGTAAGAAATTTCGTATGACGAAGAGCGCGGTTGCCGTTGCGATGGCGGCTACGGTAGCACTTGCTGCCACGGGCTGTGGTGCCAAGAGTGACAGCACAACCGCATCTTCTGCAGAAACCAAAACCAGCCAGAGCGAATCCAACAATGCGGAAAGCAAAGACAGCACTTCTGCAAACGCAGAGATGCCGAAAGACACTTCGAACGAAAAGGATGCCGCATCCGAGGAAAACAAAGAGAATACCGAGGCAAAGGACAACGCCAGCAAAGATAACGGCAGCACTTCCAACACGAACCAGAATGCATCGAACAGCAATTCCACGAGCAATGGTAAGAACACCGCTACGAATCCGGCTGTGCCGACCAAGCCTGTTGCACCTGTTGTGGCTGCACCTGTTCAGCAGAGCGCAAACACCACGACTGGCAACACGGAAAAGAAAGCATCTCAGACCTACACCTTTACCGTCCGCAAACATGAGCCGTCTTGCACCACCGATGGCTATGACGAGCACATTTGCAACGAGTGGGGTGGTATGAACTACAACGACAATTATGTTCCTGCAATTGGACATGATTGGGATGCAGGTGTTGTCACCAAGGAAGCCACATACTTCGAAAAGGGTATCAAAACCTTCAAGTGCAAGACTTGTGGCGAGACTCGAACCGAGGAAATTCCAGAGCTGGATAAGACTTACCATATCAAGGAAGTTGTTGCGCCAACTTGCACCTCTGAGGGTTATACCGTTTATGAGTGCAATGAGGTTCCCGGCTTGACCTACAAGGGTGAGTATACCAATAAGTTGCCTCACAGCTATGACGACGGCAAGGTCACCAAGGCTGCTACCATTTACGAAACCGGTATCATGACCTATACATGCAAGGATTGCGGCGCAACTCGCACCGAAATCATTCCTCTTGTTGAGAAGACTTGGCACAAGGGCGACACGATTGCTCCTACATGTAATGATAAGGGCTATACCATCTACGTTTGCGACCAAGATAAAAATCTGACCGAAAAGCGCGATTATGTTGACGCTCTTGGTCATGATTGGAATGCTGGAGTTGTGACGAAGGAACCCACCTGTGACGAAACTGGTGTTAAAGTTTACACCTGCTCTCGCGATGGCGCAACCAAGACCGAGGTTATTCCGGCGCTGGGTCATGATTGGGGTAATGGTGAAATCACCAAGGCTCCCACTTGCACCGAAAAGGGTGTTCGTACCTATACCTGTGCTCATGACAAGAATCATACCAAGACGGAAGACATTGCTCCACTTGGTCACGCTTGGAATGATGGCAAAATTACTAAGCCAGCCACTTGTGATGAAGATGGTGTAAAGACTTATCGTTGCACTCACGATGGTTGCAACGAAACCAAGACAGAGGTTATCCCGGCACTGGGTCATGATTGGGGCGATGGTGAGGTCACCAAGGCTCCTACATGCACTGAAAAGGGCGTCCGTACCTACACCTGTGCTCACGACAAGAGCCACACCAAAACCGAGGAGATTGCTGCTCTGGGACACAGCTACGACGATGGCGTTGTAACTCTGGAACCGACTTACGAGAGCGACGGCATTAAGACGTTTACCTGCAAGACCTGTGGTGACACCTACACGGAATCCATTCCTGCAAAGAAGTACACCTTCAAGACCACCGTTGTTGCTCCCACCTGTACCACTGACGGCTATACCCACCATGAGTGCATTGAAAACCATGCAAAGTCTTATGACGACACGATTGTTCCCGCAACCGGTCATGCATGGGTTGAGCACACCACGGAAGCAACTTGCAAGGAAGAGGGTCATGTTGACCGCGTCTGCTCCTCTTGTGGTGCATCCGAGCGGGTTCGTAATATTCCGAAGACGAATGAGCACAAATGGGATGCCGGAAAGGTCACGGTTGAACCCACTTGCGACGGCAAGGGTGTCAAGACGTTTACCTGCACTGTCTGCAACGAGACCAAGACCGAGGAAATTGCCGCGCTGGGGCACAACTTCTCTTATGGTTATTGTAACCGTTGCGGCTTAAATAGCAAATATAATCAGAAAGCATACGAACAGGATATCTTCGAGAAAACAAACGCACTGCGCTCGCAAAAAGGTCTGGAAACGCTTTCTTATCGTTCTGACCTACAGTATGCTGCCGATATTCGCGTAGGAGAGCTTCTGCAGAACTATATCAATTATGGAACGATTGATGGTAAGTGGGGTGCCCACACACGCCCAGACCACTCCAGCGCTGGAACGGTTTTGGGTGATAAATCTGATTGGGCAGTAGGCGAAAATGCTGCAGAAGAAGACTGCATTTTCGATGAAGAGCACCTTTATTACCTTTGGTACAACTCTGAGGGTCACTATGCAGCAATGGTCAACCCCAATGCCAATGGTATGATTTGTGCCGTGCGAGAATACAATGGACGTGTTTTCGGCATCCAGATTTTCGTCCGTGACCCGAATTACACCACCAGCGCTCAGTCTGCAGTTAACAACGACAAGCCCGTTGACGGCGCAGTAGACAATGACGCAGAAGAAGAGCCGGATAAGCCGGAAGAAACGGTAGAGTATAAGGCTGATAAGGCAAATGAGGGTAGCACTGCAAACGCAGAAGTTGAGAAAACGAGCGAAGATGTTGTAACTCCTGAGAACAAGGTAGATACAACGGAAAGCGACAACACTGAAGACAGCAACGACGCCAACGACGCCGAAAGCAAAAAGTTGAACAGCGAGGACATGGTTGAAAGCGGTGAATCGCCGGAAAACGTGACTGACACTGACGACGAAGCGGCAGCTCTTATCGATGATGAAGAAATCTACTTCACCGATGACAGCGAGGAAGATGGCGCGTCCGAAGACGGAACCGTTGAAATTCCTTCCGAGACGGTAAACGACACTCTTTACGTTGCAAATGTTGCAAGTGTTGTAAATGATGAAATCGAACCTGCTTTGCCGGAAATCGTAGACGAACCAGCAGAAGTCATCCCCGAAGAGACGGTTCCCGAACCGGAAGCTGTAGAACCCGCAGAGGAAGAGACTGTTTCTGAAGAAACCGAAGACGTGACAGAGGAAGTCACTCCTGATGTGGCAGAAGAAACGGCGGCTGAAGAGCCTGTTACAACCGATGAAGTTGTAGCCGAGTAAAGCAATACAGCTCCGGACGACATTGTTGTAAAAAACACCTCAGTAGAAACGTTTGAGACCGATACATACTGTGAAAATGCATTAACCCCAACGAGACTACCTAAGTGGCATTAGGTAGTCTCACTTCTGGGAAAGTGTATGTAACAACGGTAACGCCATTACCGTGTGGGACCGCATCCCGCCTTTCCCTCGTAACATTCTCTTTTTTACCATCCATCAAAATGTAAAAGGCAGATTGCAAGAAAATTGCGGTCTGCCTTTTACATTTGTGCTTGAGAAATGCTTTTCCGCGCTTCATTGGAAACACAAACCCGTTGACCATAATGCTAAGTTATTGTAAAATAGAAGTATAAAAGATAGGAAGGAAAAATGACACAACACCCCGAAAACTCATGAAAGGCAGAAAGGCTTTATATGTCCATTGAAATCTACGAAAAAAGACCAATTACTGTAAAAGATGAATACTATGGAACATGTCAAATGTATCCTGTTATGATGCGCAAAGACGGAAAAGAACACCTTGTTATTCATCGGAGAGACCCACAACCAGAGCCAGCTAACAACTTGCTTAAAAACGTCCTTCGTCTACTCGAAAAGTCTGATGGTCGTTACACGAAAATCTATGGACCCCAAGACACGGCGTTTGAGACTATCCAAGAAATGATAATGAACCACCGATTATTCTACACAAAAGGAAACTTGTTTTATCCAGAACCAGAACATGGATTTGTCGATTTTAGAGGAACCATTGAAGAAGAGTTTACAATCTTTTGGTATCTCATTTTCAACGACGAAGATTATCTAAAACTCAAAGAAGTTGTAACCTTGATGCAAAACGACAAATATGATGAAGCAGAATTGAAGTTCTGTCAGCTTGGATTGTAAAAAGAAATATACATATCGCCCCGACAGGCGTTGCGCAAAAGCAACACTGTGGGGGCTTTTCTTTTTGTAATGTGAGAGTGGCGTATATAGAGTCAAAGCGGTTGCTGGGCAGTTTATAAAATGATATAATAAAGGTATCAAAACAGAAAGGAGTCCAATTATGGACGTCAAAAAGGAGAATAACATCGAAACAGAAAATTTAGACACTGAAAGCACGTTATTAGATACCTCCTACGATGATGACAACGAAGACACGGAAGATGAACGCACAACATTCAGTTCCGCGTATGAAACTGAAACAATCATCAATTTCAACAACGGAGAAAAGGCAGCGTCTTATTACACTCTAAATGTTCACAAAAAACAGATGCTTCGTGACCTCGCAAAGGAAAGGCCAGACGAAGTGAAAATCAAGGAATATCCAAGCGGAGCAGTAGAAGCAACCTTCCCAAAAACATGGATTAAAATCAGACCGCCGCGAATTCTCACTGATAAACAGCGTGCAGAGCTGTCCGAACGCGGAAAGATGCTGGCAGGAAAATTGAAAGAAAGTCGTGAAAAGAAAAAAAATGAAAGCAAATTATAATTTTGAAGTAATTCGTAACGAAAAGAAGCAGGAGAAGCTGAAAGAGGTAATTAAAAATTTCGACCTCAACAACGCAAGCATGGTAATTCTGTATCGGTATTACTTAATGAAGCTCATGCCACTTTTTGATGGGGAGATTCCTGATTTAAGCCAACGCATTGATGATGATTTCTGCGATGCAATGGCTATGGAAACGGCAGGATTTGTAAGCGACGCTGTAAACAACGCCGTTTCAGCCTTTATCGAAAACGATGGAAAAGAAAGTTTCCGAGTAGATTACGATGGAACAGAAGATGAGTTTAAAGAAGAGTTAGAGGATAGTGTTCTCATTGAGTTGGGACAGCAGTTTGAACATGAATTCCTTGACTTCAACCATGAGACGGGAATTTCTCGTGCCGACTATGAAACATCTGCAGCTATCTTCATTTCAAACATCGAAGAAAGTGGAAGTAGCATTACAGAGTATTTTAGGGGTGCATTAACGGCGCGTCCAGAATTGTGTGATAACGACAACGAGGAAAACAACAGTGTTGACGATACCGACGACAATTCGTGATTCAATCAACCAGAACAATGGAAAAGTTGTTCTTTTGAGCATCAAGAAGCAATGGCTGGATAAAATCCTCGCTGGCGAGAAAACAATCGAGGTCCGAAAAACAAGACCGTGGGAATTCGAATATCCATTCGCAGTTCTTTGCTACGAAACAAAAAAGGAAGGCGGCTCTGGTAGAATCGTAGCCGCCTTTGTGTGTGATTCCATCAAAGATTTGGATTGCTTTACTGAACTTCCTGTTATCATTGACGGAACAGATATGCCGACAGTGACGCAAGAGTTTTGCTCAAAAGGGTGCTTGTCTTACAAAGAACTCTATAATTACGGACGAACATCTGGTCGCTTATACGGATGGAATGTACAGAATGTAGTTCATATTGATGGAACACTCCAAGACCTTCATATTAGCCGCGCACCACAATCATGGCGCTATTGTTCTCTGGAGGTTTAGCAATGCAAAATAGCAGCTCCGACTTACTCATTAACAGCAAATACGCAATAGTATCAATAGACATTTACTTTCGTATTGATGCTCAGCCGGGAACAGATGCACCACCCAATTACATTGGTAGACACATTGTTCTTGACAGGAAAGCAGAATCAATCAAAATTGACGAACTTGAAAATATAAGAAAAGATATAGCAAGAACATATGGAGTGCCAATCAAACAAGTCACACCAGTTGAGCCATCGGAAGTAGAACTGTTGATGGCACCAACTGACGGCACAATAAACTGACTCAGTTCAACCAACAAGAGGAGAAAAATTTAATGTCAGAATTCATCAATGTCATTGCCGGACGACCCGGCGCAGGGAAAACCGCATTTATCCTTAAAGATATTGAAGATTTCATTCGGGACCCAGAGCACATCGCTGTCCTGATTGACTATAAAATTCCAAGCAAGTATACGGAATCCATGCCCGCGAACCTTAGATTCTTTGATTTTTCCCATGCAAGTACCGGAATCGGGTGGGCAATTGATACCGTCAATGCCATCGGACTTAACGGAAAAGTTCGTTTATATTATGACCAGAATCGCTTCTCAATGCCGCACCACACACGTGAAATGCTCATCGCCGCAGGAATGGCTGGCGTAGATGTTACGGTTACTGTTCAGAAATTTGACCAGATTGATGAAGGCGATATCACATGGCTTACCACTATGTGTTACTCGTACATTGTTTCAAAACATCGTCCACCACGACCCGCAACTGACGAAGAAGTTGAAGTAAAGTACAGAGAGGCACCAGAAGGTAATCATGCAAACAATTCAAAGGAAAATTACGAATGGCTGAAAACGCGGTTTCAGAAAACAGTATAGAAATTTCTCCATCGACCGATGATTTCGGTCTACTGTGCGTTTGTGCTATTCGTTTCAGCCTTGGTCAACGAGAAGAAATTCCCCAAAAAGTTGTAGCGTTCGTCGAAAAGCATCTACCTGCAATGTCAACGGATACACTAAACAGCATCCTAAAAAGTATTCAAGAACATATTTACTTTGGCGGAATGTCATCATTAGGTGATTCGGATAATGCAAAAATGTGGCTAGACTTTTCCGATAAAATAGAGGAAATCCTAAAAGAGCACGAACCAAAATCAAACATCAAAATCGAAAACAAAGCTGCATACATTTTGCTTCAAAGTGATACGAAGATACTTTTGCTTGAAAAAGACCCGAAAAGCAAAGAAAAGGGGGATTGGATAGAGAAGGGGAGTGGTATTCATGTCGATGTAGAAGGCAAAGTGCAAATCCCACTACATGCACCAACCCAAATGAGCGATTGGCATGATGTCGCTCAGAATCAATTTCCTTTGCAAAACGAACCAGTTATTGCCTACAGTGAAGACGAGTTTTTCGCAATGCATTTGGAACAAGTATTTGGTCGAAAGATGTGGGTCGAGGATACCACGAAAACGGTATTCAATAGCATAACAAAATGGAAATATGCGTCAGATTTCATTATGCCAAACAAATACTCAATTTCTTGAAAGGAGTTCTTAATGGGACGATTTAACTTCAAGCAACACACAGAGGACAACTATGAAGTATCTCCGTCACAAGCCAAGAAGTGGCTTGAACAGAATAAGGCAAACCGCAGTGTAAACAAAGCCAAAGTAAAACAAATGGCTCGTGACATCAAGGAAGGACATTGGGACAGCACTCACCAAGGAATTGCGATTGCTTCTGATGGAACACTTATCGATGGACAGCATCGACTACTTGCGATTGTTGAAGCAGGAAAAAGCGTGAAGATGAATGTCACGTTTAATGCGACAAAATCATCACACATTGATTCAGGCACAATTCGTACCATGAGTAACCGTTTACAAATGGGAGAAGAAGGTATCCCGTGGGTAAATCAGAGCATTACTGCTGCAGCGAGAGTCATTGGTGTAATGTTTCCAAAGCTAAACCTAAAAAATGAGGAAACTCTTCACGATTGGCTAAGTCGATACAAAACGGAAATCGAAACGGCTTTCAAATATGTAAGGAAAGTTCCCATAACAAATCTGAATTCTGCAGGAATTACAGCGGCACTTGTTACCGCCGCTATTAACGGTGTTCCTGAAATCTATATTAAAGGGTTCATGGAAGTTCTGTATTCAAGCTTTGCCAAATCCCCAGCAGATGTTTATGCAATCAATTTACGTGATGAACTGCAAAAATACAAGAAGGGACAGACGGCGGGTAGCGGTATTCAACGATATGCGTACACACGAACGTGCAATCGCATCAACCAGTATTATATGTCGGCTACGGGTCAGCGCGTTGCAAAACGTATTGTAGACGGCGCTTTCCCCTATGATATCCCAGACAAAGACGGAAAAATGATTTACCGAAAAGGTAAATTACAGATACAATAATCATGGCGAAAACAGAACTCACTAAACAAATCGAATTAGCATTGCAGAAATGGAATCCAAACAGCTATGGTGGATATCGAACAGATTCTTTTCGCAAGGGAATAGACGCATTGGAAGTTCCGGTAGAAAACGGAACGATAAAAGGCGGGCTTATCGACTTTGTTAGAGTGCAAGAATGCTTTGTTCAAGAAAATAAAACAGAAAAATGTAAACTGGAAAGACTTCTTGACAACGGCTGTGAATTTACACCACCAAATATCCAGCAGTGGGCAAGAGAAGCAGATTGTCCAAAGGACACAACAACACCAGATTTTTGTAAAGGAACGTGTACAAATAAATTTTGCAAATACCATAAAACAAACCATGATTATGAAATAGATACGGTAATAACTTGCGTAGAAATAAAAATATCCGTGTCCGATTTTCATAGTAAGCATGGACACAATATGGTAGGACACTGCAATTACTATGCACTTCCTGCAGAAATGTACTCAAAAGTTAAAGCTGAAATTCCAAACGATATCGGGATACTGCTTTACCTATCAAATGGAACAATTCGAAAAAAGGTCGAATGTGAACCAAAGGTGTTGTCTGAAAAAGAGCAAAAGCAGCTTATTTTTTCAGCAACAAAACGGTTCGCAAAGGCAAAAAAAGAGGAGGTTCTTAAACTTGAAATTGAAGCAATTAAAAATGAAAACGCGTGGTCAGCACAAAAAGGCATCGGTTGTAAGCCGTTTGATGATGCCTGAGATTCGTTCGAAAATCCTTTGGACATTGCTCTTTATGCTGATTTATCGACTTGGGTGTGCCATCACAATCCCATTCGTCACAACCGCATCACTTGAGAACATGTTCAGTAGCGTTTCAATTTTGGACTACTATAACTTGATTTCTGGCGGTGCTTTGTCTCAGTGCGCTGTTTTTGCCATCGGTGTGACGGCGTACATTAACGCAAGCATCATTATGCAGCTACTTACAGTTGCAATCCCCAAATTAGAAGAAATCAGTAAGGATTTCAACGGAAGAAAGCAGATTGATAAGATTACTCAGTATGTTGGATGTGCTTTAGCTGCCATCACAGCGCTTGGTTATTTTATGATGATGCGCAACTATGGTGCAATGAAGTACACTTCTGGGTGGAAAATGTACGCAGAAGCACTCGTTGTCATGGCTGTTCTCGTTGCAGGCGCACAAATCGTCATCTGGCTTGGCTGGATGATTGACGAAAAAGGGCTTGGTAACGGAATCTCCATGATTATCTTTACGGGCATCATTTCTCGTTGGGATGGAGTCATTTCTTTGGTAAACAACTCTATTGCAAAGGCTCAAAGCGTCAGTAAAGCATATTATTTGATGATTCCCGGAATTGTCGCATTTGTGCTTTTGGCAACATGGTACGTTGTCCACACAAGCGATGCCGAACGGCGAATTCCGGTTCAGTATGCAGGTAAAGTAAATGGACGCAATTCTTCCGCATCACAGAGAAGCTATATTCCGTTGAAGCTGATTATGTCGGGTGTTATGCCTATCATTTTTGCATCGACACTTTGCAGTCTGCCGTCTATTGTATTGATGTTCATCAAATTTAGCGACCATCCAAAGTTGTATACTACGCTTTATGCTTGGTGCTCTACGAATCCGTGGTATGTCGTTGTTTTTGTGATTCTCATTTTCCTGTTCAACTTGTTCTACATCAGTATCACATTTGACCCAATTGCAATGGCAAACAATCTCCGAAAGAATGGTGGGAGTATTCCGGGTATTCGCGCAGGTAAATACACAAGCGATTACCTTGAAAAAGCATGTCATTCTCTTGCAAGCTCCGGTTCGTTTGTCTTATCTGTGATTGCTTGTGTACCGATTATCGCTTCTGCTATCACGGGATTCAATATGCACTTCGGCGGAACAAGCTTACTAATCGTTACAGGAGTTGCATTGAGTGTTGTTGAATCCTTGAACAGTCAGTTGGTTGTACGCCACCACGAAGGATTTCTTTCATAAGATAAGAAGGAGGTATAAAATTGAGTGCCATGAGCATTTTAAAAGGTGCTATTTGCATCGTCCTTTTCATTGCATCGCTTTTCGCAATTGCCGCAACACTTTTGATGGACAAATCAGAGGGAGATAATCTTAGCGTCATCAACGGCATTAACGAAACAATGCGGTCAAAAGTCACTAACACAAAGAAAAACACTCTAAACCGAATTGTCATTGTGACGATGACAATCATTCTCGCATTGACTGCCATTGTATATGTCCTTTCCGCAAAGGGGGTGCTGTAATGGCTAAATTGTCAGCGAAAGAGAAGTTTTTTTCAGCCGCCAAAGCAATAAAAAAATTCATCTTCGGAATCCCACATTTTCTTAAAGAAATGGTAGTACCATCCAAGGTCACGTGGCCCACAGCTAAGGAAACGACAAAACGGACAGGTGTAGTTTTGGTTGTTAGTGGAGTTTCTGCTGTTATTATCCTTCTAATGGATACAGCGTTCTCGCTACTGATGAAAGTTCCTTTCTTATTCTAACGGAAACAGCATTTTTCAATGTTGGTATAATAACAAACGCACAAACCATATAAAAATCAAAAACATTAAGCAAATCCACCACAGGCAGCTTTTATGAGCAGTTAATGCACATGAGAGCTGCCTTTTGGTTTGTGTAGACGAAAGTCTTAAAAGGTAAATATAAGATGTTGCTATGTCAACGGAAAGGACCAAAAAATGTACTTTATGGAACTCGCAAACAAATTAAAAGCAAGAAAAAAAGAATACACATGCTTTATTCGTAGAGATAAAGAAATCTTTGCGTTTTCTTCAAAGAACCCATATTTTCGTGGTGAAAAAGACTTCTTAACTGTGAGCGACGTGTTTGAAAAAGAACGCACGAAAAAAATTGTTCCGAAAGCAACGGATGATGCGGGCTATATCACATACGTTCTGCAGGAAGTCGTAAACAGAGAATTATTTTCTCCGAATATGTTCGCAACTTACAGCAGTGCGTATGACAAAATGGAACGTATAATGCAGAAAAACTTCATGGTGGATTCGCTCGCTGACTTAGAAGGCGACGGCGAATGGTGCATCGAAAAGCGCAGTGCATGGGCAAATGACTTGCCGGTTACGCATGCGTCGTGGGATGCCTTTATCAGCGCTATTTTAAGCGACAGTCCCGCCCAACTGATTAAAGAGTAAGGGAGACTCAGATGGTTAACAACAAGAACCTATTTGATTACCGATGCTGGATAAACAATGCTGGCGAATACATAGCAAACGCAAAGAACTTTCCTCCTGTCGTAAAGGTTGTTGCGTCTCTGCAAAATTTCGACTGCAGATTATGCGAAGAAGTCATTTCGACAAACGTAAAAAAGAACCCACAATATGGGCTGCTGATTACCGCCATTTATGACAAAGATTGGATTGTCGATACGGCAAAAAAGTACAACAATGAACTTTCAGATGACACCTTTATGGAAGCTTTCAGCACAGGATTTATTCAATTCGGCGAAACGGTGTTTTGCGAAGTTCATGAAGTTCTCGGAAAAGTGCAAGGATGCGCACAGTGCTATGACCTTCGCATTCTTGTTGCGTACAACGCAAAAATGGACTGGTATGAATTGAGCGTTTTCGTTCCTGTTGAAGAAGATGCAATTACGACTTTCCCAGATATTTTGCAGAGATACAAGCTCGCAATTCGACAAATCGAAAAATATCTGGATACAAACGCATATGGCGAAAAGGCAAAACGTTTTGTAAAAAATATTGTAACGCCATACAAAAAGCAGAATTAACACAAACCAAAAATACATTCAAACCAAAAGGGAGAGAAAAATGATGAAAAAAGAATTTGACTGGCATATCCAGATTAACAAGATGCAGAATCTCAATGATATGATTGGGAAACAGCTCGAATGTGTGGATGCGGAGCGCCTTGCCCATACGCGCCAAAAGAAAATTCGCAGCAAAAAGCGTAAAGATACCTTTGTTGCAGCAAAGCGCCGTCACAACCTCTGCGCAAGCAGGGGAGTAGGTGGCAAACACACGGCAGAAGGCTTTATGAAAAAAGGATATACTCATGGCTCATTCCATGAAAACCCTTACAGCCATTACGCCAAACATGGGCTGAAAAATAAGGCTCCCGCGAAAAACTATTCTATCTCTACTTATCGCCGCGAATGCGCAGTAGAAAACAAGATGATGGAGTACATGAGTGAGGAACCTGAAAAGTTCGAAACTTATTTTATGTACGATGAAGGAAACGAAGGGGATATCTTTTATCATGACCTTCTGAATTTTATTCGCACAGCTTGTTCTGCGACAGAAGAAGAGCTTGCAGATTGCGGTATTGTCGAAATGATGGTCATTGCATATCAGCTCGGAGAAGCAAAACGATTTGGAATCAACGAGGATGATGTGACAGCTCCCCGCGTTACATACGATGATTGGGGTGACCCGATTACACAATACAAGCCGATTCGTTTGCACAGCACGGCACAAAAACTTCTTAATCGGGGTTGGGCAGATAACTACACAGCCATCGAAGACAACCAGTGGTGGGAAGACTTCTGCGATTTTGATTGGCAGTCTTTGTGATTAGGAGGGCTAAAGAAACAATGTGTAAGTTTGAATTTAAAACCTACAAACAGAAGAAAGAAACTGTTGAGACTTTTGAAGACAGTGTTTGCAACGGCATCCCGAAGGGTAGACGTATGCTCAAAAAGGCATTTGAAGACAATGCAGAGTGTGCCGAATTCTGGCTTCACGGCGACCCAAATGAGAGCGGAGAATATCGTCGTTCAGTCCTCGTTTTTGCATTCGACATGAAAGACCACGATACCGTTTCTTACTTTGTTGGACAGAGATGGCATACAAAGAAAATTTCCGAGGAGGAACAGAAAGCATGGGCAAACTGATTGATACAGTTCTCAGCTCCGGAAAATCCACAACATCTGAGAAAGCGGAAATCATTCACATTTCACTGAAAGGCAAAGAACTCGGTTCAAACTCTTTTGTTGGAATGTTATTAAAGCAGGTCGCCGAAAACGAACAGGTGAGTTTGGCAGAAGCCAGTGCTATACTTGGTTGCCTTACTAAAAAACCTGCAATCATCTACTTTGATGACATCATGGAAGCCAGCGATAGAACGCTTTTAAGTCCCGGACTTTTGATGGAGTTTGGAGCAGACATTAGGGCTTATTGCCCTGAACAGTGGAGCGTTATCATTACCAAGAGCGTTGAATCCGCAAAGGGATGATTCCAATGTTGGTATAATAACCTCGCACAAATAATGTAAAGTTTCAAAGAATTCAAGAAAACCCACATACAAGAAAGGCTGTTTCCGTGATTCACAGAAGCAGCCTTTTTATTTGTGCAAAGAAACCGTCAAAACTGACGGGGAAATTTTAGTAGTCGCAACATGCGGCAGAAGGAGTAATGCATGAACACCGAAAACAACAAGAACAACAATATTTTCAACGACGACATTTCCATTGGAACGGTTGTCCGAGTTCGCAAAAGCAAGAAAAACGGAAAACTTATGGCCTATAGCGAATGGGGCAAAGTGATTCTCATTTCCAACCAGAAAGGGCTTCATGTTGGTTTCGCAGAGGTCACGTCCTTCTCTGACAGGGGGAACTATTATATCGCAACAGTAAAAAATGTTGCGTACGATTTTTATCAGGACTATGACGAGAACGGTACAACAGCCGTTCCGTATGATGAGTTCAAGGAAATCTTGAAAACTCAAGGCTTTAAACCGGAATACAGCGAACCCATTGATGAGAACAACGTTTTCGATGTATGGGCGAATCTGAATTCCGGCGTACTTATTACCATCGAAACTTGGAATCAAGACGGAGAACGAGGCTACAACTCAGTTAAATGTTATGTGCCAGTGAGTAGTTGTGGTTTTGGGATGCGCAATTCGTACGGCTTTTCCTCTGGCACCAGTTATTTAAGCTGCTTTAATATCGTGCATAGTACGCGTGATTTCCCTTTGCGCGATTGTTTAGCTTTCAACAACGGCTCTATGAATTGGGCTGGAAGTCACCCCTCTTTGTGGCACTATGGAGAGAGGGATGACATCAATTACGCCAAGGCTCTCGCCAAAATCCGTAAATTCAAGGACGCTGACATCGGCGAGCGTTTCAATATGCAGTTGGATGAAAGCTTTGCCGCATACGCCAAAAACGGTTATACGGCAGACTGAGAGGTGCAGCATGAAAACGACAGGGCATTATTACCGTTCACGCAAAGAATATGAACAGCGAACGGGTAAATCCTCCAAGTACATCCAAAACAACCCGTGTATTCACATTAGTGGCAGCGTAAGAGGAATGCGAAAACTCTTCTGGGGCTACAAGTGTGATGTCGTGCGAGTTGGTTCATGGATTTACAAGGTATGAGGTATTACTATGCTTATCATAAATGACGATGGCGACTTGCTCACGATTCGCGAGTTTATCGAATGGGAGTACAACGGCGGAAAAGGTGATTTCCAACCACATACAACAACCCGAACTTGGAACAATTTACCCGTTGATGCAAAAATCGGGTATGTTGCTTGCAGTGTGTACGGAGACATTGTAGGAGAGAGTAAATTGTTTCTTAAAACGGACAACAAAATATATCTCCTGCATAATGCTCAGAACGACGTTAAAAAACTGGAAGCGATTGACGAATATCTACACGAAGTATATCGCAAAGCAGAGCATTCGTTCAAAAGCAAAACCGGAACATCGTTCAATCAAACATCGCTAAATGTCCGACTTGACGCGATTGCTCAATACATCGAAGACAACTTCGATAAATGTATCGAAGCTGCGAAATGTGCAATTCATATTTCAGAGATTTAACGCCTAAAGCCGTCCACAAATATGGGTGGGCGGCTTTTGTAATACCTGTTGGTATAATAACTAACGCACAAACAAAGTAAAAAACAAATCGTTTAAGATAGCCACTCAAAGATAAGAAGTAACTTTTATGAGAAATCGTGGAAGTTGCTTTTTTGTTTGTGCAAGAAGAATCCATCACAACAGACGGAAATATTTTAATGGTCACGTTACTGTGACAGAAAGGAAGGAAAAGTGAAATTGTACAAAAAGCGAGACACAATTCTCGCAATTGTCTGGGACCCAGACAACGAAAGTGCTTTTCGTGAAATTCAAGAATTGATTGAAAAGCAAAACCGAATGTACCAAATGAACTACACAGTAAACAAACTTGGGTACTCCCTAATCATCAGCCAACAGTTTGAGCAGAATACGATAACGCTTGCTCCTTATGAATACCTTGTGGAAGGCAACAATGGAAACATCTTCAAGATGCAGTCGAAAGAATTTGACCTTCTTTATTGCGAGGCAGAATCAGATAATGCAAAAGAGGAAGAGTCTTCGTACAGCAAAATGCTGAACACATTTAGGAATTCAAAAAGCATAAAGGTTGCAGATATGGATGCTTTTCTGAATTTTTACTGTGTCAGAATGACAGACATCAGAAACGAAAAAACACGTATCAGAGTGTTGATAGACTGGATGGATGTCGTTGAAGCATTTGAACTCGACGAATCCGTGAGAACAAACAACGATTTTATCACGAGTTACATTGTATGGTATCCGCTTTTAGAATGCAATGAGCACATGAAGATGTATTTTGTTTACAACACCGCAAACGAAAAGATTACGTTGGATGTTGATATGACACCAGAAGAGTACCAAAAAGCTGCGAAACGTTTCGTGGACCAATTTGAAATCACATTTGGTCGCAGTCTTGAATCTGAGTGCAATGCCAGACTCTCCCATTGTGATTTGGATGCACTCACGGGTATTCCGTATGGAAAACGTCAATAAAAAAAGGAAAACGCTATGCAGATAACTACAACTGATATCATTGCCACACTTCGTGCAGTGGTAAACAAAAACACAAAGCTCTACAAAGAGGATTTTAAGCAGGATATCAAAATCTTTCGCGAAGCAGCAAAAAATCCAAACACTCCAGAAGAAAAGAGAACATTCCTTTAGCTAAGCAGACCTATGGGCACTCTTTGTGTACCGGAGCGTGATGTGTTTATCAAGGACACTCCGAACTACATTCGTTGGAACTATTACCGTGAGTTTGATAGTTCGGAAGGGCAAAGCGCCATTGCTTACGTTGTCGTTGTTGATGGAAAAGTTGGAAATAAAATTTCCGGCGCAGTCTATCCAATTGATTACATCAAGCATTCTGCACATACCACAAAGGCGGCAATACGAACAGAAAGCAAAAAAGTCTCTTATGAAAAAGGAGACATCATTCTACCGAGTGAGAAGTCTGCAAGGTTTGAAGATGAAGAACTCGGTGCGATTAAATCCATTGAATATCTTCCGGTAAACCAAGAGGCTTTGAAAGAAGTGCTGCGAGCCGAAAAAGAACGACGCACTAAGCAGGCAAAAACCACAACCGTAAGCATTTGAGGTGAAAAAATGGAAAACAAAGCAATTAAATTATTTGTTGACATGGATGGGACACTCGCAACTTGGAAGTTGGCGGCCTCAATGGAGGAGTTACTTCAAAAGAATTATTTCCGAGATTTACCTCCATATCAATCAGTTGTCGAAGCTATACGACTTATTATCAACTGTAAGCCAGAAGTTGATGTTTATGTTCTTTCTGCGTATATGCCAGAAAACGAAACATCTGTCGATGAGAAAGGCGAATGGCTTAACGAGTTTCTCCCAGAAATCGACAACGAACACCGTATTTTTGTACCATGCGGATGCAGTAAGGTTTCCTTCGTTGAAACGCTCTTTGACTGCCATGTAGATGATAGCTTCGTTCTTTTGGATGATTACTCTATCAATCTGCATGAGTGGGAGAGAGGAAATGGACGAGGAATCAAGCTTCGCAATGGAGTTAACGGAACAACCGGAACGTGGGTGGGGCATGAAGTGACAAGGTTTGAAGCCCCAGAACATATCTATCGGCACATATGCGACATTATGTTGCCAAACGACTAAGGGTTATACCCGGAAATGTAAGGAGCACAAAAGATGTATAAAATTTTGAAGCGCGGATACTATTACGGCAACACACATAAACCAGAGGAAGAATTCTTGCCGACATCATATCCAACAGAAGAGATGGCGTATATGGCGGCAGAGTTAAGTGCCTTCGAGGCTGCACAGGAGCTTAATTTCAGCAACCGGGAAAACAACGGTAGTGCAGAAAGCGTCTTCTTTGCAGTCGATGAAGACCAAGACGATTTCGACTTTGTGGTTCGTTGCTGGGATGGCGATGATTATCGGGTTGAAAGCCGCTATAAGGTTGTTGAAGAAAACTAGGAAGGATGTGAACGGGCAATTTTCCCATGGCTGAAGTCGCGGGTCTCCTTGCCCATACTTATGAAATTTTCGAACAGAAAAAGCGATGAGAGCGTTGATAAACGCGTACAGTTCTTACTAGATTCGATTTATGAAAAAGAGGGCTTCCGTTGCAAAAGACCAAACGACGAAAAAATCGACAAGCGTGGGGTTGACATTATGCTTCACTCCCCCAATACGGACTCAATCCTTTGGGTTGATGAAAAATGCGCAACACACTATTGGGACAGAAACCTCGATACCTTTAGCTGTGAACTAACTTGCAATCGAACAAAGGACCACCTTGGTTGGTTTGCACAGGAAAGAAACGGCTACAGTGCAACAACACATTACATGTTTGTGTGGGTCAGAGCACTTGAAAAGGAACTTGTTCACATCAGCTCATTGGAACTTGCTCTGATTAACAAACATGACCTTCAGACGTACTTTCGACTGTCTGCTGATTGTAACGCAGATACACCGACAAGCGAGGTTATCACGAAACTGTTCGGACAAAATCCGGTAGTTGAAGTGAATAAAAACTTAAAAGTGAGAAAATGCGAAATCTTCCCGGAATTTCCGGTAAACGCAATCTTCTCGAAAGAACTTCTGTTGGATATGGCTATCTGGTCAAAAACCTACGACAGATTCGAAGTACGTGATGCTATTGTTGCACACAAAGCAAAACTCTTTAAGGAAAGAGAGGAATTTCAGAAATGAGCAAGAAAAGAAAAGACTACATCTCTTGGGATGAATACTTTATGGGAGTTGCAGAACTCTCGGCAATGCGAAGCAAAGACCCAAACAGTCAGGTTGGCGCATGTATTGTACGGGACAATAAAATTCTATCCCTTGGTTATAACGGAATGCCCATCGGATGTGGTGACGACATTATGCCTTGGGGGAGAGAAGGTGAAAATCTCAATACTAAATACATGTATGTATGTCACTCGGAGCTGAACGCAATTCTGAACGCAGGAAAGGATTTGCATGGTTCTACCATGTATGTCACGCTTTATCCCTGCAACGAATGCGCAAAAGCAATTATCCAGTCTGGTATCAAAAAGGTCATCTTCTTGGATAACAAGTACAAAAACAGCGAAAACAATATTGCGGCGCGATTCCTTTTCAAGACTGCTGGTATCGAAACTGTCCAGTACACAAAGTCAAGTCGTGAAGTATCGTTGTCGCTCTAAGCACTATAAGCCGCTCACTCTGTGGGCGGCTTTTTTCTCGTCTTTTGTTGGTATAGTAATAAGAGAAATTCTAGTGGGTTACGAAATTGAGTTGCTTGGATTAAACCACTCGATTTTGTAAATACCCATCAACGAAAGGATAAAAATGCCATGTTTACAATGATATTTGTAATAGTCTTTGTGCTGGCGTTGCCCGGAAATGTTACGATGTTCACGAACGAAGCTCGTGGAACATCAGTATCGGGCGAGGAAAATGTCACAAGAAATCTGGAAGATGAAAATCAGTGGTATGACGGCGTAAAGAATGTCATAGGCGATTCAAATGGAGATGGCACATTTACTCTGGGAGATATTGTTTCAAGTGTCATGTCATTTTTCAACGGAGGGATATCACAAGAAGACAAGAGTGCAGCAATTGCAGAGGATGGAGGCGTTGCTGCTTATGATAAAGAATATACGGACTATACAGATGCCTTCAACTCTCTGACGAAGCTAAGCGCAAAGGCAATGAAGAAAGGCATTGAAAAAACCACGAAAACAGCAAAAAAACGAGCAGAAAAAGTACAGTCCTCTGGCAACAAGATAGTTGATAAGCTTTACAGCTCAGACGATTCTGAATATACAATCTGGGACGGCGATGACTACTGGGATTCATGGGAAGGAACAATGTATGAGGGTCATCAAGAGTATAGAGCGGGAACATTCAACTACAACGATGGAAATACATACAGAAACAGCTATACGGGTGATGAAACAAATATAACCGTTAATACCCCTGTACAAGATGGAGACGACGAAAGTGTAAGCCAAGATTTGGCAATCAAAACAGTAGTTCTTCAATCATGCGCAACAAGCGCAGTTACAAAAAAAGACTCTGACGATGCATCTAGTGACAGTACCTCCGATACCAGCAATGAAATCGGAGTCTATATGGATTTTGGTGATAGTGATGTCACGGAAGACGACAAGAAAACCGCCGAATACCAGATGACTCGTATTATTGCAGAAGTTGCGGGAAGAGGACTGTCCATGTCTGATTTGAAATCAGATGAAGAAACGGATAGTATCTATGCCATAACAATGACTGCGACACCGGAAGTAAGCTATAAACGGCAAGCAGTAGAAATAGAGTATGATACAGGACAAACAAGAACTGAAACAGAAGAATTTTACAACGAATATCTTCACGAACAAATGACACGTCAGGTTGAAGTTCCTATAATGGCATGGCGTGTTGACCATTATGATTGCTATGTAGATGTTACAGTAACACCGACCTATAAAGTTACCCTTGCAACAAATGTAAAACAGAAAATCATAGATACCATGGAAAAGAAAATGCAAAGCGATGAAGACAAAACCGCATTTGAATCAATGGTAAGTGATATGTTTGATACACAGTATGAACAAGTGTGTACATTATACGGCGTACAGTTTTTTGACGATTATAATAACGGAGGAGGCGGTTCATACTCATCAATGACTCCAGAGGAAGCAGCCGCACTTCTCGAACGGTTACAAAATTTGGATGGACTTTCATCACGGCAACAACAAATCATTGATTTATGCTATAAATTGGTAGCGGCAGGAGATGACGTGCAAGCAGTTGCAAGAAGTCTTAATATCCGCATTGAGGGCGGCAAATGTCAACGATTTGTGGCTGACTTATATGCCTCCGCAGGTCAAACACGAGTGTCATACGGCTCAGCACAGGCCGCTGCAAACACATTAACATTGTATCAAACAACACCGGCAAATGGTTCATGCGTTTACGCTTATAGTTCATCGGCACCAACCGCTGGACATGTTGGAATCTATATTGACGGGCAAGTGTACGAATGTATAGCAGACAAATATGGAAATGGTCTGTTCCATGTTATGGACTTTGAGGCTTGGAAAGCTCAAGGCTATATCACATATCGCGGCTGGGCAACAAACAACTGGGACATTTCACAATAAACATTATATTTACCGAAAGGAAGTGAAGGGAGAGGTTTTTCCCACAATTTATGAAGAAAAAAATGAACACAAAAGAAAAACTATCTGTGATTGCACTATTTTTGCTAATTGCAATTATAGCAGTTACAACGATTGCACTTTTCTTCTTAAAAAAGCCAAAGGATGATACAAAAGAGCAGGTTGAAGTAACAGAAACACCGCAACCTGAAGCAACTGCAGAACCAACGGCTGAGCCAACAGAACAAAACTTTGAATTATTGGAAAGCAAAGCTCCAACAAATCAAGGTATAACAAACTATAGTGAAGTAAAAGGCGAAAATGGACTGAGAAAGGATGAAAACAAAACCTTTGTTGATGAAAACGCAACAGATGAATACATTGTAAGTGATGTTTCCACACTCGTAGGGAATCACGTGTATCGTCAAAATGAAACGATGGCAACCATTAAAGAGGATAGATTCTATCAGTTTTATGGCAATGAAATAAGCTGGTGTGATGCTGATGGTTGGTCAGACGACCTTTATCTTCCAAGAAAAGAATTCACCGGAGAAAGGGTCTATGTTGTTGATTATCCGGACGAAGTTGAAAAATTTCATACACAATGGAAAAACGGACAAGCAATTCTAAACAAAACCGAAAAAGGTAAAGAAGGAAACATCATCCTAAATGGTCGCTTATTAGAAAACTGCCAATTCATTAGTTATAACAACGACTATTATATCCCTTTGGCAAATATCGCTCAGGAACTCAATAAACAAGCTTGCTACAAAGATACCACAAATGCTACTTACGATATTCCATTGGAAACAGGTGATGGTCTTTCAATTTTAAAGGTCCCATATGATGCATCCACCATTGGATACGTAACCAATAAAAAATTTACAACCGGAAACGACTCGGAAGATGCGGGCGATGATGCATGGACAGAAGAATTCCACGCAGGAGCAGGAAATTCTTGCTTTGTTCCACAATCAGAGTTGTCACGCTACACAGGCTGGTACATCTACACAAATGGAAGCGTGATTTCCATCGTGACAGACAAACTAAGCGTTACCGATAACGTTGTGTGCAAAATGGACCAAGGAAATCGTTCAGCAAAAGCTCAGATGGAGAATGGCGGAACAGTCACACGGACCAACACAGCGGATGAATTGGAAAGAATGCTTGGTACAGATGCTGAAGATACAAGTTCAGAGTCTAACATAGAAATTTCGAACAGTATAGACGTTCAAAAAGAAGATTCCACAGAAGTGGAAAACTAAACAAAATTAAAGCCGCCCCATTGGGGGCGGCTTTTTACTATTTAGGGTATTTGTATCAACTTGTTGGAGCTTCTTTATCGAACGACACAACAAGTTGAGCGCATTTTAAGGCTGACGAATAAGTACAATACCTAACAGGCACATGAGCCCCTTTAGCGATGGTGACAGCCTTCCAATAAGTCGGATGGTTCAAAGAATTTGCTTGAATCCACACAACGTCAGCACTTTTAATTTGTGAAGCAACAAGCGAATCTGTAAAAATCGCATCAGGCAACATAGAACGCATAGAACTAAGCCAAGATGGATGTCCGCCAACAATAATGTGTTTTTTGGTAAGGTGATATGGAAATTCAATGCCAGAGGACAAATCATCACTTATATCCGGTGTGGTATCTTCTGCGGATTGAGACAAAGAATAAAGAAGGTCACGCAATTCAGCAATTTCATCTTTCTGAGAATCAATAGTCGCTTGCATAGCGGAGATAGTCTGATTTGCTCTTGATTCGGCTTTCTTGGCGTCATAAGATGCTTTTTCTAAGCGGTTATTCTCTTTTTTCAAAGAAGAAACATCATTGCAAAGAACTACATTGTTCTTTTTTTCAATCTCTAACTCTTCTTGCGTCGTCTTAAGTTCTTCAGCAACATCGGTTGAATCGAATGTAATCTTATTTTTTATAGCCTGAGACAACATAGTAGTTGTAAGGAACGGAACAAGTTGCTCTTTTTCAGTAATACCAAGCTCCTTGGCTTTTGCGAGAGCCAAGCTATTGAAGTGTTGTGAATCTCTTGGCATCACGATGTCGGTCATCAAACACAATGCACGAGCATAATTGATACGATAAACTTCTGGAGTATCATCGTCATTTTTTATATCGGGGGAGTTTTCCTCAAGAGTAAATGAATCCCAGTTAAAGTCAATCGCGTCTCCGCTCGAAATTCCAGAAGATGATTCATTTGCTGAACCATTATACAGCGAAAATGCTTGGCGTTCATTAGGTGAGTAAGTCCAAGGCAAAGCAGCGCTGCACAGCCCTAAAATTCGTGCAACAGGATAATAAAGCCACGCAATGCTATCACAACGGTCAAGCAAATACAAAAAGGCAAAACAGTATTCGTATGGGTCGTCAACTAAATCGTTAGCAATAATAGAAGCAACCTCAGAACCGTATCGTTTTTCAAGTTGTGCCTTTGTTAGTGAAGTGGACATTAACGCGTCAATAGTAAAGTATCGAAACTCATCGGTAGCCTGCTGACCTTTTCGCTCAAGTTCAGCGTACTTTTGTTCGTACAAATCCGGCTTTGACGAAACGGCCTCGATTCGCAAGAACCTATCCAAAAGAGGGTCAATCTCGCACCCTTGACGAGAAGTAACACCAGACTGTGCGGCAAATTCAGAAGGGGAGGGAACAGAAAGTATTGAGACCGTCTGGTTCGCAGCAGGAAACATTCTTTTTGCCTGTTTCTCAAATTTCGGATTCCAACCAACATATTTACCGAACTCGTTGATTTCTTCGTACTGTTGACGCTGCAAAGCTATACCAGTTTTGTATATTTCATATTCACGAGTTTCATATACAGAAAAAACAGAAAAATACTGGTCTACTTCATACCAAACTTTCTTTTCAAATTTTTCTGTTGCTCTCTTGATAGATTCTTTACTGATAAGTGAAAGCAACGCTTCAAACGTATTTCTTGAATTGCAATTCTGTCTATTTTGTCCTCTGATAGTATAGCTATCAGCGAGAGAAAACTTCTCCGGTGCTCGAACAGGCTTTTGGATTCCGGTACAATCACGATTTCTGTTTCTTATCACATAAACCATACTTGCTAAAACAGCATCGTCATATTTTGGGTGATGACAACTATACGAAAGGTAATAGTTCATAGACTCATCATTGCGAGGCAAAAGCGCTAAGGCTTTTTTGATATTACCACTAGCATCAATTTCATCCAACATCCAGATTGCCATGGCAATCGTAAAGCCGAAGTTTTGTTCTATAACATCATATGAAGGACCACAAACACTTGTAAAACCAGCCCAGTCGCAAACAAGATTGCATTTCTGTCTTTCCTTCAACTGGTGACGTTCATCTGACATCATACGATAAGTAGGTAGATGTTTTCGGATAATCGAAACTGCCATCTGTGAGTATTCAACGGCAACATCAATTCTTTTCTTCATAGAATCATTGTCAAGACCAAAAACAGAAGGACAATCATCGTAAGAGCCCGTCCTATTACAAAAAGCCAGAGAATCGCGAAATCTCTCTGTAATAATAGATTTGGCCGACCCTTCTCTATAGTATCGTCTTAAAGGACTTTTAGAAACTCCCATGTTTTTATACCTCATTAAATCAAGAAAAATCAAACAAAAACCATCACACAAACGCTATTGATGTATTTATTATATCATATTCTGCATTACCTAGCATCCGCTTTAAAGGCAATTACAGCGCAGCGACCATGCTTTATACACGCCAAAGCGGTTGCGGGAAGATATACCAAATGATATAATAAAGTTATCAAAAACAAGCACAAAACGCCAACAAAAATGATGCTTTCATGGTCGCTATGGTCTTGTTGCCATACAAAATATATTTTATTTTTTCAAAGAAAGGATGTGAACGGGCAATTCCTCCCACGACTAAAGTCGCTGGTCTCCTTGCCTATACTAATGAAATCAATGAGCATGAAAAAAAACAAAGCTTTGCTAGCTGAATGGTCAACTCCGCAGGACTTGTTCGACAAACTGGACGCGGAATTCGGGTTCACTTTGGATGTATGTGCGCAGCCATTCAACGCCAAGTGCAAGAAGTTCTTTACACCCGATGATGATGGACTTTCACAGGACTGGGGTGGCGAAACGGCTTTCTGTTGCCCACCGAGCGGGAAAAAATCCTTCCGCGAATGGACTGCAAAAGCCCGAAAGGAATCAAAGAAGAGAAAAACAACGGTTGTTATGCTTTTGCCAGTAAGCACCGATTCCGAGTGGTTCAAGGAAAATATTTATCACCAAAAAGGTGTCACCATTCGATTCCTGCCGGAGCGTGTAAAGTTTGAAAATCCGACTGTCCCATCTTGGGTCAATGGTAATAAATCCGGGTCTGCGGGCGCTATGAGACCGTCTATGATTGTAATTTTCAAAGGAAATAAAAAAGCCTTTAAGGTCGAATGATTTTTCTATTTGGTCAAAACAAAACGAAAGTGTACTACAACCTGAAGCTTACAGAACGGTTCTATAAAGAAACTACGCGAATAGGTTTTCTGCTCCTTGCGCTCGTTTCAATGAAAGTCAATATAGTTGCACAAGAGCGAAATACGATGTTTATAAATGACTGTATCGCAAACGCAAATGCAAAACAAATTGCGGTAGAAGCATCTTATGACACTGTAAATATTTACGAGCAAATGAGCCTAATTGCAATCAAAAACCAGCTCCAAAACACAATCAAAAGTGATTTACATGTTCTTTCCCAAAAAGCAAAAGAACAAGATGAAGTTGTAGCAAGTAAGCAAAAGGTACTCCCCGTCGAAACAATCTATCAGCGCCCTTCTTTGCCAAACGGATGCGAAATAGCATCAGCAACTATTGTGCTGAATTATCTCGGCTTTCATGTTGATAAACTCACAATGGCAGATGTTTACCTACCAAAACAATATCCATTTTATGCCGTAAACCCAAATGTCGCATATATGGGAAATCCAAGAGGCAATGGGTGGTATTGCTACGCGCAGCCTTTGGTAAAAGCAATCAACAGCTATCTGAAGGATGTCGGAAATACAGAATATAAGGCAAAAGACATTACGGGTTCTTCCATAGATGAACTTAAGCAATATGTTAGAGAGGGCAATCCGATAGTATTCTGGGGAACCATCAATTTCGCGTTTCCAAGAAAAAGTGGGAAATACGTTTTACCAACAGGTGAAAGACCTTATGTCAATCTTCATTGTCTAGTCCTTAAGGGATTCGATGAAGAATACATGTACATAGCCGACCCGCTCGGATATACAAACAAAGTTAAGATTGAATGGTGGACACAAATCTACAAAAGTATGGGTAGTCGAGCCGTCATAATTACGAAAGGACAGTGAAGCATCTTTCTATGTTTACAAAAATCATGTCTTTATTCTGCGTTGTTGCACTTGCAATTGTTCCGTTGGCAAGCATCACTCCGATGATTCGCGACAACGGTGATGCAATTACTGCAAGTAATGCAGAACCGATATACGCAACAGCAGAAACAGCAACTGCAGAATCTGCAGATGAAACCTATTACGGTAAACTTGAATTAACTGAAACGGGAACTCCTGAATGCATCTCCATCAGCGCTCCAGATGGTTGGACCTTAGAGACAATTGATGACGGTGTTCCTATCTTCTCAAACGACGATGCCATTGTCGGATTTGCTAGTTATAGACTTCCACGTACAAAGCATCAAACGCTTGAACTAATGACAGAAATGCTCTCGCAAGTAGTCGGAGCAGAAAAAAAATACTACATGACGGATGACGGCATGTGGTATCGCTATGAAGTCAAAGATGAAGACCTAACAACAGGACATAGCTGGTATTATATGCACATCGATACAGATAAAGGCGATTCTTATGCTACGGTTGTATCTGTATATATTCCAGAGAAATACTCGAACGAATTCGACGAATCAAAAATCACAGATTTTCTTGCCACCTGTGAATTTCCCAACAGAGAGGAGTGAACAAAGGCGATAAATTTCCAGTTTCGCCTTATGATTTATGAAAAAAATCAATGCCAGTTTTTATTCTAAAGATTATCAGAACAAATATTCTGTAAGTGCGTTAATTCGACGAGCAACAAATCAAAATAATGTGTCAAGTAACGACCCGACATGTTTACCGCTTTACGACAATGAAATGGCACACGATAGTATTGTTGTAAGTGTTTTCGACGGAAGACAGTCAAATGCTATCGCATCGTGTATTGTCCACGTTTCTGATATGTTTGCCAGCGACATGGCACGTCTGAACGGAAAAGTCTATGTTGATGCGCGTCAGATTGGTACGGAATACGGCTCATCTAAACTGAACAGTCTGCGCAATTCTTTCACCGTGTATGACCCATCAATGGTTCGTGTGATGACGATTGAATCCATTGAAGTAAACGAAAAGTATCGCAGACAGGGAGTAGCAACCTCTATCATCGACTACTTAAAAACGATTGTTGTTCCAACCTATATTGTTGCTCCTATCGTCCCACTGTTTGCACCGAAGGTGTCAACATATACCGCCTCACCAGCACAGACAGACATTCAAGCAACTGCCAATTTGCTGATTTCTATGAAATTCAATCGTACAGAGGACGCAAAGATGGTCAGCGCTGGAACGGAAATTAAGGTTCCGGTTTACATCAACAACGTCAAAAATAACTGAGGAGGTTTACATCAATGCGTAAAGCAGTATCTTTATTTATAGTTGTAGCATTGTGCCTTTGTGGTGCAATCCTTACGACTGGCTGTTCAAAGCAGGATAAAAACATTCAGACAGGGGTAAATGAGTTCACATCGGAAACTGCAACGATTGCAACAAGCGAAAGTGCTATCAGTGGGGTATCTCTTTCAACTGATGAAATTGCAATTCTGAGTACAGCAGGACATCCTGCAAAAGTAGCAAAAGAACTCGACGATACACAAAACGAGATTCTTTCTCATTGGACAGCAATAAAAGCCTATGCAGAAAGTAAAGGAATGGATATCTCATCATTCTCTGTTGCATCCTACACGGCGGATGACAATGGCGGAGCAACCATTACCTTTGCAAAGAATGGTAAAAGTACCGGAACTGCTATCACCGTTGATAAAGATGGAAAATGCACCGACAACTTTATTCTTCTTGAAGCGCAAGAAATCTTTGAAAACGAACTCACGAATAAATTTTCTGAAAAATATGGTAACGAAAATGTCTATATCGAAACCTCTATGACGCTCAAAGATGGTGTTGTGGTTAGCGATACAGATACTGCAGAAGACCTCCTAACAAACGGAACACTTGTTTTTACATCTGATGTAATGGTTAATGGCGACGCTGCAGATGCGTATGATTGGCTTACGAATATCAATCAGTCACTTGCCGATGAAAAATACTCTGTGTTAACAAATGTAAGCTATACAACGTCAGAATACTTTGAGCAGGTGAAAGCAGCAGGAAATACTAACAACACAAGAAATCTTAGCGCGAAATACACATGTACAGCAAGGAATAGTGGAAAAACGACGATTTATGCTCTTAAAGGCGAGTAAATAGCTCATAAATAACACCCGTGATATAGTAGGTATAATTCTGTTGCACAAGAGAGTAATCCGAACAACGGGATTTTTGAAGTAAACCTGCTTAATATCAACCGCAGACAATTTCCTCAACGGGAATTATCTGCGGTTGTTTTTGTTTGTGCAAAAAATCAATAAACAGAAAGGAATATGATAACATGACGTTTGAAAAAGAGATTCAAAACATGGCACACGTTAAATTGTCGGAGGAGTTTTTTGCAACCATAAACAGACAAAAACAGGTATTGCAAAATACAATCTGCAATATTATCGACACAGCACTCGAAGATGACAAGGAATAGATAAAATATAGTGCCATGCGCAAAGTTGGTATACTTCTATGGCACGAGAAACAAAAACCGATGTTTACGGTAAAGATTGAGTAAAACTACTTAGTCAAGCGGCTGTAGATAATTCCCACAGTGGAATTATCTGCGGCTGCTTTTTCTTTGTGCAAAAGAAACCACCGAACTGGTGGTAAATATTTTAACGCCGCGAACTGCGGCAGAAAAGGAGTATACCATCATGCCTAAGAAGGAAAAAAAGGAAAAGAAGATTTCTACCAAAAACATTGCTGCCGAAAACAACAATAAAAAGGATGACGAGGCTCTCAAGTGCGCTATCCAGAATGAAACCAAGCATTTGTTTTACATCAAGATGACAGATGCGTTTTTTGAAGCACTGGCACACCAGCAGCTTCCGATGCAGAAGGCTATCAATGAACCGGTGGACAATGCCATCGCAAACTGCGATGACGAAACGGCAACCATTCTCGCCGCCATTAACAATGCCAATCTTGCCAACCAGTTTCGCTTCACCATTGCCGATTGGGGCAATGGTATGGACGAAAATGAATTGGTAAACGGTATGCAAATTTGTGGAGGTCATGACAAGGAAGGTTACCTCTGTGTCCATGGTCTGGGGTTAAAGAACTTTTTGCTCGTGGCGACTCGAAACAAGTACGACTGGATGGTTGCCAGCAAAAAGCCCGGCGAAAAAGTTTACCATGTTGTGGAAGGACCTTTTAGCACGACCATGGAAATGAAGGAGTCCAAGGAAGTCCCGCTCAAGGAAATCGTTATGACGGATACATTAAAACGTTACGGTGAGCCCTCGACCATTGTTTCCGTTGTTGTAGACGCTGATGTGGCAAGCACTATGCTTGCGATTAGCGGAAGCTGCAACGCCAATCGTGTAAGGAACATCCATATGCTTCATCGTGCGCTGGCTGAACATCTTGGTGTCTCGTACCGGAGATTCCTTCAGCCGGATAAAAATGGAGTGGTTCGCGCTCAAATTATTATCCCCAATATGAAGACGGCGGAAAATAAAACTCGTGATGTTCGTGTTCGCCCCCTCGGTCCCTGTTATACCAGACGAACCGAAGAAAAGTTTGATGTACCGTATGCTGGATACAACATTCCTGTGAGCGTTGAATATGGTATCCTTGACAAAGATGCTATGAGCACTGCTGTTGCAGGTGGCTATCCGCCTAAATACCACTATTTAGGCAACCCTCTTACACAGGGTATGGACATCTGTATCGGTGGGCGTACGATTGCAACGGCACAGTTGGAGTCCATTTTTACGAGAGGTCACGGTGAAGGCGATAAAGATGATGTTATTGCTCGTCATCCGAGTTTCAACTACTTCACGGGAAGTATCAACATTACCGATGTTGAAAAGCTGCCTCGTGGTTTCTTGAAAACGCTGGCAAACAAGTCCAATGTCGATATGAGTGACGGCTGCTGGGCAGCAATTTTCAGGGCTGTAGATGAAAAAGTTACTCCGATTAGACTGGACAAGTCACTGGCATACAACAAGTACATTGACATGCTTGTTGAGGAAATCAAAAAGAAGTACAGTAACGAAGAGGATGTCTACGTCAAAAAGCTGCATCAGGTTTACGCAAACCGTGCCATCGTGGATATTCTTGAGGTCACAAGGAACAAAACGTGCGAAGTCTATATCATTAAGCGTGGAAGCGCAACAATGGAAGACATTGCTCGTATCCGTACTGCATGGGACGGTGTGGTTGCGCAGGGTGATTACCAGCCTACAGTTGGTCACATCATCTGCCGCAAAACGGGCAATATGACGCCGCACACTCTTGCTGAATTCAATGGCATGGTTCAGTCCATGTCCGATGCGAAGCTGGCAAAATGCTTTGATGAGAGCAATGGTGTCATCCGCAATATGCCGCACTACAATTTCGTTATCGAAGCTGACCCGCGTATGCCGGATTAACACCAACAGGGTATTTGCGAAAAAAGGTGGTTTGTGTAAACCACAGGCAGATGAACGATTCGCTCATCAGGATAGCATTTGCAAATATCCAACAAACAGAAGGGGCTTGCGATTTCTCGCAGGTTCCTTCTTTTTTTGTTGGTATAATACAGACGCACAAACATTTTAACAACAAGTATATTAAGATAATCGCATAAAAACGACGACTTTTGTGAGAAATCATAAAGGTCGCTTTTTGTTTGTGAATGTAAAAAACTACAAAACAACGAAAGGAATTTATTCTTATGAAGAGCACTTACACGATTGCAGTAAATGAAGTTATTGGACTGTCCACAGCAGAAACAATTCTAATGCAGTTTGAATATGACCAGCAGAAAATCAATGACCCGGAAACCACGCTTCGGACTGCTATCAAAAACTACATGAAAACAGACACAGGAAAGCAGCAGGTCAACATGAACTGCGGCTGCTTCAACTGGGGCGATGCATATGACATCCCGGATAGGTTCTTTGAAAAGTACGGTCTTACAAAAGTGGTTGCTCCCAATGTTGACTTGATTGTTGACCATAATGAGAGCTTCACAGATGACTTTTCTGACGATGACGAGGACGATGAGGAATGTGAAGACATCTAAATGGAGGTGAATTAAAATGCAAATTACTTCTGTAGACAGCGTTGTTATTGAGATTACTCGTCGCTGTAATATGTGCTGTGCGCATTGTTTGCGCGGTGATGCGGAGGCGGTAGATATTCAGGAAAAATACATCGATGCGTTTCTTGACAGTTTTGCTAATGCAGGATACATCAGTTCCCTGACCTTTACGGGTGGAGAGATTTCTTTGAATATTCCTGCTATCCGCTATACTTTGAACGCCGCAAAAGAGCGAAACATTTCCGTTGGGAGTTTTTATATGGTAACCAACGGGAAAGCTGTCGATAAGATGGCAGAACTCGCTTTGGCGAGCCTCGAATGGTGGAATTATTGCGATGACAAGGATGACTATTCGTGTGGTCTTTGTATCAGCAGCGATGATTTTCATGAAGAAATTCCCCGCGAAAGTGCGAGTATTCTTAGCGGTTTGAGATATAATCGTAATGATAAAGTAACGGATTTTCGCAAGCAATATCTCATTAACGAGGGTCGTGCCAAAACCATCAACGCAAATCAGATTCTAAAGAGAGAACCTATAGTTTCGGAACTCGTGATTGAATATGAGAAATATTGTAAACGGGGAAATGAAGCCGGAATCAATATCACTGATGGAGAACTGTATCTGAATGCCATCGGTGATGTTGTCGTCGGTTGTGACTGGTCCTATGAATCCCAGAAAAAGTATCGTATCGGCAATGTTATGGATGAAAAATGGTTGGAAAACATTCGTAGCAGCAAATTATGCATCGAAGAAAACTGCTGAAAAATAACAAAACAGAAAGGAAGAAATTATGACTATCAATTTAACTCGTGAGGATTTTGAGCAGGCTATCAAATCCGGCGCATCCGTGTTCGAAGGCAACACAATTCCCGATACCGGAAAACCGTCCGGGCGCTACTACCGTTTCATTCGTGTGCCGCTCGCCAATGGCGAGCACAAGGTAGATGCCTTGTACGGGCAGCGGTTTTATGGAACCTTGGAAAAGAAACCCGTAACATTCAATCAGGAGATACGCTTCCTTTGCCTCGTTGTCGACAATGCCAAAACCGTCAATGAA
>OHAC01000014.1_pt1 | contig 179803 bp, 127 predicted proteins | sample 1577051 | NCBI WGS metagenome assembly OHAC01 (sample SAMEA3541499, study PRJEB24748) | human gut metagenome | biome: human gut; feature: human-associated habitat; material: faeces | place: China | collected 2012 | reverse complement strand
TACAGATATTACTGCGTCGGGATACAGATATTACTGCGTCGGGATACAGATATTACTGCGTCGGGTTACAGATATTACTGCGTCGGGTTACAGATATTACTGCGTCGGGGCACGGATATTACTGCGTCGGCTAGCGCAGACGTATCCGTAGGCTTATTGAGACGGCTGAATCTGCTAACTGAGACGGCTGAATTCGCTAACTGAACTACTTGAATAGCCAGACTGGGATAAAAACAAAGCGGGCGGACCTCTTCTCACGAAGAAGCCCGCCCTGTTTCCTAATTAAACTTTGTTTTGCATTAAAGAAATGCAATGCTTGAGCAAAAATATTTTTATTTCTCTATCAATCCCTCTACATACTTGCAGAGGATACCGATGCCCTTGAGGTTTTCGCCACCCTGCGGAATGATGATGTCAGCATAGCGCTTGGTGGGTTCGATAAACTGCTCGTGCATCGGCTTCAGGACCTTGAGGTATCGGTCTACCACCATCGATACGGTGCGACCCCTGTCGATGGTATCACGCTGAATGTTGCGTATCAGGCGCTCATCAGCATCGGTATCCACGAACACCTTCAGGTCCATCAAGTCTCTCAACTTCTTGTCCACCAGCGTCATGATGCCTTCGATGATCACAACCGGTTTGGGGTCAACGTGAACCGTTTCCGGTTCACGGTTGCATTTGATATAACTATAGGTGGGTTGCTCTATCGCCTTGCCAGCGCGCAGATCAGCGAGCTGCTGGTGCAAAAGCTTCCAATCGAATGCCGACGGGTGGTCGAAGTTGATCTGATGACGTTCTTCCTCGGTCATCTGCGAGGTATCGTTATAATATGAATCGAGGGGCACCACAGCCACATAATGAGGCGGCAGCACTTCTACGAGTTTCTTCACCACAGTGGTCTTGCCGGAGCCTGTACCTCCCGCAATGCCAATAACGGTCACTTTATCTTTCATATTCTTTCTTCTTTTCTATAAGATTTCATCAAACATCTTGCGGTAAAATTCAGCCTTCTTCTCCACTGCCATAGGATAGGCACGGGAACTGGAGGGCATGCGATACAGACGGAGTCTGCGGCCCTCGAACTGAAATTCTGCATAGCCTCCCATCTCAGGCTTTTCCTTGATGCCAAAGTGTTCTGAAAATACCTTCGTGGCAAGCTGGCCGGCTGTGAGCACCGCCCTGCAATGGGGCAGCTGGCGGAGCATGCCGTCGAGATTGGCGGGCTGCACGATCTGCAGGTCCTTGTCGGACGCCGTATTCTTGGTGCGTATCACCTGCTGTGCGGTATCATAGATGGCGACGCCCTTCTCCCCGAGAAATTCCTTAATAGCATCGAGACGGTAGGTCTTCTTCTCTACATCCACGAAATGGAGCTTATCCTGGAAGTAGATAATCCCGAATATCCTCCACATATCATTCTGGAAGTTGGGATAATACCAGGGCATGCACCACCGCTTCTCTGCAGGCGGAAACGTGCCGAGCATCAGCAGCCGTGCATTTTCGGGCAGCCACGGCTCAAAAGGATGATTCTCAACCATTCAACTGTTAACTATAAACTCTTAACTATCAACTAAATCAAAGCTTTTCCTTTACCAGGTACATCACTACCGGCAGGTGATCGCTGTAGCCGTTGAGCCATCTGCCGCCTGCCTTGGTACGCAAAGGAGCACCCTTGTACTGACCCTCCTGCTGGATGAGGTAATCGCGGCGGAAGATGTGGTTCTTCCAGAACTTCAGAGAACTGTAGTCCTTGTTCTTACTATCCCTGTTCAGGAGATTAGGCGTGATGACAATCTGGTCGAAGAGATTCCACGAACCGCTGTAGAACAGGGTTCCCTTGCCTTCCTTAGCCAGGATGTTGTACCATGGATTGTACATATCATCGGCACCTACCTCGCTGATTTCAGCTTTCGCCTTCAGCACCTTGTGCATGCTGGCGTTGGTAGGATCATCGTTCATATCACCCATCACAAACACCTTCATAGCCGGGTTCAGACGGAGCAGACTGTCTTTTACCACCTTAGTCTGGCGCGCTCCGCTCTCGCGATAGAACGAACCGGAGAAACGGCTTGGCCAGTGGCATACGATAACCGCCACATCCTCGCCCGCCAGCTCACCACGCACGGTGAAGAAACCACGGGTCTTGTAGGCAGAATCCTTGGCGAGTTCCTGTACGTAAGGCACCAATCGAGTGTTCTTCACCGTGAAGAGTGCCGGATTATAGAGCAGCGCACAATCGATGCCTCGCTTATCGGGACCCTCGATATGGCAGAACTGCATATTTCTTGCCTTGAGAGGTGGCTGCGCGGTGAGATCTTTCAGCACGTTGGCATTTTCAACCTCAGACAGACCGATGAAGGCACAGCCCACGTTAGGCAGCACATCGGTACCCATGTCGGCAAGTGCACGCGACATATTCTTGAGTTTATTGGTATATTTCATACCATTCCATCCCTTAGCAGGGAGATACTCATAATCATTCTTACCGGCATCATGACAGGTATCGAAGAGGTTCTCCTGATTGTAGAAACCTACAGCATACACTTGAAACTGCCTGTTGCCTGAAGTCTGCGACTTTTTTTTCTGTGCTGTAGCGCCCAGCCCTATCATGAGGAGGGCAGCCAGCAAGAGCAATTGTTTTCTCATACAATATTAATTATTAATGTATACCTTATTATATATGTATTTCTTAAATTCATAAGGAAATACGCAGCAAAGATACCTAAAAAACCGGAAATATCTCCATAAAAACGAATATTTTTTCAGTTTTCATGCATTTTTAACATAAATAACTTCTCTTTTAAAAAAAAATTTTGTTACTTTGCAGCACTTATAATTATTTTTGATCGGGACAGAAGACGCAAGACCAGAAACCATGATAAGTCCCCCTTACAGTTTACCTAAACAAAATCCAACGGGACTATAAATATATCATCACTTCTCAAAGAAATCACTGTTGCCGATCTATTAATATTTAAAACATATAAACTATGCAGAAGAAAGTAAACTTAGCAATGTTAGCGCTCTTCTCGTGTTCATTGGCTATGGCTCAGAACGAAAAGACTGACCAGAACGTAGCACAGGGACTTGACGAGAATGCTTTCACCTTCTCCGAGGCACAGTTGGGCGAGGACGATGACATGTCATCCAATGTCACCATCCTCAATTCTACCAGCAATGTATACGCGAGCCAGGCAGGTTACCTGTTCTCGCCAGCTCGTTTCCGCTACCGTGCCTTCAACCAGAAGTACAACGATGTCTATATCAACGGTGCTTCCATGAACGATATGGAGACCGGACAGTTCCGTTTCTCCAACATCGGTGGATTGAACCGATTCTCCAGAAACGTAGACTTCGCCCTGCCTTTCGAAGCCAACGGCTATTCGATGACGGGCATGGCAGGCTCCAACAACTATGATTTCCGTGCCGGAAGCATGCAGGAAGGACAGTATGCCAGCGTAGGTGTTGCCAACCGCAACTATACCCTGCGCGGACTCTACTCCTACTCCAGCGGATTCAACGAGAAGGGATGGGCCATTACAGCCGGTCTCACCTACCGCTGGGCTAACCAGGGATACGTAGAGGGAACCATCTACAACGCCCTCTCCTATTTCTTCGGTGTACAAAAGAAGTGGATGAACGGCCACTCGCTGAGCTTCTCTACATGGGGTAACCCGACAGAAAGAAGCACCCAGGGAGCATCTACCGACGAGGCTTACTGGCTGGCAAACGACTACCAGTATAACCCATACTGGGGATACCAGAACGGACACAAGAGAAACTCACGCGTAGTGAACGACTTTGCCCCTTCGGCTATCGCTACATGGGACTGGGAAATCAACGACCAGATGAAGCTCACCACATCGGTGTTCGGAAAATACTCTATGTACAAGAGCACCAAGCTCAACTACAACAACGCAGAGAATCCACAGCCAGACTACTGGAAGAACATGCCATCTGCCAACTACTATGTATGGGGCGACTACAAGAACGGCAACAACATGTATACCTGGGAAAACTGGAACAACGCCGTAAACTACTGGCAGGCAAGCAAGCAGAACCGACAGATTAACTGGGACCGCCTGTACTATGCCAACCAGCAGGCAGCCAAGAACGGACAGGATCTGCTCTACTATGTTCAGGCTAAGCACAACGACAACCTGACCCTGACCCTCTCATCCGTGCTGAACACCAAGCTGACCAAGAAATCGAACCTGGCTACAGGCATCATGCTCGGAAAGAGTACCAACCAGCACTATCAGACACTGGAAGACATGCTGGGCGGTGCCATCTTCCACAACATCAACACCTATGCCTTGGGCGATTATCCTAAGACCGACCCACGTGTGCAGTACGACCTGAACACAGCCGGTCCTAACAACACAGGCAAGCTGGTTTACGAGGGTGACAAGTTCGGTTACGACTATCGCATCGACGTGAACAAGGCAAACGCATGGAGCACCTATACAGCCGAATTCTACAACATGAAGGCGATGCTGAGCGGACGTATCGGATATACCGGCATGAACCGCCGCGGCTACATGCGCAACGGTATGGCACCGAACAACAGTCAGGGCAAGAGCGGCACAGCCAACTTCCTGGACGGTGGCGTAAAGGGAAGCCTGAACGTGGATATGGGCAGAGGTCATGCCTTCAGCATCGGAGCCGGATACGAGCTGCGTGCGCCGATGGCAAGCACAGCCTTCATCTCGCCTGAAATCAGCAACGACTTCGTGACTAACCTCAAGAACGAGCGCATCTTCAGCTCTGAATTCAGCTACCTGTATCGCAACGCATGGCTGAGTGCCAACGTGAGCGGTTACTACAGCCGTATGGAGAACGTTACGGAATGGCAGAACTTCTACAACGATGATGAGAATTCATTCACCTACGTGAGCATGACCGGACTGAAGAAGGAATACTATGGTGTAGAGGTGGGCGCTAAGTTCAAGCTTACATCATGGCTCGACCTGAAGACTCTGGGCGCTATGAGCGAGGCGAAAAACATCAACAATGTAAACGCCGTATACATGCTCTCAAAGAGTGCTGAGGTTTACCAGGACAAGGCTTACGTGATGAATATGCGCGAGAGTGGCACACCGCTCACAGTGGGAAGCATCGGTCTCGATGCCCACGTAAACGGATGGTTCGTCAACCTCAATGCCAACTACTACGACCGCATCTACCTCTCTTATTCTCCAAGCTACAGATATGAGAAGGTGCTGACCAACCGCCAGGCTGCCTACAAGGCATTCCCTGAAATCTTTGCTCCTACTACACTCGACGGTATGAGCTGGACTGAGGATGCTGTAGCCCAGGAGAAAGGTCACGGAGGATGGATGGTTGACCTGAGCATAGGCAAGAGCGTGAGACTGAAGAAGGGTTCTCTCAACTTCAACCTCATGATTACCAACCTGCTGAACAACCAGACCATCGTAACTGGCGGATATGAGCAGAACTCACGTTCAAGCTATACACTGGATGCTAACGGCAACGTGAAGAATCCACGCCTCTACCAGTTCTCTAAGAATCCTAAGAAGTATTACACCTGGGGTACCAACGGCATGTTCCAGGTATCTTACAGATTCTAAAGAGCAGTTTCTCTTTAACATAAAGAACAGGGAGCAATCCCGTTTCTCTATAACAATAAAAAGAAAGAACAATGAAAAAGATAAAATTCATAGCATTGGCATTCCTGGCACTGACTCTGGGGTCGTGTATGGGCGACGGTTATGCTGACCCAGACCTGACCGAGAAGGTGCCTGCATCTCCATGGGGCAACAACAGCCTGAGAGAGAAGAATGTGATCAGCATAGCAGATTTGAAGACCCAGTTTGCCTCAGTTGTCAACAGCTCCACGGATGCCTACAAGCTGATCGAGAAGGACATGATGATCAAGGCGGTAGTGACGGGCAATGATATAAGTGGCAATATCTACAACCAGGTGAGCGTACAGGATGCATCCGGCGCTATCATCATTGCCATCAACGGAAGTGGTCTATCGGGTTATCTGCCTGTTGGTCAGGAGATTCTCATCAATCTGAAGGGACTCTATATCGGAAATTACAGAAAATTGCCTCAGATTGGCGGTGTAAACACCAAACTCTCTGACGGAACGCTTAGTATGGGCAAGATAGAGCGTGCCATCTGGAACGAGCACTTCAAGATTCTGAACCCTGGCGAGGCTGATGCAAGCACGGTAGTGCCAGAGGAGTTTGACCTGACAAAGCTTACTGATGCAGCCTATATGGATGCTAACGTGGGCAAGCTGATGACCCTGAAGAAGGTGAAGTTTGCCTCTGCCAACGGTACAAACGTATGGGCGCCAGATGATACCAATACGAGTCTGGAACTGATTGATGCCGAAACGGGCAAGAAGATCAGCAGCAGCAATCTGGTAGTGCGCAACTCGGGTTATTCTAAGTTTGCCAACGAGGTGGTTCCACAGGGTGTATTCGATATCACCGGTATCTTCACCCGTTACAATAACACCTGGCAGATTGTGCTTCGCAGCACGGATGATCTGAAGGCATCAGAAACAGGCGGTACATTGGAGAAGCCTTACACTGTGGCTCAGGCACTGGAGAAGATCAATGCCGGTACAGCAGGCGATGCTAAGGTTTATGCTACCGGTATCATCGTAAAGGTGAAAGATGTAGATACTGGCACGTATGGTAACGGTACATTCGTTATCTCTGATGACGGTAAGGATACAGAAGGCAAGACTCTCGAGGTATTCCGTTGCTACAATATCGATGGTGCAAAATGGACAGAGGAAACCAAGAAAATCCTTGTACCAGGCAAGAAGGTGGTTGTATCAGGCACCCTGCTTGATTATAACGGCACCAAGGAGATTAAGGGTGGCAATCTCATCTCTATCAAGTAATTACTGATTATCAAAATAGTAACAATATTTAAAAAGACAATAATATGAAAAAGTATATATTTTCAGTTTTGATGGCGGCAATGGCTGCCTTCACATTCAGCAGCTGCGAGGACGTACCAGAGCCTTATACACAGCCTACCAAGCCTGATGCCGGTGGCACCACAGAGGGCGAGCCAAAGGGTACAGGTACTGCTGCCGACCCATTCAACAGCATTGCAGCTATCAACTATTGCAAGACCCTGGAGGCAGGCGTGGAGTCTGACAAGGAGGTCTATATCAAGGGCAAGGTAGTGAGCATCAAGGAGCAGTTCTCTACCAGCTTCGGCAACGGTTCGTTCTACATTGCCGATGACGAGAGCAGCGAGAAGTTCTACATCTTCCGCTCACTCTATCTGGGCAACAAGAAATGGACCGCCAGCGACCCTGAACTCAAAGAAGGCGACGAGGTGGTAGTTTGCGCCAAGGTGATGAACTACATGGGCAACACCCCAGAGACCGTAGCCAACAAAACCTATCTGGTTTCCCTGAACGGCAAGACAGCCGATGGCTCAGGCAGTGGCGACATCACAGGCACGGCAAAGGGCGATGGTTCTGCAGCCAACCCATTCAACAGTGTGGCAGCGCAGAAGTACACCGCAGCCCTGGCATCGGGCGTGGTTTCAGACAAGGAGTTCTACATCAAGGGTAAGGTACAGAGCATCAAGGATCAGTTCTCTGCAACCTACGGCAACGGATCATTCTATATTGCCGATGATGCCAACAGCACCCAGTTCTACATCTTCCGCATCTACTACTTCGGTGGCGAGAAGTGGAAGGAGGGCGATATGACCCTGAAGGAAGGCGATGAGATCGTGGTTTGCGCTAAGCTCATCAACTACATGGGCAACACCCCAGAGACCAACCAGGGCGGTAAGCTCATCTCCGTAAACGGCAAGACCAGCGGCGAGGGCGGCGGCACCGTAACTCCGAAACCAGATCCAAACCCAGGCGAGGTAGCAACAGGCGAGAATGGCGGCTTCGAGAACTGGACAGACAGCAAGCCAACCAACTGGAAAACAGCTTCTACAGCAGGCAATGCTACCCTTTCTCAGAGTGAAGATGCTCATAGCGGCAAGTACTCAGTAAAAGTAGGCGGATCTGCTAGTGCGAACAAGCGCTTAGGCTATAAAGAAATAACTCTCAAGGCTGGCGAATACAAAGTTAAGTTCTATGTTAAAGCCGTAACAGAGAAAGGCGCTTCTGTCCGTCCAGGTATAGTTCCTGTTACAGATGGAAAAGTAGGCGATTATATATATGGTGATTACGTTAACGAGCTCAAGAATACAGAGTGGAAACTAGTAGAGCAAACACTCACTATTCCTGCTGACGGCACATACTGCTTCGTCATAATGAATGCAAAGAAGCCAGGCGGTGATGTTCTCATCGATGACTTCACTGTAACATTTGGCAGCACAGCGATTATCAAGTAATTCCCTAAGTAGATATTATGTATTAGAGAAAAATACTAATCCCCATCGTCCTCTACCCAAACAGAGACGATGGGGATTTCTTTTCATCCATTAAAAACATAGGTGTCAAGAGGGAACGCTAACCTACGTATTATGCTCATTTCTAAAATATTTCTTAAAAAGAAGAAGAAATATTTGGTTGTTTCAGGAAAAAAGCGTAACTTTGCAGCCTGAAATTGATAACAGGCTATAATGGGCATGCCCCGGTAAGGGACACGAAATGATGCAACAAGCATCCCCATGACGTCTAATTTTAATAACCCAATAAAAATAAAAAAGAAAAATGAAAAAAGGTATTCATCCAGAGAATTATCGTCCTGTAGTATTCAAGGATATGTCTAACGGCGATATGTTCCTCTCTCAGTCTACATGCAAGACTAACGACACTGTTGAGTTCGAAGGCGAGACTTATCCAGTTGTTAAGATTGAAATCTCTAGCACATCTCACCCATTCTACACAGGTAAGAGCAAGCTCGTTGATACAGCGGGTCGCGTAGACCGCTTCATGAACCGTTACGGCAAATTGAAGAAGTAATAATATACCTTTTTTATAAGGATATATTTATTATCGCAAAGATACTGAGTGCATTCCAGCGTAGTTGCATATACGTAGGAATGCACTTTTTTTCTCTATTCTATCCTCATGCAATCGATTTCTACATACATTATTATATAGAAAGCACTTAATCTTTAACTTCAAAACATTATCGAGAATTATGAAGCATACTAAGTTTTTTATCTTCGCACTCCTTGCTGCGATGACGTTCTCTGCCTGCGGCACTGACGATACCCTGCAGTTCTATTTTCCTGAAAACGGTGGTACAACCGGTGGCGGTAATACGGGTGGCGGAAGCACGGGTGGCAATACCGGTGGTGAATCAACCGATAAGAACAATACAAACAAGAATGTGGCTACTGCCAACATGCCACAAGTGGTAAGAAACGCTATCGGCGGTCTGGAGTTCCCAAAGCTCAAGAATAATGGTACTAGCTATGCCATCGTTCACATGGATAATACAACAGATTCAGTGAACTATTCTACAGAATGGGATGATAACATGAAGAGCCAGAGATGGAGTTGCTATACTTTCAATACAGTCAATAAGATTAAAAAAGTAAATAGATGGAAACCTAATCAGGGCGAGCAAAAATACCCATGGGATACAGATTTGAAAGAGCAGTGGGGAATCACAGACTTCACAGAGGACCCTACTCCTACAATCCAAGGTTTTGACCATGGTCATATCTGCCCTGCTGATGACCGCAAGCTCAATCTGACACAGCAGAAACAGACTTTCTTCATGACCAACATGCAGCCTCAATATGCCAAATTCAACCAGCAAGGAACATGGTATAATATGGAAAGAGTACTGGGTACACTGGCTCCAAAGATTGACTCTGATACCCTGTTTATCGCAAAGGGAGGAACAATTGACCCGGTTGGCAGCGAGAGTAATCTCCTGGGCTGGAAGAAGAATGGTGCTTCTAGCGAAACAAAGAAGCCAGGCTATATCCCAATACCAAAGTATTTCTTTGTAGCTGTTTTGAAAAAGGAGTTTAATAAGAGCAAAAACCAGTATACCTACAGTGCCTTCGGCTTTTGGTTCCCTCATGAGGACAAGGTATTTGATAAAAAGAACGATACGCTCGGCAACTATGTCGTAAACATCAAGACGCTGGAAGACAAAACCGGCATCGACTTCTTCTGTAATCTCCCTGATGAAATAGAGAAGGATGTAGAAAACCAAGATGCAGAAGCTCTCAAGAAACTTTGGGGCTTTAAATAAAAGGCTATATACAAACAAAGAATCCGCTCTCTCAAATCAATGAGAGAGCGGATTTCTTGGTTTATATCATCATCTTCTCGGCAACTTCTTGATAGCATGTGGCATGAATGTCCTGCCGGTAGCCTTACCGAAGCCAGGAGCTACAGAATCGGTTGCAGCAGAACGGGTCTTCTTACGGGCTCCACTCGGATCGTAACGCTCCAAATCGATATACATGAGATCGCCCTTAGCCTTACCTGTTCCTATCATATAACCATAGAACGTATCGAACATCTTTCCATCTTCCTGCCCCAGATGGAAACCATACTGCTTAGCACCTGCATCCATCACATAGGTAGCACCAGAATCATTATAGCGGATATAAATATCACCATTCTTATCGATGTACCAGGTAAACTTCAGAGTCTGGGATTCATTGCTTCCATCATCGGCATAATCCACTTCTACACCATTACCACTGAGCGAGTTAACCTTATCACCCGCCTGATAGAACGTCATCTCGGCATTGAAACTGTAGTTATTGCGAGACTGGCCGTCCTCAGCAAGTTCAGAGAGCATCACAGAGCCTCTCCAGTCACCTGTAAGAGTCTGAGCCTCCAACAGCAGGTCATCATCCTGAGAGCCGTTAGAACCGTTGTTCCAGTCGCCCTGGTTCCATCCCCAGCCACCATGATTATAGTCATCATACCAGTAATAATCATCATGCCAATAATAATCATCATCACATGAGGTGAATGAGAAAGATGCTGCAGCTATCGCCATCCACATCCATATCTGCTTAAACTTTTTCATATCTTGTATCCTTTCTTCAAACTAAATTCCTTATTGCCTTACTTCACTACAAAACGGCGAACAGGCTTCTGATTATCTTCTGCCACCTTAACATACTCTACAGAATCCTTAGCTCCGCGAGAAACAATCTGGGTGTTCTCCAAGCCCGAATGCTGCTTGCTGTAGCCCCAACCGTCATCGTAACCCCAATCATAATCATCGCGCCAGTTGTAAGAATCGCGATAAAGCTCGAAATAAGCACGATTGCCATTATCAGCCTCTACATATCCAGAGAACTTCCGGTCGCCCAGAGCATAGTCGTAAATCACAACATCGCTACCCTCATCAAGAAGAGTGATATAGATGTTTCTGTTGCGTACTGTCCAGGTAATATGGTTTGCTATATAATTGTTGCCATGCCAGTAATTTCTATCAAAGTAATCGATCCAATAGCCTGTACCGGAATAGAAACCATCATTCTGGTCGAAGCGGATTACCGAGTAGAGGGCCTTCTGATTACCATATTCTACCAACATATTACCCTTCCATGTACCATCGAGGGTGTATGCAATATCAGAATCATCATCACATGAGGTGAATGAGATGCTCATCAAAGCTATGAAAGCCATTGTGAGAAGAGTAGTAAACTTTTTCATATCAATTTATCAGTTAAGTTATTTATATTCTTATATCTTCTAATTATTGAGCTCTCGAAGAACAGCATTCTTTCTTGAACCCGATGCAAAGGTAGTGGATTTTTCGTCTGCATCAAAGGGGAAAAGGATACAAACTGAGGGGGAAATCCCTATTCTTTCAAAAGCAACTGCTTTTTTGATGATATTTCTCTTTGCCTAGAGTGGTATTTCTTTCGGTTTTGATGGTATTTCTTTCTCTGTATCAAAGATTTAACACATTCTTAACACATCGTATCGATATTTTTCGTATCTTTGCATCATAAATAAGTAATAATTCTAAGAACATGCTTTTAGCACATAGTAAATTCTAAGAATCAACTCAACAAAATGAGTTTCAACAGTTTATTAATTATACGTTAAACCTTTAAAAATATTAAGTTATGAACAAATTTTTACGCTATTCATTATCATTGGTTCTGGCATTCGTAGCTAGCGTTACGTTTGCACAGGAAGTAACTTTTGACTTTGCAGGAAACAAATGGAAACTGCCAGACTCTAAAGCACAAGGCATTACCAATGCAACAGATTTCACCAATGGCACGTATACCATTACGGTCAGTGCACCGGAAAAAGCATACTATCTTGCATCAAACAATGCCATCATCTATGGAAAAAAGGACGCATATATCAACCTTCCTAAGTTTGACTTTGATGTAGAAAGAATTGATATTATCAGCCCTGCTGGAGGATCTGGTAATACTACCAGAAACATTTTTGTTGGTAATAAAGCTGTCAGTACACAAACAACAGGTGCAAAAGGTACACACCAGTACGAAATTGCTGCAGACAACCAGGCTGCCAATACGGTATATACCATCAAAGTTACAAATGCCTACAATGACCAAATTCAAAAAATTCTGATCTGGAAAAAGGGTTCTGCCAAACCTATAGAAACAAAGAAGGTAGATAACATTGCTGCATTTAAAGCTATTGGTGTCGGCAATAAAGCTATTTTGACTTTAAAGAATGCACAGGTACAATATGTAGGCACTGGCGACATCTATATCGTTGATGAGACTGGTGGTATAGACATCTACCAGAGTTCTCTGTCTTATAAAGCAGGTCAAATTCTCAATGGAACAATTGAGGCTTCTTATGATGAATTTAAAAAACTTCCAGAGTTAGTTAACATTGCTGCTTCAGACATCAAAGTTACAGATGGTATTGTCAAGCCTATCGAAATGACGGTAGAAGAGGCTGCAAAACAGGAAAATGCATGCAAACTTGTTACTATCAAAGATGTTACTCTCGTAAAGGCAGTAGAAGGCGAATACACAAACTATTACACAGATGCCGAAAAGACAATGCAGATTTTCGACAAGTTCAAACTTGGTTACAAACCTAATACGGAGACTGCAATGGACTATACAGGTATCATCATTCCATTCAATACCAAGATAGAACTCGCTCCTACTGTAGCTCCTACAGCATCAACTACCGGCATCACTAACATTACAGCAGATGAAGCTGCAAAGAACGCTCCTGTTTACAACCTCGCAGGCCAGAAGGTAACCAAGGCTTACAAGGGTGTAGTCATTAAGAACGGAAAGAAGATGATTCAGAAGTAATCAAATTCTAAACAACATATCCCTATACTGCTCCCCCGATATTCATTTATCGGGGGAGTTTTTTGTTAGGCATAACATAAGAAGGAACCACCAGCAAATCAACCAAATATTACCCCTATAACATGAAAAGTGGAATATTTTAATGCAAAAACATAAAAAAATACACCTGATAAATACGTATTCTCAATAATTTTCACTACCTTTGTTGCGATTAATAAACGTATACGAATAAAAAATGATGAAAAGAAAATTATATATCACCCTATTAGGACTGCTCTCTACCATTATGACAGCAGCAGTACCCTACTGCGATGTGAGAAAATTCTCTATCACAGACGGACTCGCAGCCAATACCATCTCAGACCTGAAACAAGGTAAAGACAACCTCATGTGGTTCAGTACATGGAACGGACTGTCGTTCTATGACGGCTACAAGTTTCATACTTTCAGAGACACCCCCGATGATATTGACGTCCTGTCAACCAACCGTATACTGAAAATAGAACCATCACATAACAACAACGTATGGTGTATCACATACGACCACCAGCTCTACGTATACGATACCCACTTCTGCCGGTTCTTTGCTGTTGGACAAAAATTCAACGAACTGTTCAACATCGACCTGCGCGTGAGCCAGGTATACCCATTGAAAAACGGAGCTACATGGTTTACTTCAGAAGATGGAAAATATATCATCCGATCAGTAGGGAAAACCTTTGATGAGCGGAACATAGAACTCATCAAAGTAGGAGAAAAGGGACTCAGAAGCGGAAATGTATGGTACATCCATCGAGATATACACGGAAGAGAATGGGTGCTTACCGACAAAGGCGCATACATATATCATTCGAAAATTCCAAGCAAACTGCCTTTCAAATGGCTCAGAGGGGTGGGAGAAGATGAGTTCCTGGCAACTGAAGACGGCAAACTGGCAAAATATGACCTGCAGAACCGACTCACCATGATACCAATGCCGGAAGGCGTAACCCGTATCAACCAACTGAAAAATACAGGTTACCAACTCCTGCTGGCAACCAATCTGGGTGTTATCATCTACAACCCGCGCACCTTCAAGTTTGATATCATCAACGTACAGAGCCCGAGTCAGCCTCTGGCAGAGGTAAAGAAGATTTATACCGATGATTTCGGTATGGTATGGGCATTTACAGACGGTATGGGAGTAACCCTCATCAACCCGAAGACCGGACAGAAGCAGTGGCTCTTTGCCGATCAGGACGACCCGATGGACCGCACAACCTGCGAAAGCAATTTCATCACACAAGACGAAAACAAGACCCTCTGGGTAGTGCCAAGAGGAGGAACCTTCAGTTATTTTGACCGCAAGGCAGGAAAACTGGTGCCTTATCTGCTGAGAAGCAATTCATCGGGCAACTACCGCATACCGAAGATTACGAAATATGTACTCTCAGACCAGGGAATCCTCTGGCTGACAGGCTCTCACGACCTGACACAGGTAGTCTTCAAATATCACCCTTACATTATCAACAAGCTGGATGTGGGCGAAGACGAAGTGTTCTCGGTAAATGCATCACCAGACGGACATATCTGGACAGGCTATCACAATGGAGTAATCCAGGTACTCAACGCCTCCTACCAGCGTATCGGATACCTTTCGCCAAGCGGACAGATTGTGCCACAGCAGGTAAACTTCGCCGAGAAGGGCATCTTCGCCATCCACTTCGATATCAAGGGAAGAACATGGATAGGAACCAACGGAAACGGTGTATATCTGATAGACAAAATGCAGGTAAGACACTTTACCTACGATGCAAACGACCCCGCTTCACTGCCATTCGACAAGGTATTCGACATCGTAGCCGACCGCACCGGACGCATCTGGATAGGTACCTATGGTGGCGGTATCGCCCTGGTAAATGAGGCAGCAGACGGCAGTATCAGCTTCATCAGTAAACGAAACGGACTGCCTTGGGAGAAACAGCACTACGACCGCGTACGCCGCATCTGCTGCACCACTACGGGAACCATTCTCGTAGGTACTACAGATGGTCTCATCACCTTCAGTGATGCCTTTACAAACGCAAGAAAGATCAAATACCACAAGACCTACTACATACCGAACGATACAACAAGTCTGGCTGCAAACGATATGAACAATATCATGGAGCACACCAGCGGCAAGATGTATATCTCGCAACAGGGCGGCGTGATGGAAGAGATTGTGAGCAAATCGCTCCTGCAAGACAACCTGAAGATGAAATACTTCCATGCCATCGATGTTAACGAAGGCATCGTACAGGGCATGGTAGAAGACAACCAGGGAAGAATCTGGGTAATCAGAGAATCGAGTATCGACTGCGTAAACCCGAAAACGGGCCAGTGCAATGTGTTCGGACCTAACGATTTCGACTTCTACATGTCGTTCTCGCAAAGCCGTCCTTACCACGATCCGGCAAGCAACAACATCTCGGTAGGTACCCCGATGGGACTGATTACCTTCAATCCGGCTACGCTGAAGAAGAGCAACTACCAGCCTAAAGTCATCTTCAGTTCCCTCCATTATAGCGGAGAGAAGGAGTCGGAACCTATCCTGCACAAGGAAAAAGTGGTGATTCCTGCCAACAAGCGAAGTCTGACCATCACCTTCGCATCACTCGACTATCAGCGCAAGTATCAGACCAGATACCTCTATCGCATAGATGGTTATACAGCTCCAGGCGAGTGGATATCGAACGGAAGCAGCAATGTCATCGGCTTCAACCGTATCAATCATGGCGATTACGTACTCAAGGTGAGAGCCACCAACTCGCATGGTGTATGGAGCAAGTATGTGGCAGAACTGCCTATCGAAGTGCGCCCTACCTTCTGGGAAAGCATCTGGGGCAAGTTTCTCATGCTGCTCCTGCTCTTCGGTATCGTAGGCGCAATCTTCTATACCTACAACCAGCGCCAACGCGAGAACATAACCCACGAGATGAGCGTGCTGAAGAACGAATTCTACAACGATGCTGCCAACCGTCTGAGAACCCCACTAACGCTCATCGGAGCCCCGGTAAGAACCATTCTGGATACCGAGCCGGGTATCACCCGAAAGGGCAAGGAACTGCTGAGAATGATAGCAGACAATGCTAACGAGATGCTGGTAATGCTGGACAAGGTTCAGAGATACGGCAACAAGGCAGACTTCCATACGAACAGCGGTCTGACCGAGGAAGATTACGACCTGGCAGAAAGAGAAAAAGCGAATGGCCAGATTGACGACCACAATGCATCTGACTATCTGGAAGAAACCAACAAACAGAAAGAAGAAAAGGATGCAGAGGCTGAACGCCTGGAAGAAATGGGCAAGGAACAGGAAACTGCACAGGAAGAAGCGGAACAAAAAGACCAGACGATACTGGTAGTAGAAGACAATGCCGACCTGCGCAAGTTCCTCTACAGCATCCTCTCGCCTACCTATAACGTGCTGCTCGCAGAGAACGGAAAGGCTGGTTTAGTGATGGTCCGCAAGGAGATACCAGACTTTATCCTCACGGACGTTACCATGCCTGTGATGGATGGTTTGTCGATGATTCACGAGATCAAGCAGGATACCACCCTCAACAACATCCCAGTGATGATTCTCTCGGCCAAGGCAAGCGTAGAAGACCAGCAGCGAGGCTTTGATGAAGGTATTGTTGCCTATATCACCAAGCCATTCTCTACCCCTTATCTGCTCGGCCGAATAGAGGCTATCCTCACCCAGCGCCGCAACATTCAGATGGATGTCATCAGAAAACTGAAGGAAACTGGCGATAAAGATGCCATAGCAGCCCTGCGAATACTGCCTGCAGCAGCTCCTCTGCCTGCTCTTAACCAGGCTGAAACTAGTGCCGAGAGCGAAGCGGTTGATCCAAACAGCGAGCTGGCATTTATAGCGGCACAGATTCAAGACAGAACCATGATGCGTGTCTTCTGGTTTGTTGTTGCCAATGCAGGCAACCCGGGACTCAAGATTGATGACATCTCGAACGAAATCGGTATGAGCCGAAGCGTACTATATAATAAGGTGAAAGCAATAACCGGAATGACACCGGTAGACTTCGTTCGCCATATACGTATCAAGAAGGCATGCGAGATGTTGCGCAAGACAGACGATACTCTGACCAGTATCGCCTTCGCAGTAGGTTTCACCGACCCTAAGTATTTCTCGAAGGTATTCAAGAAAGAAACGGGTATCGTGCCTACTGAATACCGAAACAGAACGCAGGGATAGCCCGCATCATTACAGATAAAAGCAGTCATCATTACTGATGGCTGCTTTTATCTGTATTGACAAAAAAGTAATACATATACAGAACATATCTTCAGTTGTTGTCGGGCACAGCCTTCTTCGTTATCGTACACAGCAAAACGTTCAAGCAAGGAAAAAAGCAGAATAGTCATAAAATTGAGCCGTTTTGCTTAGTTTTTTGACCGAATATTGCAAAAAAGTATAAAAATGGGGGGGTATTTGATTAATTTTCCCTTTTTACTGAAAAAAAGCTGAGAAAAAGTTTGGTGTTACAAGAAAATGTAGTACCTTTGCAACAAGTTCTTAGAAAAGTTAAATGATAGATTAATCGTAAACCTCTTTTTCTTTGTTTTTTTGAGGAAAAAGAGGTAAAGAAAAAGGAATGCAGGGTTTGTGAAAATCCTGCATTTTTTATTTTTTCATCTTTCATGCAGGCCGTTATGTAGTCTTATAATCTACACACCTTTCTATTCACAAACCCAATTATCTACGGAATCTATATACTCTTAACTGCGATACTATCTACATTATATATATTACGCTCATTCCTTCATCTATGATTTTGTTCGATTTTTAGAATTTTTAAAAAAACTATTGAAGTATTCTAAGAGAAAAGTAGTATCTTTGCACTCTAGATCATATAAGTTGAGATCGGAAATATAGATAACACATACATAAAGATAAAAAAAATGAGAACTGTTTACGAATTTTCTGTTAAAGACAGAAAGGGAAAAGATGTTTCCCTCAAGGAGTATGCCAACGAAGTGCTGCTCATCGTTAACACCGCCACAAAGTGTGGTTTCACCCCTCAGTATGAGGAACTGGAGAAACTTTATGAGACCTATCATTCTCAAGGTTTCGAAATACTTGATTTTCCTTGCAACCAGTTTGGTCAGCAAGCCCCTGGTACAGATGAAAGCATTCATCAGTTCTGCAAGCTTACATACGGCACAGAGTTCCAGCGCTACAAGAAGATCAAGGTAAACGGAGACGATGCTGCCCCTCTCTTCAAATTTCTGAAAGAATGTAAGGGCTTTGCTGGTTGGGACGAGAGCCACCCTCTCTACCCTGTTCTCGACAAGATGTTGAGCGAGGCTGATCCTAACTACAAGGAGAGTGCCGATATCAAGTGGAACTTCACCAAGTTCCTCGTTAACAAGAAGGGTCAGGTTGTAGCCCGCTTCGAGCCTACCACAAGCTTCGATGTCATCGCTAAGGCTATCGAAGAGTGGTTGAACTTCTAATGAAAGATAGAAGTCTCGAACTGAGAATAGAATTTCTAAAAAAAGAGAATAGAATCTCTAAATAAAAAGCCAGGTTGCTTTTCGCAGCCTGGCTTCTTTTATATGTGATATCGTTATTTCAATATATCGCAAGGAATAATTGTCAACTGTTTGCTATAAACTATAAACTATTAACTGTTAACTATTAGTCAACCTTTGGCACATCCTTGAGGAACTGCTGGATTTCTTCATCACTTACTGAATAATTGTGCAAATCGCCATTAATATAGCTATCGTAAGACGGCATATCGATAAGACCATGGCCTGAGAGGCAGAACAGGATAACCTTCTCCTTGCCCTCTTCCTTAGCCTTCAGAGCCTCACGTATAGTGGCTGCAATCGCATGGCAGCTCTCTGGAGCAGGAATGATACCCTCGGTCTGTGCAAAGAGCATACCCGCCTTGAATGACTCCAGCTGAGGGATATCTACACCATGCAGATAACCATCCTTCAGAAGCTGGGAGATAATCATGCCCGCACCATGATAACGGAGACCACCTGCATGAATGTTGGCTGGCTTGAAATCATGACCCAGAGTATACATTGGCAGCAATGGAGTATAACCTGCCTCATCACCGAAATCATACTCAAACTTACCGCGAGTCAGCTTAGGACAGCTCTCCGGCTCTGCAGCAATAAACTCAGTATGGCGCTCGCCTGTGAAGTTGTGACGGAGGAATGGGAAGGCAATACCACCAAAGTTACTACCACCACCGAAACAAGCAATCACCTGATCAGGATACTCGCCAGCCATCGCCATCTGCTTCTCTGCCTCTAGACCGATGATGGTCTGGTGAAGTGCCACATGATTGAGCACGGAACCCAGTGTATACTTACAGCCTGGTGTTGTGGTAGCCAGCTCAACAGCCTCACTGATAGCTGTACCGAGCGAACCAGGATGATGAGGATCACGTGTGATGATATTCTTACCGGCACGTGTACTCATGGAAGGAGAACCCTCTACAGTGGCTCCAAACGTACGCATGATGCTGGAACGGTATGGTTTCTGCTGCATGGTAATCTTTACCTGATAAACTGCTGCCTCCAGGCCGTAGAGTTTTGCTGCATAAGAGAGGGCTGCACCCCACTGTCCTGCACCAGTCTCTGTAGTGACGTTGGTATCACCCTCCTGCTTACAGTAATAGCACTGAGGAATCGCTGAATTAATTTTATGAGAACCTAACGGGTTGGTACTCTCATTCTTGAAGTAGATATGCGCCGGAGTACCGAGTGCCTCCTCAAGGGCATAAGCACGTACAAGAGGGGTTGAACGGTAGAAGGTGTACTTCTCCAGCACATCTTCCGGAATATCAATCCAAGCGTGCTCTGTATCAAGTTCCTGCTTTGAGCACTCCTTATTAAATACGTGTGACAAATCATCAGCATTCATTGGCTGGTGTGTCTGAGGGTTCAATGGTGGCAATGGCTTGTTAGGCATATCTGCCTGAATGTTGTACCACTGAGTAGGAAGTTCCTGCTCGCTTAAGATGTACTTTTTCTGTCTCATGTTTATATATATGTTTAAAATTGTTGTATGCCTGAACAAAGGTACAAATAAAAAATGAAATAAAGAATTTTTTTATGTGTTTTTCCACTATTTTTTATTTTTATCCAATAAAATAGTTCATTCTACAGGTATTATTTGTTACATAAGTGTATTTTCAGTGTCATTTTTATAAATTTAATCAAATATTACCCCACAAAATACCAAATATTACACCCAATATTATAATGAAAAATAGTATCTTTGCAACAGAAAAATTCAACATGCGTTGTGAAACGCTTATCATCATCTTTTACTTATACAAAAAATAAAACATTGGAACTCAATAGGGATATTGGGATTCCAATGTTTTTTTTATGCAATAAACTGATTACTTTTCATTACCTAAATCTATCTGCGATATCTGATTCAGCAGGTTTACAGCCTGCCCTACTGTCTTCACATCATTGATGCGAAGCATTCGCTTGTTGAATTTTTCCTTCAGAACACAATCTTGAATATGACTGGTAACGTAAGCGAGTATGCGGTTAAACATCTGACTTCTGTAGAACGGACTGTTTACATTGCTTACAAACTGCATCTGCATATAGCCCTGCTTGAGAATAATCTTCTCGCAACCTAGCTTCTTGCCTACCCTACGCAGACCTACCACATGCATCAGTTCGTCTGCTTCATGAGGCACAGGACCAAAACGGTCTATCATACGCTTGCGGTAAGCTTCTACTTCATCATCGCTCTCCAGGCGGTCCAGTTCACGATAAAGAAGCATGCGCTCACTGTCACCAGGCACATAAGTCTGAGGGAAATACATCTCCAGATCGCTCTCTATGCCACAATCGTCAACGAAATCATCACCCGTAAGCTGGGCACCTTCATCCATCTTCTCCTGATAAAGATCACAGAACTCCTCGTTCTTCAACTCTGTGACAGCCTGAGAGAGAATCTTCTGGTAGGTTTCATAACCCAGATCTTCCATAAAACCGCTCTGCTCAGAACCCAGCAGATTACCCGCACCGCGGATATCCAGGTCCTGCATGGCGAGATTGAAGCCGCTACCCAGTTCGCTGAACGTCTCCAGAGCCTCCAGACGGCGACGCGCCTCAGGAGTAAGTGCACTCTTAGGTGGCGCCATCAGATAGCAGAAAGCCTTCTTGTTGCTTCTTCCTACGCGTCCACGCATCTGATGCAGGTCACTCAATCCGAAGTGATGAGCATCGCTCACGATAATCGTATTGGCATTGGAAATGTCGATACCGTTCTCTACAATAGTGGTAGAAAGCAGTACATCATAATCGTAATTGATAAAGCCCATGATGATTTTCTCCAAATCCTCAGGCTTCATCTGTCCGTGACCGATTGCTACCCTACAGTCTGGGATATGCTTCTCGATGAGCATCTTGAGCTCCGGAAGCTTGGATATTCTGTCGCATACGAAATAAACCTGTCCGTTTCGGCTCATCTCGAAATTGATGGCATCGCAGATAACTTCACTACTAAACGTAACCAGTTCGGTATGAATCGGATAACGGTTAGGTGGCGGAGTGCGCATGATACTCATATCCCGGGCGCCCATCAGAGAGAACTGGAGGGTTCGCGGAATCGGAGTGGCACTCATCGTGAGTGTATCGACATTTACCTTGAGCTGACGGAGTTTCTCTTTGGTAGACACACCGAACTTCTGTTCTTCATCGATGACGAGCAGTCCCAGGTCATGCCATTTCACGGTCTTTGATATCAGCTTATGCGTACCTATGAGGATATCAATCTTACCCTCTTTCAGGGCGTCAAGCACCTCTCTGGTTTCCTTCGTTGTACGGGCTCTACTGAGATAGTCTACCCTTACAGGCATGCCTTCCAGACGCTTTTTGAAAGTCTGATAGTGCTGGAAAGCCAGAACGGTAGTAGGCACCAGCACCGCAACCTGCTTGCTGTCGCACGCTGCCTTGAAGGCTGCACGGATGGCAACCTCAGTCTTGCCGAAGCCCACATCGCCACAAACCAGACGGTCCATCGGTCTGCCGCTCTCCATATCCTTCTTCACCTCCTGAGTAGCCTTATTCTGGTCTGGCGTATCTTCATACAGGAAGGAAGCCTCCAGCGTATGCTGCAGATAATTGTCGGCACTGAAGGCGAATCCCTTCTCCCGTCGGCGCTGGGCATAGAGTTTGATCAGGTCGCGCGCAATGTCCTTGATTCGCTTCTTAGCTTTGTCCTTGAGTTTATCCCAGGCACCTGTACCCAGTGTAGACAGGCGAGGCGGAGTACCGGTATCGCTGCGGCGATATTTGCTGATTTTATAAAGCGAGTGGATAGAAACATCCACCTTGTCATTGTTCGTATAGACGATGCGGATCATTTCCTGATAGCTGTTGCCCGTAGGAACCCTAACCAGACCGCCGAACTTGCCGATACCGAAGTCTACATGCACGATAAAATCTCCCACTTCCATCTCCTGCAGTTCCTTCATGGTGAGTGCCATCTTGCCGGCTCTCGCTTTATCTGAGCGCAGGTTATATTTATGAAAACGGTCAAAAATCTGATGATCGGTAAAGAAACAGCACTTCTTGTCATGGTCAGTAAAGCCTTCATGAAGCGTCTTGTCTACCGGTGTAAAACGGATGGCGTAGCGCTTCAGCTCTTCGCTTTCAAAGATATCCTTCAGGCGCTGTTGCTGCTTCTGGCTATCTGCCAATATATATAAGGTGTAACCCTGGAGCAGGAAATCCTCCAGAGTCTGGCAAAGCAAATCGAAATTCTTATGGAAAAGAGGCTGTGGAGCGATATTGAAAGGTATCACAGCCGGACTCTCTGACGGAGCGACCTTGCCGAACTCGATACGGAGATGAGCCGCTACTGCCTTCTTGAAATCGAGCGGAGAAACGAGGTTGAGCTCGGTCTTCATGTCATGTCTGATGCGCTCAGCCTCTACCTCAGTAGCTCCCTCCAGCTGCTCGGTAAGGCTCTGCGATGAGAAGCCTTCGGTATAGATCTGACCGATGCGGTCGCAAACGAAAGAAAGGTCTTTCGCCACGACTGGCGTACTTTCGGAGAGGAAATTGAGGAAACACTGCTTGTTGCTCTCGATATGAGCGAGTTCGGGCACGATTTCTATCTCTGTGCGCTTCACCTGCGAGAGCTGGGTCTCAACATCAAAGGTACGGATGGTGTCAATCTCATCGCCGAAGAAGTCGATACGGAACGGATATTCGCAACTGTAGGAATAGACATCGAGGATGCTTCCACGCACGGCAAACTGGCCCGGTTCATAAACATAATCGGTTTCTTTGAGTTCGAAATCGAGCAGGGTATGAACCACATCGGTCTGAGCAATCTGCTGGCCTACAGCCAGTTTCAGAATTCGTTCATCCAGATTCTGCTTAGCCACAACGAGTTCTGCCAGTGCATCGGGATAAGTGACTACCAGGAAATGTCCTCCCGAAGAGAGGCGCGCCAGCACCTCTGTACGTAGGATTTCGTTCGCTGCATCACGCTGCCCGTATTTCACGGCACGCCGATAGCTGGAAGGAAAGAAGAAGACCTTCTCCTGCCCCATCATCTGAGTGAGATCGTGATAAAAATAGCCTGCTTCATCGGCATCATCCAGCACGAAGAGTACCGAACGCCTCATCTTCCCCTGCAGAGAAGCAAAGAACATCGGAGCCGAAGAGCACAGCAAACCCTGGAGAAAAATGGAATGAACCGACTTCTTCCCCATCAAATCAAAGAGGGCATCCGCCTGTGGCGAACGCCCGTATGTTTTTTCTATCTTTTGGATTTCCATCCAAGTACTGATTAGTGATTACTGATTACTGAGTAGTGATTACAGAGTATTAATCCTTCTTCGGATATTTCTTGAACCAGCCATCCAGGCGCAGTCGCATCACGCCAAAGAAAGCCTCACCGAAGATGCCACCACTCATCTTGCTCACACCTTCACGACGGTTAACAAAGATGACAGGCACCTCCTTGATCTTGAAACCGATTCGATGAGCCGTATATTTCATCTCTATCTGGAAAGCATAGCCCTTGAAGCGGATAGCATCCAAATCTATGGTTTCCAACACCTTACGTCGGTAGCAGACGAATCCTGCAGTGGTATCATTCACCTTAAATCCGGTTACGATACGTACGTATTTAGAAGCGAAATAGCTCATCAATACGCGTCCGATAGGCCAGTTGACCACGTTCACACCCGAAATATATCTTGAGCCTACAGCCACATCATACCCCTCATCGTGAGTTGCCGCATAGAGACGTGGCAAATCATTAGGATCATGACTGAAGTCGGCATCCATCTCGAAGATGAAGTCATAGCCCTGCTTCAATGACCATTTGAAACCCATGATATAGGCAGTACCCAAACCGAGTTTACCCGAACGCTCCAGAATATGCAGACGACCGGCAAACTCATTAGCCATCAAGCCCTTAACAATGGCAGCAGTACCATCAGGACTTCCGTCATCGATAACGAGGATATCAAACTGCTGTTCGAGACCGAAGACAGCACGGATGATTTTCTCGATGTTTTCCTTCTCATTATATGTAGGAATGATTACTATGCTATCACTCATAACTTCTTATAATTTTAATGATTCTGATTCTATATAATGTAATACAGATGCAAAATTACAACTTATTTTTGAAATAACAAGCGAAAATCCGAAATTATTGGTCCGGATTCTCTACAAAACCCTGATATTTCTTGTCAAGTCCGTTCATAATAGCCTCATAGCTCTTGTTCATCTGGTTCTTGATATTGTCAGCTCCCTTGCCTATCGGCTCGATAGGCTCATGAATGGTGAGCTTCAGAGGATGCCAGAAAGCCCAGTAGATGTCCTTCATGCGAGGCTTCACATCAAAACTGCCATTGATGGTAAGCGGACATACCGGCAATTGCAGTTCATCGGCAAGCATGAAAGCGCCACGGCGAAACACGCCCATGTGACCCGTAAACGTGCGGGCACCTTCAGGGAATACCACCAGCGACATGCCCTCTTTAAGCACCTCGCGAGCACGGTCATAAGAAGCACGGATCTTAGAAGGTCCGCTCTTGTCTACAAAGATGTGGTGCGCATACTCACAGGCGATACCGATGAGAGGCACTTTGCGCAAGCCCTTCTTCATCATCCACTTGAAGTTTCTGCCCAGAAAACCGTATATCAGGAAGATATCGAAAGCGCCCTGATGATTGGCCACGAAAACATAACTCTGGTTCTTCTTGAGATGCTCACGTCCCTCCACCTTTACAGGCAGAAGGAGGATGCGGATCCAAAGCCAGGACCAATACTTACCAGGATAATAGCCCCAGAAATGGCCATTGCCCAGCATGCATCCCAAAACAGTAGTTAAACTGGTTAAAACGCTAGCTACCAACAGGATAGGCAAGCATATTACAAGCTGATACAGACGATATAAGTACTTCATTTTTTATTAAGAATGAATAATTTAACACTCAATATTTAACATTCAACACTCCTCATTTTCTTTTGAGTGTGATGACCACGATTTCTGCCGTAGCCCCTATGCGGATTGGAACGGTACCGCCCAGCCCCGATGTGGTATAGAGCTGGCAACCCTCCTCCTCGAAGAGGCCGTAATCATAAGGAGTAAACATCGACGGACGCAAGCCCAGTACGCTGATCTGCCCCGCATGCGTATGACCGCTCAGCGTAAGTTGCGGTGCTACGACCAGCGAATCCTTCCTGTCAGGTCCTATCACATCGCCATCCTCATCCTTCTCCTTATTGATAGTAGAAGGCCAGGTCTCGCGCCATTGCTTCGGAATATGCTGCAGCATCAGCACGAAAGAGCCCGGTCTGATGCCATACAGCGCCTTCCTTACGTTGGTTCGCTTTGGCTTGTCATAGTTCTCTGTACCAGCCACATAGATACTGTCAGCACCTCTATGCACCGCCACATGCTCATTCATCAGCAGGTGCCATCCGCAACTCCGCTGGAAGTCCTGCATCCGCTTCTCTAATGCAGCTATCTCCTGCTCATCATCTACATCCATATAATAGGTGTAATCGTGATTGCCCAGCACACTCATCACGCCGTCTCTGGCTTTCAGACTGCTGAGCAGCGCCTGATACTTAGGCAGTTCATCGGGTGTAACATTCTGTAAATCACCCGTAAAGCAAATCAGATCAGGCTTCTCGGCATTGATGCTGTCGATATCGCGCTGAGGCAGATGACCACGCCAGCCATAGTATGACCCGAGATGGATGTCGCTGAACTGAACGATGCGATAGCCCTCGAAAGACTTCGGCAGATTGGGTACATAGATGGTGATACGCTTGACCTGCATCTTAGGAAATCCTTCGGTAAATCCGTAGATAAAGCAGATGAACGCCACCGCTCCCACTACCAGTCCGAGGAGCTTGCCCCAGTTGCGATGGCCGTGGAGAAGTCTCATACAGCACCAGCCGAAGACACTGAACAGACTGAAGACAAACTGCGGCACCGCACATACTGCCATCATCACAAACCAGATGTCGATGAGCACCGGATTGCGGGGCAGGAAGTTGGGCAGCATCGTGATATACGCGCTGTAGGCGATAACCACGAAAGCCGGCAACCAGAAGAGCACCCGCTGCCAGAGACTCTTCAGCCGTAACTTGCCATACCTTTTATATATCCACAGATACGGCAACAGGGTGAATACCACTACGGGTATCAATATTCTTGCTATCATTTCTTGATCAAACTTGATTGAAGATACGTTTTCATTGCCTGCACGGGCACTCCTCTGCGCTGTGCATAGTCGCGAAGCTGGTCGTCTCCTATCCGTCCCAGTTCGAAATACCGCGACTTGGGATGTGCAAACATCAGCCCCGAGACACTGGCATGAGGCGTCATCATTCCGCTTGTGGTGAGCCGGATGCCCACCTGACTCATATCAATGAGCTGGTCGATGATGAAGTTGGCACTGGTATCGGGCAGCGAAGGATATCCTATAGCCGGACGGATGCCCTGATAGCGCTCCAGATGCTGGTCTTCGATGCTCAGCTGCTCGTCGGGAGCATAGCCCCAGATGCTGCGTCTCACCTCTTCGTGCAACTTCTCTGCCGTAGCTTCAGCCAGCCGGTCGCAGAGTGTCTGTGCCATCATATTGAGGTAGTCGTCCGAGCGATATTTCTTCTCCAGACCGCCATCTACCGTCGTGCAGAAGATACCCAGCCGGTCTGTTATTCCACTGCCCAGAGGACGGATGAAATCAGCCAGACAGAGATTGGGTTCTCCCTGAGCCGCCGGATGCTGCTGACGGAGCATCGGGAAGCGGACTTTCTGCCCTTCCAGCCAGATATCATCCCCCTCGCTGTTCGCCTCGAAGAGTCCGAAGACGGCATAGGTATGATATTCGCCTTCCCATGAATGGAGCATATCGAGCGCCTCAGCCTTCATTTTTTCCTTTTCCTCTCGAGGTTTGCCGCTCAATCCCCAGGCATGATAGAAATATAGCCAGTTGATATATGGCTCAATTTCGCTTATATTGTATACTATTCTCCGCATCCGATACGATATTTTATTTTACAATCCCCGTAAGATTTCTCTATTTCAGGAATTGTTTCTGAACTCCAGTTCTTCTCCTCTGCTGGCGGCATCAAACACGCCTTTATTATAGATAAGATGACCGTTACAGAAAGTCTGTTCCACTTTCCATGCAAACTCATCACCCTCTACAGGGCTCCATTTACACTTGCTCTGAATCACCTCTTCGGTCACCTTCCAAGGCTCTCCCTTGCGCACCACAACGACATCTGCCTTATAACCCGGACGCAGGAAGCCGCGCTGACTGATATGGAACAGACGGGCTGGATTATGGCACATCAGTTCAACCAGACGCTCGATACTGATTACCTTTTCGTCAACAAGTTTCAGCATGCTTACCAATGAGAACTGTACCATTGGCATACCTGATGCAGCCTTGGCACAACCGCCCTGTTTATCCTTCAACTGATGAGGAGCGTGATCAGTACCTACTACAGTTATCTTACCATTACTCAGCGCCTTACGTAAAGCTTCGCGATCAGCAGCGGTCTTTACAGCAGGGTTGCATTTGATGCGTGCGCCCTTCACAGCGTAATCTTTATCCGAGAACATAAGATGAGCCACAACAGCCTCGCCTGTAATATTTTCATCCTTACCGAAGAACTCCAGTTCCTTAGCCGTAGTAACGTGAGCGATATGGAGATGCGCCCCGCTTTCCTTAGCCAGCTGCACCGCCAGACAGCTGCTTTCATAGCAAGCCTCCTCGCTGCGTATTTCCGGATGATGTTCTACGGCAGGGTCCTCACCCCATTTCTGCTTAGCCAGCTGCATGTTGCGATTAATGATTTCGGTATCCTCACAGTGGGTCATCACCGGCAAATCCAGCTCTTTCGCCTTCTTGAAGATAGCCTGCAGCGCCTCATATTTATCCACCAGCATATTGCCCGTACTGGAGCCCATAAAGAGCTTGATTCCCGGAACGCGATGCGTATCGAGCTGCTCAAAATCATTTACATTGTCATTGGTAGCACCAAAGAAGAAACTGTAGTTTACATGACTCTTCTCTGCGCCCAGCTGCCGCTTCGCCTGCCAAGCCTCCAGAGTGGTAGTCTGAGGCACCGTGTTAGGCATCTCAAAATAACTGGTTACACCACCAAAGGCAGCTGCACGGCTTTCGCTCTCGATGTCAGCCTTCTGCGTAAGTCCCGGCTCACGGAAGTGAACATGATCATCAATCACACCCGGCAAAACAAAACACCCCGAGGCATCGATGACTTCATCGTAATTGCCACGGGGTGCCTCGCCTTCATATATCTCCTTGATAAATTCACCATCCAACAAGAGGTCGCCCACAAAAGAGCGACCCTCATTTATAATGGTTCCATTCTTGATTAATTTCATATTACTAAACTTATAAAATGAAGAGTTTTACAAGATGTTAATGCCCAAGACCTTGAAAGAGCCCTGTTTCTACTCCTGACCTTCCTGTTTTTCAGGAATCGTAGGCGCAGCCAGTTCGTTGGCTGTAGGTGCCGGAGCCGCATCAGGATTTACCTGTGGAGCCGCCTCCATCTCTGGCTGCATGCCGCTCTGAGCATCTCGTGTACCGTTCATAATCTCCTGATTTTCTTGAGCTTTCTTATAATAGTCCTTTACATAAGGATCATTCTTGAAATAGTCGGTAGCCTTGCTCATGATATCCTCAATCCAAGGAGAGAGCATCGGATACTGGTTGCCCATCGTAACGAGGAAGAAGACGCCCGGTCCCAGCACATTGTTGAAGTTGTCGGTAACAAACGAAGTGATGAGCTTGTCTTCCTGCTCAGAGAGGCGGATGGATTCCTCGTTCAGATGCTTGTTGACAGCCACCATATCGCTACCGTTCATGATAGCCTGGTCGTGCTTGTGTACCAGTTCGCGCAACTGATTCTGAATCTGCTGGTATTTCTTGAAGAATCCGAAGAGTTTATCGTTCATAGGAGTACCGCTTACCACCTGCTGTGTATCATCGAGCTTCACCGTAATGCTTCCACTCTCCAGCACCAACGGCAGCACAGGGTCATCATCCATGAAGATATTCGCCATCTTCATAGAGTCGACAGAACCCTGAAAATGGAACTGTCCGTGCACTACATCGCAAGAATCCACGTTCTTGAAATCGTTGTTTTCCAGTATCTTAAGGTACAGCATGCGTCCGTCCAGAGTACTTACGTTAGAAGTACCCGAGATATCGTAACTGTTGGCACAAGATGCAAGTGCCATCAAGGCAATGAATGCGTAAAATATTCTATTCATAAGCTATCTATATCACTTTCGGTGAACAAAAGTACAATCTTAATTTGAACTGACGAAATAAATTGCAGCAATTTAATTCATTCTTACAAGATTTATGTTTTGTTTGCACTCCTATTGGCCACCGAAAGCTTTTTTCTCGTCCTTTCTATATTACTGATTGTTTTCCTTCTTCAGTTCATGAGAGATGCGATGCGTGGTATACAGTTCCAGCAGGGCTGCGATGAGAAGGAAGACTACCCACTTATTATAGAAATAGGTGATATAGGTCTCATAATTCTCAAACCAGCGGCGCAGGAAAGCATACACCGTATCTACCATCGAGATGCCTGAGAGCACGAAGAAGATGTCTGCCACATACTGCATGCGCTTCAGGCGGTGGATAACCAGCGAAGGTCCCTCATAGAACTGCATCGCCTGCATCACGCTGAAGAGTATGGTGCCCAGCAGGAACCCCCAGCTCGTTACCTGCACCAGCTGCGGATGTGAAAAACCAAATGCGAAGCAAGCCGCACCGACAACCATCAGCACGCCGCCCAGCAAGAAAATAGCACTTTCCAGTTTACTCAATTGTTTCATTTTCGTCTTGTTCGTTAGTTTTTTCCGGAATATCCGAACTCAATACAAAGATGTCTTCATCATCAGCCTTCATGAAATAACGCTGGCGGGCTATCTTCTCAAATGCCCGCACACCATGCTGCATATCACGCAGGGTATGCTTGTCGCTTTCATACTGCTCACGATATTTTTCTATCTCCGAACGGAGCGTAGCTATCTCTATCTGGTACTTAATGTGCTGTCTTACACTGTTGTCGTCAACCACACCAACTACCAGAACACCCGCTACAATCACTATAAGATACTTATAATGAGCGAGATAATTCCATATAATACCAAGTTTTTTACTCATTTCTTCCGAATTTGTTTGCAAAGATAATATTTTTTTGTTATCTTTGCATCATCAATTAAGAAAAAATAATGGAAGAGTATATAGTTTCTGCAAGAAAGTACCGTCCGATGACCTTCGATTCGGTTGTCGGACAGAGTGCATTGACCACCACTTTGAAGAATGCAGTGAAGAGCGGCAAGCTGGCGCACGCCTATCTTTTCTGCGGTCCGAGAGGTGTGGGCAAAACCACTTGTGCCCGCATTTTTGCGAAGGCAATCAACTGCGAGCACCCTCGCGAAGACGGCGAAGCATGCAACGAATGTGAGAGCTGCCGTGCCTTCAATGAGCAGCGTTCCTACAACATCTTCGAGCTGGATGCTGCCAGCAACAACGGTGTTGACCAGATTAAAGTTCTGATGGAGCAGACCCGCATCCCGCCCCAGGTGGGCAAGTATAAGGTGTTTATCATCGACGAGGTCCACATGCTCTCTACAGCCGCCTTCAACGCTTTTCTCAAGACACTGGAGGAGCCGCCTCAGCATGTCATCTTTATCCTCGCCACTACCGAGAAGCACAAGATTCTGCCTACCATCCTGAGCCGATGCCAGATTTACGACTTCGAGCGAATGACGGTAGCCAATACCATCAACCACCTGAAGATGGTGGCCGAGAAGGAAGGCATACAATATGAAGAGCAGGCGCTCGCCGTGATAGCCGAAAAGGCTGACGGAGGTATGCGCGATGCCCTCTCTATCTTCGACCAGGCTGCCAGCTTCTGCATGGGCAACATCACTTACCAGAAGGTAATCGAGGACCTGAACGTGCTCGACAGCGACAACTATTTCCGTCTGGTAGATCTGGCTTTGGAGAATAAGGTGCCCGAGATGATGGTAACGCTCGACGGCATTCTGAGCCGCGGTTTCGATGGCGGCAACATGATACAGGGGCTTGCCCAGCATGTGCGCAATGTGATGATGGCGAAGGACCCTCAGACCCTGCCTCTGCTCGAAACCAGCGACGACCAGAAAGCCAAGTTCCAGGCTCAGGCCCAGAAGGCTCCTACACCTTTCTTATATAAGGCGCTGGAACTGATGAACCAGTGCGATATCCATTACCGCGCCAGCAGTAACAAGCGATTACTGGTAGAGCTCACCCTGATACAGATAGGCCAGATTACGCAGCCCGAGGATCAGGATGTGCCTAGTGCGGGGCGTACGCCCAATAGATTAAAATCCCTGTTTCAGAAACTCCTGGCTCAGTCTAAGCTTGCCTCTCAGGGTGCAGGTTCTGAGCCTTCCGGCAGCAGCGAAAACCGGTCTTCACAGCCGGGAACGTCTGCTGCTACAGCTACTGCTGTGCCTTCGTCAGGGGCACCGACAGCCGCTTCTGCAGCCTCTAATGCTGCATCTTATTCTGCATCTGCCACCGCAGCCGCATCTGCCTCTCCAGAAGGCTCAGCCGCTGCCGGAGCTGCTACTGATGCTGCATCGCCTCACAAGCCACGACTCAAGAATATCAAGCTGGGCGGCATAGGCATGACTTTCTCTAACCTGAAGAAGAGGGAGGAGAACCAGCGCCGCCTGCACAGTCCGTATGATGATACCAATGAGGAAAAAGCGACCATCACGGGCGACCAGAACGAGTTCACCCAGGAGCAGGTGGAAGCAACATGGTTCAGTATGTGCATGAGAATGCAGAACAAGCTGGATTTCATAGGCTTAGCCAACCGCATGAAGAGTATTGTACCGAAGATAACCAACTATCCGCAGATAGAGGTTATCATCAACAACCAGCTCTTATTAGACGACGTTTTGAACATCAAGAACCGCATTCTCAAGACTTTCGTCTTAGGTCTTCACAACAGCGAACTGAGCATCACCTACCGCCTTGCCGACCAGGAAGAGGTGGGCAAGGTTCTGACCAAGAATGAAGTTCTGGAACTTCTTATGGAGAAGAACCCTGCGATGAAAAAACTCACAAAGGACCTGGATCTGGTCATGACATAGAATGATGCCCAAGAGGTTATTCAGTATTCAGTATTCAGTTTTTTTCGCGATAGCTACCTTTTATATGGTTACAAATTGTAAGTAATTATTTTATATTATATATATATATATTATATATATAATATACTATCTATACAGAGAGTGGTAACAACAGCGAAAAAAACTGAATACTGAATACTGAATACGTTCTACGTAATCGGTTATTACTTTGTAATATACTGGTTTATAGCGCAAAACATAGTTTTCTACACCGCAAAACATAGAGATGCGTTCCATGAAACATAGAGTTATTTCTCTTTACTAAGTTTCAAATCGTAAGCTGCTGAAAATCGTTCCTTATCACATGCCTAAATTTGGTAGATACCAGAAATCTTCGTATCTTTGCACCGGCAATCGAAAGAACAGTCTTTTGTGCCTCGCTCGAGTCTTCTATTAAGACCAACACGGGTTATAAATGATGGCAGACGCCGGTCATCAATGAAGACCCCGAAAACGGCAGAAACGGGGCGTTCTGGGGAATTTGAACCAGCTAGGTTAGAGTCATACCGACACACAACAAAAAAGCCCCCGATGCAGAAAAGCACCGGGAGCCTTCGTAAGCAAATTATTATTATCTTAAAAAGATCAACTGAATATGCAGCACATCACAGTACACACCATGACGCACCGACAGAAAGGCCTAGATGAGGTTCATGCCCGCTTCCTCAGCCTCCTTGCGCATCTCCTCAGGCCAGATGCTAGCCTGAATCTCACCAATGTGAGCCTTATGAAGCAATACCATGCACAGACGGCTCTGACCGATACCGCCACCAATGCTCAGAGGCAACTTGTCGTTCAGGAGCTGCTGATGGAAGTAAAGCTTCTCTCTATCCTCCTTGCCCTCCAGCTTAAGCTGACGCAGCAGACTCTCCTTGTCAACACGGATACCCATAGAACTGAGCTCGAAACTGCGACCCAGAACAGGATACCAGATGAGAATATCACCATTCAGTCCCATCTTGCCGTTCTCAGCCACGGTGCTCCAGTCATCATAGTCAGGAGCTCGGCCATCATGCTTCTTGCCATCGCTCAACTTGCCGCCAATGCCCTCTACAAATACAGCGCCATACTTCTTGCAGATAGCATCCTCACGCTCCTTAGGAGAAAGGTCTGGATACATATCGAGCAAATCCTGCGCATGAATGAAATGAATCTCCTTAGGCAGGAAAGGCTTCAGCTGAGGATAATGCTCGCAAGCCAGAAACTCGGTACGCAAGATGGCACCATAGATGCGGCGCACGATATTTTCGAGGAAGGCGATGGTACGGTCTTCCTTGGTAATCACAGCCTCCCAGTCCCATTGGTCAACATAGAGCGAATGAAGATTATCCAGCTCCTCGTCAGCACGGATGGCGTTCATATCAGTATATACGCCATAAGCAGGCTCAATCTCATACTCGGCAAGCGTCAGTCGCTTCCATTTGGCAAGAGAATGAACCACCTCAGCCTGAGCATCACCCAAATCCTTGATAGGGAAAGTTACAGGGCGCTCCACTCCATTCAGGTCATCATTGATACCCAAACCCTTCAATACGAAGAGAGGGGCGGTAACACGACACAGACGGAGCTCGGTGCTCAGGTTTTGCTGGAAGAATTCTTTTATCATTTTAATACCCATTTCGGTCTGGCGCATATCCAGCAGCGCCTTGTACCCTTCAGGTTTTATCAAATTGCTCATTTTTATTTCATATTTAGTATTTGCGCTGCAAAGGTACAAAATAATAATTAATCTGCAAGCATTTTTCCGTATTTTTTCGCAAAATGATAGCATTTTTAAGTTTTTTAGTAGCATTTTGTAGAACAATTCACAAATACACATTATATATATGAAAAAATCTGCCCCAAATATTTGGTTATTTCAAATAAAAGCAGTAATTTTGCAGTCGACTTCCCGATTCGATGTCATTCAGGCGGAGAAACGGGCGGCAGAAAAGAGGGTCTCGTAGCTTAGCTGAATAGAGCGTCAGATTCCGGTTCTGAAGGTCGTGGGTTTGAATCCCACCGAGATCACCCGAAACAACAGAAATGATTAATAATTGAAAACATGGATTTAGTAGAACGATTTATAAACTATACGAAATTCGACACACAGTCGAGCGAAGAATCGACCAGCGTGCCTAGTACGGCAAAACAGCTCGAATTTGCCAAGTACCTGAAGAAGGAACTTGAGGACGAAGGACTGAGCGATGTCGAAATGGATGACATGGGCTATATCTATGCCACCCTGAAGAGCAATACCAAGAAAAAGACTCCTACCATCGGATTTATTTCACACATGGATACATCGCCTGATGCCAGCGGAAAGGATGTAAAGGCGCGCGTCATCAAAAACTATGACGGCAACGACATCGAGCTGAGCCCGGGCATCATCTCAAGCGTTGAGACTTTCCCAGAGCTGAAGGCTCACAAGGGAGAGGATATCATCGTGACAGACGGTACTACCCTGCTGGGTGCTGACGACAAGGCGGGCATCGCTGAAATCGTACAGGCTATGTGCTATCTGCGCGACCACGACGAAATCAAGCACGGAGATATCCGCGTAGGTTTCAATCCTGACGAGGAAATCGGTATGGGTGCACATCATTTCGATGTAGAGAAGTTTGGCTGCGACTGGGCTTACACCGTAGATGGCGGCGACCTGGGCGACCTGGAATACGAGAACTTCAATGCTGCCGGAGCCAAGATCGTCATCAAGGGCGTGAGCGTTCATACAGGCTATGCCAAGGGCAAGATGGTGAATGCAAGCCGACTGGCTGTGGAATTCCAGAACATGATTCCTGAGAACGAGACTCCTGAGCAGACTGAAGGCTACCAGGGTTTCTACCACCTCATCGGCATCGAGAGCCGCTGCGAGGAGGCAAAACTCAGCTACATCATCCGAGATCACGACCGCAACAGGTTTGAAAACCGCAAGGATTTCATCGAGGACTGCGTGAACAAGATGAACGAGAAGTATGGCGACGGAACCGTAAAGGCGGTTATCTACGACCAGTACTATAACATGAAGGAGAAGATTGATCCTAACATGCATGTCATCGACATCGTGCTCAGAGCGATGCAGGAGAGCGGCGTTCCACCTCGCGTAGAACCTATCCGCGGCGGTACCGACGGAGCCCAGCTGAGCTTCAAGGGTCTGCCTTGTCCTAACATCTTCGCCGGCGGTGTCAACTTCCACGGCCCTCACGAGTTTGTGAGCATCCAGGTAATGGAGAAGGTAGTGAAGACCATCGTGAAGATTGCGGAAATCACAGAAGAATTTAATGATTAGTTTATAGTTAATAGTTTATAGTTAATAGGGCATTCTTTCTGCAAAGAAGAAGCCTCAACTAGTTTATAGTTAATAGTTTATAGTTAATAGGGCTTTCTTGCTGCAAAGCAAGCGTCTTATCTACTATAAACTATTATTTTTATCAGCATCCCTCTTCTTTAAGCAAGTTTGCCCCTATACGGCGAAGCCGCTATTAACTATCAACTATAAACTATAAATAATACGGCGAAGCCGCTATAAACTATAAATTATAAATTATAAACTATAACTAATGGCAGAAATTCCATTTTTAGTAAAAGACCTCGCCCTCATCCTGATGGTAGCAGGCATCGTAACCCTCATCTTCAAAAGGCTCAAGCAGCCGCTGGTGCTGGGATACATCATGGCGGGATTCCTGGTTTCGCCACACATGTCCTACACCATGTCGGTAGTCGACGAGACGGACATCCAGACCTGGGCTGACATCGGTGTCATCTTCACCCTCTTCTCGCTCGGTCTCGACTTCTCGTTCAAGAAAATCGTGAAGATGGGTGCCTCTCCCATCATCGCCACCGTGGTCATCGTGTTCTGCATGATGATGCTGGGCATCAGCGTAGGCCACAGTTTCGGCTGGGGAAGGATGGACTGCATCTTCCTGGGCGGTATGCTCGCCATGAGCTCCACCACTATTATATATAAGGCATTCGATGATATGCGGCTGCGCACCCAGAAGTTTGCCTCGATGGTGATGAGCGTACTGATACTGGAAGATATCCTGGCTATCGTGATGATGGTGATGCTGTCGGCGATAGCGAGCGGAAGTAGTCCCGACGGCGGACAGATGCTTGCCTCTATCGTGAAGATAGGCTTCTTCCTGGGCGTGTGGTTTATCGTGGGTATCTTCGCCATTCCGTGGTTCCTGCGTTCGGTGAGGAAACTCATCAATGCCGAAACCCTGCTCATCGTTTCGCTGGGTCTGTGCTGCGGCATGGCGGTACTGAGCACCAAGGTGGGGTTCAGCAGCGCCTTCGGAGCCTTCGTTATGGGCAGCATACTGGCAGAAACCATTGAGGCAGAGAAGATTATCAAGCTTGTAGAACCGGTAAAGAACCTCTTCGGAGCCATCTTCTTCGTATCGGTAGGTATGCTGGTAGACCCGAAGATTCTGATAGAATATGCCGTTCCTATTCTCGCCCTGGTGGGCACGATACTGGTAGGTCAGGCGATATTCGGCACCTTCGGCTTCATGCTCGGAGGCGAGTCGCTGAAGTCGGCGATGCGCTGCGGTTTCTCGATGGCTCAGATCGGTGAATTCTCTTTCATTATCGCCTCGCTGGGTCTGTCGCTCGGCGTCATCAGCAAGTTCCTCTATCCGGTAGTGGTAGCGGTGAGCGTCATCACCACCTTCCTTACACCTTATATGATTCGTCTTGCCACACCTACCTACCAGGTGATGGAGAAACATCTGCCCGACAAACTCATCCATATTCTGAACCATTTCGCGATGAGTCATCCCCAGACGCAGCAACAGAGCAAGTGGAAATCGCTGATCCGCCAGATGCTGGTCAACACCACCGCCTACTCCATCCTCTCGGCAGCCGTCATCGCCCTGATGTTCACCTTCGTGCTGCCGCTGATGCGCAATCTGCTGCCCGGCTGGCATCTCCACTGGTATGCCAACGCCATCACCGGTCTGCTCACCGTCCTGTTCATCTCACCGTTCCTGCGCGCCATCGTGATGAAGAAGAACCACAGTGCCGAGTGGAAACGCCTCTGGGTGGAGAGCAGCATCAACCGCGTACCGCTGCTCTTTACGGTGTTCGTGCGCTTCATGATAGCACTGGCTTTCATCTTCTATATCATCAATTTCCTCTCGCGCTTTACCAATGCGCTGATTGTCTGCATCGGTGCCGCCGTAGTGATGCTGATGCTGACATCCCGCCGCATCAAGAAGCGTAGCATCGTGATGGAGCGCGTCTTCGTCCACAACCTGCGTTCGCGCGATATTGCGGCTCAGGTGAATGGCGAAAAGCGGCCGCTCTACGAGGGCAGACTGCTAGACCGAGATATCCACATCAGCGAATTTGAAGTACCAGAAGATAGCAGTTGGACTGGCAAATCGCTGAGAGAGCTGCATCTGCGCCAGCGTTTCGGTGTTGACATGAGCAGCATTCACCGCGGCTCTCACCGGTTGAACATCCCGAACGGCGACATGATCATCTTCCCGGGCGACAAGCTGCAGGTAATCGGCAACGATGACCAGCTGCAGAAATTCAATACCGCCCTGCAGAGCGACCTGCTGCCCGAGGAGGCTGAAATAGAAAAGCGCGAAATGAAACTCAGCCAGCTCATCATCTCTTCTTCCAGCGAATTCCTGGGCAAGACGCTCATCGAAAGTGGTATCAGAGACAGATACAACTGCATGGTTGTAGGACTGGAAGAAGGTCGTGAGAATCTGACGCACGTATCCCCTACCCGAGTCTTCAAGAAGGGAGACATTATCTGGATAGTGGGAGAAGAAGCAGATTTGAAGAGAATCAAAAATTAAATAAAAGAACTTTCGTAAGTAAGCTCCATACTAAGTAAGCTCCATACGCCCTGAAAGGGCAGAAGCTCCTAGCCCAGGGCAGCGCCCTGGGTATAGTAGCAGTCAGCAAGACGCCCTGTAAGGGCAAAAGCTTTATTATCACTAAGTATTTTAAAGCTTTTGCCCTTACAGGGCGCATGTTTATTATTATATTTTACACCCAGGGCGCTGCCCTGGGCTAGGAGCTTCTGCCCTTTCAGGGCGTGCCGGGAACAACCAGATTACTTCACGGTGATATGGAAGCAACCCTGCTTCACCTCATATTTAATATAGCAGCGGTTCTTGTCGCGGAAATCGCGGAGCACCTCGGAGAACACCCATTTCAGGGTATCATTCTGCACCTGGCGGCGAGGCTGTTCACGGGTCTGAATCTGCTTGTAGCGGTTGTAGCAGATATCGAAGGTAGTACCATAAAGATGGCACGAATTTTCGGTAGCATTGCCGTTTCGGGTACGCAGTTTCGCCACATCATCCTTGGTGCGCAGAATGCTCGTCACGATAATCTTATGCAGCGGAATGCCCTTGATCTGCAGCGAATCAAAATAGGCACGGCCGATATCCTGGAGCAGCACAGAGGCACGAGGCACCAGGTAAGGAATACTGTTGTTCAGCTTGTCGACATAAAAGAAAGGATTGCTGCCCACATACACCAGCTTGCCCTTGCTGTTCTCCGCCTCCAGACGGTTCTGTACCGGTTTCACGCCATGCTTTGTAGCCGCCAGAATCTGCACATCCTGCTGGTCGGGGAAAGTATTGCCGAAATGAGGCACCGAGAAGATACGATGCTTCACCTCCCTGCCATTCTTATCGAAAAAGATAGAAGGCTTGCCGCTCTGTGCCGTATCAGGCATAACAGAGAGTTCATCCTTCTTCTGGTCCTCAGCCACATTTCCATCAGCATCAGCCGATGCATCAGAAATCGCAGCAGAAGAAGCATCAGAAGCAGCCGAATCCTTCGCTGCCACGAGCGTAGAATCAGCCGCACCAGCAGCCGCAACCTTCGGTTTTGCTACTCCCGGGAAGATGACTCTTACCAGCGCCAGAAGCAAAACCACAATACCAAAACCCTGTAAATATCTATTCTTACTAATCTTCATAATTATCTAATTTTCACGAAATAACTTTCTATATTCTTCAGGCAAAACGGGAACCGCATCGCCAAATTTAGCTGCAAAGGTAACAAAATCTCTCGAAAAAATAGCTTTTTTAATATTTAAAGAATGTTTTATTCGCCGAAATTTGCTCATTTCATGGAAAAGTAGTAATTTTGCAGCGTTATATAACAAAATATTAGATAGGATAGTTTAAACTTTATAGAATTAAGACATTTTGATAGAGAAACATATTGTACTCGAAGATATCGATCCAGTGATGTTCTACGGTGTGAACAATGCCCACCTGCAGATGATTAAATCGCTGTATCCTAAGTTGCGTATCGTAGCACGCGACAACGTGATTCGTGTGCTCGGCGACGAAGAGGAAATGGCAAAGGTGGAAGAGGATATTGAGCAGATGCGCAAGCACTTGCTTAAATACAACATGCTCAATGATGAAGACATCTTGGACATCGTGAAAGGAAAACAGACCAAGGCGGACAGCGTGAAAGGCGTGCTGGTATACAGCATCAGTGGCCGACCTATCAAGAGCCGCAGCGAAAACCAGCAGCAGCTGATAGATGCTTACGAGAAGAACGACATGATATTTGCCGTGGGACCAGCCGGTACCGGCAAGACCTATCTCAGCATCGCCCTTGCCGTAAAGGCCCTCAAGGAGAAAGCCATCAAGAAAATCATCCTCTCACGACCAGCCGTAGAAGCCGGCGAAAAACTCGGTTTCCTGCCTGGCGATATGAAAGACAAAATTGACCCATACCTCCAGCCACTCTACGATGCGCTGGAAGACATGATACCTGCCGTAAAGCTGCAGGATATGATGGAAAAGCACATTATCCAGATTGCTCCGCTCGCCTTTATGCGCGGACGCACACTCAGCGATGCCGTCGTCATCCTCGACGAGGCACAGAACACTACCTCCCAACAGATTCGCATGTTCCTCACCCGTATGGGCATGAACACCAAGATGATTATCACCGGCGACCTGACACAGATAGACCTGCCACGCGAACAGCGAAGCGGACTGAAAGAGGCGCTCAAGATTCTGGACGGCGTGGAAGGTATCGGAGTGGTGAAACTGGGACAGAAGGATATCGTGCGCCACAAACTCGTAACCCGCATCGTAAACGCATACGACAAGTATGACAAGGAGAGAGCGGAAGCACGGGAAGCTCAGAAAGCAGAAAAAGATAATTCAAAATAATCAGAATGAAGAATGAACTGAATGATTCTTTAAAAATAGATTTCATCAAGAATGCAGATCATAAATAAAGCATATCATAAAGTTCAAAGTTCAAAATTCAAAGTTCAAAGTAAAATGAAAGCATTAACAAAGACAGATTTCCATTTTGATGGACAGAAGAGTGTTTACCACGGTAAAGTACGTGATGTGTATGACATTAACGACGACCTCCTCGTGATGGTCGCTACCGACAGAATCTCAGCGTTCGACGTTGTTCTGCCTAAGGGTATCCCTTTCAAAGGACAGGTGCTCAATCAGATTGCAGCTAAGTTCCTGGACACAACTACAGACATCTGTCCAAACTGGAAGTTGGCTACTCCAGACCCAATGGTTACCGTAGGTTTGAAGTGCGAAGGTTTCCGCGTGGAGATGATCATCCGTTCTATCCTCACCGGTAGTGCATGGCGCGAGTATCAGAAGGGCTGCCGCGAGATCTGCGGTGTGAAGTTGCCAGACGGTATGCGCGAAAACCAGCGTTTCCCAGAGCCTATCATCACCCCTACTACAAAGGCTGACGAGGGTCACGACATGAATATCTCTAAGGAAGAGATCATCGCCCAGGGTATTGTTAGTGCAGAGGATTACGCTGTGATGGAGGACTACACACGCCGCATCTTCGCCCGCGGTCAGGAAATCGCTGCCAAGCAGGGCTTGATCCTCGTAGATACCAAGTACGAGTTCGGCAAGCGCGACGGCAAGGTTTATCTCATCGATGAGATCCACACTCCAGACTCTAGCCGCTACTTCTATGCTGACGGTTACGAGGAGAAGTTTGAGAAGGGTGAACCACAGCGCCAGCTCTCTAAGGAGTTTGTTCGCCAGTGGCTCATCGAGCACAACTTCATGAACGAGCCAGGCCAGACTATGCCAGAGATTACCGACGAGTATGCAGAGAGCGTATCCGACCGCTACATCGAACTCTACGAGCACATCACCGGCGAGAAGTTTGACAAGGCTGCAGAGGAAGGCGACATCGCTGCCCGCATCGAGAAGAACGTAAGCGAGTGGCTTGCTGCACACAAGTAAACTATATATTAATGTATAAGCAAGAACAGATAAAGCCCTACGAGGGCACAGGAGACAAGGGCAAGCTGGTAGAGGAGATGTTCGACAACATAGCCCCTACCTACGATACCCTGAACCACCGGCTCTCGTGGGATATCGATAAGGGATGGCGCAAGAAGGCAATCAGGCGTCTTGCGCCCTTCTCTCCTAAAAAAATGCTCGACATCGCTACCGGTACCGGCGATTTCGCCATCCTAGCCGCCCAGATGCTACATCCCGACCAGCTAATCGGAGCAGACATCTCGGAAGGCATGATGGAGATAGGCAGACAGAAGGTAAAGCAGCTGGGACTGGAAAACACCATCTCCTTTGCCAAGGAAGACTGCCTCAACCTCTCGTTCCAGGACGAGAGCTTCGACGCAGTAACCGCAGCCTTCGGTATCAGGAACTTCCAGAACCTGGACCAGGGACTGAAGGAAATGTGCCGGGTACTGAAAAAAGGCGGACATCTCTGCATCGTAGAACTCACCACACCGGTCAGTTTCCCGATGAAGCAGCTGTTCAGCATCTACAGCAACACCGTCTTGCCGATTTATGGCAAACTCATCAGCAAAGACCAGAGCGCCTACAGATATCTCAACAAGACCATCGAGGCATTCCCTCAGGGCGAGGTCATGATGGAGGTGTTCAAAAAGGCAGGATTCGCAAAGGCAGAGTTCAAGCGACTCACCTTCGGCATCTGCACACTCTATTTCGCAACCAAATAAAACAAAAATATTATGGACAAGTATGGACTCATAGGTTACCCTCTGGGACATTCGTTCTCAAAGAACTATTTCAACGAAAAGTTTGAGAACGAGGGCATCGATGCCCAATACATCAACTTCGAGATACCTTCTATCGAAAATCTTACCGAGATTCTCGACTCAAATCCTGAGCTTAAGGGTCTCAACGTCACCATTCCTTACAAGGAGAAAGTGATCAGCTATCTCGACGTGGTAAGCCCTGAGGCGAATGCTATCGGAGCCGTCAACGTGATCAAGGTGGAGCACAGAGGTGAAGATGTTTATCTGAAAGGATACAACAGCGATGTCATCGGTTTTACCAAGAGCATCGAACCTTATATCGAGCCTTATCACAAGAAGGCACTCATCCTGGGCACTGGCGGAGCTTCAAAGGCTATCAACTTCGGTCTGAAATCGCTCGGACTGGAGACGATCTTCGTGAGTCGATACGAGCGTCCGGGTACAATCCAGTACGAAAAAATCACCCCTGAGGTTATCAAGGAGTATAACGTCATCGTTAACTGCACCCCTGTGGGCATGTATCCACACGTAGACGAGTGTCCTGCGCTGCCTTACGAGGCAATGGACAGCCACACCCTGCTCTACGACCTCATCTACAATCCCGACGAAACCCTCTTCATGAAGAAGGGCAAAGAACATGGAGCCACAGTAAAGAATGGCTTGGAAATGCTCTTGTTGCAAGCCTTTGCATCATGGGATTTCTGGCACCAGGAAAAATAAGCATATCATAAAGTTCAAAGAACAAAATTCAAAGTAAGAATATGAGTAACAATAGATATATGATGCGCGGTGTTAGCGCAGCAAAGGAAGATGTTCACAACGCTATCAAGAACATCGACAAGGGTATCTTCCCACAGGCTTTCTGCAAGATCATACCTGATATCTTGGGCGGCGACCCAGAGTATTGTAACATTATGCATGCCGACGGTGCAGGTACCAAGTCTAGCTTGGCTTACATGTACTGGAAGGAAACGGGCGACCTCTCTGTATGGAAAGGTATCGCTCAGGATGCTATCGTGATGAATACCGACGACCTGCTCTGCGTAGGCGCAGTAGACAACATCCTCGTTAGCTCTACCATCGGCCGCAACAAGATGCTCATCCCAGGCGAGGTAATCTCAGCTATCATCAACGGTACTGACGACCTGCTCCACGAGATGCGTGAGATGGGTATCGGCATCTATCCTACCGGCGGTGAGACTGCTGACGTAGGCGACCTGGTTCGTACTATCATCGTTGACTCTACCGTTACCTGCCGCATGAAGCGCAGCGATGTCATCAACAATGCCAACATCCGTCCAGGCGATGTCATCGTAGGTCTTTCTTCTACAGGTCAGGCTACTTACGAGAAGAAGTACAACGGCGGTATGGGCAGCAACGGTTTGACTTCTGCCCGCCACGATGTATTCGCCAAGTATCTCGCAGAGAACTATCCTGAGAGCTACGACCACGCCGTGCCAGACGAGTTGGTTTACAGCGGTAAGTATAAGTTGACTGATGAGGTAGAGGGTTCACCTATCAATGCCGGAGAACTGGTACTCTCTCCTACCCGTACCTACGCTCCTGTCATCAAGAAGATTCTCGATGAGCTCCGCCCAGAGGTTCACGGTATGGTTCACTGCACCGGTGGTGCCCAGACCAAGGTTCTTCACTTCGTAGGCGAGAACTGCAAGGTAGTGAAGGACAACATGTTCCCAGTGCCTCCACTCTTCAAGGCAATCCACGACTGCTCAGAGACCGACTGGAAGGAAATGTATCAGGTATTCAACATGGGTCACCGCATGGAGATCTACGTACGTCCTGAGGTTGCCGAGAAGGTTATCGCCATCAGCAAGAGCTTCAACATCGATGCCCAGATTGTGGGTCACATCGAAGAAGGCAAGCGCAGCCTGACCATCAAGAGCGAATTCGGAACATTCGAATACTAATTGATAGTTAATAGTTGATAGTTAACAGTTTATAGTTAATAGTTTATAGTCAATAGCGGCATCGCCGTTTAGCAAACTTGCCATAGGTGGTTCATGCTATAAATTATAAACTATAAACTATAAACTAAAAACAACTATAAACTATAAACTATAAACTAAAATAAAATGGATAATAACAACATATTACAGAAGCTAGAAGGCTTAGAGAGCCGATACGAGGAAGTAAGCACCCTCATTACCGACCCAGATGTCATCGCCGACCAGCCACGCTACGTGAAGCTCACCAAGGAATGGAAAGACCTGGGTGACATCATGGACGCACGCAAGCGATACATCAACTGTCTGAACAGCATCAAGGAGGCAAAGGACATCCTTGCCAACGAGAGCGATCCGGAAATGAAGGAGATGGCTCGCGAAGAACTCAACGAGAACGAGGCGCTGCAGCCTAAACTCGAAGAAGAAATCAAGATTGCGCTGGTACCTAAGGACCCAGAAGACGCCAAGAACGTACAGATGGAAATCCGAGGTGGTGCCGGAGGCGACGAGGCTGCCCTCTTTGCAGGCGACCTATTTAATATGTATAAGAAATACTGCGAATCGAAGGGATGGACCGTCAGCGTGACTTCTGTTTCTGAAGGTGCAGTAGGTGGATACAAGGAAATCGACTTCGCCGTGAGCGGTACTGACGTTTACGGTACATTGAAGTACGAATCAGGTGTTCACCGTGTTCAGCGTGTGCCTGCTACTGAAACACAGGGCCGTATGCACACCTCAGCGGCTACCGTGGCTGTATTGCCAGAGGCAGACAAGTTTGAGGTGAACATCAACGAAGGAGACATCAAGTGGGATACCTTCCGAAGTTCAGGTGCCGGTGGTCAGAACGTGAACAAGGTGGAGTCTGGTGTACGTCTCCGCTACCCTTGGAAAAACCCTAATACAGGCGAGGTAGAGGAAATCCTCATCGAGTGTACCGAAACCCGTGACCAGCCAAAGAACAAGGAGCGTGCCTTGAGCCGCCTCTATACATTCATCCACGACCGTGAGCACCAGAAGTATGTTGACGATATCGCCAGCCGCCGCAAGAGCCTCGTTTCTACCGGTGACCGCAGTGCGAAGATCCGTACCTACAACTTTCCTCAGGGCCGTGTTACCGACCACCGTATCGGTTACACCACTCACGATCTCAACGGTTTCCTGGCAGGTGATATTCAGGACATGATTGATGCCCTGACCGTAGCCGAGAACGCAGAGAAACTGAAAGAAACAGAATTATAAAACCCCGATTCATCGTTCCGTACTTCGGGGCGATGAATCATCATATCAATCCATTATGAACAGAAAAGAACTCGTAGAGCAGATTTTCGCCAAGAAGAGTTTCTTGTGCGTAGGTCTTGACACAGATATCAACAAGTTGCCTAAGTGCATCACCGAGAGTGAAGACATCCAGGGCGCAGAAGCTGAAATGATATTCAGATTCAACAAGGCTATCATCGACGCAACAGCCCCATACTGTGTGGCTTACAAGCCAAACCTGGCTTTCTATGAGAGCCGCGGCATCGATGGCATGATTGCCTTCGAAAACACCATCAAGTATCTCCACAGCCACTATCCAAACCATTTCATCATCGCAGATGCCAAGCGCGGCGATATCGGCAACACCAGCAAGATGTATGCCCAGACATTCTTCGAGGAGTACAATATCGACTCTGTAACCGTAGCACCTTATATGGGTGAGGATTCAGTCAAGCCATTCCTCGAGTATGACGGCAAGTGGGTTATCCTCCTGGCACTTACCAGCAACAAGGGTAGCCACGACTTCCAGCTCACCGAGGATAAGGAGGGCGAGCGCCTCTTCGAGAAGGTTCTCAAGAAGAGCCAGGAATGGGGCAACGATGAGAACATGATGTATGTAGTAGGCGCTACACAGGGCAAGATGTTCGAAGATATCCGCAAGGTGGCTCCTAACCACTTCCTCCTCGTACCGGGCGTAGGTGCACAGGGTGGCAGCCTGCAGGAGGTTTGCAAGTATGGCATCATCAAGGACTGCGGCTTGCTCGTCAACTCTTCCCGCGGCATCATCTATGCCAGCAACGGCGATGACTTTGCTGAGGTAGCAGGTCAGAAAGCTAAGGAATTGCAGGCAGAAATGGCAGCAGAACTTGCTAAGTTATAAAAAATCGATTTAGGCGCAAAGTATCTTGAAAAAGAGGCTTTGCGCCTAAAAAATACCCTTTTATGGGGCGAAAAAGCAAAATATTACAAAATAAAGTCGAGAATCTAAATCTTTTTTGCTATTTTTGCAAACAAATTGCGGTTACCTAAAGGTAATGATGCCTTGGGAACCTAAATAAACAAACTAGAAGACAGATAAATTATGGAATTTACCGCTCAACAAATAGCCCAGTTCGTTCAGGGCCGTGTGGAAGGTGATGAGAACGCAACAGTCAACACCTTTGCAAAAATCGAAGAAGGTAAGGAAGGCGCTATCTCGTTCCTTTCTAACCCTAAATACACTCATTATGTTTACGAAACCAAGTCAAGCATCGTACTCATTGATGAGAACGTAGAATTGGAACACCCTGTCAGCACAACCCTCATCCGTGTGAAGAATGCATACGAGTGTGTGGCTAAGCTCCTGCAGATGTACGAATCCATGAAGCCTAAGAAGACCGGCATCGATCCGCTGGCTTTCGTATCTCCAAAGGCTAAGGTGGCTGAAGGCGTATATGTAGGTGCTTTCGCATATATCAGCGATGGTGCAGAGATAGGCGAAGGTAGCCAGATTTATCCTCATGCCTACATCGGAGAGGGTGTGAAGATTGGTAAGAATGCACTCATCTATCCGAACGTTACCGTATATCACGGTTGTAAGTTAGGCAATAACGTTACGCTTCATGCCGGTTGTGTAATCGGTGCCGACGGATTCGGATTCGCTCCAGGTCCTGAAGGTTACGACAAGATTCCTCAGATTGGTATCGTTACCATCGAAGACGATGTAGAGATTGGTGCCAACACTTGTGTAGACCGTTCAACAATGGGTTCTACCTATGTTCGCAAGGGCGTAAAGCTCGACAACCTCGTACAGATTGCCCACAATACCGACATCGGCGCCAACACCGTGATGTCTTCTCAGGTAGGTGTAGCAGGCAGTACAAAGGTAGGCGAATGGTGTATGTTTGGTGGTCAGGTGGGTCTTGCCGGCCACATCACTATCGGCGATAAGGTGTTCCTCGGTGCCCAAAGCGGTGTTCCGGGCAGCCTCAAGAGCGGCCAGCAGCTCATCGGAACTCCTCCTATGGAGCAGCGCGCTTACTTCAAGTCTCAGGCCATCTTCCGTCGCCTACCTGATATGTACAAGGAACTCAACGACCTGAAGAAGCAGATTGAAGAATTAAAGAAAAAGTAATTTTTTTCAATGTTAAATGTAAAGTGTTAAATGTTAAATGAGCGAATGCCCCAACAAGTTAACACTTAACATTTAACACCTAACATTAAAATAAATCGTTATGTCAAAACAGAAGACACTGAAAGGTAGTTTCTCTCTTTGCGGAAAGGGTTTGCATACAGGCTTGAGCCTCACCGTAACTTTCAATCCTGCACCAGAGAACACCGGTTATAAAATACAGCGCATCGACCTTGAAGGCGAGCCTGTCATCCAGGCTGTAGCTGAGAACGTTGTTGAAACACAGCGCGGTACCGTACTCGGTAAGGGCGATATCCGCGTTTCTACCATCGAGCATGGTATGTCAGCACTCTATGCCCTCGGCATCGACAACTGTCTCATCCAGGTAAATGGTCCTGAGTTCCCTATCCTCGACGGTTCTGCTGCTCCTTATGTAGAGAAGATTCAGAGCGTAGGCATCCAGGAACAGAATGCAGAGAAAGATTACTACATCATCCGCCATAAGATTGAGGTGAAAGATGATAACGGGTCTGTTATCACCATCCTTCCAGACGAGGACTTCAGCATCACAGCCATGTGTTCTTTCGAGAGCAAATTCATCAACAGCCAGTTTGCTACCCTCGAAAAGATGGAGACATACGCAGAGGAGATTGCTTCTGCCCGTACCTTCGTTTTCGTACGTGATATCATGCCTCTGCTCCAGGCTAACCTCATCAAGGGTGGTGACCTGGACAATGCCATCGTTATTTACGAGCGCCAGGTAGAACAGGCTCAGCTCGACCAGCTCGCCGACCATCTCAAGGTGCCTCACATGGATGCCAACAAGTTGGGTTACATCCAGCACCGTCCATTGCAGTGGGAGAACGAATGTACACGTCATAAACTGCTCGATATCATCGGCGATATGGCACTCATCGGCAAGCCTATCAAGGGCCGCATCATCGCTACGCGTCCAGGCCATACCGTAAACAACAAGTTCGCCCGCCTCATGCGCAAGGAGATTCGCAAGCACGAGATTCAGGCTCCTATCTACGATCCTAACGAGGAGCCAATCATGGATAATATCCGCATCCGTCAGCTCCTGCCTCACCGCTACCCTATGCAGCTGGTCGATAAGGTCATTGCTATGGGTCCTAACAGCATCGTGGGCGTAAAGAATGTAACCAGCAACGAGCCTTTCTTCACCGGTCACTTCCCTGAAGAGCCAGTGATGCCAGGCGTTCTCCAGGTAGAGGCGATGGCACAATGTGGCGGTCTGCTCATCCTCAACCAGTTGGAGGAGCCTGAGCGCTGGAGTACTTACTTCATGAAGCTCGATGATGTGAAGTTCCGCAAGAAGGTGGTTCCGGGCGATACCCTCCTCTTCCGTGTAGAACTCCTCGCACCTGTACGTCATGGTATCAGCTCTATGAAGGGCTATATGTTCGTAGGCGACCAGGTGGTGGCAGAGGCTACTTTCACTGCACAGATTGTTAAGAACAAGTAAAAATCAGTTAATAGTTAATAGTTTATAGCGGCTGCGCCGTTTAGCAAGATTGCTTAGGTGGTTCAGGCTATAAACTATAAATTATAAACTTTAAACTAAATAGAAATGAATCAGATTAGTCCATTAGCGTTCGTTCACCCAGAGGCAAAACTCGGTGACAACAACATTATCGGTCCTTTCTGCTATATCGACAAGGACACCGTTTTGGGCGATAACAACGTATTGCAGAACAGCGTTACCATCCACGTGGGCGCTCGCATCGGCAACAATAATGAATTTTTCCCAGGCGCCAGCATCTCTACCAAGCCTCAGGACTTGAAGTTCAAGGGCGAGCAGACGACCTGCGAGGTGGGCGATAACAACAGCATCCGTGAGAACGTTACGATCTCTCGTGGTACAGCCTCTAAGGGCAAGACCGTAGTAGGCAGCAACAACCTCCTGATGGAGACTGTTCACGTGGCTCACGACTGCGTGCTCGGCAGCGGCTTGATTATCGGCAACTCTACCAAGTTTGCCGGTGAGGTGGTAGTAGACGACAACGCCATCGTCAGCGCCAACGTTCTCGTTCACCAGTTCTGCCACATCGCAGGCTACGTAATGATCCAGGGCGGTTGCCGTTTCTCTCAGGATATTCCTCCTTATATCATTGCCGGCAAGGAGCCAACCCGCTACTGCAGCATCAACCTCATCGGTCTGCGCCGTCGCGGTTTCAGCAATGAGACCATCCAGAACATTCATGAGGCTTACCGCCTGCTCTACAGCAAGGGTATATTGAAGGAAGGTATCGAGGAAATCAAGAAGAATCTTGAGGTTACCAAGGAAATTCAGTACATTATCGACTTCGTAGAGAGTTCTCAGCGAGGCATTATCCGATAAAAGTAAAAGGGTAAAAAAGTAAAGAGGTAAAAAGAGCATCCTTGCATAGGTTTATGAAACGAGCAAGGATGCTTTTTTCTTGAATATAAAGAATGATATATGAAAACATTGATTGTGGTCTTAGGTCCTACCGGTGTAGGTAAAACGGAGCTTTGCCTTTCGCTGGCAGAGCATCTCGCTATACCTATTATCAATGCCGACTCCCGCCAGATCTTCGCCGAACTCCCCATCGGAACCGCAGCCCCTACTGCCGAACAGCAGCAGCGGGTAAAGCATTATTTCGTAGGAAACCACCACATCGAAGATTATTACAGCGCTGCCCAATACGAGGCTGATGTGATGAATCTCCTGCAGGAAGACATCTTCAAGAATCACGATGTGGCTCTGCTTACAGGTGGCAGCATGATGTATATTGATGCTGTATGCAAGGGAATCGACGACATCCCTACAGTTCGTGACGACATACGCACTTGGATGAAACAGCGTCTGGAAGAGGAAGGGCTGGAGGCGCTGGTAGAAGAACTCCACAAGATGGATCCGGAGCACTGGGCGATAGTAGACAGGAAGAATCCACGCCGCGTGGTTCATGCCCTGGAAATCTGCCATCAGACCGGCAAGACTTATACTTCTTTCCGCACAGCCGAAAAGAAGCAGCGCCCTTTCCGCATCATCAAGATAGGTCTGAACCGCGACAGATCTGAACTCTACGACCGCATCAACCAGCGTGTACTGATGATGATGGACGAAGGTCTGGAGGCAGAAGCACGCAGCGTATATCCGCAGAAGGGACTCACCTCGTTGAGAACCGTAGGCTACAAAGAAATGTTCTCCTACTTTGACGGCGAAATAGACTGCGATGAAGCTATCAGACAAATCCAGTCGCACAGCCGTGAATACATGCGCAAGCAACTTACCTGGTTTAAGCGGGATGCAGAAATTCACTGGTATCATCCCGACCAGCAGGATGAAATCATCCGATTTATTGATGAAGAGATATAGACATAATCGCCCGATAGCATATTCTTTGATGCTGTCGGGCGATTTTCATATCATAAAATCCTATGCTCGCTCTCCTTCAGCGTGCTTATATCCTTGCTGTCAAGCAGATAGCTGCCGCTTGTAGGATTATTCAGCAAGCCTATTATATTAAGTAATGTAGATTTACTACATCCCAAAGGTCGGCGCTGGCCATTTTCTGCCGCAATTCTTAATACGAAGCAACTTTCAACCGCATTATCCCGATATTTTAAAGAGAAACAGATACTATCTAGCATCGGCTGACCCGTGTCATCCATATAGATGACACGAGTCAGCTATATAGATTACTTGTGTCAACCGATACGAGAAGAGTATTCCCCGTCCTTCTTTACCTGTCAGCTACTCCCACTCATCATTATCTTCCACCCTCCTTCACCTATCAATCATTTTTCCTCTTCATTATTCTCCTTTCACACTTAATCCTCTATGGTTCAAAGAGTTTATCAAAAACGTGAAAGCATTTTTAAATAGAGATACAAAATATAAACCTACAGTTTCGTATCAATATTCTTTTGAAGAAGCCTTCATAATCATCATCTGACAAATTTCTTTACGACATTTTCTTTTGCTTTTATGACATAATTAGCTTCTTTTACGACATCTCAATGGAATATCTAATAATTAACTATATTTATTACCCAGTAACCATCCTTACGACCTCCAACACGTTTCATTACATGGAAATCGTCTCGAAGGATTCTGATTTCTCTATTAATCTTACTTACTGACATACCTGTCTTTCTTGCTAATTCGGGAATAGTCATCTTGTTGTTATCCAACACAGACGATACAATAACCTTCTGTATATCAGATAGTTTTTTCATGTCACCTTTCATGCCACCTTTCATGTCACCTTTCATGTCACCTTTCATGTCACCTTTCAGGATTGGTCCTCCTAGACTATCCGGATTACATGGTATGTCTATCAAGAAAAACGTTCGCTCTTTATCAGTCTCTATCGTAGCACGTGGCGATCCATTTTCACGCAACTTCTGTTGAATGGTAGGAATCCCCGTAGCTCTACCCTCTGTCAAATTCAATTCCTTTAAGAACTCTCCCAATCGGCGGTTTGTGTATCGACGAGAACGAAGCATACGAGCTTCTTTTATAGCCTGCATAGATATTGTATGATTAGGTCCTCCAAAATTGAGAATACTAATCTTATCTGGTTCGATAGTTACCTCAACAGGTTCTCTTTCAATATAACTGCGATGATAAAGGCTGTTTACGACAGCTTCTTCCAAAGCTTGATAAGGATAATTATATGTAACAACGGAACGTTCTGTATCCTCTGGCTTATGAATTGTCTTCTGAATAATATTTGTCTTGAGATAATTCATCGTATCACGAATCATCTTAGGCACACAACCCCTTATCGGTGCAACCTCTATCATATTATCAGGATCTTGTAATCTCCCCTTAGGGAATATCACGATTTCAACCTGGGTCATTTTGAAGAATTTCTCAGGATGCTCACAGAACATCATCGCAGCAACATTCTTGACCTTGAAGCCTTCTGGTGTAGTTTCCAACAAGTCCATTTGGTCAAGAACTATTTTCAAGTTTTCACCCGATAGATCTTGATCTGCCAAATCACTACCTACTTCAACAAGAAAGTCTCTCAACAAAGTAGCCGAAATATCCCTAAGACTTATCTGATCATTGCCACGGTCGTCAAAAGGAGTACGATTAGCCAAATTTATCAGCTCACGTTCATACTCATCTTTCGGCACAATGCTACTACTATTATAGCGAATATAATAGTTGAAATCCTTCTGCTTTGCAGTAATACGATCAGGCACCTTATATGGACGGCGTTCTCCTGCCGTCACTTTGATTACAAGAATAGTCTTGCCATCAACCTCTTCAATGAAAAGACGAGGTTGATAGTATGGACGGATAAGATTATTGTAACCAACCATATCCTTCTCTATCTGTTCTATCAAATTAGGATTAACACCTAAAACAGGACGAACAGCATGACCGTGTTCTTCCTTTACACCAACAATGATATACCCACCACCAGTGTCTTCAAAATCATTGGCAAAGGCACAGATGCTACGATATATTGTATCCGGATTCCAACCTTCCTTGTATTCAAGCTGGTTGCTTTCTACTGCACTTCCACTAAGAAGGCTTTCTATATTTATTGGTAATGCCATAATTTATTAATTTTAATGTTGCACAAAAAGTACAATCAACATAACGATAAACATGAATAATTATTTGCTTATAAACTATCCAATGTCATTTTATATAATTGATAGAAGTATGCTACTAATACTCCTACCAAAACCATTAATGTTAAAATATAAACATATTTTTTACTCGTCATATTAATTATACCTTATTGTCTAACAATTCCTGTTCCTCATCAATCAAAGGACCGACATGCGACATGAACTCTGCTAATGTTTCTTCATTTGCAAAAGTTTTGGTCGAATAATTCCAATTACCAATAGCTGATAATGTACGACGAGGATGCTTGGCAATAGAACTATGCCAAAAGTCAGCACATGGATACAACCAATTAGTTTGCATTTTGAATCGTTCAAGACGCTTTGCCACTTGCATGGCTAACTCCAAGTTTTTATCTATGATTTCTATTTTGTCGCAGATTTTATTCTTGGCGAATAGCTCATCCAAATGTTTAAGGTCTTGTTCATCCGAATCTGGACCACGATACCCAAAGAAGGTTACCATTTGAGCGTTACGCATGAAGAAGTCAAGGATATGCCATTGAGAATTGATGAATACATCTGACTTGTAATCTATTTCATCAACGGGCATATTCAATGGCGAATCGAACCAACCTGGGCTGGTTACGATTCGCTTACTTGTATAATGTTTGTTGTTATATACAGCTTGGGCATTTCCATGAGGGAATGCTAATATCGGTAGTATCTCCTCAGGAACATACTCACTCATTCTTTGATACGCCTGTATAACCAAATCATCCCAATTGAAAGAGATAATTGCATCGTTTGGCGTTAAAGACAATACCAATCTGTCGAGAATAGTAAACCCATCTGGAAGTTCCAAACTCGCATACTTCTTACGAACAAGTGACTCAAACTCATCATAAAGAGGTCTGTTTTCTTTATAGAGTTGATTGCATAATGCCTCCACATCGTCTGTTTGAAAATCCTTAGCTTGAACCTTCTTAACAAACGATGTAAAGCACTTATCTTTGAGAAGGTTGTACAATGTGTAACTAAACTCCCCATTTTTGTCTCCATTTGGTATCGTGGCTATTGTTGAGCCAGCCCCCAATATGACTAAATGCTTGAATCCCATAAGCTAATCCTCATTTTTAAAGCGTTCCTCAAAGAATGTCCATGCACGTTGATAGTCGGCTATGCGGTCGCAACGAGTGTAAGGAGCATAGTATGTTACTTGCTCACCACCATAGAGTTCACTCTTTTCAACTGGTACCGTATGTATATAAGATGAAGTTGCTCCTTGATATATATTATCCGATAGCTGTTCTCCACGGATAGTATTCCAAGTTGCTCGATCAACTCCAACCCCTTTCTTACACAAAGAAACCGAATATACAACATTACCTTTTTGATCATACCATGTATCATCTTCATTTTGACGCAATACAGGAAATTGAATATCATAAATGAATTCCAAATCTTCCAAAGAAAGACCAAATGACATCGCAGCCAAGACATCAATCTCTACAAGGGCTTGCCTTCTCTCAAAATGATTACGAAGAGGAGTGTCATGATTCCACGATGGAGTCAACTCAGAAAATGGTTTCAAACGAGCGTCCTCTAAACTCCAACTATCTGTTCTGAAGCTTTCGCACCAACAACCACTCCATAAATCGTCGTAGTATTTGTTGAGGCAATTCAACATCAAAGTTCTTGAATACATGGCACTCTTAAACTTTTTCTTGATACCAAAAGGAAATGTTGCCAATCTACTCTCTGTAATATTTTGTGTCGCAATGGTTTTCCAATAAAAATCCATCACAATAGAACTACAAAGCGCAGCCATATCCACGGTGTAATTTCGATCGAGGAACGAGATCGAAATTACACCGTGGATATGTGCTGTCCTGCGTGGCAGGACAGCACATATCAACGACCGCTCGCCAGAAAGATTTACCATTTTACGGAATCCAACCTTATAATGATCTAAAAGACTATCATAAACATCGCTACCATTTTCATCCTGACCTATAACAAAGGCGTTAAAAGCTGAAAGGCTTCTATAATTTTCTACCAATGGCAAATACTTTGTTCTTTGGATATAATCATCTGAAATTTTCTCCAAATCAACAATGTTAAAATCTCCCTTTTTCAAACTAACCTCTTTCGGGGTTTGGTAAATTGGATTACTCACATAGAACTGAGGGGCATTATATATCATCTCACAATTATCCAGTCTTGGATAGCATGTATGAGAACGAACATCTTTAATAAGCCCAGCTGTTGGCGCACCTGTTTCATGCAAGCATTCTGTGATAAAATATTTCACAGAAGTCACCTTCATAGGATAATTGGAAATTTTATCCAAAATACCAAGCATTTCATTATTATGAACACTTACCAACTTGGCACAGTCGGGGTATCTTCCATCTTCAAAAGTATCAGACAGAAGCTTAATGTACTTTGCATTATAATGCACAATACGATTCTTATGTCCAGCTAAATTCCATTTGCCATTCTTTCCTTTTATGCCTTCACAGATGCCTTGCCCATTATGCATATAACAATCGTCAACTGTCTTTGGATGAAATAGATTACTGATACTATCAAACGATATTTCGTCCTTCAATCCAGTATAAATATTAGCACTATATTTACGACGATGAGCTATCGGGAACAAATTCAATGCATTCTGATACTGGAAATGATATTGCAATCGGCGATACATTACCTTTCGTAAGGGCTGTCCTTTGGCATCATCATATACAGACTCAGGATGCAACATACCCAAATAACCCTTTTCACTAAGAAGGTCAAAACAGTTAGTCAATACATTTTTGTATAAATCAGCTTGTTGACCTACAAGCAAAGGATAACATGCAAAAGAATTCATGAATGTAGCAGAACAAGTTGCCTCAACCTGCTCCATCATGCACATGCTCTTGATTGTCGCATTTTGAAAATACATTTCCAACGCATGTTCAACATCAGTTGCACTATCTTCACGAATAAGAACCTCTGGGTATTTTTCGCCAATGACCTCTTGCTGTTCATACGACCATTTTTCCCATGGTGGGTTACCACAGATAATATCAAAGCCATCTCTCAGCCAGAACACCTCCAAGAATTCCAACATTGGGTGGAAGAAATGATAGCGCTTGGCCAATTCCTTGACAATATCAAAGCGACGCTCACTATAAGCCCCCTCCAATTGCAGTTTGTTGGTTTGCTTGTTACCCATTTCTGCCAAGTAATACTCCAAACTCTGAACCTTCGCTGCACTCTCTTCCTCCTCAGCATCAAAGTCGATTCGTCCCTGTTTAGGCAAGAACAAATCTTCTTCTCCAGTTTTGCCTGCATTAGAGAAACGCACTTTAGGGGAAGCCGCTTTTACCTCCACATTGAGAATGCGCTCAATATCATCCCAATACTCCTGTCTTGTAGGAAGATCAACAAGGTCCTTGTATTCCCAAAAGAAGAGAGAACACCAGTAGTCCATCACCGCCTTGAGTTTCATGTATGCCGAATCCTTTCGATAACGCTGGTCATCGAACTCTTCACGCTGCGCATTAGTCTCAAAAGGCAAAGTGCGTTTACCTGCATATTTCCAAACAGCATATCCATTGTTGGCATATTCTGCCACCCCCATCTGAAACTCTACATACTTTTTCAAAAGTACATCAATCTTACGGCTGATGCGCTCCAGCTGTTTGTATTCCTCTCCAGTGATACCATTGAGCCATGACTTACGAATGTTAGCCATGACTTTTTTCTTCTCCTTTAACTTTTGTTCCTCTTCTTTACTGAATGTAGGCAATTTGGCATTGAGTATGCCCAGCATATCTTGCACAGGAAGAAGAAAATGATAAACCTCTGTATAGTGACGTTCCAGACGAGAATCAGAGAAGTGAATACGGTGCGTAGGAGCCTCCCACCACTTCTTGTCGTAAGCACGTTGTCCTACGGTAGTTCTCACAACATCGCTTTTCTTATACACTTTCAGCCATGCACCAATCACCGCATTACCCTCGGCAAGACGGTTGGAGAAGAAAGGAACTTCCATATCCTTGTGCATCACATTGAGCCACAAGGATAGCTTGCCAAGCTCAATAGCAGTTGCATTGAGATCGACACCATACACATTGCTGGTGGCAATGAATGCCTTCACCTTCTGCAGCTCATTAGGATATTGCAAAGGGTCGATGGTTTCACCCACTTCTTGCTTGCGGAACTGTAAGTAAAGCACCGCCAACTGGTTGATAACCTCGTTTTGGAAAGCGGCTGCACCCATGGCAGGCTCCAAAATCTTCATCTGCAACAAGTCGGAAGCCTTAATCTCACCACACTCCAACTTCTCTACGATTGGCTTCAAAGTATATTTCACTGTACTTTTGGTCAGCACCTCTGGAGTATAGAAAGAGGCAGACTTCTTGCGATCACGGCCATTCAGACGGTAGATAAACTTGCCCCTAGGATGAATGATGTCATGACCTTCCTCATCTTTCAATATCTCATCTTCCTCAAACACGTCACGACGAGAACGAGGTTGCAGATACGTTTCCACCAAATCACCCTTAGGATGCACCTCGATATAATCTTCTTCAGCATAGAAGCCACGATAAGCCAAAAGATTCTCATACACACTACCCAACTGGTTGATGCCCAAATTGGCATACGAGATACGTCCACGCGGCTTACCCTTTTGTTTCTGCGACAAAGACAACTGGCAAACAATGCTCTGCCATACAACATTACGGAACTTGACACCTACGAGCACTTTTAACTTAGTATCAGAGAACAAAGGCGAGTCGATATGGCGCACACGGAAAGAGGCCGTCATGGATGAAGCATCCACACGGTCTTCGTTATAACCTCGCAAGATAAGAGCAAAGAGTCGCTTAATGCTATGGTCGAAGAAGTAGCCATTCAGTTCCTCAGCCGTGATAAGGTTTACCTGTTCCAAATCACGCAACATCTCCAAGGAATAACCTCGCTGATAAGTTTGGTCGTTGATTGGCAAGATATCGAGGTCGGGACGACTCTCCGCATAAAAAATGAACAATAAACGATAGATGAAAACCAAACAGTCATCACGCATCATGGTCTCAAAGTTATCATCCGTCTCATCCTGGTCGTGGAACTTATTATCCGGCGTATGCTTGATATACCAGATAGCCTCGTTAGCCAAAGCCTCCACAGCTGCAACCACACCACGCTTCAAGTCTTGCGTCACGACATAGGCATTCTTATAGCTCTCCTCTTCCAATTGCTGCATCAGTGGCGTATCGCCAATGGCAGCAAGAGCCTCACGAGAAACCAAAAGATAAAACAGAGCGAAATAGTTGCGCATGGCACTCTGCGTGGTCTCCACCAACAGACGTTCTATATCAAAGCGGAGATAAGCACCACGCTCCCACTTGTCGGCATCCATAAAAAATACCATATTGCCTGACGACATCAAAATATAACGAGGATGTTCTTGCTCTGGAAGAGAGAATATATGAGTGACAAGACGATCCAGTCCCAATTCTGCAAAACCAGTCTCTGCATCCGTATCATCAGATGCAGAGACAAGAGTAGGAATATCCATCACATAAAGCTGGGGAGAGCCATCCGTCCGATTACAGACAATACGTACAGGAACATCCTGCTGCGCCCCATTCTCACCTATCGGAAGAGACAGAATCGCAGTAGGCTGTTCTTTTACAGTTGCCTTATAATAACCTAAGCACTCCAATAGTTTGGAATTGAAATCAAAAGTTTCACGCTCTTTGTCTTTTTCACGAGCATATCGTGACGTAACCGCTTGCTTGTAACGGTTATATTGCTGACGAAGCGCAGAAAAGCGAGTACAAAGTTCCTTGATACCTTCCTGCGAATAGCCAGACTTGTCAAAGACTTTCTTCTGGAAATCCTCCGTGAAGTAACCAGTCGAAAAAAAGTCGTTAATATTATCTATGAAACTATATGCTGCCATATCTTATGTACTAAAATTTAAAAGTTATAGAAAGCCGCGATCACTTTGATGAATGGTTCACCTTGGAGCGATTGTAGATCCTTCAGGTACTGACCTCTATCCTGCGAAAGAGATTCCACCTTTTTCTTGCGCTTGTCCATGCGAACTCCAGCAAAACCACTTGGCATCAATTCATCAGCCTCGAAAAGGCTTAGCTGCTTTTGCTCACCATAAATCCAGTCGTTCAATTTCTTGCTATAATTGGTTACCACGCTGTTCATGGCTGCCATCTTGGTAGCTTGTTGCTCACTCATAATAGTCTTGGCATTATCTATCGCCTCAGGGAGCAAGTCATGAAGACGGTTCAAATCTTCCTCTGCAATCGTGTCAGTATAAAGCGTATCTTTCAGATGATTGGTGGTTATAAAATCACCTAAGGACATCGGCTTGAAAATGCCATTTCCATCCTTGTTGACCGGGCACACCAAGAAGTCGCTAATCACACTGTTGCCAAGCTGGTTACTCACTTGTCCATTGATGACAAAATAAGCCATATCCTTCGGCAGGAAACTCAGTTTTGCGACAGGGGCGTCATTTTTAGGCACAGATGCAGAGAGCTTGGTCAACATATAACGTACCACAGGATGCAAGTCGTAAAGTATCTGGGTGTCCGCCCAGCGTATGCCATCGGCATTACTTTGGTTATTATCTACCACTCGGGCATTTTCTATTGCCTTCAGCACATCATCCTTATTCGTAGATAGATGATAGCGCATGCCACGTCGAGGCTTAGCTTCCGCAGGTACATCAAAGAGCACCGTATCGAGTTCGTCGGTGTTGGTAACATTCACCATATCATCATCAATAGTCACATTGCCAGGCTTGATAAGATGGTCGCTCTCCAACTGTCGGAAGAGTGCAGAATAAAAATCCATATCCTTTTTGTAGATGGATATTCCTTCATCAATCTTCACCTCCACCTCGCTATCATCAGTCTTGCCTATCGTTACTATATCGTTAGGCTTTTCATCAGGAATCTTCTCTTCGGCATTGGTCTGGGAATCCTCTGCATCACTACCCATTCCCAAAGTAGCCAACTTTGCCCAAATATCCTCATCATCATTGATGATGGCCTTTTCTATCACTTTCTCCTCTTGGTGTACATCATAAAGATGGAACACCTCCGCTACATCTCCCAAGGTACGATTCACCTCGTCCTCTTTTTCCTTCAAACGGTCGAGGATGTGGAAGTCGGTACTGATGTTAGGATTGTCACTACGGAGCACCATATAATGAATGTATGGCACACGAGGCTGCTTGTAACGGTCAATGCGACCATTGCGTTGTTCAAGTGTAATCAAACTCCAAGGGATGTCGTAATTGAACATTCTGTTACAATAATAGTGAAGGTTGACACCTTGCGCACCTGCATCACTACAGATAAGCATACGTATCGGTGAATCCTTTTTACCAAAGTTCTCTATCATGGCATCCTGTTCTGTATCAAGCATACCACCCTGGAATACAGCTATTCGAGGATATTCCCCATCACCGCTACGGATAGGTTTATCCTTAATTTTAAAGTCTTTCTCCAAATTGGCTTTGAGATAATTGATAGTCTCTATTCGCTCGGTAAACACCACGATACGATCATCCTGCTCACGTCCAGCCCAATTGAGCGAGCGAAGAATCTCGCAAAACTTATTATATTTGGTATCCTGATGGGTAGCAATAATCTTATTGACGATGTCAAGTTGCTCTCGCAACTCCTCATCATCTACCTTTTCCAAACGATTTTCAATTGACTTACGAGCCGCAGCTGGAGACGACATATAGCTTTTGAAAAGCAACAAAGGCATAAACATTTCACCAAAGCCAGAAGAAGATTCCTTATATAACTTGAACTGTTCGTGCTGATGACACAAGAACTGCTCTTCAAGAGGAGCCAGCGTAACATGGTCTGATATCAACTGGCGGTCTTGGAATTGAGCCGCAATCGTAGAATCATTCTTCAAGTCATTTTTAAAACGACGAACATAATACGGCTTGATATTTTCTGCCGTGAAATTGCCATCTAATGGAATGGCAGTAGGTTCCAGCATGCGAACAAGAGAAGCAAAATTTTCCCTACGGCCATTGTGAGGCGTAGCTGATGTGAAAATCAAACTATCACAATGCTCGGAAAGAATTTGCGCCAACGCTCCACGCTGGCTGGCTGTATTGGCTACCTTGTGACACTCATCTATAACGATGATATTCCATCGTGTATGCTCTATATAGCTTCTAAAACTTTGACTATTTTTCAATGTATCTACAGATATGATAGTCTTATCATAATAGTCGAAAGGATTCTTGTTGAGAGGTATAATGGTTTTGATACGGTTCACCCCTGTAGAATCAAGACGCACCAAAGGTATGTCGAAACGATTCCACAGTTCTTCCTGGAACTGCTTGAGAATGCTCTTCAAAGCAACCACAAGAATACGCTTGCCACGACCTCGGCGAATCATCTCAGAAAGAAAGATTCCCACTTCCACGGTTTTACCAAGACCTACGGCATCAGCTATCAACATTCTAGGACGAGGCATAGAAAAAGCCTTGACAGTTGGCACCAACTGATAATTATGAACATCAAAAGCACCCTTTTGAGCTATCGTGATATGCGGTGACTGCGTAGTACTGGAACGCAAAGCAGATTCAATATATAATTTTGTGAGACGATAACCACTTTGGGTATCTGCTATAAAATGAGTATTCTCTGGACGTACAGGTTCTATGTCATCCTCCAACGCAGTGTCGAAACAAAAAGTCTTGTCCATGACAAGAGGGGAAATTCCCACTACATCAAGCAGCAAGTTATGATTACCGCCATCATTGATGTCGGTAATCAAGAAGTCCTCCCCTCTTACGGTGATACGTTGTCCTATTGTATATGCTGTGTTCATTATTTATGTTTATTTAATGTGAGAAGAAAAGAAGAAGGTTCACCGCATCCTGTGATAAGAACACGATTAATGGCACGTGTAAGAGCGACATACATCAGCGAGCGTTGCTCTTGGTCATTCTGCCGTTGTTGTTCCTCATCCATTTCTGTAAAATTAGTAGGTCGATATGGAATCGTCGCAGCACTTACATCAGCAAGGATAACTACACGGAATTCCAATCCCTTCATCCTATGGAAAGTAGAAAGGTTCACACCCTCTCTGTCACCAGTATCCATCTTCCAACAAGGAATATCCAAATTTCGTGTCAGATAATTGGCTATACTATCTACCATGCTATTGCGATAGGCGGCAACACAAATGTCACGAGGCCTTATCTTGGCATCAAGACAGGCTTGTAAATAAGCGCCAATCGCTTCAAACTCCTGATTTTTATTCTTATATAATTGATAGACAGGAGCATCTCCATGAAGCAAAGAGACATATCCCTTCAAACTTTCCTCGCCACCATCAAAGTCATCAGTCTCAACACCAGATACTATGCAAACAGCCTGACGCTTTATTTCCTCTGTGGTTCTATAGTTGACTCTAAGGCGACGACTGCGACCTTGTATATTGATGCCCGCAGCCTTGAAATTCAACTTGCGTGAGTAGATGCGCTGATATGGGTCACCAACAAGGAATAAGTCGTTTGCTCCTTCTGGAGTAAGCGCACGTAGGAAACGCAACTCAGGATTAGCCAAGTCCTGAATCTCATCAGCGATGACATGAGTGAACATAAATTCAGGTTGTTCTCTCAACCAATGCGTTGTGACATTGAATAGCTCTCGCTGAGAAAGGATGTTCTGCCTGTTTTCCTTCTCACGAAAACTTACCACCATTTCCCATACATTCTTGCGCTGCTTGCGAGACAAGGAGTTGCCTAATCCTATTCGAGGTGTCTTGAGGTATTGATCCAAAGAATCAACATCGTGATAAAGAATCACCTCATTGTACTCCTTTTGGAGGAAATCTGCTGAAAACTCGGACATATTGTCCATCTCGACTTCTTGCCATAGATGATGCATACGCTCATCATTGTCAAAGACTATAGTCTTACCACCCACCAAGCTATTCGCTTTGGCTATTGTTCGTACCAGAGTATCCACCGTTTCCAACTCATAACGTTGTCTTGGCACATCCATTTGTTTGATAAGAGAACCAAGATTCTCAACCAAGGCACGATTATAAGCGGTATATAAGACTTTTCCATTTCCTTCGTATGCTGTTGTACAAAGGCGCTTAAGTCGATGTATGGCTGCAACAGTTTTTCCTGTACCGCCACCTCCGCTAACTTTCAAGGAGCCTTTGTAGTTACCTTCCACGATTCGACGCTGTGACGGATGTAGGAAAATCATCCATTGCTTCAAGTCCTCTTTAAGAATTTTGTCAAGTTCTTCATCGTCTGTAATGTCGATGAAACGGCGTCGGTTATTTTCACTTTGCAACTGCTGCTCATGCTCCGCTTCCTTACGCTTACCTTCTTCCACATCATATATAATGCGGTCTATATCTTCTGAATCCAAAAGATAATACAAATTCTCCCACGCATCCTGTGGAAGTTCGTCTTCATATTTATCCAAATCATCCAAGTCCTTGAACTTGCGGACCAAAGACAAGTTTTCCGCTGGTACACCGATACGTAAAAGCTGCTCATCTGAATATTTGCTAAAAGCATACGTGTCAGACTGGCTAACATGCTCTTGCTTTTCCTGTTCTTCGGAATGCTCAACAGAAATCACCTGAAAAGAAGATACTTTGTCGTTCCAGATAAACTTTTTATTACGAGCCCAAGCCATGGCTTCATCATGATGATCGATATGAAGCAAACAATAATCCTCTCCACCAACAACACCGATAATCATTCTATAATCTAAACCGAGACGAGCTGTGCGCATACTATCATCCTTGAAGTCTGATATGGACTCCAAGTTGATAGCTGCCGACTTTGGGTTCTCCTTAAACTTACGTCGAAACTCTTTGAATTTATTTTGTACGTCTCGTGGCAGGCTCATAATGGCATCCCAACAAGACTCTTCAAGAAACATTCTCATATATATATTGCTTTTATTTAATGTCGCTAATATCAAATGTATCCGGTTCGAATATTTTGTAACCTTCGGCAATGACAGCTTCCTCGTCATCTGGGAAGAATACAAATCTATGCTTTTCGGAAACAAGCTCTACTTCACATACTTTTTTACCTTTTCTATTTTTGATGGCAACTCCTGCATGATGGTCAAACTCTATACCCTCCTTCAATAGATTGATAACAATCTCATGGAGTTCGTCATCGAATTCATCAGCTATTTCTTCCCATTTTGATTCTGCCGACTCCATTGTGTTTTGTGCATCTGTCTCAATACCTTGATAAAGAGACACCAGGTTATAGACACGCCAAAAATCCTGCCATTGCTCTTCTGGCAATCCTTCGTCAGGATGGATGTCCATAGGTACCTCAAATACAGGAACTATGGTATGATTGGCCATATCCACATTGACTTCCAAAGCCGCCCAAGGTTGTTTTGGAAACAGTTTGATAGATGCAGACATAGATGGTTGAAGACCCACCATATACATCAGCAACGTATCTTTTATTTTTTTTGCCTCCCACAAATGACCAAAAACGTACAACAGACGCTCCATCGAATTACGTCTGTCACGCCATTCGTTTTTTCCCAACTTGTTCAGAAGGGCACCATTATGCCTGTCTATCACAGAATCTTCAGGATGGTCTGCATCTTCGAATTTATTCATGTCTGCCCAAGTCAACGTAACAGACATGTATTGCTTAGATTTTTCTATACTTTGACGTTTCATAAAATCTTTCGCAAAGACATTATGCTTTCCCGAAGCATGAAAGTGATAACCGTCCATATAGATAGCAAAACTTCTCAAATATTCGAAAGGCAGTTCTTTCCAACCACGCCCATCGTTCTCTTGCATCAAGACAGGGCGTATCAAGAAATCTGGTTCCGTATGAAATTCGACCCCCTTGGATTTATCAAGAATATATTGCGGAATAATCTCATAAGACAGCCGATGAGTTCCATCATCATATACCAGATTATATTGCTGATGATACGAAGTCTCATTTTGTTGAAATTTCCAAGCATGCGTACCCCCCAGCTGATTGTCTTCTTGCACAAAACGCTGAAGGGCATAGACAAACCGCTTCTCCAATTCACTTTCCTCCAATCCGCCATCAGAAGAAAGGTTGCCAAGAGCCTTTACATCTTCCCAATTACTTGAACCATTGTTTTCATTACGGCAATAATCCAATATCTTACGGAATAACTCATCTGCACGTTTTCGACTCAATTTGTCTTGAATGCGATTATTACTGTATGTATAAATGCAATGGTAACACCCATCCTTGCCATGATTCTGACAATCACATGTATGGATGCGTTCCCAAGCATTCTGCAATATCTTTTCAAACTCTTCTGGCTTACTTATTTGTGCCAAGTAACCTGTTCCGCCAGGAATTGTATCATAGAGAATGACATAACGGTCAAACTTGTGAGTTTCCTCGTTATAGCTTTTGTATTTCTCTATTTGTATATGGTCAGGATTTCCAGCGAAATAGTCACGCAATCCCAAACCGATACCAGCTGCAAACATATCTGTAGTTTCCTCAGTATCCACATCTTGCACTGGCAACAAGACCTTGATGGCTTCCGTATGAAACTTATGATAGAGATACACTTCCTCAAAATAATCATCAGGCTTATCCATATATCTCTTATCCTTGTTCTTACAGAAAGGATAGTGTAAATCCTTAGAATCTACCACATTCAATTCATTGGACTTACTTGTTGATTTGCCACAATACTTACAGGTCACAAAACCTTTGGTAGGAATATGCTCATGCTCATTGATATCTAAGTCTCGAACATCTTTTTGTTCTGAATCTCCAAGATTGATGTCTATGACATCTACACTCTTGCAATATTCTATTCCAAAAGGTATCGTACGCAATCCACTTGCCTTGACACTGCCATCAAGAATGAAATGTTTGGACGTAACATAACTATTGCTATCCCTATCATCGCTTTTATCGTCAAGCACTGCCTCTTCTTTCCTGTCGCTCGAGCGCACCTCGTCCATACGCACAAAATAGTGAACATTGTTTGGCGTACCAAATGCTTGGTCACCACAAACAGGGCACTCATGGCTATGCTCTTGTTTATCCAACTCTATATAGTCGCATTTTGAGCAGAATCTCATTTTCATAAGAGCTTCTTTATCTCCCGTATTCCAGTTAAGCGTGGAAAGTCCAGAGACATTCATACGATATTTCTGTGCATAGAAATGATTGCCTGGCGCCAACTCTCGCAAAGCTGATGATGCAGAACGTTGAACGCTCAACTCCTCTATCTTGTACTTAGCAGATTTGTCATCCAATGGTGGGTGATGGATGATGGTTGCATCCAAAGTTACACCTGACTCAGGGAATGCATAATTCGGCAACAATCCCGCATTCGTCATAAACTCAAGCAACTGTTGATTCATTAAAGTTCGACGAGTCTTGCTTAGTACAGCCACCTGAATTTCCAATTCTTTCCTTTCCTCATCAGTCTTTGCCAGATTACTATCATTGATTCGTTTACGTAAATCGTTGATACGATTCGACATAGACATATACTTATCATACAATTTATCAAATTCTTTACGTATCCCAGTTACAAACTCACCAGTACCCAAGATCTTAGACAAGTTGGCTAATGCGTCCTCCTGCTCTTCTGTATATTGAGAGCGGAAGTTGGTTTCGAGATTCGAGCCATTTGTCTCAATGAAAGCAATGATACGATTGAAAAAAGAAGCGCTATTTGTCTTGAATGTGCTCAATGGCAAATTATATACCTTTGTCGGAATCTGATTGTTCTGATTATCCAACCCAGTCCATGTATCAAGGCAATAAGCAAAGAAATGCCTGCGCAATATATCTACTGCAGAAAGGTAACAACCTGGTGTATTGATTTTTCCCTGCATCATCTCCTTTGGTTCTGCATAGTAAAACAAGTCATGGTATTCATTGCGAGCAAAATCAATAATGAGCGCTGCTCCACTTTTACGACCAGCACGTCCCACTCTTTGTATAAAGTTGGATGGCATTGGTGGAACAGAAGTGTTAAGTGCCACATTCAAGTCACCGATATCGATACCCATTTCCAATGTAGATGTCGCCACCAATGTATTGACACTATTCTTCCCTTCATTACTCTTAAACTGGTATTCTATACTCTCACGTTTCTGACGATCGAGAATGCCCGTATGCTCATGTGAGTAAATACGTGGTGAGAGCTGACGATTATAAACATTATAATAATACTTATGAATCTCATCTCGTTTTACCTCTGTATATTTACCTTGACACTTATATTCGAGACATGGAGTATTCTCAGAAACTTCATCTTCGTTGGCAACACACATCACAGAAGTACAATGGTAACAGTGAATATGCTTTACTTTATCAGAGATCAAGAGAGCAGATGGTGAGATACAGTAATTTTGCTCTGATTCACGAACGCTCTTATTACAAATTCCTTCTTCGCAAAAAACTTCAAACAGTTTTTGGTAAAAGTCATTGTAAAGACCATCCGGGATTTCTGCCATCATAAAGCCATTATCTGATAAGTCGGCAGTAAAACACTTCTGAAAATAGTACTTATACCAATTGAGTACCCTTGGATTCACATAAGTGGTATCAAGGATACTACGATTGTCAAGATGTGTAGTCGCGACCAATTTCGGATAACGTGCACGTGAACTAAAGTATCTATGAAGATAATATTTCGAAGGCTTATTATTATTCATCTCGTAAGTAGTGGACTTCACTTCACGAAAACGAGAGAGAAATGGATGGTCCACGGCTCCACGCATGCGAATGCGGTGCAATACGCCATTGGCGAACTGCACAAAATGTTGACGTGTAATACGCTCCAATCTATTTTCATCAAGCCATGGTTTCATCTGCTTATAGACATTTCTCAATTGGTCTTCATCAAAATAAGTTGCTGAAGCACCTGATTTTTCCAAAGTACGACCAATGCGAGCATTGAATCCAAATTCTGAAGCAATTTCCCATCCTAGACGAAGGTCAAGCTGTTCTATAAAACCTTTCTTAAATTTATGGTCATTGACTCTGAAATCTGTATCTAAGTCTATGTCACCTAATCTATCTGGAGGGAAAAAGCGATAAACATATCCCTCTTGATTCTCTTCAAAATGTAATTTTTCCTTCCAATACAGTACAAACTGCTTTTCGAGATTTTCAAGACTTATCGGGAGTTTTCCGTTCTCACTCAAATTCCGAATACAATTCTGTAAAGCATTACGGAAAGAGAAACGATAATTTCGCGCCTCAAAAAATCCTGCCTGATGAGCTGCGTCTTGCACACTGTTAGTAAAAGCAAGTATTTTTCGATTGGCTTCCACTTCACCATCAAGATCTGACGACATGATTTGACTAATAGCCACAGAAGCCATCGTTGCAACTTTCGTACCAATGATAGCTAAAGAATTGTCTGAGCAACAAGAAGGACAAGACTGGACAAAGCGAGGATTTTTACCATGTTTCCCTGCATCAATTTTACGCATAGCATATACATGTATGCGGTTCTCCTTTTCTTCATCCTGCTGATCATATACATGCAAATCGGCTGGGTCTATCCACCAAGATTCAGTTATTCCTTGATATTCTTCTATTGGCTTGTTGTCGTCTTTACACAGATTCAGCAACCAACAATTCTCATTGTTGTTGATAAACTGTATAGCAGTTTTACCAGGGTCTTTGTCTAAGCTATTCGACTTCTTAGTCTTATACGCAATCCAACCTGAATCTCCGCATTCACGGCAGAAATAAGCAGGTAAAGCAAGCTGTTGCTTATCCTCTTTGTTCACATCTTTTCGCCAAGTAAACTTAACTTCATTCGACATAATACGAAGAAAGCCAGAAAGCTCTCGTAACCAAAGTTGAACTTGCAAGTACAGAAAAGGGAATTGAGGTTTTACACCTTTCTTCGCTGCAGCTATCAGAGCTAACAAAGATGACAGGACTGCCAAACGTGGTGACTCCACGCCCTTGTATGCAGACTCCGGCAAGGCTCTAAATTTTTCGTTTTTATCAACAAGTTTAGCTATAAGATTGGGCACACTGATATAGGAATTATAAGTTATATCAGTTATGTCTCTGACTATTCGCAGTTCAGACAATTCTTCTGCAAGACTTGCATTCTGTAAATGCCATAAACTCTGCTGACGGATAATATATTCGTCATAAGTGTCATCAAGTCCAAATCGGGTTTGAGGTAAATCCTCTAATTCAGGTAAGAAATTATTATTTGCAGCATTGCCTATTTTCTTAACTTCTATTCTGTCTTCAACGATAACGGAATCTGCATCAAAACTTTCCCCGAACACATCAGACGCATACTTGCGCAATAAAACTTTAGAATCCTTGCCACTTCCTATGGTAGCAGAAGTTCCAACTGGGCACAATTGCCCAGCCTGTAAATCCAACTTTAATTTCAAGCGACGTATTAAGTTAGCAACATCTGTCCCTTGCGCTCCATCATAAGTATGCAACTCGTCCAAGACAAGAAACTTAAGCATTTCCTTGTCCTTAAAATTATAGTACCACAATTTTGCGTAATTATGCTTCATCAAAGCATAATCAAGCATCTTGAAGTTTGTCAATATAATATCTGGCGGTGTTTCTAATATCTGGTCTCGATCTTCAATGATATTATGCTCCCCCATGGCAACAGGATATTTCTTTTCACGATTCTTACCTTCTCCAATGAAAAGACCAGCCGTTACCTTTCCTCGAAGACGCTTATCTTGATAGATAGCCTCAGCAAGACGCTTAGCTTGGTCACTTGCCAGCGCATTCATAGGATAAAGTATAATTGCTTTAACACCTTCCGCATGTTCATGATTCTGTCGCCATTGATAGCAATAATCAAGTAATGGAAACAAGAAACATTCAGTTTTACCAGAACCTGTTCCTGTAGTCAGAAGAGTTGGCTGTGGAGAATGATTATCTTTAGATGTCAATCTCTGAAAAGACTGATACTGATGCTTATAAAGCGTATAACCAGGAACAATGTCCATAACATCAGAGCCATCGCTATCGGCAGAAGTAAATGGTGTTTTCAAAGAAATATATGGTTCATGCGCAATACCATACTTGTCATTTTGTATAAACGCATAAAAAGCATCATTCACCTCCTTGTCTTTGAAGTTGAATGTTGCTTTCAAATATTCAATAATGGCATCTTTAGCCTCATATGCTTGTTGTAATGGGAGCATAGTTCAATTCGTTTATTGTTATTAATCATTAGTCCTCATCAACAGCATCTATACATAATAGTTCTGTCAATGGAACCTCCAACAGTTTGGCAATTTTCATGAGAGCACCAATGTCTGGTTGACATGTATTGGTACACCATTTAGACACAGTCGTCTGATTTTTTCCAAGTTGTTCAGCTAACCATTTATTAGTGCGTTTCTTTTCTACAAGCACTATTTTTAGCCTGTTCAATTCCTTGTTTGCCATAATTACGCTATTTTTGATACAAAAATAATCTTTTTATTTGAAATTAACAACTTCTTTATAATTATTTAGCAATAAAATGAGAATAATTCATTATTACGTTATCCAATATTAATAATTATTCAAGATTTATCATATCATTATTCACATGTTTGTAAAGCATATTCTCTTCCTTTAGTAAAATATAGAAAGAAGGGATGTCTGGATTTTCAAATGTGCCATGAGCACCGACTATCATAACGCCCCCTTTCTTCTGTTTGTTGCTACATAAGAAAGTAATTTAATCACCAACCCTACGTTGGGAGGTACTCGCCGCCATCTCCATCGCCTGAGACTTATTAAGATTCTAATAAAAGTCACACCAAAAACCTTGCCACGTTTTGAACGTGACAAGTCTATTTCGTCAATCATGGCATTACTGCCATGATATAACTCTAACATTCTAATCGCCCTTCATACTTTTGATAAGACAGACGTCGTTTTGTAATAGGGAAAAAACTGGAAGAAGGCAATGCCGTAAAGACGTGGCAGGGCAAAAAAGTGGGATTAAAAGGCGATACGGAAATACAGACTGCCAAAGGGTTGAACCGAATCCGCAAACAGGGTGCGGGAAGCAGATTCGTACATGGTGGCAGTATGCCTCAGGAAGTTGTAATTCCGGTATTGCATGTCAACATCAAGAAGAAACAAGGAATCAGCGAGGTTTCGGTGGATATTCTCAACAGGAAGAGTCGTATTACCACCAATAACCAGACTATCAGTTTCTACCAGAGCGAGCCTGTTACCGACAAGATGAAGGGTGTAGATATGCGTTTCGGGTTCTACGACAAGGATGGCAATCTCCTCTCCGACTCCATCGTACTTAGCTTCAATAGCGAGAGCAAAGAGAGCGAGCAGAGAGAGCAGAAACATAAATTCGTGTTCAAACGCCAGCTCACGGAACTGAATGGTCAGGAGATTTATCTTCGCAAGGAGCAGCAGATTGCAGGAAGCAACCAGTTTAAGAAATTGGATGATATTCCTTATAAAATCAGCGTCTTGTTTGATGCAGAATTCTAAATAATTGGAGGTAAAAATGAAATAAGCTTCATGTGCTATTGAAACAGGCTTCATGTGCGATTGAAATAGGCTTCATTCGCCATTGAAGCCTATTTCATTTAGAGCAGAAGTAATCTTCCCCTGCCAAAAAGGGTATTTCTGTCAATATTTATAACCAAATTTTGCATACTGGTAAACTTGGAATCTAGCAACGAAAATAGGGAGTTTTGGGCATCTCGAATTCTCTATTTTTTGTTTCTAATTAAGCGAATACCCTATAGTTGTACAACTATAAAGTTGTAGTCGTACGACTATATAGGCTATAGTCGTACAACTGTAGAGTTATAGTTGTACAACTATAGGGGTTATAGTCGTACAACTATAGAATTCCTATTTTAGCGCTATTAACCAACAAATCCATAATTCCTTGATTATTAACATATTACCATTTTCTTCCATATTTTCAATATTCACAAAGAAATAAGAATCGTTTGAAAATACGAGAATCTCAGCAAGGGAAATGTATAAAAAATAAAACGACCCGCACATTTGAGCATCGTCGAGAGGCTTGGCGGGTACTGGTGCTGCAAAGGTACGAAGATTCTTCGAAACCAGCAACTTTTTGGGGAGAAATTTTAATTTCATCAGCCTCTGGGATGAGGAAGAGGAGCAGCGCAAGGAGATTCTGCATCTCTTCAGCACCTTCCACAGTCCATTCGTTGAGACTTTGGTATCACTGAAAGATGAAGAAGGAGAAGAATAAAAGTATTATATGAGTATTTTATAAGGGTTTTTAAGACCCTTATAAAATATCGAGTTATAAGATATCGAGAAGTTCCTCGAATCTTGAAATACGACGGAGCTTGGGATGTTCAAATTCCTCTGTCTTTTCATGCGCCCATGTGGTATGAAAAGGGATATGGACAGCCGAAGCTCCGATTTTTAATGCCGGAGCAATATCACTCTTGAAACTGTTACCCACCATCACCAGTTCGTCGGGAGTTACATCCAGTTCCCTGCAGAGACGATGATAAGCCTTGGGCGTCTTGTCGCTCACGATAGTCACCACATCAAAATACCGCTGCAGACCCGAACGCCACAACTTATTCTCCTGATCCATCAACTCACCCTTGGTGAAGACTGCCAGCTTATATTTCTTCATCTCACGGAAACAAGCCAAGGTTTTCTCTACCCCTTCCAAAGGCTTGGCATCAAGATGCAGGAGACTCTTACCCAAGTCCACAATTTGGGCGATGACATTCGCCTCCACCTTACCATGACTCACCTTCACCGCATTCTCTACCAGGGATATGGTGAAAGCCTTGCAACCATAACCCAAATCAGCCATATTTTTACTCTCCGTCTCGAAGAGAACAGCAGAAATATCCTTTTCCTTTCCATATTCTGCTAGCAACTCGCAATACTCATGCTCCACATCCTCGAAATAGTTTTGTAATGCCCAGAGCGTATCATCGGCATCGAAGGCTATCGCCTTGATATCTTTAAATCTATCCATTTTCATGTTTGTTATGTTTTACACCTTATTATATATAGGCGTTCTGACTGCAAAGATACTACTTTCTTTCAGAAAAACAGAAGAAAAATCGTTTTTAACAAGAATGTAACATCTGTTTAAATAGCCTGTAACATTTCCTACGTACTTTTGCAGCCGAAAAGAAGGAGAAAATGGATAACTCCCGCAAATAAGGGAAAGAAATGTCTCCCACAAAGTAAACAATAACAATAAACATTAAGATAATAATGGGTACAATTTATTTATGTATTGTGATCTTCCTGCTCTGTTTAGCAGTGTTCGATCTCTTCGTAGGAGTCAGCAACGATGCTGTCAACTTCCTGCAATCTGCCATCGGAGCTAAGGTGGCTAAGTTTCGCACGGTGCTGATTATCGCATCCTGCGGTGTGGTTCTCGGAGCCATCATGTCATCGGGAATGATGGATATCGCCCGCCATGGTATCATGAGTCCTGACCACTTTACATTCGAAGAAGTAATGACGCTCTTCCTGGCGGTCATGGTGACTGATGTCATCATCCTGGATGTGTTCAACACCTTAGGTATGCCAACCTCAACTACTGTCTCTCTGGTATTCGAGTTACTGGGTGGTGCTTTCATCCTCGCAACATTGAAGATGTATGGCGACGACAGCCTCAACTATGGCGTATTGCTGAACAGCAACAAGGCGTTGGAGGTAATCATGGGTATCTTCTCATCTGTCATCATCGCCTTTGTGTTTGGTGCTTTCGTGATGTGGCTTTCCCGTATAATCTTCACCTTCAACTACCGCAAGCACAGCCGCTACAGCATCGCTATCTTCGGTGGTATCGCCTTTACAGCCCTCTCTTACTTCATCTTCATGAAGGGTTTGGGCAAGAGTCCTTACCTGCCTGCTGAGGTGCGCGATTACATCGACCAGAATCTCGGTTTCCTCATCTGCATCACCTTCGTGGTATCTGCTGTTGTGATGGAATTCCTGCACCTCTGCCGTGTCAACATCTTCAAATTTACGGTGCTGATGGGTACTTTCGCCCTGGCTATGGCTTTCGCTGGTAACGACCTGGTAAACTTCATCGGTGTGCCTCTGGCTGGTCTCTCTTCTTATCAGGACTATATGGCAAATGCCAATGGTGCAGCGCCAGACCAGTTTATGATGACTTCATTGATGGAGAGCGCCAAGACCACTCCTGGCTTCCTGCTTGCTGCCGGTGCCGTGATGATTATCGCCATGGCGACATCCAAGAAGGCACAGAACGTAATCAAGACTTCTGTTGACTTGAGCCGTCAGGACGAGGGTGATGAGATGTTCGGCAGTTCTTCTGCAGCCCGCGTGATTGTACGCAACTGCCAGGCTACAGATTCATGGTTGAAGCAGTTTATGCCAAAGGCGCTGATGAACTGGATTAACAGCCGTTTTGACAAGAATGATGTTGAACTCGAGGAGAGTGCTGCTTTCGACGTGGTTCGTGCAGCCGTTAACCTGGTACTTGCTTCTATGCTGATCACCATCGGTACCAACCTGAAGTTGCCTCTCTCTACCACCTACGTTACCTTCATGGTAGCTATGGGTTCTTCACTTGCTGATAGAGCATGGAGCCGCGAGAGTGCCGTATTCCGTGTAACAGGTGTATTGAGTGTAATCGGTGGTTGGTTCATCACAGCCGGTGTAGCTTTCGCAGCCTGCGCCATTGTCTGTATCATCATGCACTTCGGTGGCGTGGGCATCCAGGCTTGCTTCATGGGCTTGGTTATCTACCTGCTCATCCGCAGCAACATCCAGTATAACAAGAAGGCTAAAGAAGAGGGCAAGAGCAGTACCTTCCAACTGATGATGCGTTCCCGCGACCCGGAGATTGTATGGGATTTGCTTCGCCGTCAGGTTTCACGCACCCAGTCTTACGTCTGCCACTTCGCCCTGAACGAGTTCAACCAGATTATGGATGGTCTTGCCAACGAGAATACCCGCGACCTTCGTCATGCCAACAAGGATCTGAAGAAGGAACAGGATATGCTGAAGAAGTTCCGCCGTCAGGAGATGCTCGGTTTGAAGAAATCGCCTATCGAGATTGCCATCGAGCGTAACACCTGGTTCCATCTGGGTGCCAACAGCAACCAGCAGTTTATCTACTCTCTGCGCCGTATGCTCGACCCAATCAAGGAACATGTTGACAACAACTTCAATCCGCTTCCTGCTGAATACATCAAGGAGTTTGCTCCTGTACGCCAGAAGATCAACGACCTGATGCGCATGAGCTGCGAACTGATTGAGACCGGCAGATATGACAGCTATCGCGAGATTCTTGCCGAGGCAGATGCCTGCAAAGACGAGCTTTCTGTTCTCCGCAAGAAGCATATCGACCGCATCCAGCACATGACTGACAATACGCTGATGCAGATTTCTCTGGTTTATCTCAACGTACTGCAGGAGAGTCAGGAATTCCTGAGTGTGATGAGGCATCAGTTAAGAGCTGCAAAGAAGTTTATGGAAAAGTAAAATTTCTCTGACATCTTGTCATGAAACAACTTTTTGGTATATCTGTTGCTTGATGACAGATGACAGCGGATAACAAGAGTGTTATTTCGCTATCACAATATAATCTGAAAAGGTTAGTTTCTCATAGGTTAAGATTGTTAGGTTTAGTTTTTAGAAAAAAGTTTTAGGTTTTTAGTTAGATAAGGGCTCCAAGTGCTAGTGATTAGTATTTGGAGCCATTTTTTTTGCCCAAATATTTGGCTATTAAGAAGAAATGTTGTAATTTTGCAGCCGATTTCAGAAAAGAATCATCATATTCAATAACCCGAGTGCTTGGTAAACCTCGTAAAAAACAAGAAAATGGACAAGAAAAAAACTCAAGTGAGCGTGCTGTTTATGCTTTTCAGCATCCTCTTCTGCGTTTGCCTGATTGCAGCAAACGTACTCGAAACAAAGCAAATCGCCTTCGGGCCAGTTTCCCTTACCGGTGGACTTATCGTATTCCCTGTAAGCTACATCATCAACGATGTGGTATGTGAAGTATGGGGCTATCAGAAAGCGCGTCTGTTGATCTGGACCGGCTTTGCGATGAACTTCTTCTTCGTGGCGCTGGGTGCTATCTGCGATGCCATTCCTGCAGCGCCTTATTGGACCAACGATGCCGGTTTTCATGCCATCTTCGGTCTGGCACCCCGCATTGCAGCAGCCTCTTTCGTAGCCTTCATCATCGGTTCGTTTGCCAATGCCTATGTGATGAGCGTGATGAAAATCCGCGATGGCGGCAAGCATTTCTCTGCCCGTGCCATCCTCAGTACCATTGCCGGTGAGAGTTGCGACAGTCTTATCTTCTTCCCACTTGCCCTGGGCGGTGTGGTGCCTGCATCAGAATTGCCTTGGCTCATGCTCTGGCAGGTGATACTGAAGACAGCCTACGAGATTGTGGTATTGCCTCTGACCATCCGTGTAGTGAAATACGTGAAGAAGCATGAAGGTGAAGATGCATACGACAATAACATCTCCTACAATGTATTCAAGATCTTCAGCCTCGGCTAAAAGACATCAGTAAATAGCAAACATTAAAACATTACCAAGCGTGGATAGAAAAGAAGATGGTCTTCAGGCATTAGGTGCCAAGACTACATATAGAATGGATTATGCGCCAGAGGTGCTCGAAACTTTCGTGAACAAGCATCCTGGCAATGATTACTGGGTACGTTTCAACTGCCCTGAGTTTACATCGCTCTGCCCTATTACGGGTCAGCCAGATTTCGCAGAGATTCGCATCAGCTATATTCCTGACGTAAAGATGGTAGAGAGCAAGAGTCTGAAACTTTATCTCTTCAGTTTCCGCAACCATGGCGATTTCCATGAAGACTGCGTAAACATCATCATGAAGGATCTCATCAAACTGATGGACCCTAAATATATAGAGGTAACAGGCATCTTTACTCCTCGTGGCGGCATCAGCATCTGGCCGTATGCCAACTATGGCAAGCCAGGCACCAAATACGAGAAACTGGCAGAGCAGAGATTCGCTACTCACGAATAAAAAACAAGAAACCTCGGAAGATTGCTTTATGCTTCTTCCGAGGTTTTTTATTGTTTATTGCTGATGAAATTATGGGAACTGAGGATAATCCTCGAAGCGAGGCTTGCGCTTCTCAAGGAACGCCTTGCCACCTTCCTGAGCCTCATCCATCGTATAATAGAGCATCGTGGCATCGCCAGCCAACTCCTGAATACCAGCCTGACCATCCAGTTCGGCATTCAAGCCAGCCTTGATCATACGGAGTGCCAGAGGCGAACGTTCCATCATGATTTCAGCCCACTCTACACAGGTATCTTCCAACTTTTCGAGAGGCACCACCTTATTCACCATTCCCATCTCTTCAGCCTCCTTGGCAGAATACTGCTTGCAGAGGAACCAGATTTCACGAGCCTTCTTCTGCCCCACCATTCTTGCCAGATAAGAAGAACCGAAACCGGCATCAAAACTTCCCACCTTAGGACCGGTCTGTCCGAAGATGGCATTCTCTGAAGCGATGGTCAGGTCGCACATCACATGAAGCACATGACCGCCACCGATGGCATAACCATTCACCATAGCGATAACCGGCTTTGGCAGACGGCGAATCTGCATCTGCACATCGAGCACATTCAGGCGAGGCACACCATCGTTACCCACATAACCGCCTCGGCCCTTCACATGCATGTCACCTCCTGCACAGAATGCCTTATCGCCGGCACCCGTCAGAATGACCACACGGATATCCAGACAGTCACGGCAATAGTTGAATGCCTGCGCCATCTCCCAAGTGGTCAACGGTGTGAAAGCATTGCGGTAGCGCTCACGGTTGATGGTAATCTTAGCGATATGATTATACTCCTCGAAGATGATTTCCTTGAAATCAAAACCTTCTATCTTTTTCCATTCTCTCATTTTACTTTGAACTTTGAATTTTGAACTTTGAACTTTATGATTACTTACTATCTTATTTTTTTGACAGAACTATCAGTTATAGTTCCTTATAAGTCATCTATCAGCACTTCTGGATGGCTTCCAGCATCTCGTTATCTACATCCATATCGGTGAAAGCCTCCAGGAGCATCGGGCGATCGCTCTCGGCATGAAACAATTGGCTGATGCCCTGTTCCATCTCTTCCATCGTATGAGCTGCGAAATACTTTACGTCATTCTGACTACAGATTCCTTCAGCCGTTGCATGATGCTTTGCCATTATTATTTCTTCGCGAGCCTGACTCTCCTTTAATCCCTGGAACTTGCCAAAGATGGCACCGCCACCATTATTGAGCACGATGATACGGAGCTTGCCGTTCAGATTTCTATTCCAGAGCGCATTCTGGTCATAGAAGAAACTCAGGTCGCCGAGAACGCAGTATACATGCTTATCAGACTTGTTCTTGCACATCGAGAAACCTACAGCCGTAGAAAGAGAACCTTCTATGCCGTTCACACCACGATTGCAGTAAACATGGCGGTCGGCATACAGATTCATCAACCGGATGGCAGAACTGTTGCCGGAGATGACGCTGCTCATCAGACCTGGAAGGAATGTATCGAATTCGCGGTCATAGATACCATCGTCCTGAGCATCTTTATCGCCTAAGGTGAACGCTTTGAAATCCTGAGGCTCAACCTTCTGAAGCTGGCTGAAGAATTCCTTTACGGTAGCCAGACTGCTGAACTCAGGCTTGAAGTTCTCTTTGCGTTCATAACTTTTAGCCAACGCATCCATCCACAATCTGCGATAATCCTCCCAGTGGTTGTGCCAGCCAAAATTATCCAACCATGACATAGCATCACTGTTTGGCAAATCCATCACTTTAGTAAGATGCATGAACGTATCTTCGATATCAGCCTCTTGCGAGATTCTTATCTGCTCAACTCCTTTAAGCGAACGCAGATAAGATTTCAGCTTCTTGCTCACAATATGTCCACCTATATAAAAAACCAGGTCAGGACGGAATGTTTCATCGTCCTTTATTTCATCCAGCAAATTCTCGAAAGCGCCATACAGGGTGGTTTTATTCCAATCTTCTCCCAGTTCTTCCTGAACCTTATATAGATAAGGTGGCATTGCCAGAGATTCCCATAATATAGGCATTCGGTCAATATAAGCCAACAAGTCTACATATTTTTCGGTATTGTCCAACTGTCCGATTACCAACAATGGACGTTTGGCTTCTAACACACATTCAAAAGGGGTCCCATCAAATGTGTCAATATTTGCCCTGCAGTAAGCAACCTCAATCTTGCGCTCAACGGGCAAAGCTTCTTTCGTAAACGAATAAAAAGGCTCAGAGATAGGTACATTGATGTGTACAGGTCCCTTTACCCGCCCCATGCTTTTCAACAGCGCTTCGTTGACCAGCCGGTTGCAATACCAATGCATCTCTTCCTGCTGCTCACCTTCGAACACTTCTGGCAGAGATACCGCTTTTCTTACCATCTGCCCCAAAGCATCAGGCTGAGGAAGCGTCTGACCATCCAGCTGGTTAATCCACTGTGCCGGTCTGTCGGCAGAAATCACTATGAGCGGGATTTGCTGATAATAAGCCTCAGCTACTGCCGGATAAAGATTGAGCAATGCAGAACCCGAAGTCACACACACTACGACAGGCTGATAACCTTCAGCCATAGAAAGTCCAAGAGCTTGGAAGCCGGCGCTACGTTCGTCGGTTACAGGATAGCAAGTGATGTCTTCACACTCGTTGAGATTGTGAACTATGGCTGCATTTCTGCTGCCCGGACACACCACAGCATGGCGAACACCATGCGCTACCAGTAAACTTGTCAAAATATTGACGTTTTCTTTATTGCTATACATTTCACCTTATTTTTTAGGTTGTTTTTATGTTTTCAGATTCTTGAAGAGCTTTTGTCTTTTAGCATTATAAAATCAGAATGAATCCCTATCATTTCTCTGCAAGACCTTTACAGGACCGACAGGATGGTCTGCATCTTAGCTTCAGTTTCCTTCCACTCCTTCTCCATCTCGCTTTCCTTCAGCAATCCGCCTCCGGCATAGAGTTCGCAGGAGCCGTCATCCAGGATGTTCATGCAGCGCAGGGAAACATAGAGATGCGTCTTTCCTTTCGGCGAAATCGGTCCCACAAAACCACTATAATATTTGCGCGACTGATGTTCATGCTGCAGGATAAACCGGCGAGCTTCATCCTTCGGTATTCCGCAGACGGCAGGCGTAGGATATAAGGCATCGAGCACATCGCCCAAACGCCCCGTATCATGCAGACGGAAAGCGATGTCGGTACGGAGATGATAGAGATTGGCAGCCATCGTGGTATAAGGTCCCTTCTTCTGATATTCATCCGAAAAGGCCTTGATGCAATCCTCGATATAATCGGTTACATACTGCTGTTCCTCTCTGTTCTTCTCCGACCATTCTATCCCTTCTACCGGATAATCGGCTACGGTCTTGGAAGGTTCAGCCTTTTGGGTGCCTGCCAGCGACATGGTTGCCATCTGATTCTGTTCACCTTTGAGCAGAATTTCAGGTGTAGCCATCAGCCATAAACCCGACTGGGGTGTATAAACCAAGGCTACAAAAAGACGGGGATACATCCGGCAGGTCTTCAGAAACAGAGTCTTTAAAGAGTCTGCATCCTGCACAACTGAAGCATTGGCTGTATTCTGCACAGTTGAAGTCTTGCCGGCATCTTGCACTACTGAAGTCTGGACTGATTCTAAAGGCTGCCGATTGCTCTGAATACGCAGTTTTCTTGCCAGAACAATCTTGCTGAATTTACCTTCAGAGAGCTGCCGGTGAAAGCATTCAAACTCCCTTGCATAGGCTTCAAAATTACGTCCCGACGTAGATTCTGCTACGTCACGACGTAAATTCTGCTGCGTCACGACGTAGGAAGTGCCGCATCGCGATGCATTTTCAGTCCCCTCGGCAGAGAGAAGTTTGCTTTCATCCGGATGCATTAACACCACGGGACATTCACTGGATGGCGCGAAAGGAGCTATCACGAAACCTTCCTTGCCATTCAGTTCTGCCACAGAAGAGAGTACCTCAGGTTCTCCCTCATGCTGAGCCACATAGGTAGCATGGTGCAGATAAGGCAGACGATAATACGCAAAAGCTATCATACCTTAGTTTCTGCCCCCTTTTTCTGATTGTCTTTCTTTGGAGTGAACACATAGTTGGTTACCTGTACGGTACAGATTACCTCACCAGCCGTATTCTTGATATCCACCTGCCAGGTATGCAAGGTTCTGCCCTTGTGCACGATCTTGGCAAAGGCAGTAACTATATCGCCCTCGCTGACCGCCAGAACATGAGTACCGCTCACGTTGATACCCACGGCAATCTGTCCCGGGCAGAGCGCCAGGGAACCGATACCCGCCACATTCTCGGCAAGAGCCAGAGAAGCACCTCCACTCAAGAAACCGAAAGGTTGGCGATTACGCTCATCTACCATCATCGTTGCCTGAAGCGTATCAGGCTCAGGGGTAGAAATGAAATGCATTCCGAGGGTCTTGGATAATCCATCAGTCTTGCTGATTCTTTTTACTAATTCATCTATGTTCATCTTATGATCTCCTATTTTTCGTATTTTGTTATTGATTCAGAGCTATTCGTTTTCTCTTCGCTCCAAAGTATGTTTCTGATAAACTCAACGCAAAGGTAAGACTTTCTTCAGAGAAAACAAAATTTATCGCACTTTTTATTTGATGAAGGGCAAACTTTACATACCTTTTCCTTTCTTTAATAATAAAAAACATAAAAAACGGCATATAGTTCAGATTTATTTTGTATTTTTGCACCAAAAATAAGAAAATAAAAGATATATCTGAATAGAATATGAACATTTTAGAGCTAAGCGAACAGGAAATCGTTCGCAGACAGAGTCTTCAGACATTGCGCGAGATGGGCATCGACCCATATCCAGCAGCAGAGTTTCCAACCAATGCATTCAGCACAGATATCAAAGCTGAATTCAAGGACGAGGACGAGCCACGCCAGGTAGTTATCGCCGGACGTATGATGGGTCGCCGCGTAATGGGTAAAGCTAGCTTCACTGAGTTGCAGGACTCAAAGGGAAGAATCCAGGTTTATATCGCCCGCGACGAGATTTGTCCAGACGAGAACAAGGACCTTTATAATACTGTATTCAAGAAACTCCTCGATATCGGTGACTTCATCGGTGTAAAGGGTTTCGTATTCCGCACACAGACTGGCGAGATTTCTGTTCACGCCAAGGAACTGTGCCTGCTCTCTAAGAGCTTGAAGCCACTCCCTATCGTGAAGTATAAGGATGGCGTGGCTTACGACAAGTTCGACGATCCTGAGTTGCGTTACCGCCAGCGCTACGTTGACCTCATCGTTAATGATGGTGTAAAGGATACTTTCCTGCAGCGTGCTACCGTACTCCGCACACTCCGCAGCGTACTCGACAACGCAGGTTATACAGAGGTAGAGACTCCTACCCTGCAGAGCATTGCCGGTGGTGCTTCAGCCCGCCCATTCATCACCCACTTCAATGCGCTCGATCAGGATATGTACATGCGTATCGCTACCGAGCTCTACCTGAAGCGCCTCATCGTAGGTGGTTTCGAGGGTGTTTATGAAATCGGCAAGAACTTCCGCAACGAGGGTATGGACCGCAACCACAACCCTGAGTTTACCTGTATGGAGCTTTATGTTCAGTACAAGGACTACAACTGGATGATGGCTTTCACAGAGAAGTTGCTCGAAACCATCTGTATCGCCGTAAACGGCAAGCCAGAGCGCGAGATTGATGGCAACATCATCAGTTTCAAGGCTCCATATCGCCGTCTGCCTATCCTCGATGCCATCAAGGAAAAGACCGGTTTCGACTGCAACGGCAAGACCGAGGAAGAGATCCGCGCATTCTGCAAGGAGAAGGGCATGGACGTAGATGAGACCATGGGTAAGGGTAAGTTGATTGATGAGCTCTTCGGCGAGTTCTGCGAGGGCACTTTCCTCCAGCCAACCTTCATCACCGACTATCCTGTAGAGATGTCTCCATTGACCAAGATGCACCGTTCTAAGCCAGGCTTGACCGAGCGTTTCGAGTTGATGGTAAACGGTAAGGAGCTTGCCAATGCATACTCTGAGCTCAACGACCCAATTGACCAGGAAGAGCGTTTCATCGACCAGATGAAGCTTGCCGATAAGGGAGATGATGAGGCGATGATCATCGATCAGGACTTCCTCCGTGCCCTCCAGTACGGTATGCCTCCAACATCAGGTATCGGTATCGGTATCGACCGCTTGGTCATGTTGATGACAGGCAAGACCTTCATTCAAGAGGTACTGTTCTTCCCACAGATGAAGCCAGAGAAGAAGATGCCACAGAGCACCATCAAGGAATGGGAAGAGATTGGCGTGCCAGAGGATTGGGCATACGTGCTCCGCAAGGCAGGCTTCAACCTCATCTCTGATATCCGTGAAGAAAAAGCACAAGGCTTGCAGCAGAAGATTGGAGAAATCAACAAGAAGTACAAGCTCGGCTACGAGAAGCCTTCTGTTGACGACATCCAGGGCTGGATTAATGCAGCAAATGCTTAATTGATAATGCATAATTAATAATGTATAATCAATAAAGAGTTCCGGCTTTTTATTGGTTATACATTATATCTACAAACAAAGGCGAAAGCCTCATTATTAATTATTAATTATAAATTCATTCGAAGTGTTCAACTGCGGTAAAATAGCGATAATTGGCGGCGGTAGCTGGGCTACGGCAATAGCCAAGATTGTGGTGGGTCATACTCATCACATAGGCTGGTATATGCGTCGCGATGACCGCATCGAGGACTTCAAGCGCATGGGGCACAACCCTGCCTATCTGATGTCGGCACGATTCAATGTAGATGAGATTTTCTTCTCTTCCGACATCAACAAGATAGTGCAGAACTACGATACACTCGTGTTCGTCACCCCGTCGCCTTATCTGAAGAATCATCTCAAGAAGCTCAAGACGCGACTCAGCGACAAGTTCATCATCACAGCCATCAAAGGTATTGTGCCAGATGAAAACCTCGTTTGCTCAGAGTATTTCCATCAGGTTTACGATGTGCCTTACGAGAACCTCGCCTGCATCGGAGGTCCTTCTCATGCCGAGGAAGTGGCACTGGAGCGACTGAGCTATCTCACCGTGGGCTGTAGCGATACCGAAAAGGCGCGTGCCTTCGCCAACGATTGTCTGGCGAGTGAATTCATCAAGACCAAGACTTCGAGCGATGTCATCGGTATCGAATACTCTTCGGTTCTGAAGAACGTATACGCCATCGCAGCAGGTATCTGTGGCGGTCTGAAGTATGGTGACAACTTCCAGGCGGTACTCATGTCAAATGCCGTTCAGGAAATGCACCGCTTCCTGACAGCCGTCCACCCTATCGACCGAAGCATGTACGACTCAGTTTATCTGGGCGACTTGCTCGTAACAGGTTACAGCAACTTTTCCCGCAACCGCACCTTCGGAACCATGATAGGCAAGGGCTACAGCGTGAAGAGTGCGCAGATAGAGATGGAGATGATTGCAGAAGGATATTTCGGCACCAAGTGTATGAAGGAAATCAATCGCCACATGCACGTCAATATGCCGATTCTCGATGCTGTATATAATATATTGTACGAGCGCATCAGTCCGCAAATCGAAATCAAACTCTTGACCGACTCGTTCAGATAGGCACATCCTATCCTTCGGTTTCGGCAGAAGAGTTTGTCTTCAAGTAGTAACATTAACACATTCATTTAGATATTAAAAGAAAAAATGAAAAGTATCAGCTTAAACATTACAAAGGCTGCATCATTCCTTGCAGAAGGTGCAGTAAAGGCTTACGAGCCTAAGGTTAAGGCCGCTCAGGAAGCTCTTGAGAACGGCACTTGTGAAGGTAACGATTTCTTGGGATGGTTGCATTTGCCATCTTCTATCACTCCTGAGTTCCTCAATGAGATTCAGGCTGTTGCCAATACTTTGCGCGAAAAGTGTGAGGTGGTTGTTGTAGCAGGTATCGGTGGTAGCTACCTCGGCGCACGCGCCGTCATCGAAGGCCTCGGCAACTCTTTCGCTTGGCTCGTAAACGACAAGAAGAACCCTACTATCCTCTTCGCAGGTAACAATATCGGTGAGGACTACCTCTTCGAGTTGACTTCTTTCTTGAAGAACAAGAAGTTTGGTGTCATCAATATCTCTAAGTCTGGTACCACTACTGAGACAGCTCTCGCTTTCCGTCTTTTGAAGAAGCAATGCGAGGATCAGCACGGTAAGGAAGAGGCTAAGAATGTTATCGTAGCTGTAACCGACGCCAAGAAGGGTGCTGCACGTACTTGTGCTGACAAGGAGGGTTACAAGAGCTTCATCATCCCTGATAATGTAGGTGGCCGCTTCTCTGTTTTGACCCCAGTAGGTTTGTTGCCTATCGCAGTAGCAGGTTTCGATGTAAAGCAGCTCGTAGCTGGTGCGGCTGACATGGAGAAGGCTTGCGGCAAGGACGTAGCTTTCGAGGAGAATCCTGCAGCTATCTATGCAGCTACACGTCAGGCTCTCTATACTCAGGCTGGCAAGAAGATTGAGATTGTATGCAACTTCCAGCCTAAACTTCACTACTTCGCTGAGTGGTGGAAGCAGCTCTATGGTGAGAGCGAGGGTAAGGACCAGAAGGGTATCTTCCCAGCAGCTTGCGACTTCACTACCGACCTTCACTCTATGGGCCAGTGGATTCAGCAGGGCGAGCGCTCTATCTTTGAGACTGTTATCAGCGTAGAGACTCCTAACGAGAAGTTGCTCTTCCCTCACGATGATGAGAACCTCGACGGTTTGAACTTCCTCGAGGGCAAGCGTGTTGACGAGGTGAACAAGATGGCAGAGCTCGGTACACGTCTGGCTCACGTTGACGGTGGTGTTCCTAACATCCTGGTTAACGTACCAGAGTTGAACGCTTACTACCTCGGTCAGCTGATCTACTTCTTCGAGAAGGCTTGCGGTATCAGCGGTCTCTTGGAAGAGGTGAACCCATTCAACCAGCCTGGTGTTGAGGCATACAAGAAGAATATGTTCGCATTGCTCAACAAGCCAGGTTATGAGGCAGAGAGCAAAGCTATCCAGGAGCGCTTGAAGAATGAATAATTGATGAAGGAAATTATTTTTAAATATATGAAAGAACACGGCTTTGGGGAATTCAACCCTAAAGCCGTGCTTTTTGATATGGACGGCGTGCTGTACAACAGTATGCCAAATCATGCTGTGGCATGGCAGGAATCGATGAAACAGTTTGATATCCACATGACAGCAGCCGATGCTTATGCCACCGAAGGAGCCCGAGGCATTGACACCATCCAGATGATGGTGAAGAAGCAGAAGGGCATCGACATCACGCTGGACGAAGCACAGAAGATGTATGATGTGAAGACCGAAATATTCCACTCGATGCCTACTGCCGAAATATTTCCTGGCGTAAAGGAAATCATGCAGAAGATTAAAGATGCCGGCATGCAGGTAGGAGTAGTAACAGGAAGCGGACAGCGCCCGCTCATCATGCGACTGCTCAACGACTTCGGCGATTTTCTGGATGAAGCACATATCGTAACCGCCTATGATGTAAAGCGCGGCAAACCAAATCCTGACCCATATCTCATGGGATTGCAGAAGGCAGGAAACCTGAAACCCTGGGAAGGCATCGTGGTAGAGAATGCTCCTTTGGGCGTCCGTGCCGGCGTGGCAGCCAACATTTTTACGGTAGCAATTAACAGCGGTCCGCTACCAGATGAAGAATTATCCAATAAGGGTTGCAATCTACTCTATCACCAGATGACTGAATTCTGTGATGACTTTGAAAACCTGATTGCTAAGGCTTAATCCGGTTCACCCACAGATATTCTGACTTATTCAATAAAAAGACATCATTAAAAACATATAATGACATGAATAGAAAAGTAGCTTTAATTACAGGTATTACAGGCCAGGATGGTTCATACTTGGCTGAATTATTGTTGGAAAAAGGGTATGATGTTCACGGAACTATCCGCCGATCATCTACCGACTACCGCGAAAGAATTGCCCATTTGGAGGGTACACCTAATTTCCATCTTCACTATGCTGACCTCGGTGACTCTATGAGTATCATCCAGGTAATGAACAAGGTGAAACCTACTGAAGTATATAATCTGGCAGCACAGAGCCACGTACAGGTGAGCTTCGACTCCCCTGAGTTTACAGCAGATGTAGATGCTACCGGTGTGCTCCGTATCCTGGAGGCTATCCGCCAATGCGGTCTGGAGAAGACCTGCCGCATGTATCAGGCTTCAACTTCTGAGCTCTACGGTAAGGTAGAAGAGGTTCCTCAGAACGAGAACACTCCATTCCACCCTTATTCTCCATACGCTGTTGCCAAGCAGTATGGTTTCTGGATTGTCAAGGAGTATCGTGAGGCTTATGATATGTTCTGCTGCTCTGGTATCCTCTTCAATCATGAAAGTGAGCGCCGTGGTGAGACTTTCGTAACCCGCAAGATTACTTTGGCTGCAGCCCGCATCAAGCAGGGCAAGCAAGACAAGCTCTATCTCGGTAACCTGGATTCGCTCCGCGACTGGGGTTATGCCAAGGATTATGTAGAGTGTATGTGGCTGATTCTCCAGGCTGAGAAACCAGAGGACTTCGTGATTGCAACAGGTAAGCAGCACTCTGTCCGTGAGTTCGCCCAGCTGGCGTTCCACTATGTAGGAATCGAACTGAAATGGGAAGGCAAGGATGAGAACGAGAAGGGTATCTGCGTTGAGGGTCCTGAGGAACTCATCGGCAAGACACTCGTTGAGGTTTCTCCTGATTTCTACCGTCCTACCGACGTGGTGAACCTCTGGGGTGACCCAACAAAGGCTAAGGCTAAGCTCAACTGGAATCCTAACACCACCTCTTTCGAGGATCTCGTAAAGATCATGGTAGAGAGCGATATGGCGAAGGTAGCTGCCGAGGATGCCGGTCAGAAGGTTCGCTGCAATCTTGCAGAATATTTGGAAAAGGGAATTGTTAAGTAATAGTTTATAGTTAACAGTTGATAGATAGTTTATAGCAATAATCAATGTTATCAAAAGATAGTAAGATTTATATAGCAGGACACCACGGACTCGTGGGTTCTGCTATCTGGAATAACCTCAAGAAGAGAGGTTATAACAACCTGGTAGGTCGTTCTCACAAAGAACTCGACTTGACCGACCAGTATGCAGTAGAGAAGTTCTTTGACGAGGAAAAGCCTGATGCAGTAGTATTGGCTGCTGCCTTCGTGGGCGGTATCATGGCGAATTCATTGTATCGTGCAGACTTCATCATGCAGAACATGAAGATGCAATGCAACGTAATCAGCAACGCTTATTCTCATGGCGTGAAGAAGCTCCTCTTCCTGGGCTCTACCTGCATCTATCCTAAGAATGCACCGCAGCCTATGAGCGAAGATGTGCTCCTTACTTCTCCGCTGGAATATACCAACGAGGAATATGCCATCGCCAAGATTGCCGGACTGAAGATGTGCGAGAGCTACAACCTTCAGTATGGTACCAACTATATCGCTGTGATGCCAACCAACCTCTATGGCCCTAACGATAACTTCCATCTGGAGAACAGCCACGTAATGCCTGCGATGATGCGCAAGATTTATCTTGCCAAACTCATCCACGATGGCGACTGGCACAGCATCGAGGTGGATATGAACAAGCGCCCTATCAATCCTACTGATAAGCTCCGCGAAATCATCGGCGAGGGTAATGTAGACGGCAGCAACTCTCACGAGCGCATTCTGAAAGCGCTGGAGTTCTATGGCATCTACGACAACAAGGTAGTGCTTTGGGGAACAGGCAAACCATTGCGTGAGTTCCTCTGGAGCGAGGATATGGCAGATGCCAGCGTTCACGTGCTCCTGAATGTAGATTTCAAGGACATCATCGGTATCGAGAAGTACAGTTCTGTATTCTATGGTGCCAAGGTAGATGGTGCTGTGGATAGAAACAACTCTGAGGGCCGTGGTGGCGCTATCCCTTCTCTTGGTGAGATTCGCAACTGCCACATCAACGTGGGTACCGGCAAGGAGCTCACCATCCGTGAACTTTCTGAGCTTGTAGTAAAGGCAGTAGGTTTCGAAGGCGAAGTAGAGTTTGACGCCAGCAAGCCAGATGGAACCATGCGCAAGCTCATCTCTGTAGATAAGCTCCACAGCCTCGGCTGGACGCATAAGGTAGAGATTGAGGATGGTGTGAAGAAACTCTTCGACTGGTATCAGGAGAGTCTGAAAGACTAATAAAGAATATCGACTATGGATACAGAACAACTTTCTATGACCAAGAAAACCCTTGTGGGAGTACAGTTCCTGTTTGTGGCTTTCGGTGCAACGGTTCTGGTGCCTCTTCTGATAGGCATCGATCCGGCAACGGCTCTCTTCACCGCTGGTGTAGGAACCTTTCTTTTTCACTTCATCACCAAGGGTAAGGTGCCTATTTTCCTGGGCAGTTCCTTCGCCTTTATCGCCCCTATCATCGCTGCAACCAAGCAATGGGGACTGCCGGGAACAATCGCCGGACTAACCAGCGTTTCTCTGGTGTATTTCGTCATGAGCGCCCTGGTGAAATGGCAGGGCAAGAAACTGCTGGACAGGATTTTTCCTCCGGTAGTCATCGGTCCCGCCATCATTCTCATCGGTCTCTCCCTTTCGGGCAGCGCTGTGGATATGGCCAAGACCAACTGGATTCTCGCCTTTGCATCGCTCATCACCGCTATTCTGGTGCTTACCTTCTGCAAGGGCTTGATGAAGCTGGTTCCTATCATTTCGGGGGTTATCGTGGGCTATGTCATCGCCATCTGCATGGGCGAGGTAGATTTCTCGGGCGTGGCAGCGGCATCATGGTTCTCCTGTCCTGTATCCTTCGATACCATCACCCATTTTTCCTGGGCTCCATTCCTCTATATGTTGCCCGTGGCAATAGCTCCGGTACTGGAGCATATCGGCGATGTGTATGTGGTGAGTGCCGTAGCCAAGAAGGATTTCGTGGCAGATCCGGGATTGCATCGCACGATGTTGGGCGATGGACTGGCATGTCTCTGTTCAGCCTTTCTGGGCGGACCTCCTGAGACCACTTATTCAGAGGTAACAGGTGCGATGTCTATCACCAAGGTAACGAGTCCTGCCGTGATTCGCATATCCGCAGCCACCGCCATCTGTTTCTCCATCGTGGGCAAGTTGAGTGCTTTGTTGCAGAGCATTCCTCAGGCGGTTTTAGGTGGCATCATGCTGCTGCTTTTCGGAACCATCGCAAGTGTGGGCGTTCAGAATCTGATGCAGAACAAGGTAGACATGAATGAAACCCGCAATGTCATCATCATCTCTGTGATGCTGACGATGGGCTTGGGTGGCGCCGTTCTCTCATCCGGTTCCTTTGCCATTTCCGGCATCGGTCTTTCCGCCGTCATCGGCGTAGTTCTCAACCTCGTTCTTCCTAAGACGAAGAAGAAAGAGGCATAAATAAGGAAAAAGCTTTGAAAACGAGATTGTTTTCAAAGCTTTTTTCTTTTTTATTAGAACAAAAAGAGAGGTAAAACAAGGATTTTAACCTACTAAAACAGTTCTTTCAACTAAGAATAAAAGCATTTATAACTAGATAAAATCTCCGTTCATAGACGTTGAATGTCCGTTCAAAGACGTTGAACCGCCGTTCAAAGACGCTGAACCGCCGTTCAACGTCTATGAACGGAGATTTTAATAAGATTAAAGAACATTTTATCCTATAATCAACCAAGACTTTTCCAGAGATTAACACATTATTAATACAAGAAGAAAGAAGGTAAGAGAGATGAAGAAAAGACGTTGTTTCTATCTTGAACTAAACCGATTATACAAGAAAAGCGTGCAAGCTACATCTCTGTCGCCTGCACGCATCCTCTTTTTATTTAATCGCGCTATGATATATAATAGCTTTTTACAATCTCGCTCCGAATCTTGCGCTTGGCAATGGAGCGGTAAAGTAATAGTTCTGGTCGTTATTCTTATCCAGGAAATTCACCTGCTTCATACCGAAGAATGGCAGACCCTCTGGGAAGAGCGGAGTAAAATCGGTTACACCACCAGAAAGAGCAGGACTGCCTGCCTGATAATCGAAATTCCAACTCTTGTCGAATGCTAATGGAGCACCATTCTCCACTTTATCAATCTCGCAGTTGATATTCATCTTCTCGCTCTGTTTGAAGTTTTTGAAGAGTGGATTGAGCTGACCTGCCACGCTACTCTTGATGTCGGTATCAAACCAGATGCCGAGCTCTGCACCCTTCGCCATCTGTGCTACGCCAGTCTCTGTAGATGCAAAGTAGTAGTTTGGTGTAAGACGACTGTGCTCCATATCTACACCATCCTTCTTTGGCTGCTTCAGACCGAAACGGGAATCGTAGATGAGGTTGTTCACGAAGATTGGCTTAGCTGCCTTCTCTACCCAGACAGAACCACCCTTCTTGTTCTTGGAACGGCGCCAGCCACAGTTGATGATGGTGTTGTTATAGGCGGTCATCTCAGAGAGAGGAATCACCTCGCTATTGCCAGCATTCGAAAGCTTGAAGGCGTTGGTGCAGGCGTTGTAGATGATGTTGTTGGCTACATCGAGCTTGCAACCCGACTTCACGTTGATGGCCTCACCGCCATCGGCAGCATTTCCGCTATCGGCAAAGATATTGTTGATAATCACGCCGTTACCACCGGTAAAGTAAGTCTGGTCGTTGTAGTTGTCATGGAAGAAACTGTTTGCCATCACAAACTTGCCGTTTACATTACAGAAGTGAAAGGCTGGCACACCGCCATCGATGGTGGTCTTGAAAAGCTTGTTCTGGAAAGAAGCTGAACTCTCGGTAGGAGTAGCACCAGCATAGGCCACATCCACGTGGTTGAGCACCACCTCCTCAGAATTATATCCGCAGATGATGCCGCCCCAATCAGCAGGCTTCCTGGTATCAGAAGTAAAGACTACCGGTTTTTCGGCAGTTCCCATGCAATAGAGATTGCCCAATACCACGATTTCTACCGGCACCTGAACCTCAGACTTGCATGTAACGGTTACGCCCGGCTCAATGTAGAGCGATGCTCCTACAGGAATCTCAACGCTCTGGCTCAGGGTAGTATCCTTGGTCCAAACCACAGAACCGGCAGGATATTCTGCCACCTTCGTTGTGATGACATCCTTAGAACCCTGGTTCTCATTACCATCACTTCCATTACCGCCATTATTCACGTAATCGTATGGATTGATATTATCGTTCTCGCAAGATGTGGAGAACATTGCAGCTGCTGCCATCAACAGCAAAGCAGCAAAAGTATTTACCTTTTTCATTTTTTACTTTTTTACCTTTTTACCTTTTTACTTTTTTACCTTTTTTACCTTTTAAAGTTTGTATCTTACTCCCAGCAGGAAGGTTCTGCCATACTGATAAGTGCCCACGATGGTCTTATCGCTCTTCTGACCCTCATACTCCAGGTTGCTCTTGTTCACGGTCTTCAAGTATCTTTCGCGCTTGGCATCGAGCAGATTGTTTGCCTTGAAGAAGATGGAGATGCCGTTCTTGAATTGCTTCTCGGCACTCAGGTCGAGACCGAACATCGCCTTGTCCCACTGGTCGGCATCCTTGAAAGGAGAAACCAGGGCGAGCTTGGTGCCCGTGAAGGAAGAGGCCAACTGAGCATTCCAGCCATTCTCCGTATCCTTATATAATAAGGAGATGTTAGCGGTATGAGGAGCCTGGTTAACCAGCGGACGGGTCTGGGTTACACCCGTCTTATACTCAGCACTACCCTCCTGGTACTCACGCTTCGAGGTGGTGATTTCAGAATGGGTGTAAGTATAATTCGCCTTCACTCCGAAGTGGCGGATGTACTTGATCACATCGATTTCGAAGCCCATGTTCCTGGCATTACCCAGGTTGTCAGGCATGTAGTAAGCATCGGTTCCGGCACCAATCTTGCCATCCGATGTTACGAACACCTGCTCTATCGGGTCTTTCAGATACTTATAGAATACGCCGGCAAGAATCTGCTCGGTCTTGCTTGGGAACCACTCCCAGCGCAGGTCGATGTTGTCGATGCGGGCACGCTTCAGGTTTGGATTACCCTTTTCCTGATACTCCTCGCCCTGAATCTGATAAGGCACTATCTCGTAGAAGCCCGGACGGTTGATGGAGCGATAGTAAGAGAGACGCACGTTCATCTTCTTGGTTGGCGTCCACTTGATGGATGCCGATGGCAGATAATCCCAGTAGCTCTGCTCGCCCACCTGTCCCATGTTGCGGAAATGCTGGAGCATGGTGTAAATCTGGTTGGTGTGCTCGGCACGGAAACCGGCATTCAGTTCGCCCACCTCGCTCTTCAGGGTTACCATGGCGTAGGCTCCGCCGATGTGTTCCTTGGAATCGTAGTTGAGCTGCGAAGCCTGAGAATAAGGAGTCTTGCAAACCCAATCAATGTTGGCATACTGGTCTATTCCGTTGCCATCCAATCGCTGCGAGATGTCGGCTGGATTGAAGATGTAAGAATAATATCTGTTGCTGCGTTCCTTTCTGCGATACTGTGCGCCCGCCTTCCAGAGAGCCTCCACAGAGTTGGCGAAATGGGTATCGTAAGAGAGGTTGATGTAACCCGCCCAGTCGGTATCCTTATTATGCTGGAATCGGCGTTCGGCACTCTTAGGCAGGGTCTTGGTGATGTTCTTGTCGCCTTCCCAGATGGAACCCGAAACGGCATCGCCGCCATTCTCGGCTTTTCTGCTCACGGTATTCGTCAGGGTAACGTAAGTTCTATCCGGATCTTCCTCCTTAGCCTGCGAGAACACGCCCGACCAATCTACGGTAAAATCCTTGGTAAGATGATGCGTACCCTTCAGGTTGGTGGCGAAGATGCTCTGGGTGGTTGAGAGAGAGCGCACCTCATCATCCTGGGTGTAGCTATCGGCTCCGATGTATTCGGTGTTGACGCTATTGTTGTATCTGGTACCCTTGGAATTGGTGCGCACATACATGTTGTACCACTCCAGCTTATGGCCAGGCAGGGTTAAGTCGAACTTGGCATGAGCACCCGCAGTAAGGTCGTGGATGCTATAATAGCGATGCTGCAGGGAGTAAATGTACATGGCCTGCTCGCCCGAAGCCATCTTTACGGAATTGTAGGTGCGCTCGGTGCCACGGAAAACATTCTGCACACTTCCGGCAAGCATCACGCCCAGGCGGTCGTTCCAGAAGCGGTTGCCGATGCTCAGACCTCCTATGAAGTTAGGAGCAGGAAGAGAATGGCTCTTCAACTGAACAGGACCGTTCTTGAAATCGCTCATCTGCGCCTTGTAGTCTTTTCCGAAAGCCTCGTAAGGAGATTTCTTTGTATAATCAGAGCGGTTGCTGGTAAGATAATCTCTGCCATCCTTCCAGAAATAATCACTTGCTCCGATGGCTGCATTCGCCTGAATCTGGAAGCGGGATGGGGCATCCTTCATCACCATATCCACCACGCCGCCGGCTGCATCGCCTTCCATATCGGCCGTCAGAGACTTGGAAACCACGAGGCGGTCCATCAGATCTGAAGGGAAGATATTCAATGGGATGTAACGGTTTTTATCATCCGGACTAGGAATCTTCACGCCGTTTACCAGGGTGTAGTTGTAGCGCTTGTCCATGCCTCGGAGGATGGCGTAGGAAGCCTCGTCCGATGCATCACGCTCCATGGTTACACCCGATACTCGCTGCAGAACGCTCGCCACGTTGACATCAGGCGAAAGCTGGATGCTCTGCTGGCTCATCACGTTGAGCACGTTGCCGGCATTCTTCACGGTTTCTATGGCGCTGCGGTCGCTGCGGTATTCACGATGACCGGTAACCACCACTTCGCCCAACTGCTTCTGGTCTTCTTCCATGGCGATGGTCAACTGTCCATCCTTTCCCTCTTTTCCATCCTTGGAGAAGTCTTTAGCCACATCCACTACCATCTCCCTGGTCTTGTACGACATGTAGGAAACGATGATGGTCACCTTGCCTTTATCAGGCAATTCATGCAGGGTGAAAGTACCATCAAGTCCGGTGGTGGTACTCACGTTGGGCAGCTCCTTTACTCGGATTACGGTTCCGATGAGGGGTTCGCCCGTTTTGTTATCCTTAACAATACCATCCAGCGTATGTGCCTGGATGGCGGTAGTCGCTGCGGCAAGAAGCGCCGCACTCAGCAAAAATCTTTTCATCTATATCGCTATTGAAATCTTCATTCGTTTCTTTTCGCAAAAAAGCTCTTTTTTCCTTTATGATAAATGGGGGACCAGCGATAGAATCGCTGGGAACGGGGGCGCAAAGGGGTTAAAGCTCTTTTTACTTTTTTACCTTTTTACCTTTAAAACTGTGTGAATGATTTTTCCATCCTTGTCAATCATCGACATTCTGAGCAGCTTCTTATCTGCTGTAAATACAGAGAAACCATCGGCAGGACTGCAGAACACGGTGCCATCGATAGGCTTCACAGAGCGAGCCAGAGATGAAGAGGAATTGACTACGTAGTCGATGTTGTCGCCCTTCTTCTGGATATGCTGGAAGTTGTGGATGTGACCGCAGGCATAAATCGCCACATTATTATATTTATGGAGGATAGGCAGAAGGCGCTTCTGCATGTCGAGGCGCTCATTCTCCTTCTTCGTGGTGTAGGCGTAGATAGGATGATGGCCTACCACGATGACCCAATCTTCCTTGGCATTCTTCAGAGTTTCGTCGAGCCAGGAGAGCTGAGCCTCAACATCCTGCTTGCAGGCATCAGGATAGATTTCTGAATTCTTGCGGTAAGAATCGATGAGGGGTGTGGTGTCGAGGAAGATGACACGGATGGTGGTTCCCTTGTGGTCGAACACCTTGGTGTAATATTTGGCTGGCATCATCCAGCGGCGGCTCACCTTGCCGTAGTCCATAAAAGCCTGAGTATTACCACGATACTCATGGTTTCCGCAAACCGGGAACCAGTTGAGCATCAGGTCGGGATGAGAATAAACATATTCGTAATTGGTAAGCCACAGAGGGTCCTGGGTAGAAGCCACGCCATTGAAATGGTGGATGTCGCCCACGGCAAGTACGCATTCCGGATCTACCGTGCCCGCCATCTCGCCCATCAGTTCGGCGATAGGCTTCTGGTCGTAGTAGCCGTTGCGTCCCATATCATTGGTCATGTAGAGGGTGATTTCGCCCTTCAGTTTCTGCCATTCGGCAGCATTCACCTTCCAGTTAGGATTCTGCGGAATAGCGGTTGCTGCACTCTGAGAACAGGTTGTTAATGCTGCGTTTTGAGCCTGTGCAGTCAAGCCTCCACCCAACAATAAAGCCGAAGCCAAAACTACAGTAGCTACTCTACCTTTCATCATAGCAAAGCCATTCATGCTGCTATGCTTACCCGATACTTTCTTTTCCATTTTTCTTTATCTGACTATAATACTTTTATTAAAGATTTCCCCTTTCGGGGTAATACCTGTTAAATTTCGGGTGCAAAGGTAGGGGTATTATGTGTCAATGAGGTTACAAGGATTTTAATTAGCAGATAAAAGATGCTACAATTTTATTACGGGAGTTTCCCCCGATGCTTTTAGGGAAAATCATACATCAGATTATGGTTTTCCCCTTGCTTTTTTCAGCTATTCTCCCTATCTTTGCACTACGTTAGAAGAAAGGCTGCACTCGACAATTTGAAAGCAAGCTTTCATTGTGCTCGTTTGCACTTTCTTTGCACCAGAAATAAATAAATGCAGTAATAACCCTTTAAAGAGAAGATAGTTATGAAAAGAATGATTATGACATTGGTAGCAATATGGATGATGATTACATCTATGAATGCTCAGAGACTGACAAACATTCAGGCAGAGGCTCGTTTTATCACAGATAAGATGGTGGTGGAACTGGGATTGAGCAGCGCCCAGCGCAACAATCTCCTGAACATCAACTTCACCTACCTGGACGGCATCCGCAGCTATCGCGACATTGATGCCTACGGCTGGCATTACCGCAACAAGCAGCTCAAGCGCATGATGACCGCCAGACAATGGAAGAAATTCAAGAACTCATACTATTTCTATCGTCCTATCGGCTGGAATAATCATGTGTATGTTCACCATATTTACACCAAGTATCCAAAGCATAACTGGGGACACGACAAGCGCCGCCATCGCCCTGAGTGCAGCTACGGAAGACCTGGATGGCCAGGCGGAACCCATGTAACTTATGGACCAGGAAAGCCGGACAAGCATCACAAGTATCACAAGCATCACAAGCACGATAAGAAGTGGAAGCACGACAAGAAGAAGTGGAAGCACGATAGAGATTGGGATGATGACGATGATTGAGATAATGACTGAGATGATGACTAAGATTAAGACAAACATTCGATGATAAAACAGAAGAAATCCAAGCTAGAGATGATTCTCCGGCTTGGATTTCTCGTTAAATAAAAACTAACTATGCTGACTAACTAATCATTAATAATTAATCATTAATTACTAACAAAACGTCTTCCACAATCTGCTCATCGAGCAGACGATTATCCGAAAGCAACTGCTTCACATCGTATCTGTCGTAGAGTCCCTTCCTGATACCGCTCACCATCACCTTCATTTCTGAAGTGCCATAGTAAGAGGCGATTCGCTCGCCGAAGCCGCCATCCTTCGAGCCATCCTCCAGGGTTACCACCAACTGATGGTTTGCCTTCAGGCTATCCAGCATCTCGGCATCCACCTCATTCAGATAACGTGGATTGATGAGCGTTGCATCGATCCCCTTGTCAGCCAACAGGCGGACTACATTCTCGCCCTTCTGATAGAACGAACCGGCGGCGATGACTGCCACCTTCTCGCCCTGGTGCATCACCTTGTACTTTGCCTCGTAGCCATACTCTGCATCAACGGTTTCAGAAGTATGAACCACGCCATTGCTTGGCACGCGGATGGCGATAGGTTTCTTATCCTGCAGAATGCTCCAGCGGAGCATGGCGAAATACTCCTCGCAGGTGGTTGGAGCCAGATAGATGAGCCCCGGAATGCTGCAGAGCATCGGAATATCGAAAAGGCAGATGTGGGTGATGTCGTTCATCGAGTTCACTCCGCCTCCTACCACGTTGATTACGGCTGGGTTGGAATTGATGCAGAGGTCTTGCGCTATCTGGTCGTAGGTGCGCTGGATGAAGGTGCTGTAAACCGTCCATACCGGATGCAGTCCGCCCTTCGCCATTCCCGAAATCATGGCCACAGCCTGCTCCTCGGCTATTCCCATATCGATGTGCTGATTGCCAGCCAGTTGGCGCTTATCGGCAGTAAATCCGCCTGCGGTAGGAGTACCTGCGGTTACGGCGATGAGGGTCTTATCCTGCTTCATCTGGCTGAGCATCCAGTCAGAGAATAATGTGCCGTAATCCTCTGTTGGAGCAACCTCCGGGAGGGTTCCATTGGCATTCTTTCTTGGTCGGCTGCCATCTTCCAGGTTGAAAGGCAATCCCCAATGCCAAGCCTCCTTGTTGGCTACGGCTGGCGCAAAACCATGACCCTTCTCTGTGTGAATGTGAACCACGGTAGGCTTATCCGTATCCTTCACACTCTCGAAAACCTGGATGAGTTTTTCGATGTCGTTACCCTCTTCCAGATACTTGTATTCAAAGCCCCAAGCCTTGAACCAGTTGTGCTCGCAGGTGCCGTTGCTCTGGCGCAAGGCACGCAAGTTCTTGTAGATTCCGCCATGATTTTCGGCGATAGACATTTCGTTGTCGTTCACCACGATGATGATGCCCGTACCGAGTTCCGAAGCCTCATCCAGTCCCTCGAAAGCCTCGCCTCCCGAAAGAGATCCGTCGCCGATAATGGCGATAATGTTCTCATCGGTACCCTTGATGTCGCGCGCCTTCTGCAAACCGGAGGCAAGACTCACGGAAGTAGAAGTATGCCCCACCTCGAAGTTGTCATATTCCGGACATTCGGCAGGAGAAGAATAGCCCGAAATGGCATTCATGTCATTCACATCGCCGAGGAATCCCGCAGCTCGTCCGGTGAGCACCTTATGCGGATAGCATTGGTGGCTTACGTCAAACACGAGCTTATCCTTTGGCGCATCAAACACATAGTGAAGCGCCACGGTAGCCTCTACGAATCCCAGGTTCGGCCCCACATGACCGCCATGCTTGCTTACACGGTTCAGCACAGCCTGTCTGGTTTCATCAGCCACCACCTGCAGCTCCTTCAAATCCAGCTTCTTCAAGTCGGCTGGCGACTTTATTTTTTCAATATACATATTTTTTATACTTATAGTTATAATTCTATTATGATTATATGATGATTATAATCATGATTATATGAGGATCATGATTTCCGGGTGCAAAGATACGAAGATTCCCGAAAACACGCATTACCCCAACTACAGAAAAAATGAATGATTTTCCGGAAATCTCATCCTGGAAATCAGCCTACAGCCTTATCCCTATCCTTCAGAATCACAGCCATGTTATCCAGCGCCCATTTTATCAGATGATCCATAATAGGAATAAGGGTTTCAGCACGAGGTGTGAGAGAATACTCCACTCTTGGCGGCACTTCGGCATAAGCCTTGCGGGTAACGTAGCCATCAGCCTCCAGCGATTTTAACGTGCTGGTAAGCATTTTCTGCGAAATATCCGGAATCAGCTTACGCAGGGCATTAAACCGGAGGGGACCATCCTGATGATATTTCAGGGTGTAGATTACCAGTAGAGACCACTTGTCGCAAACACGCGCCAGGACGTTACGGATGGGACAGTCCTGCACTACCATTTCTTTTATCATTCTTGCCATAATCTATCTTCTTTATATTCTACTATAATATTCTGCAATAATCTATAATATTCTGCAATAGGCTACAAAAGTAACTAATATCCGAAAAGACACCAAACATACCAAGTTAATCTAAGTTAACGCTTCATTTTTCTTTCTCCCATTCCCACACAATAGTTACCTCCCGGTAACCATCTTACCCCCAAGTGCCCTCTTGCAGGAACCAGTTTTTCGCAGTATCTTTGCAGCGCAATTCAGAAATAAAAAGAGAAATATAAACATTTAAAAATAACAGAAAAGATGAAAGAAACAAAGCTTATTGCAAAGGCTGAGAACTTCACAGCCACAGATTTTGGTAAGATGAGTGAAATCAAGGATTACACCTTAGAGTTGGGTCCTGAGATTAAGATTCCCGGAAAGGTATTCGGAGGTCAGAGCGTAAACGCTACTGGTGGCGAGTTCTCATTCCAGAACTTTGCTCCTGGCACAGAGACTGGTTTCCTCCATACTCACAAGAACCACGAGGAACTGTATTTCTTCCTCAGCGGCAAGGGCGAATTCCAGGTGGATGGCAAGGTATTCCCGGTTCAGGAGGGAAGCGTGGTGAGAGTAGCACCAGACGGCAAACGCTCTGTTCGCAACAACGGTACAGAACCACTCGTGATGCTCTGCGTGCAGTATAAGGGCGAAACCTTTACAGCCGAAGATGCAACCGACGGCGTGATTCTGAATGATAAGGTGGAGTGGTAGGAACTACTCCGTCACCTCCATGGATTGTCCTTGAGAACGCCGATGGCAAGAAGTCATATAGGTATTTCAAGAAGGAGCATGTGGACAAGGCTGAGGTCAGACGCAAAGTTGAGTCCATACCGTTTGAAGAACGGAAGAAACGCAACAACGTAGAAGCAGCAATGTTCCAGTTTGGCTTCCATACAAGAAACAACAAGACCAGATATCGTACACTCTTTAAGCACGGCTTGCAAGCAATTGCAAGATGCGCTTGGATAAACATGCGCCGTCTTTTCTGGTTTGACTGCCAATTAAGTCTCCAAATTGCAAAATAAGTAGTTCAAAGAGCGAATAGCCCCATTTTGAGGCATTTTTAAGGCTGTAGTTGCGTGCTAAAGTTGTTTGACCAACTAATGAACACTAACTATTCGCCAGAGTTAGTTAAAGCCAAGGGAAGAATATAACTACCCAAGGCTATTGTTTAATTTAAATAGAATCCACTTTTTCAAGTGGACTCATACAACAAATCATGAAGAAAAAAAATGTTACAATTCGACTGATTCGCAATGCAACTTTGCGAATTCATTATGCTGGAAAAGAGATACTTGTTGACCCCATGCTTGCCGAAAAAGGCACTTTGCAGTCGGCCCTCGGAGTATATAAGACACCAAGAGTACATCTTACGATGCCGATGAATGAAATTACGGATGGTCTGGATATGGTATTGCTGACACACAACCATATTGACCATTACGACCCGACAGTGAAACAGCATTTAGCGACGAACATCCTGTTCCTGACACAACCGCAGGATAAAGAGGAGATTATGCAAGATGGTTTTACCAATGTAGAAAGCATTGAAAAAGACAAAACCATTGGAGATTTAACCATTCATCGCATCCAAGGGCACCATGGCTTCGGACAGATTGGAGAAATGATGGGGCCGGTATCCGGCTATGTGCTTACCGCGTCTGGTTTCCCTACCGTATATATAATGAGTGACTGCAAGTGGGAGGAGTGTATCCGTCAGACCATAGAACAGTTTTCTCCCGATTACATCATAGTGAACAGTGGAGGTGCTATATTCCCTGAATTTTCTCGTACAGAAGGTTCTATTATTCCCGACGAACAGGAAGTTATGACCATACTTGATGAACTTCCCGCTCACATCAAACTAATAGCAGTCCACATGGAAGCAACCGATCATGGGCAGACCACACGCGCAATTCTGCGTAACGAGGCCATGCATCACGAAATAGAAATGAGTCGCCTGATTATTCCTGAAGATGGAGAAACAATAATATTATGAGCGTCTGTATCAAATCACTTATAACGATGAAAACGTATGGATGGGAGTTACTGTGACTAGGGCTTCCGAGAAGAAACGGCTGAAGGAATTAAAAGGTCACATTCGCTCTAAACATTATCATGCCACTTTTGAACCTCTCTTTGAGGATGTGGGTGAGATAGATTTGGAGGGTTACGAATGGATTGTTATAGGGACGGAAACAGGCAAAAGGAAAGGGAAAGTAGATGCCAATCCTGAATGGGTACTTCATATTGTAGAACAGGCGAAAAGAAATCACATTCCGGTATTTATGAAAGAAGACCTTTTGCCTATCATGGGAGAAGACCGAATGATTCAAGAGCTACCAGAACAATTTATAGAAAAAATATGGAAAAGGAAATAATCAAAGAAATAGATGTACAGAGTGTCATGACCAAATCTTCGCTGCCGGTCGGCGGGTATTCGGTCAATCCCTATGTAGGCTGTCCACACGCCTGCAAATATTGCTACGCCTCGTTCATGAAACGTTTCACTGGACATACCGAACCGTGGGGAGCATTCCTGGACGTGAAGAATTGGAAACCGATAAAGAATCCACACAAATATGATGGCGAGCGTATTGTGATAGGTTCTGTGACGGATGGTTACAATCCGTATGAAGAATCTTTCCGTCGTACGCGTAAATTGCTCGAAGAACTACATGGAAGTAATGCCGAGATTATGGTTTGTACGAAATCCGACCTCGTCCTGCGTGACCTCGATCTATTGAAAGGTTTTCCTAAAGTAACGGTATCGTGGTCGGTCAATACGCTTGATGAGCGGTTCCGCACGGATATGGACAATGCCGTGAGCATAGAACGTCGCCTGAAAGCGATGCGTCAAGTCTATGAGGCAGGCATCCGTACCGTATGTTTCGTTTCCCCCATATTTCCGGGAATAACCGATGTGAAGGCGATTATTGGGGAGGTGAAAAATTATGCCGATTTGATATGGCTTGAAAATCTGAACCTGCGTGGACAATTCAAAGGAGGAATAATGACGTATATTCGTGAGAAATATCCCGAGCTCTTTCCGTTGTACGAAGAGATATACAACAAGAAAAAACTTGATTACTGGCAGGCTTTGGAACAGGACATATCCCAGTATGCACAAACACACGGCTTTCCCTATCGGGTGAACGATTTGCCTTACGGACGCTCCGAAAAAGGTAAGCCTGTCATCGTGAACTATTTCTATCATGAGAAAATCAGGCTCAAAAACAAAGGGTGAATGCCGTAAAAGGATAATGGATATGGTCAAAGATGAGCCCGGACCTGATGATATCTCACATCAGGTATGAACAAAAATCCGCGATAAGGACAACCCACGCCGATTGACATTGTCGCCAACAATGACAGTGGTTTATCGGGGATTATTCTCCAAAAGGAGTAAGTTTCTCAGATTTTATTTGTACTTTTGCCATGTCATTTATCGAATTCTCTTGTTTTTTTTGCAACACTAATATAAGTGAATTCTTTGACATGACAAAATCCTGAGCAACTTTTTGTTGCTCAGGTACTTAAAAAATATTATAAACTATAGTATTGCGGAATTAAGGGATGCTCAAGCTTTTCCTTTTTCTTGAGCTTCTTCACCACTTCGGAATAGCTGTGGCGAATCAGGGACTGGATGAAATCATCTTCCAGCGTGCCATAGAGGTTTACCTGATTCCAGTATTTCTTATTCCAATGCCATGCGCCTTCTATTTCGGGATGCACTTCCCGGAGTTCGAGGGCGTAATCGGCATTACATTTCATCGTAACCCACTCGGGGCGCTCCAGGTCAACACAGGCAAAGATCTTGCCCAAGATGCGAAACGCCAAGGTCCGCTCATCAAAAGGAAAAGCCTCGGTTACGAGGGGAAGCGAGAGGCAATACTCTCTAACAGATTCTATATTCATTGTATATTGTTTTTTTTATTTCTTCACATTAAATTAATTCTACATTTCTTCTCATTATATTTTAATTCTACTTGCTGAGATGCAGCTTATCCATAAAACTTTCTGAGATGCAGCTTATAATTTCTCATTGCTCAACAGAACTTACAACCATTTTTCTATTGTTTTTTGAACTTTAGGTGAACGATAAGGCTTATATTTCTGATAATCTATCTGAGATAGATCTGCATGGTCTGTATCATCCCAATCGGTCGTCGCAGAAAGCGTAGCAGCCAGTTCCGTATCAGATTTTCCTGCACGATGAATTCTACGATGTTTTCTCTGATGTGTCAACATATCCAGACACAACACCAAGGTTACTTTGTCATCAGACGAAGCAACAGCATCCATCACCTGATGGCGCAAAGCATCAAGCTAATGAGCAGAAGAAGTACTAACTGTTACCGGTTCTTCAACCTTATCACCAGAACCTTCTTTAAAAGGGTTTATATAAGGTTTTACATCCATAATCTTAATCGTTTAATTTCTAGATGCAAAGATACATTTTTCTCTTTAAAGTACAAAGATTATTAGAACTTTTTTATTGTAATTGCCTCATTTATTCCTAAAATGCCGAATTACTTTCTACAACTTAGTTATTTTCATGATAGCTTGCAATAACTTCATAAATCTTGCAGCCTCGCCCCCATCCATCTGAACATGATGAAACTGGAAGGAGATGGGGAGCGTGGTTCGGAAGAAACCACGGCGATAACTCCCCCACATCAGCATAGGGTTGCAGAACAAATCCGTGTATTGATTCACGATACAATCAAGCTCCGTTCCTATCATCGCCGACGTTCCCACCACCATCGCATCCTCTAAAGAAGATGATTTGCATTCAGCAGCAGCCTCAGAAGTCAGACGGAGATAATCTTCATTAAACTTCTGAATATCATCAGAATAAGGAATATCGCAGGAATTGATTCCTCCCTTCTTATTTTCCACAATTACGTTAATGGCGATAGAATCGTATTGCATCAATCGCCAGGATGAGCCGGATATTTTTTCCGGAAGAAGATAAAACTCCCTGGTTCTCGATGCAGCACAACCTATCGCCCAGCACAAGACCATATTGAATTTCCATCCCCTCTTCCTGCTTATCTTCAAAATTCGGGAAACGTCGAATGTCTTGGTCAGGGTTACCATCGGCATCGGCGACGACATCCATAATTCGAATGCCGCCGCCCTGGAAGTTTCTCTTGCATTTATCTCTTTCTTCATAACATTCTTCTTCTCATCAACTTTATTTCAAATCATACTTTATCCTCATTTTCTCTTATTTATATGATAAGTTTTTTGCATCCCATTTGATGTAATGCGACTGCAAAGATAGGCAATTTTTTTAAAATAAAGGAATAAAACGAGAGTTTTTAGAGAAGATAGATTACTTTTTGATGGATAAACAGATGAAATTAAAAAGAAAAACTTTAAAATAACTCCCTTATGGGATATCTAAAAACAATCTTTTTGTAACTTTTTCAAGAAAATATTTGGTAGTTACATAATTTTATTGTAGATTTGCAGCAGATTTTTTTAAGAAGGAGTGCTTATGCAGAAGAAAAAGGATAAAAACCTGATGAAAACGGATGTAAAACCGCTGAAACAAGGACTGTTGTCCCGGATTTTCCATCTCTATTACGATGGTTTCAGGACGATGACCCTGGGCAAGACGCTCTGGACCATCATCCTCATCAAGCTTGCCATCATCTTCCTAGTACTCAAGCTCTTCTTCTTTCCTGATTTTATCAATACAAATGCAAAGAACGGAGACAAGGCTGGCTTCGTTTCCAAGGAAATTCTGAACAGATAAAGCTCTGGATTTCAATCCCATATTATCGAAAGAATTAAAAAAATAAATTAAACAATTAACAAAATACAAAATCATTATATAATTACAATTTTAAAACCATTCAACTATGATGACAAATCTATTGTTAGACATTACATCAGCCACCATCGACTGGTCGAGGGCGCAATTCGCACTCACGGCCATCTACCATTGGCTGTTCGTGCCGCTCACCCTGGGACTGGCAGTAATCATGGGCATCGCCGAAACATGCTACTACCGCACCAACAAGCCGTTCTGGAAGCACGTAACCCGTTTCTGGCAAAAACTCTTTGGCGTGAACTTCGCCATGGGCGTTGCCACAGGCATCATCCTGGAATTTGAATTCGGCACCAACTGGAGCAACTACTCCTGGTTCGTGGGCGACGTATTCGGCGCTCCCCTAGCCATCGAAGGCATCCTGGCATTCTTCATGGAGAGCACCTTCGTAGCCGTGATGTTCTTCGGCTGGGATAAGGTGAGCCGGGGCTTCCACCTTGCCTCTACCTGGCTCACGGGACTTGGCGCCACCATTTCTGCCTGGTGGATTCTCGTAGCCAACGCCTGGATGCAATATCCGGTGGGGCAGGAATTCAATCCCGACACCATGCGCTTCGAGATGACCTCGTTCCTGGATGTGGCACTCTCGCCATTCGCCATCAACAAGTTCACCCACACCGTCACCTCATCCTGGATCATCGGAGCCACCTTCGTGGTAGCCGTAAGCTGCTGGTATCTCCTGAAGAAGAGAGAAGCCCAACTTGCCAAGGCGAGCATCAAGATGGGTGCCGGCGTAGGACTCATCGCCACCCTGCTGGCTGCGATGACCGGCGACAACTCCGCCTATCAGGTGGCACAGGTGCAGCCGATGAAACTGGCTGCGATGGAAGCATTATACAATGGCGGAAACGGCGAAAGCCTGACGGCGATAGCAGCCGTTCACCCCTTCCGGCAGCCCGATTATGAAAACGAACAGGAGCCAGCCATGCGCATCGCCATCCCTAACATGCTCTCGTTCTTAGCCACCCGCACAGCCGATGGCTACGTGCCTGGCGTAAACGATATTCTCAAGGGTTACACCCACGAGGATGGCACCCGGGAACCTTCGGCAGAAGAGAAGATTGAAAGAGGAAAGAAGGCGATAGTTGCCCTGAAAACCTATCGCGAAACGAAGGCGCAAAACCAGCTCCCTATCCTCAGGGAGAACATGAAATACTTCGGATATGGTTACATCAAGGACGCCAAGGAACTGGTGCCGAGCATCCCTATCTGCTTCTACGCCTTCCGCCTGATGGTGGGAGTAGGATGCCTGCTCATCCTCTTCTTCGCCCTCAGCCTATTCCTGGTTTATAAGAAGGAAATCGCCCAATACCGATGGTTCCTCATTTCCGCCATCATCATGATTCCGCTGGCTTACATCGCCTCAGAATCGGGCTGGATAGTAGCAGAAATCGGTCGCCAGCCTTGGACCATCCAAGACCTGCTGCCAGTAAGCGCCGCCATCTCCGACATCGAGGCAGGCAGCGTGGCCACCACCTTCTTCATCTTCCTGGCACTCTTCACCACCATGCTTGCCGTAGAAATCAGCATCCTGGTGAAGCAGATCAAGAAAGGACCGGAATACGATTAATCTCTCTGATAATCAATGTTTTCAGAAAGATTTCGAAAAGAATTATAGGATAGTTTTTCAGTAAACAACAAAACCCGAAAGTATTATGACATACGAATTTTTGCAATCATACTGGTGGTTCCTCGTATCATTATTAGGAGCCCTGCTGGTGTTTCTCATGTTTGTACAGGGAGCCAACACCTTGATTTTCTGTTTGGGAAAAACGGAAGAAGAGCGTCGCCTCATCATCAACTCTACGGGACGAAAATGGGAGTTCACCTTCACCACGCTCGTCACCTTCGGCGGAGCCTTCTTCGCCTCGTTCCCATTGTTCTACAGCACCAGTTTCGGCGGAGCCTACTGGCTGTGGATGATCATCCTGTTCTCGTTTGTGATTCAGGCGGTGAGCTATGAATTCCAGAACAAGATAGGTAATTTTCTTGGACCGAAAACCTTTCAGATTTGCCTTATCATCAACGGCATCGTGGGTCCGCTGCTCCTTGGTGGCGCCGTAGCCACCTTCTTCAACGGCAGTAATTTCCTGATAGACAAGGGGAATATTACCAACAGTCTGCAACCCGTCATCAGCCGATGGGCAAACGCCAGTCATGGTCTTGATGCCCTGCTCGACCCATGGAACGTGGTACTGGGACTTGCCGTACTGATGCTAGCCCGCATCCTGGGCATGCTCTACATCAAGAACAACATCGAGCACCAGCAGATTCAGGAGCGCTGCACCCGCCAGTTGCCATGGAATGCCCTCATTTTCCTATTGTTCTTCCTGCCATTCCTCATCAGATTGCTGGTAAAGGATGGATTCAGCACTTCTTCTTCCGGCATTACGATAGAGAGCATGAAGTATCTTCACAATCTTCTGGAGATGCCAATCTTGCTTGTAATATTATTAATAGGTGTAGTACTCGTTCTTTTCGGCATTTTCAAGTCATCGAGAAGCGTGCAGTATAGAAAGGGAATCTGGTTTACGGGCATCGGAACCGTACTCACCGTGCTGGTTCTGCTGCTGATAGCCGGCTGGAACAATACCGCCTACTATCCATCCAACATCGACATTCAGAGTTCGCTCACCCTCGCCAACAGCTGCAGCAGCGAGTTCACGCTCCGCACCATGGCGATAGTTTCTCTCCTCATCCCGTTCGTCCTAGCCTACATCGTCTTCGCCTGGCGCGCCATCGACCGCAAGCGCATCACGCAGGAAGAGATAGAGCAGGGAGAAGCTTATTAACTGAAGTTTCGAGAGTTAGCCCCCGGAAGCCCAGTACCATTGACTACTCTTCTTTTCGGAACTTTCTGTTTTTACAGAATATTATTCTGCCGCAAGCATCGTTTTCCGCATATTTTAGAATGTTTTCCTAAAAACGAAAGAATATTTGACGGATGAGATTCTTCTTCTTACCTTTGCAGCCGAAAACGAATAACAACATAAAAAACAAGAGATATGAGTAGTATCAAAAACATCAAGACAAATGTGCTGGGCTATCCTCGCATTGGTAAGAAGCGTGAACTCAAGAAGGCTTGCGAAGCCTATTGGGTTGGTAAGATCAACCGTAACGAACTGGAGAATACCGCCAGAAATCTCCGCAGAGAAAACTGGAACTTGCTGCAGAAGGCAGGCATCGACCTCATCCCTTCCAACGATTTCTCCTACTACGACACAACCCTCGACCTCACCCTCACTCTCGGAGCCATCCCTTCGCGCTACAATAGTCTGAAGGAAGATAAGCTCCGCCTCTATTTCGCCATGGCCCACGGCGAGCAGAACGAGCAGGAAGATGTGATTGCGATGGAGATGACCAAATGGTTTGATACGAATTATCATTACATTGTTCCGGAATTTGTGAAGGATCAGGAATTCTCACTCTTCGATACGAAAGTGGTGGATGAATTCTGCGAAGCCCTGGAATTGGGCATCAAGACCAAGCCCGTGATTCTGAGTCCGGTATCGTTCCTTCTTTTAGGAAAGGAGAAGGAGGATATCACGGGAATGCAGGATGGTTTCCATCGCCTTGATCTGCTCGATAAGGTTCTCCCGGTTTACGTTGAACTTCTCAAAGCCCTGGAAGAGAAGGGAGCAGAATGGATTCAGATAGACGAGCCTTATCTCGCCCTCGACCTGGACGATGAGCAGCGCAACGCCATCCAGAAGGCGTTCGGTTACATCAGAGAGAACACCCGCCTCAAGATTATCGTAGCCACCTATTTCGATGGCTTGAAAGATAACGCAGATTTGGCGGTAAACCTGCCTGTGGAAGCCCTCCACATCGACCTGGCAAGATGCCCGGAGCAGTTGGATTCCATCCTCAACATCCTGCCTGCAGACAAAATTCTCTCGCTCGGCGTAGTGGACGGCCGCAACATCTGGAAGAACGATTTGGAGAAGTCGATCGAGCTAGTAAACAAGGCGACAGGCAAGCTCGGAGCCGATAGAGTCTTCGTGGCAGGTTCCTGCTCGTTCCTCCACGTGCCATACGATCTGGCGCTCGAAACCAAGGAGCAGAATCTCCCTGCCGGCATCAAGCGATGGATGGCATTTGCGGCACAGAAGATAGAGGAACTGGCTGCCATCAAGGCGCTTGCCGGGAGTGAGACTAAAGAGGGATTCTCTCATCAGAAAAAGACTGCAGAACAAGACTACGCAGCAGGCATCCAGGCTTACTTCGCTGAAAATCAGAAGGATATTGCCGATCGAAAGGTTTCTTCCCTGATTCACAACCCAGAGGTGAAAGCCCGGGTTGCCGCCTTAACCGATAAGGATTCGCAGCGCCATTCAGCATTCGAGGTGCGCCAGAAGATTCAGCATTCAGAGCTCCATCTTCCGCTCTATCCTACCACCACCATCGGCTCGTTTCCTCAGACCAAAGAGGTGCGCTCATGGCGTTCCAAGTTCAGGAAGGGCGAAATTTCGGCTGCCGAATACAATCAACTGCTGAAGGAAGAAACCCGAAAATGCATAGAATGGCAGGAGGAGATTGGACTGGATGTGCTGGTGCACGGCGAGTTTGAGCGCAACGACATGGTGGAGTATTTCGGCGAGCAGTTGGCAGGCTTTGCCTTCACCCAGAACGGATGGGTTCAGAGCTACGGTTCCCGCTGCGTGAAACCACCAGTAATCTATGGCGACGTGGAGCGCAAGCAGGCGATGACCGTGGATTGGAGCACCTTCGCACAGTCGTGCACCCAGTTGCCGATGAAGGGAATGCTCACCGGTCCGGTAACCATCCTCGAATGGTCGTTTGTAAGAAATGACCAGCCCCGTTCTCTCACCTGCAAGCAGATAGCCCTCGCCATCCGTGATGAGGTTTGCGACCTGGAGCGCCACAACATCAGGATTATCCAAATAGACGAGCCAGCCATCCGCGAAGGTTTGCCTTTGCGCAAGTCAGGATGGGATGAGTATCTGAAATGGGCGGTAGAAAGCTTCCGGATTTCAGCCAGCGGCGTGGAAGACAAGACTCAGATTCACACCCACATGTGCTATTCTGAGTTTAATGATATTATCGAACATATTGCTGCGATGGATGCTGACGTGATCACCATCGAGTGTTCCCGTTCGCAGATGGAATTGCTGAATGTCTTTGCCGATTTCCACTATCCTAACGAGATTGGTCCGGGCGTCTACGACATCCATTCAGCCCGAGTACCAGAGACTCAGGAGATGGTAGATTTGCTGAAAAAAGCGGAAAGATTCATCGACAAGAGCAAGCTCTGGGTGAATCCGGATTGCGGTTTGAAGACCCGTGGCTGGGCAGAAACCAAGGCCTCGCTCATAAGAATGGTAGAGGCTGCTAAGGAATTGAGAAACGAATAACAAAGTTTGCAAAAGTATTGAGAATACGAACAACAATTTGCATAGTTTTTATCAACGGAATCCCGGGGCATTTCTCTATGTCTCGGGATTTTTTTGTGTTCCAGCAACTCAAAGCCTTGAAATATTTTATCACCAATCTTTTGCCCATCCAAAGAAAAGCAGTATCTTTGCAGACATGAAACAGGAAATCATAGATAAAATCAACCGATTGGCAAGCCAGGACGAGCCTTTTCTCTTTGTCATCAACTATCAGGGCGACAAGGCGTTCATCCGCCAGCTATCAGATATAAATCCCGAAGAATGCCTCTTCGATTTCGAAGGAAGAGGGAATTCTTCTGATGAGATGAAAAATAATTCGGAAAAGATTGCGGAGATTTCTTGGCAGATAGCCCCACCCCTTTATGAGGATTACGAGCGAAGTTTCGACACCGTGAAGAACAACATCATGGCGGGCAATAGCTATCTCACGAATCTCACCTGCAAGGTTCCCGTAAGCTGCAATCTTTCTTTAGAGGATATTTTCAACCAGGCAAAAGGAAAGTATAAACTGCTGCTCAGAAGAAAGAGAAATCAAGCAGAAGATAAAGCTCAGCAGAAAGAAGAAGAATCGCAGAATAAAGCTGATAAGATTGAAGAAGAATTTCAGAACAAAACTTATCCGAAAGAAGAGAACATCGAAGAGATTTCAAATCTTTTCGTCTGCTTTTCGCCCGAAACCTTCGTCAGAATCAAGAATGGAAGAATCTACTCCTATCCCATGAAGGGAACCCTGGATGCATCACTCCCCGATGCCGAAAAGCAGCTGATGGAAGACCAGAAGGAGGCGGCAGAACACGCCACCATCGTAGACCTGATAAGAAACGACCTGAGCAGGGTGGCAGAGAATGTAAGGGTAGACAAATATCGTTACATCGACGTGTTGCACACCAACAAGGGCGACATCCTGCAAACCAGTTCAGAAATCAGCGGTCGCCTGCCCGAAGATTACCGGCAGCATCTGGGCGAAATCCTCGATGCCCAGCTCCCGGCCGGCTCCATCACGGGTGCCCCGAAGGATAAAACCATGCAGATTATCCACGAGGCAGAAGGCTACGACCGCGGCTTCTACACAGGCATCATGGGAATCTACGACCAGGGCGAACTCAATTCCGCCGTCATGATTCGATTCGTCGAAGAAGAAGCTTCGCCTTCCAAGACAGAAAAAGGAAAGAATTCTGAAGTAAGCCGAGATTTGTATTTCAAGGCAGGCGGCGGCATCACATCAAAGAGCGATTGCCGGAAAGAATACGAAGAAGTGATTCAGAAAATCTATCTTCCGATTCAAGAAAATCCATCTTCCGAATATTAGGAAATCGATTACACAAAAAATTATGAGAATTATGAAACAGCAATTTGTAGAAACAATAAAAATCAAGAACGGCAAGGCCCTGGCCCTGCCCTATCATCAGGCAAGAATGGAGAGAACCATCCGCAGGTTCTTCCCATCCATTGCATCAGAAGAAATAAATCTTTCATCCCTCATTTCTCCCAAAGAAGAAATGAACTTTTACAAGGCACGAGTAGTTTATGGCGCCCAGGGCGTGGAAGCCATCGAGTATGCCCCCTACAAGATGAAGGAGATTCATTCCCTCAAGGTGGTAGAGGATGATTCCATCGACTACACCTACAAGAGCACAGACCGAAGTGCGCTCAACGCCCTGGTAGCCCAGAAGGGCGATTGCGATGAAATCATCATCGTAAAAAACGGCCTCATAACAGACACCTCCTTCACCAACCTCGCCCTTTTTGATGGCAAGAAATGGCTCACCCCCAAGCATCCTCTGCTCCAGGGTACCAAGCGTGCCCAGCTTCTGGAAACCGGCATCATCGAGGAAGCCGACCTCACACCAGAAGACCTCAAGAAGGCAGAAAAAGTGAGCCTCTTCAACGCCATGATAGATTTCGGAGAGCGGGAAGTGGAAATCCAGAGAATCCTATAGCTCAATCACTTCCAAATCATCCGGAACGAAGATTCTACCCTTGAAGTTCTCGGCAGCTTCACGGGTATAATTTTCTTTACGATTAGCGAGCGTTTTCTCCTCCGTATGATACAGGATAAGATTCTTCACGCCCAGTTCCTCCGCCAGTTTTCCGGCATCAAGCGCCGTACTGTGGCATTTCTCATAAGGCTTGAACGTATCGCGGTCGGCATAGAGGCAGAACGCCTCGCACATCATCCAGTCAGCCCCCACTATGTAGCGTCGGTTCAGCTCGTTATAAGGCTCATCGCCCAGACACGCCAAGACCAAAGGCTTACCCGATTCATCAGAAGAAGGCAGTTCAGCTCGGAATCCGAATTGTTTCTCCTTAGTAGACTGAATATCAAAGCATTCCAGCTTCATATCCCCCACTTCGAAACAATCGCCATCTTCCAGCTGATGGAACACCACCCTTTCAGCCACCTTAGCCAGTTGCTTCTTGGCAAGAATCATGCCGATGATGGTCTTGATCACCTTCATCACCTTGTCGTTTCCATACACATGCAGCAATCCCTCGTAACCCTTGCATTGTGCCACCATTCGGATTACCCAGATTACCCCCAGCACGTGGTCGGTATGGGCATGGGTAACGAAGAGGTGATGAATATCAGAAATCTGAACATTCACCTTCTTCAGCTGCGCCAGTATTCCGTTTCCTCCGCCCGCATCCACCAGCATCAGGGTGCTGGGAGTCTGGAGCACAAAACAGGTGTTATAAATCTGGGAAACCGTAGCATTTCCCGTTCCGAGCATCGTAATTTGATTCGTAATCTTATCCATTATCTTATTCGTTATCTATTTGATTCACGCCCACAAAACTACTCATTTTCTGATAAACCACCAAGAAAAAGCCCCGAAAACTTTGCTTATTCCAAATAATAATCTTAACTTTGCGGCATAAAACAAAAAGTAGGTTTCGATTATGGCAAAAATAGAAAGAATAGAAAGACAAAAGCGAATCTATCGCAAACGCATCCCTTACGGAATGCAGAACTTTGAAGATGTAATGGAAAGAGATTGTTACTATGTTGACAAGACCCCATTCATTGAGAAAATAGAAGAATCTAACATGTATTTCTTCTTCATTCGCCCTCGCCGATTTGGCAAGAGCCTTACCCTCTCCATGCTCGAAAACTATTACGACATCAACAAGAAGGATAAGTTCGAAAGCCTCTTCGGCAAGCTTTACATCGGAGAGAATCCTACCCCCGAACGCAACAGCTATCTCATCCTTCACCTGAATTTTGCCATGATTTCAGCAGGATTGGATAATTACAAAAAAGGACTTGACGCCCATTGCAGCAACAAGTTCAATACCTTCTGCAGCAGATACGCCCACCTTTTGCCACCGCAAACAAAGGAAGAGATGAACCAAAAGGAAGATGCCGTTGCCCAACTGGGATTTCTATGCGACAAATGTGCTGAAGCAGGCTTGAAGATTTATCTCTTCATCGACGAATACGACCATTTTACCAATCAGATTCTTGCCCACAAGGAGCATGAAACCCGATACTGCGAGCAGACTCACGGCGAGGGATATCTGCGACATTTCTTCGACACAATCAAGGGAGCCGCCGGAGATTCTTTGGGCAGAGTTTTTGTTACAGGAGTAAGTCCCGTAACCATGGACGATCTGACTAGCGGTTTCAACATCGGCACCAACTATTCCCTATCCCCGGAGTTCAACGAAATGGTGGGATTCACCGAGGAGGAAGTGCGCCAGATGCTGGCTTATTACTCTAGCGTGCTGCCATTTCACCACAGCGTGGATGAGCTTATAGAAGTGATGAAGCCATGGTATGATAATTATTGCTTCTCAGAAGAAGAGTACGGCAAGACAACCATGTACAACTCCGTGATGGTACTCTACTTTGTAGATAATTACATCCGCAACGATTATGATATTCCGAAGAAACTGGTGGAAACCAACATCCGCATCGACTACGACAAGATTCGCATGCTCATCCGCCATGACAAGGAGTTTGCCCACGATGCCAGCATCATTCAGGATATCGTGACCAGGGGATTCACCACGGGAACCCTGATGGAGAATTTCCCAGCCGAGCGCATCAACGACCCAGATAATTTCTTGAGTCTGCTCTTCTATTTCGGCATGGTAACGATAGACGGCACCTACCAGGGCAACACCCGCTTTGTGGTTCCCAACGAGGTGGTGCGCGAACAGATGTACACCTATCTGCTGGATACCTACAAGGAGAACGACCTCACCTTTGAGCAATACGACAAGACCCAGCTGGAGAGCAAGTTGGCTTACGAAGGTGCATTCAAGCCCTACTTTGCCTACATAGCCGATTGTCTGAAGCGCTTCTCCTCCCAGCGCGACAAGCAGAAGGGCGAAGCCTACGTTCATGGTTTCACTCTGGCGATGACGAGCCAATGCAAGTTCTACCGTCCTATTTCTGAACTTGACAACGATGGCGGTTATGCCGACATCTTCCTGCTGCCCCTCTGCGACATCTATAAGGACATAGAAGATTCCTACATCGTAGAATTGAAATATTGCAAGCCGGGCACCAGCGATGACCAGCTGAACCATCTCTTCGAGGAAGCCTCTGCTCAGATAAGGCGCTACGCCGATAGCGACATCGTGCGCGAATCTGTAAAGAGAACGAAGCTTCATCAGCTCGTTGTTATTTATCGCGGCGCAGAGATGGCGATGTGCGAGGAGGTGGAATAAATAAAACGGAAGAAAAGAAAGTGGAATAAAAGACATACAGAAAGAAAGGGCAAAAGCATCATACCACATATTGACAAGGTAATGCTTTTGCCCTTTTATCTTTAACGGATAATGTATTTCAAAACGCCGATGGTAGCAATCTTGGCTTCATTATCTTCCGGGATTTCTATGGTCTGGAAGCCATCTTTATTGAGTGGCTGCAGTTCTATTTTTGAATGAATTTCCACCCCTTCTTCGTTGCGTTCTTCACTGAAATAACGACTTGAAAACTCCAGAAGAGGAATGTTGATACTACTATACTACTATTAAGGGATGACAGAGAACCGCAAACGAACTTTTGATGATTGCGAGGGTGAAAAGAGATAAAACAGAGTTGAGGCTTTCTAGAGGAAATGGGGACTTCGGGGGTGCTGGTAACAGGATCAAAACAGAAATGATTTTCGGGCAAGCGTTCCAGTTGTTCCAGTTGTTCCAATTGTTCCAAATAGGTTTTCATAGGACAATATCCCTTTATAGAGACTCTATAACTACTTAATATATAGATAGTTATATATATAAGAAGGTGGAATGGAACGCTCAAAAAATTAATTGGAACAACTGGAACTGGAACGCTCCACCCAACCCCACTTCTCTCTAAAAGGCTCATAATCAATAAATTATATAGAAATATAGACTAAGAATTTGAAGTACAATATCCCCATTTCAACCGCTCCAACGATGAAAAAGCCAGAAAAAGGCACCGAATAGGTGCAACTTTTGCTCTCTCAGGCATCAAAAGACATGCAGGAACCCTTATTTCCGATGCTCTTCCCGATACTCGAAGTGGAGATAAATGGGGCTATTTTTCAGCATTCCGACCTCAATTAGGAGAAATCATGCCGTATGAAGACCTATCTTGTTGCCAATTCGGGCTATCATAAGTAACAACTGTCCAACATCGCAGAAACTATCTGTCCCAACTTCCGTGAACACGAAGAAAAGAGATTAGCGGAAAATGTTCCGCTATCGCACGGCATCGCACGCTATCGCACAACTGATAAAACAGGATTCCGTATCTTTGCATCGTGATTCAGAAAGCGCGCAAAATTACTTGCCCAGTTGGAGAAAAAAATCTCCCTAATTGGGAAAATAAAAAGGCCTGATTTAACCCGATAAAAAAAGAGCCCCCAATGCGGGAAAAACATCGGGGGCTTTTATTTTGATATCAAAAATCCTTAGTAAGGAAAAAGGAGCGGAAGAACGAAGGTCATCACAACGCCGATGATAATCTGCAACGGCAAACCTACCTTCACGTAATCCATAAACGTATAGCCACCCGCCTTCATCACCAGCGCATTAGGAGGCGTGGAGAACGGAGAGGCAAAGCACATGCTGGCACCCAACGTAACCGCAAAGAGGAAGGAATAAGGACTCACACCTACCTGCCGGGCCGCCACCAGGGCAATAGGAGCCATCAGCACAGCCGTGGCAGTATTGCTGATAAACATCGTCATCAGAGAAGTGGTGAAGTAGATACCTGCCAAGAGAGCTGTAGGTCCCATCGAGCCCAAACTCTCTACCAGCCCCTGAGAAACCAAGGCAGAAGCACCCGTCTTCTCCAGAGCCGTAGACATCGGCATCATGGCGGCTATCAGCACGATGCTCTCCCAGTTGATGGTCTTGTAAGCCGCCTCTACATTCCGGAAACAACCGGCAAAGACAGTTAGCAGTCCGGCGATGATGACCGCCGTGACCGGAGCCACAGGAATGAAATCGAACACCATCATCGCAATCATCAGCAGCATGATGGCAGCCGCCACAGGCGCCTTATAATCCAAGAGCACCTTGTCGGCAGTCTTCTCTGGCTGGTCGATAACCACCCAGTTGCTCGTATCGGTAGCCAGATGAGCCAGATTGGTCCATTCGCCCTGCACCAGGAGCATATCGCCCACATGCAGCTTGGCGGCTATCAGATTGTCGGTAATATATTCATCGCCACGCTTTACGCCCAGCACGTTGATGCCGAAACGCTTGCGCAGGTTGGCATCGCCTATGCGCAGACCGGCAAAATTAGACGTAGGCATCACCACGATTTCGGTCAGTCCCAGGTCGTAGAAATCAATCTTCACATCCTTCATCTTCCTGAGGCCGTAATCGCTGGCAAAGCGTTTCATCTTCTCCTCCTCACCTATTATATATAAGGTATCGTGAACCTGAATGGTGCTGCTGCTCTTCGCCATGTTCTGGCTCACATCCTTCACCAGTCCCAGTCGTGATTTCTTCTCGTTTCTTATCTCGATGATACTCACGCCATATTTCTTCTGGATGCTCAGATCCTTCAGGGTTTTGCCCACGATATCCATCTGCTCGCCATTCTCGTTGAGGGCGGCAGAAGGGCGGCGGCTAGGCACGATGTAGCGATGCAGGTTATCGAGCAGCTGATATTCGTCTACCAGGTCATCAAGCGATTTGCCCTGCTTCTTTTTCTTACCGCTCTGCTTTTTACTGAGGAAGATTTTGCTGAGCGGCATGAGCACGATGATACCGATGGCGATGACGATGATGCCCACAGGGAAGAAGCTGAAGAAAGCAAGCGGCTGATAACCGCCCTCGGTCAATACTTCATCGATAACCAGATTGGGCGGCGTACCGATGAGGGTGAGCATTCCACCCAGACTTCCGGCAAAGGCGAGCGGCATGAGGAAACGCGACGACTGCATGCCCGAGCCCGCAGCTATGCTCATGATGATAGGCATCATGAGGGCCACCGTTCCGGTATTGCTCACGAAGGCGCCGATAAAGGAGGTTACGAGCATTACGAGCAGGAAGGTAATGGTTTCGTTGCCGCGCGAGAGCGCCATGAGTTTATTGCCCGTAAGCTTGGCAAGTCCGGTCTGCATGATAGCTCCACCCACCACGAAGAGTCCTATCATCATGATGACGATGGGCGAAGAGAAGCCCGCCAGCGCCTCGGCAGGCGTCAGGATACCCAGAACCAGGAGTGCTGCCAGGGCGGTAAGCGCCACGATGTCGGCCCTCACCCTGCCCCAGATGAATAGGGCTACCGTAATAACCAATATGATAAGTGTTGTTGTCATGTTTTGAAAATTTTTATGTTATAATTACTGTATTCATTCTCTCACCTGCTGCGGCGTCATTCCGGTATGTTTCTTGAAATAGCGGCAGAAGAAGCTGGCATCAGCAAAATGATATTCCCATGCCATCTCCTTGATGCTCTGGGCGGAGCGCTTGAGCTGCATCTTCAGCTGGAGCACCACATACTGGTCGATAATGATTTTGGGCGTATGCCCCGTTACCTGCCTCACGATATTCGAAAGATACTTGGAGGTGATGTTCATCTGCTCGGCATAATAGTTGACATCTCTCGACTTCTTGTAATCGCGTTCCATGAGCATCATAAAGCGGTTGAAGAGTTCCCTCACCCTGTAAGATTTCACCTCGTCGGGGCAGTTCTGCGGATTGCGTTGCAGATATTCATGGAACCCTACGAAGAAGGACTTGAGCTGATAGAGTACCAGCTGCGAGATACAGGTACAGTCGTGCTGCTCGAAATAGAGTCTGAGGAGGGAAAACATGCTCTCGATGATATGGGTAACCACAGGCGAATCCTGCCGGCATCGGTCCTCGCGCAGGGCAGAATAAACCGTCTGTTCCAGTTGCAGACTGGCTTCGCGCAGCAGAGATGGATTATATTTCAGCATCTCCACTTCGAAGGCAGAAGCATTCATTCCGGCACAGGCATCTCCCTCACAGGAAGCAGAAGGCTCCACCTTCTTCACCTCTACCACATCATTCGGAAACAGGGTGATGACGGCTCCCTCATAGAGATCCCAATCCTTATAATTCACATTCAGCACGGCCCTGCCCTTGCGGCAAAGGAGAATGGCTCCATAGGTCAATACCTGCGGACCCTCCTGCCACTCGCTCAAATCGGAGCAGAAAAGACTGGCCTCCTGATAACTGTTCAGTTCTGATAATTCTATCATAAATACCTTTTATTCGCTTTTTGCGTGCAAATATACGGAAATAATGTGAGAAAAAAGAACTTTTGTTCCGAAAAAATCCATGCGGCACGAAAAATTTAAAACGGATATTCGCCAAAATCGCCGTACCTTTGCACCCGAATTCATGAGATAACAGATTTATAAAAAAAATAATAACAGATTTTTGAATGATAAAGAAAATGATGATTGCAGGCCTTCTCATCTGGGGAGGCTCTCTATGGGCTGTGGCTCAAACCAGAATGACCATCGCCCAACTCTTCGAGAGAATCGAAGAAAACAGCAAGTCGCTACGAACCTCGAAATCGGGCGTAGAAGCTGCCAGCATCGGTATCGAATCGGCTAAAAGCAAGAAACTGCCCGACCTCGATGCATCCCTCTCCTTCAGCTACATCGGAAACGCCCTGATGACCGACCGCGACTTCAGTAACGCCCAAGGTTTGAAATCGCCTCACTTCGGCAATAATTTCGCCTTCCAGGCACAGCAGGTGGTTTATGCCGGTGGCGCCATCAACGCAGGCATCCGCCTCGCCGAACTGGGCAAGCAGCAGGCAGAGGTGGGCGTGAAACTCACCCGTCAGCAGGCTCGCTTCATCGCCCTGGGACAGTATCTGGACCTCTACAAGATAGACAACCGTATCAAGGTATATGAAAAAAACATCGAGCTCACCCGCCAGCTCATCGCCGACATCAAGGCGAAACAAACCCAGGGAATGGCGCTCAAGAACGACATCACCCGATACGAACTGCAGATGGAGAGCCTGAAACTGGGACTCACTTCGCTACGCAACAACCGCAGTATCCTGAACCACCAGCTCCTGAATACGCTCGGCATGAACCAGGAAGATAAAGGGGAACAGGAGATGCAGATTATTCCGGACGCTACGATTGCAGACAAGGCTTACGCCAAGGATGGAGAAGCTTACTGGCAGACGGCAAGCACGATGAATTCGCCCCTGCTGGAACAGAGCAGCAACGCCATCAGGATAGCGGAACAGAAGGAGAAAATTGCCAAGAGCGACCTGCTGCCGAAAGTGGCGCTGGTGGCTGCCGAGAATTTTGACGGACCTATCCTCTTCGAGTTGCCGCCGATAGACAAGAATCTGAACGTATGGTATGTGGGCGTAGGCGTGAAATACAGCCTCAGTTCGCTCTTCAAGAGCAACAAGCGCATCAGACAGGCTGCCGTAGAAACCCGACAGGCAAAGGAAAGCCATGCCCTGCAGGCTGAACAGCTGAACAATAGCGTACAGGCTGCCTACGTGCAATATCAGCAAACCTACGTAGAACTGGAAACGCAACGCAAGAGCGTAGAACTGGCGCAGCAGAACTACGAGGTGATGAACGCCCGCTATCTCAGTCAACTGGCGCTGGTAACCGACATGGTGGATGCATCGAACCTGAAGCTCAACGCCGAACTGAACGAGGTAGATGCCCGCATCAACATCGTATACGCTTATTACCGCATGAAATACATAGCGGGAGAAATTTAGGAAGTGAAGAGTGAAGAACGAAGAAACAACGTTCGGCGTCCGAAGGGAAAGCCAATTCATCTGCTCTTTTTCAAACAATAAAACAAATATAAATTATGAATAAGAAGATTATCAAGAGAATATATAATGTAGTTATCATCCTCTGTTTTATAGGAGCCATCGGCTGGTGCTTCAGCCATTTTTATCATGGTAGCGACGTGGTTTATACCGATGATGCCCAGGTGAACCGCCACATTACGCCTATCAACACGCGCATATCAGGATTTATCAAGGAAATCCGTTTCTCCGACTATCAGCACGTGAAGAAGGGCGATACACTCGTCATTATCGAAGATTCAGAATTCCGCCTGCATGTGGCTCAGGCAGAGGCTGGTCTGCGCGGTTCTAAGGCAGGTTCTTCGGTTGTATCTGCCAGCATGGGAACCACCACTACCAACGTGCAGACGGCTTCGGCAGGTATCGAAGAGGCACGTGTAGACATGATGAACACCAAGCAGGATTTTGACCGTTTTGCAGCCCTGATGAAGAAGGATGCGGTAACCCGCCAGCAATATGATAATGCCTACGCCCGCTATCTGGGAGCCAAGGCTCGTCATGAGCAGGCAAGCAGCCGCAAGGCAAGTGCCGCCTCGGTCCGCAACGTACAGACCCAGCAGCTGGGCGGTTCGCGCGCAGGCGAGAGTGTGGCTGAGGCTCAGCTCAATCTGGCCCGTCTGAACCTTTCTTATACCGTAATCGTGGCTACCTGCGACGGCGTGATGGGCAGGAAAGATATTCACGAGGGACAGCTGGTTCAGCCAGGACAGATGTTGGCACGCATCGTGGATGACAACGATGTATGGGTAGTAGCCAACTATCGTGAAACCCAGATGGATGGCATCCAGGTGGGCAAGGCGGTAGATTTTACAGCCGATGCCATTCCGGGTATCGTATTCCACGGCAAGGTAGAGGCACTCTCAGCAGCTGCCGGCAACGCCTACTCCATGATTCCGGTAGATAATGCCACCGGCAACTTCGTTAAGGTAGAACAACGCGTACCGGTTCGCATCGCCCTCACCCCAGACAACGACCCAAAACAGGTACCCCTGCTCCGTGCCGGTCTGAACGTAGAAACCAAGGTTCGCCTCAAATAGAATGTTCTATCAACTATAAATTATAAATTATTAATTGAAAAAATGCCAGGACCTCCTATGTTACAGGGACCCTTCCGCGTCCCTTCGTTCAACGGATATATTCCTCGCCGGTTGCAGCCTTGGATTTATCTCCTCTTCGCCTTCATCTTCCTGATGTCGGGCGGAATTTATGGAGGAGCCATGAGCCAGGTGATGGGCGAGTACAGTTTGATGAGAGAAGACGTGCTCATGATCATCATGTTCAACGTGGTGGGCGTGGCGATGCCATTCCCCTTCCTCTTCAAGATGAAGTTCCATTTTACCAACCGCCAGCTTCTGCTGAATGCGGCGTTGGTAGTGGCGGCTTGCAATTTTCTCATCATGTGGACCGATTCGGTTCCCGTGATGTGCATTCTCGCCTACATCGCAGGTTTCTTCAAACTCTGCGGCACCTTCGAATGTATGAGTACCATCCAGCTATGGATGACCTCCAAGCGCGATTTTACCATCTTCTTCCCCCTGCTCTACTGCATCGTGCTGGGAAATATGTTCCTCTCGCCTTGGGTTACCGAACACCTTATTTATATATATCAGGATTGGCGCATCATCAACTGGACGATGACAGGCGCCCTGCTGCTGGTAGCACTCATCGTGTATGTCACCACCCACGACTTCCGCTTCATGAAGCCCCTGCCCTTCATCAGCCTCGATTATCTGGGGTGCATTCTCTGGTCGGCATGGATGCTGGAGTTCATCTTCTTCTTCACCTACGGCGAGCATTACAACTGGCTCGATTCGAGGATTATGCAGATGGATGTAGTACTCTTTATTTTTACAGGCTATTTCTGCATCCAGCGCATGCTCCACATCCGTCACCCTTACATCGCCCCAGCGGCATGGAAGTATAAACGGCTCATCCCGCTACTCATCCTCTTCGCCTTCGTAGAGTTCATGGGCAGTACGCCAAAGGTGCTGCAGACTGCCTTTACGGGCGGCGTGCTTCATTTCGGCACGTTTACCACCAATGTGCTCAACTTTGTAGAATGGGTGGGGGCCATCGCCGGATGCCTCTTCTGCATGTTCTGGTGCAAGATGCTCCATCAGAAATATACCCGACTGCTCACGATAGGCGTGGCAACGATGGTATGTTATCCCGTAATGATGTATTTCCTCATCGACCCGGGACTCAACATCGAGGCACTCTATCTGCCCATCTTCCTCAGAAGCATCGGCAACGCCATCTTCTTCTGCATGTTGACCATCTATCTGGAAGAGCTGATGCCGTTTGAGCATTTCTTCATGGGACTGACGATGGCAGGCATCATCCGCAACGGCCCTGTTTCGGCGATGTGCTCCGGACTCTACTGCTACGGACTTCGCCATCAGATGGCAGAAAACATGTCGCGCGGACTGCCTTATGATGCCGGCAACCTGCTGATGATCAGCATCCGCGAGCTCTACGGACTAACCTGTCTCATCGGCATCGGCGTGCTCATCATCTTCCTGCTCTGGGACATCCAGCCTATCCGCAGCACCCTGAAGAAGATGCCTGCCTGGAACTTTGTGGGAAGAAAAATGAAGAAAAATCTTGCATAATACAGAGATTTATGCTAACTTTGCAAACAAAAAAGTTAGCAATATGACAAAGAAAGGTAAACATACCGTATTATTCATCTGCCTGGGCAACATCTGCCGCTCTCCGGCAGCCGAGGGAATCATGAAGAGTCTTGTAGAAAATGCAGGGCTTCAGGATGAGTTTGAAATCGATTCTGCGGGCATCGGGGGCTGGCACATAGGTCAGTTGCCCGACAGCCGCATGCGCAAATGTGGCGCCGAGCATGGCTACAATTTCAACAGCCATGCCCGCCAGTTCCAGAAGTCAGACTTCGCCCGTTTCGAAACCATCGTGGTAATGGACAACGAAAACTACCGTGCCATAACCTCCATGGCTTCTTCAGAGTCTGATAGGAAGAAAGTTGTGCGCATGGCCGATTTCCTGACCCACCATCGCGAATACACCACCGTTCCCGATCCGTATTATGGCGACTATAGCGACTTCGAGCTCGTCATCACGCTTCTCGAAGATGCCTGCCAGGAATTGCTGGACAGCATTATCGGAGAAGGGTAAAAACAGATAAAACAAAAAGGGATGAATCATCAAAATATCAGATTGATGACTCATCCCTTTTTTCAATTTAAAATATTTATACCGTAATCTCGCCCGAGCCATAGCAACGATGATGATGCTCATCATAAACTACGCAAAACTGGCCGGGAGCCACACCATGAATCGCCTCTTCTGAATGAATCATCCAGCGGCCGTCTTCCAGCTTTTCTATCGTAGCAGGATGATACTCCGGCGTATGGCGAATCTTGAAAGTTACCTTCTGCATCGCCACCTCGCGTGTGAGGAAATGGAAATCATGGAGAGGAAAATCCTTCTTGTATGCCGACTGCGGATCATAACCATGACTCACATACAGGATGTTGTTCTCTACATCCTTCTTAATCACGAACCAGGGACCGCCGCCAAAGCCCAAGCCCTTGCGCTGGCCGATGGTATGAAACCACAAACCCTTGTGCTCGCCTATGCGCTTGCCCGTTTCCATCTCTATGACATCGCCCGGTTTCTCGCCCAGATAACGGCGGATATAATCATTATAATTTATCTGTCCCAGGAAGCAGATTCCCTGGCTGTCCTTGCGCTTGGCATTTATCAGATGCTCCTCTTCGGCTATCTCGCGAACCTCATTCTTGATATGATGGCCGATAGGGAAAATCGCTTTTTTCAATTGCCAGCTCTCTATCTGAGCCAGGAAATCGGTCTGGTCTTTTACAGGATCAGGACTCGTGACAAGCCATTTGTCGCCATTTTCATCCGTTTCGGTCTGCGCATAATGCCCCGTGGCGATGAGGTCGTAGTTGTGACCCATCTTCTCATCGAAGGCACCAAACTTAATCAGGCGGTTGCACATCACGTCCGGATTAGGCGTAAAACCAGCCTTCACCTTCTCCATCGTATAACGGGTTACCTCGTTCCAATATTCATGATGGCAGTCAACCACTTGAAGCTTGCACCCATACTTTCTAGCCACAGCCGTAGCCATCTCCAGGTCCTCCTCCGAAGAGCAGTCCCACTCCTCTTTCTCCTCAGGACCTATCTTGATGTAGAAGCAATCAGGATGCAGGCCCAGCTGGGCAAACTCCCAAACCACAACCGAACTGTCGACGCCTCCCGAAAGGAGCACGGCAATTCTCTTATCCTTTATTTCGTCAATATTCAGCATATTCTTTCCTGTTTATAATAATCCGGTTGCAAAATTACGAAAAAAAACTGATATAATGAGCATAGAAAGGGCTAGAAATGCATGAGAAAGAGAAAAGAAAAGCCCGCAAAGCCTATTTTCGCTATAGAAAACACTTATAGCCGTATTCATAGCTTTTAAACATAAAACGAGTTTTGCTTTCGTTTTTATCTATACCTTTGCAATCGATTTCAGAAATCGATAAGAAAGAATGTTTTTGAAAATTCAGTATTTACATTAATAGATAAAGAAAAATGGAGATTTTAAAAAATCTATTTTATGGCTTCCCAGACCTTTGGGGAGGCGGAGTAGCCCACTCTGTGATGATTCTTTCGCTGGTCATCGCCTTGGGTTTGTGTTTAGGTAAGCTCAGAGTAAAAGGTGTTTCCCTGGGCTTGGCTTGGATTCTGTTCATCGGTCTTATCTTTGGACATTTCTCTCTCAACCTTGACGAGCATCTGCTCCACTTCCTCAAGGAATTTGGCTTGATCCTCTTTGTCTACTCTATCGGTCTGGAGGTAGGTCCGGGCTTCTTCGCTTCGTTCAAGAACGGCGGCAAGAGTCTCAACCTGCTCAGTATGATTGTTGTGGCCCTGAGTATCATTACTACCTTAGTCATCTTCTCATTTTCGGGAACATCCATCACCTCTATGGCAGGTATCCTTTCGGGTGCCGTAACCAACACTCCTGGATTGGGTGCAGCCCAGCAGGCATTCAGCGACCTGCGCCACATCGACGCCCCATCCATCGCAGCCGGCTATGCTATCGCCTATCCTATGGGTGTGCTCGGCGTTATCCTCAGCTTCATTATATTAAGGTTCGCGCTACGCGTAGACAAGCAGAAGGAAGAGGATGAAGCTAAGCGAGGCAAGGGACATCTTGAAGCGATGACCCTGAACACCTTCGCCGTAAAGGTTTCTAATCAGATGGTTTTCAAAGATACCGTCAAGCAGATTCGCTATCTGCTGAAGCGCGACTTCATGGTTTCCAAGATTATCCGTAACAACGGCGAACGCCAGGACGAGGTGGTAAACGGACAGACCGTGATAGAAGAGGGCGACATTCTGCAGATTGTGGCTCATCCTACCGTAGAAGAACCTATCATCGCCCTGCTCGGCGAGAAGGTTGACGTAAAGGACGAGGAATTCAGCAGCGAGCTCATCAACCGCCGAATTCTGATTACCAAGCCGGGCATCAACGGCAAGAGCATCAGCCAGTTGCAGATTAGAAGCAACCTTGGCGCCAACATTACCCGCGTGAACAGAAATGGTGTAGACCTCATCGCAACCCCAGACCTGAAACTCCAGTTGGGCGACCGCGTAACCGTAGTGGGCAAGGAACTCGCCATCGCTCATACCGAGAAGGTGCTGGGTAACCAGATGAAGCGTCTGAACTACCCTAACCTCATCCCAATCTTCCTGGGCATCATGTTGGGTTGTATCGTAGCCAACATTCCGTTCTTCATCCCAGGCATCAACGAGAATCTGCGTCTCGGACTTACCGGCGGCCCATTGGTAGTAGCCATCCTGATAGGTTATTTCGGACCGAAATACAACCTCGTTACCTACAATACCATTTCAGCCAACCTGATGCTGCGCGAAATCGGCATCTGCATCTTCCTGGCTTGCGTGGGTCTCGGCACAGGCGAACAGTTTATCCAGACCGTAGCATCAGAAAGCGGACTGACCTGGATACTCTACGGCATCGCCATCACCATGATACCAATCATTCTGGGCGGCATCATCGGCAAGCTCGTGTTCCACATCAATTATTATACATTACTCGGCGTATTGGCAGGTGCCAACACCAACCCTTCTGCCCTGGCTTACGTACGTGAGCAGACTTCGGCTGATGCGCCAACAGTAGGCTATGCGAATGTATATCCATTCGCCATGTTCCTCAGAATTGTAACCATTCAGATTATTATTTTTGTATTCGGATAAACATATATGACAGAAAAAGAATTGAAAACCTGCGCTTGCATAGAGGATAACTGCAACTGCAAGGAAATAGCAGAATCAGAACTCAGAAGAAAACTCGACTTATTATTACGTACCGGTAGCATTCTCATGGAGAGTGCTGCCGACACATCCCGCATCATGCGAACCATGAAGCGTGCAGCAGCTTTCCTCGGTCTCGACGAGCGATACATGCACCTTTACATCAACTGGAACGTGCTGATGGTAAACTATAGCGACGAGGAGCATTCCTTCTCCAAGTTCCAGAGATGCGAGAAGCACGGTATCAACCTCACCTCTATTTCCCAGGTAAGTAAGCTCACCTGGAAGGCCATCAAGGATAACTATTCGCTCGAACAGTATGAGCAGGCCCTGAACGACATCAAGGCCACCCCACGCAGTTTCACCCCTTGGCAGGTAGCCATCGGCGGCGGTTTTGCCTGCGGCGGATTCTGCATCCAGTTCGGTTGCGACTGGCCAGCCTTCTTCTTCTGTTCGCTTGCAGCCATTCTGGGTTTCCGCCTGAGAATGTTCTTGCCAACCAAGGGCTGCAACAACTATGTAGCCATCGGCATTTCGGCCTTCGTAGCCACTCTGATAGCCTGGTTGACCTCATTTCTTTCGCTCAACCCATCGATTGCCGAAGCGCTTCCAGCCTTCATGCATTCAGATACCCCTTGGCATCCGCTGATGGCATGTGCCCTCTTCATCGTGCCGGGAGTTCCACTCATCAACTTTGTAAGCGATATGCTCGACGGATATATTGAGGTGGGAATGGTTCGTGCCCTGAACACCCTGCTGATGCTCTTTGCGATGGCGTTCGGTATCGCCTTCGCCATCCAGATTTGCCACATCGACAACTTCGTGAAGGATCTTACGATGACTCCTCATCACGAATACTGGGAGTTTGCCATCGCAGCTGCCGTATCGGCCATGGGCTTCTCTACCATCTTCAGCATACCTCGCCGGCTGTTGCCGGTTGTAGCTGTGGGCGGTATCATCGCCGTATGCTTCCGCAATTTCGTCAATCTGGGTCCATCTAACGGCAACATCGGTCTTGACATGGGTCTGAGCATCGGTTCGCTTGCCGGTTCTGCGCTCATCAGCATCATCGTGATCAAGGCGCGCCATTGGTTCCATACCCCTCACCAATGCATCACCATTCCTAGCGTTATCCCAATGGTACCGGGAGTTCTAATGTATCGCGCCCTGTTCGCCTTCATCGACATGCATGGCGTGGTAGGCGAAGTAACCGTAGGTATGAACAACCTCATCAAGGCTTCGCTCGCCATCATCTGCATCGCCCTGGGTGTGGCAATTCCAAACGTATTCTTCCGCCGCTTCATCGCCGACAACCGCAAGCGCAAGCTGCTTGCCATGCTGGTAGAAAGAAAGAAGAAGAATGGCGAATTCGTAGATTTGCACGAAGTAGAAATCAAATAATCATCTGGTTGGAAATCTGATTTTCATCGGATGATAATCAGAAATTCATCCGATGTTAACCGGTTTTTCATCGGATGATAACCGGATAAAAAGAAGTAGAGATGCGATAAAACATCATTTTATTCTTCAAAAAAGGAGGATATTAAAATAAATGTTTTATCTTTGCACCCAAATTTAGCTATCGGTTATTTCTATAGCCGATAGCTTCAATAAAGGAACAATATGGAAATACGACAACTGAAATATTTCTTGAAGGTAGCCGAGACGCTCAACTTCTCAGAAGCTTCGCGCAAGTTATACATCACCCAGAGCACCCTCTCACAGCAGATTTCGCATCTGGAACAGGAGATAGGTCTGCCTCTCTTCGAGCGCAATTCCCATGAGGTTTACCTCACAGAGGCGGGCAAGGAATTGAGACCTTATGCCCAAAATGCTGTCAATTCTGCCGAAGCCTGTGTAGACCACATGAACGATCTGAAGGAAATGCTTACAGGCGAACTGAACATCGGCGTAACGTTCTCCTTCAGCAACATCATGTCCGAGACGCTCATCGCCTTTCTCCACGCCTATCCTCATGTAAAGCTCAACATCCAATACCGCACCATGCAGGAACTGATGGACGGACTGAAGAAGCGCGAACTCGACCTCGTTCTGGCTTTCAAGCCTCTGAAGAACGAGAAGGCGGTAGACAGCCGAGCTATTTTCAGCAACCGTCTTGCCGCTATCGTGAACGTGAATCATCCGCTGGCGCGCCTTTCATCGGTCAAGCTTTCCGATTTGGAGCGTTACGACCTCATCCTTCCTTGCAAGGGTCTGCAGGCACGCAACGCCTTTGAGCACATGGTAGAGGGCAAAGATTTGAACTACAAGATTATGGTAGAGGTGAATAATGTAAACATCATCTTCGACCTTCTGAGCCGCAGCAATCTGGTGACCATTCTCTCCGAATCGACCACCATTCTGCAGAACGGCATGAAGGCGATTCCTATCGATGCTGCCGACAACGAAATGGATGGCTGCATCCACATTCTGAAAGATGCTTACATGAAAAACTCAGCCCAGGAGTTCATCCGCATGCTGAGCCAGAGCACCAGCATCCTTGCCAATTTTGCCCTGAAGGATATCCTGAGATAATCATCTTAACGCCTGGCGGTTTGCGAGCCTATTTGCTTGCGGCTAGAACAGATAAAAAAATCCTCGCTCGAGTTCTTTTTCGAGCGAGGATTTTTTCTTCTTTTTACCTTTATGGGGACCAGCGATGGAATCGCTGGGAACGGGAACCAGAGGGATGACACGCAACCCCGCTAGGCTTTTTTACCTTTTTACCCTTTTACTTTTTTACCTTTAAACAGCCTTTTACCCTTTCTTTCTTGCGATGATAATCGTTACGCCAGCCAGGATAGCGAGGATGCCTATCGCCAGCTGCAGAGAGAAACTCTCGCCGAAGACGCAGACGCCGATGATGACGGCTGTTACAGGCTCCAGGGCTCCCATGATGGCGGCTGGCGTGCTGCCGATGAGATTGATGGAGATGGTCATGAAGAAGAGCGACAATACCGTTGGCAACAAAGCCAGCTGGGCAGCACAGAGCCATTGTTTAGGCGTTTGAAGCATCTGTATCGGCTCGCCTGCAATAAACGAATAGATGAGCATCGTGATGAGTCCGAACACCAGAATGTAGAAGGTAAACTTGATGTTCGACATGCCCGGATTCTTCCATTGGTTGATGGAGATGATGTAAAGGGCATAGAGCAGGGATGAACACATGACGAGGGCAAAACCCGCCGTGCTCAACTTATCGTTTCCATCGCCCTGATAGAGCAATCCTACTCCCGATACCGCCAGAAGAATGGCAAGCGAGGTAGACCACGTTACCTTCTCGTGGAAGAAGACCGTCATCAGGATGGCCGTCATAATAGGATAAACGAAGAGGATGGTGCTGGCAATACCTGCCGCCATATAATGGAAACTGACATAAAGCGTAGCTGATGAGAGCGAAAACATGCAGCCCAGCACGCCAAGACGAATCAGATGTCCCCACTTCACCTTGAAACTCTCCTTGCGGAACAGCATCACCACGGCAAACATCAGTACCGCCAAGAGATAACGATAGATGAGTACAGAACTGGAATTGAATCCGTCGCCATAGAGTTCGAGCGTGCCCAAAGGATTGGTACCATAACATACTGCGGCAACAATACCCGCCGCAAAGCCTTTAACTTTATTACTGCTTGTCATTAGATTAAATACTATTTTTTTTCTTATACTTCTTGTTATCTATCTATTTCGGGCTACAAAGTTACAGCAAATATTCGAGATAAGCTAACAAAATCGTATAAATATATTGTAATATCTGAGAAAAAACGCTCTTTTCTTGTGCTTTACGAAAATAAATTGTACCTTTGCAATATCTTTGAAAAAAGATAATCAGATGAAACATTAAAAACTAAACAAAAGAATTAATAACAATGGAACAGATTAAGAATGATCAGCTCACACTTGAGATTTCATCTCTCGGAGCAGAACTTCAGAGCATCAAGGATGCTAATGGTAATGAATATCTCTGGGATGGCGACGAGAAATACTGGAACCGCCACTCTCCTATCCTCTTCCCTATCGTATGCGGATTGTGGAAAGACACTTATCGCACAGAGGGCAAGGAGTATCACCTTTCTCGCCATGGTTTCGCACGCGATACAGAGTTCAAACTCGTTGGCAAAACTGCCGACCGCCTCACCTTCGCGCTCATCGACAACGAAGAGACTCAGAAGAACTATCCTTACCACTTCAACCTTGCCATCTCTTACCGCCTGCAGGGCAACGAGATTCATGTCATCTGGCACGTAGAGAATACCGACGACAAGGAAATCTTCTTCCAGATTGGCGGTCACCCAGCATTCATGGTTCCTGGCTGCAAGAAGGGCGAAGAAATGAAGGCTACTCTGAAACTCGACAACGAGGCTCCTGTTCGTCTCTATGGTAACGTAGGCGGATGCATCGACCGTCAGGCTAAGGAAACCGTAGAAACCGACAAGGGTATCTGGGAAGTAAACGAGGAGACTTTCGCAGAAGATGCTGTTATCTTCGACAAGAGTCAGGTTAAGCAGGTGAGCATTCTCAACGAGCAGGGCGAACCTCATGTAACCCTCGAGTTCAAGGCTCCAGCCGTAGGTATCTGGAACCCAACAGGCAAGCACGCTCCATTCATCTGCATCGAGCCATGGTATGGTTTGAGCGACTGGGCTGAATATGATGGCGAGTTTAAGGACAAGTATCTGATGAACCGTCTGCAGCCAGGTGCAAGTTTCATGAGTGAGTATATCATCAGAATTGAGAAATAATGGAAGAAAAAGACAATTTGCAACTCCCCGAGAACGCATTCCGCGAACTGAAAGACGTGGAGGAATATAAGCCGCTGATGTCGCCTGACAAGGTTTATCCTGAGGTGAACGGATGGTCAGTTACATGGGGAATCGTGATGGCAGTCATCTTCTCTGCCGCCGCAGCTTATCTGGGCTTGAAGGTGGGTCAGGTGTTCGAAGCAGCCATCCCTATCGCCATCATCGCCGTGGGCGTAAGTACCGCTACCAAGCGTAGCAAGGCGCTGGGCGAGAATGTCATCATCCAGAGCATCGGAGCCTGTTCGGGTGCTGTGGTGGCAGGAGCCATCTTTACCCTGCCAGCCATCTACATCCTGCAGGCTAAATATCCGGAGATGACAACTTCGTTTATGAAGATCTTCATGGCTTCGGCCCTGGGAGGAGTCTTGGGAATCCTTTTCCTTATTCCTTTCCGCAAGTACTTCGTAAGCGATATGCACGGCAAGTATCCGTTCCCTGAGGCTACGGCTACCACGCAGGTACTGGTGAGCGGAGCCAAGGGTGGCGACCAGGCTAAGCCGCTGCTCATAGCCGGACTGGCGGGTGGTCTTTACGACTTTATCGTAGCCAGTCTGGGATGGTGGAACGAGAATTTCACATCGCGTGTGGTAAGTCTGGGATGCGACCTGGCTGACAAGGCTAAACTCGTATTCAAGGTAAACACAGGTGCAGCCGTATTGGGATTGGGTTACATCATCGGTCTGAAGTATGCCTTCTTCACCTGTCTGGGTTCGCTCGTAGTATGGTGGCTGATTGTTCCGGGCATGAGCGTTATCTTCCATGATAGCGTGCTGAGCGCCTGGGATCCTAGCATCGTGAAAACTGTAGGAGCCATGAGTCCGGAGGAAATCTTCCGTGCCTACGCCCGCAGCATCGGTATCGGCGGTATCGCCATGGCGGGTATCATCGGCATCATCAAGAGCTGGGGCATCATCAAGAGTGCCGTAGGTCTGGCTGCCAAGGAGCTGAAGGGCAAGAGCGATGTGGATGAGAACGTGAAGCGCACCCAGCGCGACATCTCTTTCAAGATTATCGCTATCGGTTCGCTTGTTACCATCCTCGTAACCTTCCTCTTCTTCTGGTTTGGCGTGATGGAGGGCAACCTTCTCTTCGCTATTATCGCAATCCTGCTCGTGGCTGTCATCGCCTTCCTCTTTACTACCGTAGCGGCTAATGCCATCGCTATCGTGGGTTCAAACCCTGTTTCGGGAATGACCCTGATGACGCTCATCTTCGCCTCTGTGGTGATGGTGGCTGTCGGTCTGAAAGGTCCTGGCGGCATGCTGGCTGCCCTGATTATGGGTGGTGTGGTTTGTACAGCCCTCTCGGTAGCAGGTTCGTTTATTACCGACCTGAAGATTGGTTACTGGCTGGGAACAACTCCTAAGAAACAGGAGGGATGGAAATTCCTCGGTACCCTGGTGAGTGCGGCTACCGTGGGCGGCGTGATGATGCTGCTCAACGAGACTTACGGTTTCGCATCGGGTTCGCTTGCAGCTCCTCAGGCTAATGCGATGGCTGCGGTTATCGACCCTTTGATGAATGGCGTGGGAGCTCCTTGGGTGCTCTATGGCATCGGAGCCGTAATAGCCATCGTGCTGACTTATTTCAAGATTCCAGCCCTGGCTTTCGCTCTGGGTATGTTTATTCCGCTGGAACTGAACGTTCCTCTGCTCGTGGGTGGAGCCATCAACTGGTATGTTACTTCGCGCAGCAAGGATGCCAAGGTGAACAGCGAACGTGGTGAGAAGGGAACGCTCATCGCCAGCGGCTTCATCGCCGGTGGAGCCCTGATGGGTGTGGTTAGCGCCCTTCTGAAGTTTGGCGGCATCGAGGTAAGTATCGCCGACAGCTGGTGGGTTAATCCGATGTCTGAGGTTTGTTCGCTCCTGGCTTACATCTGCCTCATCGGTTTCTTTATCAGAGCCACAAAGAAATAAAAAAATAGGCTTTTTACAAATAAGACAATCGCCTGGATGCATCTGAGCACCCAGGCGATTTTTTATTCTATCCGAATAGTTTTTCTATCCTACGATTCCGCAGCTACGAAATCCATCGGCTTGACGCCAAACTGCTTCTGGAAGCACTTGGCAAAATAGCTAGGACTGCTGAAACCTACCATATAGCTGATTTCGCTGATGCGGTAGTTTCCTTCTTTCAGGAGTTGTGCGCCCTTCTTCAGTTTCACGAGCTGGATCATCTCGTTTGGCGTAACATCGGCAAGACCGCGAATCTTATTAAAGAGCGAAGAGCGGCTCATGCCCATCTTCTCTGCAAGGAACGCCACGTTGAGCTCCGGATTCGCCACATTCTCTTCGATGATGCGAGACATTCGTTCCAGGAACGCATTATCAACCTGAGTTGAAGCAATCTCTGCTATCGGCTCAAGCGGAGTATGAGAGAACTTACTCCTCAACAGACGGCGCATCTCAAGAAGCTGTCTTACGCTTGCCTCAAGATATTTCATCGAGAACGGCTTTTCTATGTAGACATCGGCTCCACAGTTCATACTCTCCGTCTTCGCCGCATCATCGGTCTTTGCCGTAAGCATCACGAACGGCAGATGAGAGTATTCTGAATTTTCACGCACCCTACGGCAGAACTCCGGACCGTCCATCTCCGGCATCATCCAGTCGCTTATGATGAGCGAAACCGGATGCTTCTCCAGTTTACGGAGCGCATTCTTTCCGTTGTCGGCGGTATAAACCGTATACATCTTTTCGAAATGAGCCTTCACAAACTGGCGCATGTCTTCATCATCATCCACAATCAACATCACCGGTTTTGCCGGTTCACGAAGCGGACTAGCAACAGCAACGCCTGCCTTTTGAGAACCTTGCTCAACTGAAGTTTCATCTGTCAGCAGATTTTCCTCAGCAACAGTTTCTTCTTCCTTCACCATTTCGTCTGCCTTTTCTACCACAGCATTCACCTGGTTGAGCGGCAGGGTTACGATAAAGGTAGCTCCCTTGCCTACTTCCGATTCTACTTCTACCATACCATGATGAGCCTCAACGAGATTCTTCACGATGTTGAGACCGATTCCGGTTCCCGGTTTGTTGTCGCGTGCCTGATAGAAAGCTCCGAAGATTTTCTCCTTTTCATCAGGACTGATTCCCACTCCGTTGTCTTCCACCTCTATGCGGAAATGGGTTCCATTCTCCAGCAGGCGACAGGACAGGTGCACATAATCTCCGGTATATTTCAAGGCGTTGGTCATCAGATTGCTGATAACCTTGGTAATGGCCTCCTGGTCAATCATCGCCACGAGCTCATCGGCTGGATAATCAACATCAAAACGGATGCTTTTCTGCTCGAAGGTAGGAGCGAAGCGTTCTGCCACAGCATGCATCAGCTTCGAAATGTTGTTCAAATGGAAATGAACCTGCATGCCCTTCTGCTGCACTTTGTTGAAATCGAGCAGCTGATTGACGAGCAAGAGCAAACGCTGGGCGTTACGGTCGATAACAGAAAGCGTCTGCGTGATAGTCTCACCATCGGTCAGTTTTCCGGAAACCTGTTTCCAATGCTCTTTCAGACTCTCCAAAGGTCCGATGATAAGCGTTACCGGCGTACGGATTTCATGGGCAATCATCGTGAAGAACTGCAGGCGGGCATCTCTCATCTCCTGATCCTGCTTGAGTTCCAACTGGTCGAGTTCTTCCTGATGACGGAGTTTCTCACGTTTCAACCGGCTCTGCATGAACCAGTAGATTGCGTAACCGATGAGCAGAAGATACAGAATCTTGGCTGGCAGAGACCACCAGAACGGCGGATGAACCACAATCTGGAGTCTTGCCTCATTCTTCGACCATACACCATCATTATTGGTTGCCTTAACCAAGAAGGTATAGGTTCCGGCAGGAAGATTGGTATAGTTGGCACGATGCTCGTGGGTATAAATCCAATCCTTGTCTACTCCCTCAAGTTTGTAAGCATACTGGTTCTTCTCAGGCGATACATAACTTAGGGCGGCAAACGAGATATTGATGGTATTCTCGTTATGAGACAGATTGAGTTCTGCTGCATGACTCAGAGATTTCTCCAGCTGGTCGCTCCCCGCCTCTATCGGCTGACCGAAGAGTTCTACCGAGGTGATTGCTACAGGAGGAGCTACCTGGTTGATCTTGACGAGATATGGATAAAAGCAGTTGAAACCTCTTGTAGAACCGAAATAGATTCTGCCATCAGAGGCCAGGAGTCCGGCGTTTGGCATAAACTGGTCACAGGTAAGTCCGTCATATTTATTGAACAGCTGGACAGGTTCACCCGGCGTATATTTCACAATACCCTTGCTGGTAGAAATCCACATTACTCCCTGCGAAATGACAAGACTCGCGAAATCCAGGCTAGGCGCCTCGATGGAGATGCGTCGGAATATACCTTTTGAAGGCAGAAATTCGCAAAGCCCATCGCCGGTTGCGGCATAGAGCTGCCCCTTTTCTCCAATAACCAGACAGTTTACCTGATCACTTACCAGCGAAGTAGAATCATTCTCAACATGCTTATACTGTTTCCAGACATTATTCTTGTCCAAGCGCCACAAGCCACCTCCCTGGGTAGCAAACCATACGTTGCCCTGAGAATCTTCCTTGATATCGATGGTAAGCGACTTGAACGACTTGATTTTACTAAACTTCTGCTGCCCTTCATCGAAAAGGCTGGCTCCATCCATCGAAGCCGCCCACAGCCGGTTCTTCCGGTCACGATAAATACAATAGGCATTACTGCCAGAAACCATTCCATCGGTCTGGAAAATCTGCTGCGCTCCGGTAGCCATGTTCATTCTGATGACACCACTACCATAGGTTCCCACCCACAGATCATTACCATTGGCAAAGAGAGCATGAACATTATACTTGCCCATAGCCGCCTTGCCCGGATAAGAAACAAAACTGTTGGTCTGGGGATTGAAGCAGTCAAGTCCAGCATCATCGGTAGCTATCCAGATGCGATGCTGCTGGTCTTCGAAGAATCTTCCTACCACATTACCGCGCAATCCCCCCTGTCGAGCTGAGTAAGCACGGAAACGTTCTTCAACACTCGTAGAAGGAAGATAACTGACGCCACCATAGAAAGTAGTTACCCAGATGCCGCCTTCATTATCGCCAGCAATACCATAAACAAAACGCTCGTTGGTACTCCGGCTCGGATCGTTTACTTCCGACAGCATACTCCAAGAGCGGTTCTGGATGTCATACTGCACCAATCCATCATCGCTGGCTATGAGAATATACTTGTTGCTGTTGTTGTAAAGCTGGTGGATATGATGAACAGCATTACTCAAGGTTCCGCTGATGAGCTGTTCGGCACTACCATCGGCGTTGAGCTTGTAAAGTCCGTTTTCCCAGGTTCCGACATAAAGATTGCCATCGGGAGCAGCCAGCATCGCCATGCCGTAAAACATGGTTGCATCGCCCTTCAGAGAGAATGCTTCAAACTGGTCGGTCGACTTGTTGAGATGATAGATGCTGGCTCCACCATGGTTACAGAGCATCCATACCTGGTTGTTGGCATCAACCAGCGTACTTTGCACTTTACCCTGAATATTCTTCATCGGATACTGATGCAGTTCGTGAGTTGTCCGATTGTATCTGAACACGCCCTGTCCGTTGGTAGAAATCCAAATATTCTGATCGCCGTCAAGCGAAAAATTAAGGACAGGCGCCGTAATCTTATCACTCAGTTTCTGGAATCGGTCGGTTGCATTACAGAACAGATAGGCTCCATTATTGCAACCTACCAGCAGGCCTTCTTCGCAAGCAGTAAGAGCGCTCACAAACTGGTCTACAGTCGTAAAGGGATTATAATAGGTTTTGACATCGTATCCGTCAAAACGGCACAATCCGTTGTCTGTACCAAACCACATGTATCCCTTGGAACCCTGAACCACGCTACGCACAGCATTACTCGGCAAACCATCATCCATCGTGATAGAGCGCACCATAGGGTCGATAGGAGCCCATTGTGCACCCGAGTTGGTTTGCGTTATCGTATGTGGCTGCGCCTGAATATCCGTAGCCCCTTTCGAGACAAAAGCGGTTGGCACCTGCGCCTCAGCCCCTACAGGCATCATCATGCAGAGCACAGAAACCATTAGAGTAGATATCTTTCTCATTATATGGGTCTTTATTTTCTGTTGTTAGATAATTTAATGCCGCAAAATTACAAAAATATAACGAGAAATACAACAAAAAGAACAAAAAAAGCCCTGAAACAAACAAATAGCTACTTTTTTAAAGTAAGACTATCCGTTTGCTTCAGGACAAAACTTAAATAATGATTCAAGTGAGAAGTTACACTATCAACAGATTGAAACCTGAATTACTTGCTCTTTACATCGCTCCATTTAGGCGGTTTCACACCCAGCAGATTCTTCACGAAGAAATCGTAACGCTTGTGCTCGCCATAGAGTTCGCCCATGGTATGATGGGCTCCAGGAATCACCACGAGTTCGAAATCCTTGTTCGCCTTTTCCAGGGCATTCACTACCTGATAGGTGCTCGAAGGATCTACGTTGTCATCTATCTCGCCTACCACCAGCATCAACGGGCGCTCCAGCTTGTGGGCATTCTCCACGTTGCTGCACTCCACGTAACTGGAATCGATAGGCCAGCTCATCCATTGCTCGTTCCACCAGATTTTATCCATCCGGTTGTCATGACAGCCGCAGGCACTATAGGCTGCCTTGTAAAAATCGCCATGCAGCAATACGGCTGTGGTACTCTCCTGTCCGCCTGCCGAACAGCCATAGATTGCCACATTATCAGCATCCATATAAGGATACTTCTTGGCTGCAGCCTTGATCCAGAGTTCACGGTCTGGGAATCCGGCATCCTTCAGATTCTTGTAGCAAACCTCCTCAAACTTCTTGCCGCGATAGGAAGTTCCCATCGCATCGAGCTGGACTACGATGAAACCGAGTTCGGCAAGCGAAGTGGTGTACCAGTTGTATGGCATGAAACTCTTCGGAGTATAGGCATCGCCCGGACCCGCATAGATGTATTCGATGACCGGATATTTCTTGTTCGGATCGAAATTGGTAGGGCGCTGGATGATGCCCCACATATCCGTCTTGCCATCTCTTCCCTTTGCCACAAACACTTCCGGAGCCACCCATCCGTGCTTCTTCAAAGTAGCAATATCAGCCGTCTCCAGAGTCTTGACGAGCTTACCGGTCTGCACATCTCTGAGCACGGTAACAGGAGCGGCATCCACCTTAGAATAGGTATCCAGGAGATAATGGTAATCATAGGTATATTGGGCACTATGATTTCCCTCTTCAGGAGTGAGCGCCACCATATTCTTGCCGTCGATACCTATTTTATAATAATGTACCAGATATGGGTCCTCATTCTTGTTCACGCCACTAGCCGAGAAATAGATTTCTCCCTTCTCTTCATCCACACGCTGGATACCGCGAACAAACCAGTCGCCCGTTGTAATCTGTCGGATAACCTTCGACTTCTGCACATCGTAGAGATAGAGATGATTCCAGTTGTCGCGCTCGCTCATCCAGAGCAGTTGCTTGCCATCCTTGATAAACTGACGCCACAGACGACCATAGTTTACGAAAGTATTGGCACGCTCCTCTACCACGGTACGAAGCTTGCCGGTTTCAGCATTCATCGCCAGCATCTGATAGAGATGATGACCACGCTGGTTGTACTCCATCGTCACCTCCTTGCTGTCTGGTGTCCATTGCATCCATTCCAGTTCATACTGGTTTTCTATCTGATGCCTGTCAGCCTCCACCTTCTTTCCGGTAGCCACATCGATGATGACCGGATAATGCTGTGGCAGGGCATCGCCCGGCTTGGCATACTCCTGCTTGTGGAGGATAGGCTGCAGCTGGTCGGCAGGCGAAGATTCTACGTAGTAGGCATAGCGCTTCTCTACCGGAACACGCTTGCATACGAAGATGTGCTTGCCGTCTGGGCTCCATTGGATGCGGTTGCTGTAATAGCATCCGATGGTACCATCCTGAGTGAGGATTCGCTTGGCTTCGGTATAAGGTTTTCCTGCCTCATGAACCACCACGTTGTAACCTTCGATGTAGGCTTCCATCTTGCCGTCGGGCGAAAGTACCGGATAAGCCTCCTTCTCCTCATCTACCTCCATCCAATGGCGCTCATGGCGTCTGCCAAACTGAGGTTTGTTGGCAAGACGAGGCTTGATGCCCAGCGCCTTTTCCATCGCATCCTGCGAATCATAGGTCTTCATCTCATCCTTGTCGGCATCATAGGAAACAAACTTCTTGCCCTGAGGAGTAGAAATCTGATAATGCAGTACGTGGGTGGAGTCGCACCAAGCCGATGAGCGTGCCCAATGGAACACGGAATCGGCAGAGAACTGATGACGTAGCGCATAGGCTCTGTTGTAATCTTCTAATGTGCCCTGTGCTGAAGCTGTAACTGCCGGCATCGCCAAAGCTGCGCTCAACAGCGAAAGAGCTAAAATCTGATTCTTCATTATGCTTGATATTTTACTTGTTGACTTCTTAAGTATTTTTCTCCAGTTAGGGAAATATTATTTCCCAGTATAGAAATCTGTGATGCGTCGGATGGCACGCTGGCAAACCGGACAGAAATCATCCACTTCGTTGATTCGCATACGGCAAACCTGTGCCGGACGGTAACATCCCTTGCTCTGGTTGCCCGCACCCTCGAACACACCAATCTTGAAGACGGCTTCGTTGAGTTTCTTCTGCTCCTTCGCGTTCTTGATATTCTTATGATCCGGTAGTTTGGCAAGCGGCGTAGGAATCTTCACGCCCTTCGGCATCATATCCGCCCACTTGCTCTGGAAATCCTTCAGCGTGGTGAGGTTCGGCTCCCAAGGCTCGGTATCACCAGGATACATCGGGTCGTACTCATCGGTACTGTACTCATCACCCAAGCCCGCATAGCCATGACCGAACTCATGTACCAGCACCTTCTTGAACGTAGGATGATCAGAGGTAGAAAGCGTTACCTGGTTATAGATGCCGCCGCCACCATACGTAGGAGAATTCACCAATACGATGATCTGCTCGAAAGGCACATTACTCAAGGCATCATAGATGCGATGAATCTTGCTCGTGGTGAGATAACGGTTCGAATAGAAAGTATCGTAATGAGAGCAAGCCATCGTGTTCTTCCATTTCCCTTCGTGCGGAATACTTGGTCCCTCATCGAGCGATGGAGCCGCAACAGCCACCACGTTGAATCTCGACTTGAGCAAAGCGAAAGGTTCGCGCTCGAAGATGGCATCGGCTGCCCGCTGCGCATCCTGATAGAACTTATCCATCTGGTCCTGGCGATAGCCCTCGGCGATGATGGCGAGGTCAACACAGTCGGCAGTCTCTCCGCTCTTCACGATGTAGCGGTAAGGGATGCCATTCTCGCCCAATGGTCGGATGAGGATATCCTGTGGATTGATGGTATGGCGCAGTTCTGCAGTCACCTTCTGATGCGTATCGCTCAGGGTGATGCTTACATCCACCGGTTTCTTTGGGAACGGCACGAGGAAACTGCTCTCGAATGATTTCTGCAGATGCTTAGCCTCCTGTGTAAGCTGCCATTCCTGGAAGAGTGTAGAGAAGGTGTTTACATAGAGCACCTTGTTGGTGCCATGTTCATACACGGTTACCTGTCCGTTTCCGTTCAGGAATTTCTCATCCAGTCTTGTCTTTCTTCCCGCCCAGGTAGGGTTGCTGTAAGCCTGTTCAAAATAGATAGCCTGGTTCACGCTATCGCCCGCCACGATGTAATCCAGTCGCAGCGTCTTATCTTCGAAATTATCTTCAAAGCGCTGTGCCTGCATCGGCAACACCATCATCAAGGCGAGGGATGCAGTCAATAAAGTCTTATTCTTTATAAAAGTCTTATTCTTCATAAGCGATGATATTTTTATTTTAAGCAGATGATTCTTATTCGATTCGTACTTCACTCTTACTTCACTCTTACCTCATAAGGGAAACGGCGGGAAGATGGATCGAGCGAATGATTCGCAGGAGCACCCATCACCACCAGATAGAGCGCCTTGAGAGGCTGGGACTTTGGAGCCACAAGCGAAACCTTTCCGTTCATCGCTTCGCCCATCTGACTGTAGATGCATTCATCGGTATCGGCAGTTATTCCCACCAGTCCATAACGGTAACCGATGGTTCGTGCCATCTTGTCCTTAGATGTCTTGAATGCCTTACCCTCGGCATCGAGAGCTCTGAAATCTACAGTAACCTTCTTACCAGCCTTCGGGATTTCCAACTTGATGGCATTGAAACCATAGTTCTCAGGAACCGAAGCTGTATCCGGACGAAGATAACCATTCTTCTGCTTCAGCATCCTGGTATCGAAGGTGCAGGCATAAGGACGGGTCTCCTTGCGGGCATAACCGAAATCGAAGTTCACGAGATGACGGTAGCAGTCGAACATCTCATCATTAAACTGCTTCTGGCTCATCTTATACTTCCGCTTGTAGGTAACAACCGGGTCCTCTCCTACTTTTCCCTCCCGATAGAGCTGGGCGATGCTTTCCAAACCATGCTTCTCAGCCCACCACTCTATCACGTATGGCGAATGATAGATGTTGTCCAGATGCAGATAACCCTTATGGGTAAGCTGTCTGAAGGCATCGAAATGATACTTCTCATCTGTTATCCAGTCGGGATTCACTCTCCAGAGCATCCATTGGGATGTCATCTCGAAGAAACCGCTGCCGCCCCATGCCTCGCCAGCACGGTCGGCCATAATCTGGAGTTGGAAACTGTGTCCCAACTCGTGAGCCAGACAATTGAGTTTTTGATCCTGAATACGGTTAGGCGTTACCCAAAGCGCTCCGATAAAGTCATCATAAGTGCCGCCGTACGCGGTTCCTTCCAGCGAATAGTTCACCATCACCATCATCTTGTATTGGTCGCAGATGCTTCCCGGCAGGGAGAACTTCAGCGTATCGCGGAAGAAGTGGTAGAACCGTTCTACCTGAGTCTGTAGATTACCCAGGTCAAATTTCATGGGCTTACCTTCGAGCGAAGGAGGATTCTGCGGATTATCTCCGAATGGCTTTTCCCAGAAATACACGATGTTCTGGGTCTGTGCACTATGTCGCCAGCACCATCTCTCATCATCCTTGTTGAAATCATAGGGTTTCAGAGAGTCCGGTACGAAGATGAGTTTCTGTGGTGCAGATACGGGATTTACGGGTCTGGTGGCAGGAGCCTCAGATGGGTCCTGCTGTGCCAGGACTGCAGTAGCCCAAGGCAAGGTTGCCGCTGTGAGTATCAGCGATAAAAAGATTCGTTTCATTTCGGTTATGATTTTTGCGTTATTTTTATTTTCGTTATTGATATTTCGCCACAAAAGTACTGATAATCTTGCAGAAACGCTCGCAATATCGTCTAAAATGATATAAATATCGTATCTTCTCAAAGAACATCTTAGAAATTTGTCAAAAATTACATCAAAATGATAGATTTGTGCAAAAAAACTTGGGAGATATTATAAAAAGTCGTATCTTTGCCAAAAGAATTCTATAAAAAGAACAGATTATGAGATTATCAGAAGAACGATATATCAGCTTACTTACCGACTTTGGTTTCAAACAAGAGCTACGAGAATACGAGGATAGTCTTAAGGCCTATCGAGACATAAAAAATTCAATCGATACTGCGAAGGAAGAAGGCAGGAAAGAAGGCAGAGAAGAAGGCATTGCCAAAGAAAAGTTGGCCACCGCAAAACGTCTTCTCGGCATGGGGCTCACACAAGAGCAAGTTGCCAAAGGTACAGACCTTTCAATAGAAGATATAGAGAGACTTGTTTAAACAACAGAACTTTCGCATGTGGTTCAAGAACGGGCTGAAGGCCCAAAAGCTCCTAGCTCAGGGCAGCGCCCTGGGTATAATAACAATCAGCAAGGCGCCCTGTAAGAGCAAAAGCTTTATAAATCCTTGTTTTTTAAAGCTTTTGCCCTTACAGGGCGACAAGTTTGCGTCCATAATAAGTAGCTGTATCACACTTCTGTCAAGCAATTCAAGCTGTTCAGCCAAGCACCTCAAGTAGTTCAGTAAGCGAGTTCAGACGTCTCAGTTAGCTGATGCAGACATCTCGATAAGCCTACGGATACGGCTCCGTTAGCTTACGCTGTAATATCTGTAACCCGATGCAGTCATATCTGTAACCCGATGCAGTCATATCTGTAACCCGATACAGTCATATCTGTAACCCGATACAGTCATATCTGTAACCCGATGCAGTCATATCAGTAACCCAGCGCAGTCTTCATATGAACAAATTTTATGTAATAATCTATCATCCATCACGATTTATATGTATTACACATCTTAATATACTAATATACAGACACTTGAATAGCGTGATAGATACTTCGAAAACGGAAATATCCATCACGCTATCCATCACGATTTTGGGGTATCCCTCACGATTTTCTCACTACACTCTATCAGATACTGCATATCATTGTTGAAAAGCTTGCGATAGATGGCATCAGACCTTAAAGAATTAGATTCGTGTGATTGCCGGCATATGGCAGCAACCACACAAATCAAGATGTTCAAGCCAAATAAACGTGGAAGTATGACTGTTTAAGTAATGAGTTATAGAGTATTAAGACAACACATCTTACGCTTCGGATGCGTACGTATTAAAAGGAGAAACGAGAGTGTTATCAATATAAGTGGAGAAACAAAAAAGTTCCGTTGCATTCCGCAAAACAACAGTTTTACGTCAGCAACGGAACTAACTATAATAACTATGCGAATTTCATCTTGATGGTAATAACAGCCTTATGGAGCTTGCCACCTTTATTATATACCATCGTTGGTTTGATGGTATAAGTCTTGCTCTTTTCGGAGTGACCAGGATTATGCCCCACGGTCAAGCCATATCCACCGGCATCATACTCATAGTAGATAGGAGCATCGCCCCAAGAACTGGCTGTGCCATCGGCTGCAATCCAGAAACCAATGCCATTGGCAGAGTAAGCATACGACACCTTGCCATCAGGATTAGTCAAGCCCACAGCCACCTTGCCATCAGCAGGCCCCGTAAAGCCCTCAGCTTTCACAACGCCAGTCTCCAATGTAGCACTTGCAATCTCAGAAGGCTGCAACTTGAATGCCTTGGCTATCTTCTCCATGACACCATCATTCAAGAGATTGAAGGTATGCAGAGGATAGCTTTCGCTGCTTGCGTCAAGACTTACCTCAAGTGAAGTTTCTACGTCAGTAGGGTCGCCTTCAGGTATCGTCACGTTGCCGAGCAAGTCTGTACCCGAGAACTTCACACGATAAGGCCATTGCTCATCATTGGTCTCATCATCATCCCAGGCATTACGATTATACTTATCAGGAGCAGCCAGTACACAGAGGTACAATCGCTCAGTATTGGCAGGAACTTCGTAGGTTGCTGTGCCTTTCTTGCCTGTATGCATCTCGCCATAATGCGACTTACCATCCTTGGTGATAGCCACAAAACCATAACGATAATTCTGCTGAGTATTGCTCTGGGAATTATACTTGGTCACAGTACTTTTGGCATTACCATCTCCATCTACCACAGTACCAGGATCTCCAGCTGCCAAAGCAGAACCAGGAGCCAAGCCCTCAAGCGTAGCACTTACCTTGCCTGAAGCAGGAACATTCAGCGGGATGAGATTGAAACCTGTTGTACCAGGACAGTTGGTATAAGCCACCTGATAGTAGCCATCGTTCTTATACAGTTTGGTAGAATAGTTAATGGCAGCCTCCTTCTTATACTGATGCACAGCATTGAAATCATAGTCAGCACAATGAGCACTATACGCATACAAATCCTTGTAGAGTGCATCAAGACTATTGTTGCAATAGATGCGCATATAAGTCTGGAGCGGATCCTCCGGATATTTGCTTTCTTTCCAGATACGGGCGTATGATTCGATGCCATGCTTTTCAGTAAACCAATACTGGAACCAGTAGCTTGCGTAACGCATGAACTCATGGTTGAAGTGGCGATGATGATTCTTGAGCCAAACAGCATAATGAGCATCCTGGTCGAAACACTCGTTAGGATAATCCTGGAATGATTGCCACTGGGCACATTGTTCCCAATAAGCGCAACCGCCCGCACCATTGGCACCAAAACCATATCGGAAACCAGCAGGCACCAATCCATTGGCATCCTCAGCAACCTCGCCCGTAAAGAGCTTATCAGCAGAAACCTGATACTGGAAAGAATGACCTATCTCATGACCGATGGTAGAGCCCACAGGCTTGCAAGTAGATGGGTTAACCCAAAGGGCACCAATCTTATTGTCATAACCAGAACCAGTAGCAAGCCATTCTGTCTGATAAAGGAGATAAATCTGCATCTTATGATTGTCAAGGACCGATTTTCCCTGTCCGACATTTGCCATACCGAGTTTCTCTACATTGGTCTTATAGAACTGCTCAGCCTTCTGCAACAAGTCATCAATATCCACACGCAAAGCCTCCGGTACAGATTCAGAATTAGGATTATCTCCAAAGCCAGGCTCCCAGAACACAAAGAAGTGCTCACTCTGCTTCATTCTCCACCACGACCATCTGGCATCGCTGCGGAGCATGTAGTCAGGTCCCTTTTCAAATCCTTCATTCCATGTACCAGGACAATAGTACTTACCATAGTTGGCTATCTTTGATTTATTCATCAGCTTCACATCCGATGGTTTGGGATTTACAGGAGTATCAGTTTCCATGGAATCATTACCGGAACTGCAACTACAGAATGATAATAAAAAGAACATTGACAATACTGTCACTATCCCCGTTTTCAGATTAATTTGTTTCATGATTTATGTTTTAAGTTGATTTTGATTAGATACAGAAATCAAAAGAGCTGGAAAAAAATCGCCCAATAGCTTATATGTTTTGCTATTGGGCGAATTATTCGTTATTTCAAAGGAATCGCATTACTGCTCTGCAGCTTCATCTGGTTCCATTGGCCAGTATGGATTCTGGTACAACGGAGAATCACCGTATGTCTTATGGTCAGGAGCTGTAAGCATAAACTGACGCAAAGGCATTGGCTGTAGGTACTGAGCCATAGACCAGGTCATACCATTGTAAAGCATATTGGTAGAAACAATCTGGTAAGGACGGAAATACTCAGTCAACTTACGAGAAGATACTGTAGCTGTAACAGAACCATCATCTACCAACTGGTCTTCTGTATACCATTTTTCCATTGGAGTATTCCAAAGATGGAAGCCCTCAAGCTGATAAGGCTGTTTCATCAACTGATCGAGTGAACGCCAGCGAATCAAATCCATCCAACGAAGACCTTCAGCCATCAACTCTGTACGACGTTCACGACGAATACTATACAAAGTAGGATCAGTCAATGCCTTGCCAGCAGAAAATGCGCCCCAATCATATTGTGTACCAGAACCATCGGTATAACCCTTTAACTCCTGTGCCATATCTGTGGCAGCAATAGTTGTCTGAGGGTCAGCAGCCTCACCTGTAAAGCCAGCAGCCTCACGGATTGCCTTCCAATATGAAATGCTCTTCGCATTTAAATTGTGGTCGAGCATATATTGAGCTTCAATATAGTTGAGCAAAGCCTCTGTGGCACGGAAGGTGATAGATGCAGTATAACCAGCCTGGTTTTCGGCTAGGTTCTGATTAAACGTACCACCCTTTCGAATAGCATAACCAGTAGTATAAGTTACGTCAAATGAGCGAGTAAACACTTGAGGAACTGGCTCTATTGGACGAACCTGCTCAGCAGCAATATTATTATCCTCACCCTGAAGAACGTTCTTCTGACCAGGACGCTTCAAGAAGATAAACAAACGTGGGTCACGATTGCGAACTACTGCATGAGTCGTTGTATCTTCATATACATATCCATCATGGTGTGCATAAGTAGGCTTACCATCCTTCATCAGAAAGGCATCAATCATACCACGGGTAAAACCAGTATAGGTATTACCACGGTTTACAGCTACCTCAATGTTATCAGTCACACCTTTACCCTTATTATAGGCCTTCCAGAGAAGAACCTCAGGATAGGCAGACATGTCGGTATTACCAAACTTATAGAAATAAGGATTGGTATCAGATAAAGACTGAGGTACGATACCTGTATTCTTATCCAATTTGCCTACATAAGCATCACCTACAATGGCAGCCTCATCAACCGCCTTCTGGAAGAAGTACTTAGCTTCAGCCTCAACGCTACCTGTAGGATACTGATAATTTGCATTATAGTCTTTTGCCTTTCCTGGCCATCCCTCACCATTAGGAACGAACGGAGTACCAGCGAAGTTGGTCAACCAAGAACCCTCAAACAAGGCTACACGTGATGCAAACAGATGAGCAACTGCAGGAGAGATACGTGTGGTTGCTTCCCAACCATCAGGCTCCATATAGGTTACAGCAGAATCCAAATCGGCAAGAATGAAACGAGCAACCTCGTTGCGAGGACTACGCTTATTAGCTGCTACAAGGATAGCCTCATTTTCAGGCATGGCCTCTGTCACAATAGGTAAGTCACCGAAACTCTTGTAAAAACTGAAATAAGCATAGGCACGGAAGAAGTGTAACTCGCCGATATATTGACGAATCTTATTTTCATTACCCGCAATCAATCCATTCTCATAGTTAGACTGTGCTATATTCAACTGATAGTTGATATCACGAATATTGTTCCAGCTCCATGAAGAGTTGTCGTTACTAGTCTTCCAACTACCTTTCTTATACTTAGAATCGCCATCAGAACCAGTCTGATTATCTGTACCATTATCGTATGCGAATGTACCATAGCCTGCACCACTATGATATGGCAATACAGTCTGATAGAATGCATTAGCTACAGCTTGAAGCTGAGTAGCATCCTTGTAATAGTCGGTAGGAGTAATATCTGTAAGAGGCTCTTGCTTCAGGAAATCATTACAAGAAGCCATCAACATACCGCATGCCAACAAAGGAAGTACCTTTAAAGATATATTGAATTTCATATCATTCTAATATTTATAATGTTAAACTTAAACCAAAAGAGAAGGTTGTATTCAATGGATATCCATTACCATACCATGTACCGATGGTCTCTGGGTCATACTGCTTGCGGAGAGATGTTCCTGTCCAGAGATTCTCACCCGAGAAGTAAACACGAAGTTTCTCAATAGAAATCTTACGTGTCAAATCCTGTGGCAAGGTATAACCAATCTGAAGGTTCTTCAAACGAATGTAAGAAGCATCCTGCAGATACTTTGTCTGAACCTGTTCATTCTTGGCGCTATAGGCTGCACGTGGCAAGTAAGCGTCCTTGTTTGGCTCCTGGAAGCCATTGACAACAGACCAAGAGTTCTCGTCACGATAATAGTCTTGCAAACCATCCAGGCAGACCTGATACCAACGACCATATTCGAAAGTACCAAAGAAGTAACGTGTACTGGCCCAATATTCACGCTTAATGACACCCTGGAAGAAACAACGTACATCGAAGCCTTTCCAAGCAGCATTCAAGTCGATACCGAAGAGATAACGTGGTGTGGAATTACCTATCTTCTTAAGATCTCCATGATCTTCCAATGTATTGGCACCCCAGGAAATCTTACCATCATTATTGAGGTCACGATACATGATATCACCAGCACCCCACTTGTTATTGTCAATTGTACTCTGGTCAACCTTTGCGATATGAGCATCCATCTCTTCTTGACTCTTAGCTATACCGATGGTCTCAAAGCCGTAGATATCACCAATACGCTGTCCCTCAATATAGTTACCCAATGAATGAGAAGGGTTATTAGGATATCTTGTGATAGTAGCATAGGCATCAGAGAGATTGAGGCTGATTCCATACTGCAAACCATTAGACAAGCGGTCGTTCCAACCGATAGTCAACTCCCAACCATTGGTACGCAAGTCGGTATTGTTAGTAACAGGTACAGCTGTACCCAAGATGCTTGGAAGCTCAGGGGCATTACCTATCATATTTTTTGTCTTACGCACATACCAGTCAAATGATCCATGCAAGCGATCCTTCAAGAACGCAAAGTCAAGACCGACATTGAAACTCTGGATGGTTTCCCATGTCAAATTCTGAGAAACCAGGCCTGGTGCCCAAGCTGTCATAGGTTTCAAACCATCCTGCAGCCATGTACCATTGTTGGCATATACACCAATCTTCTGATAAGTCTGGTAAGTACCAACATTTTGGTTACCCAAGTTACCATAAGATACACGAAGCTTCAACTGACCAATCCAATCATTGATTGGCAGCATGAACTTCTCTTGTGCTATATTCCAACCTGCAGATACAGATGGAAAGAACTTCCACTGATTTCCCGGGCGGAATCTTGAAGAACCATCATATCGGCCATTAACCTCAAAGAGATACTTGCCCTGATAATCATAATTCAAACGACCAAAGAAACCACAAGTTGTCCAACGGCTCATGTTGCCGACACAGATGGATCCACAGGATTACCATAAGCATCAATACCAGTTGTACCATCAATTTGAGGCTTATTACCAACGATGAGACCAGCTCTATCTGCATATTTGTACTTCATACGCTCATCCTCAGACTGGAAACCAGCCATAATATGGAAGTTATGCTTCTTCTGCAAATTGAACGAATACTCAGAATAGAGTTGGAAATTTGTATAATTTTCCTTATAGTAATCTTCACCTACATAGGTAAAATTATTCTGGTCGTAAGCCTCACCATTCAGATTATACAGATAAGTATGCTGCATATCAGTATGACTCTCATTATGGGATGTACGATAGTTGAAGATAGCATGGGTAACCCAATTCTTGATTGGTTCAATGTCCAAACCTACTTGATGATTATACTCATCATTCTGATAACGATATGTACCACCATTAGTCATGGTATTTACCATCTCATTATAGAGATTACCATTTCTATCATACAAAGGAACACATGGCCACTGTCCACCAAGATATTCATATACACCAGAACCCAAAGACTGAGGACGATGATAATCCTTGCGAACAAAACGGAGGGAGTAGTTAAACTTCATCCAATTCGTCCACTGTGAAGAAATCTTGGCTGTAGCAGTATATCGGCTACTACCTTCATCAGCAACCTTGATCAAGCCATCCTGACCTAAATATCCAAAAGAAGCATAGTAGTTGAGTTTTTCGTCACCACCGGTTGCACTTACATTGTGCTCCTGAGAGAATGTATGCTTTTTGTATATTGCATCATAGAAATCGGTAGAAGCATAACCATCGGTAAATCCACTCAACCAATAGCCTTTAGCATCCGCATCCAAAGAATAAATCAAATTGCCATTTTTATCCTTACGGGTACCAGCATTAACATATTCGCCCTCTATCCAATCCTTCATACGTTGAACATGGTCTGGTGTAAAAAGCTGACCACCACCAATGTTCGTATTTGCATCATTCTGCATACAAGCAAAATCGACAGAATTCATACTATGCTTCATACGAATTGGGGTACTGAAGCGGAAATTATTATTGTAGTTCACACTTACCTTGTCACGCTTGCCACCCGTCTTTGTAGTAATCAATATGACACCGAAAGGTGCACGGGAACCATAAATAGATGATGCAGCTGCATCCTTCAATACAGATACGCTGGCAATATCCTGAGGATTGATGGTATTGATATCACCCTCCATACCATCGATCAAGACCAACGGACTTCCGCTGGAACCCTGTCCGATTGTAGTTGTACCACGTACATTCAAGCTTGGAGTATCATCCAAACTACCTGCAGCCTGGGTAATCTGCAAACCAGCCACCATACCCTGCAGAGCCTGGGTTGCATTACTTACAGGACGGCTATCCAATTCCTCGCCCGATACTGCGGTCACCGCACCGGTAAGGTTTACTTTTTTCTGGGTACCGAAACCTACGACCACCACCTCATTCAACTTGGTATCATTAGATTTCAAAAACACTTTAGATGTTCCGGCAGGAACTACCTGAGTAGCATATCCCAAGTATGAAATAGTCAACTGAGCATTACGCTTTACCTTAATAACATAGTTACCATCAATATCAGTAACCGTACCATTACGGGTTCCTTTTTCCATAATGGTAGCTCCGATGACTGACTCACCGGCATCGTCAACAACTGTACCCTTTACGGTAATTTCACTCTGTTGAGCTTCCTCCACCTTAGGGTTTGATAAGGTCTCATTTGCTGCTAGAGTAGGTAATGCCCCCCCACATGCAAGGACCAAACACGCGATGGCTTTTACATAAGCTTGACTATGTACAAAGCCTGAGATTTTTTGTGTCTGTCTCATTTTCTATTTTTGCTAGGTTTATAATTGTTTAAATTTCGATTGCAAAGTAACACAATATTTTGCATATTATGCTACATTATCGTCTAAAAAAGTGAAAATATCGTCCAAACCTGGCGATTTAGACGATATTTTCGTCTTTTAAGCCGATTTTGTTACACTTAAATGTTGTTTATTCTAAATGATGTCTTTGTTGTCTTTAATGTTTTATTGTTTTGTTGTTTCTATATCTTTTTTATTGTTTCATCGCCTTCTTCAGTTTTCCCACAGCGGCATGAATCATGTCGTGGGTTCCACTTCCGTCGGTTACGTATTTCTGAACCATTCTGCCATAACTGATAGCTTCCTTGAGTTCCTCGCTGGTGTTGTCATCCGGCCAGCCGGCACGGCGAAGCAGACCGGAGAGTTCCCGGAGGTCTTCCATCTCGGCAAGGTTGCCAGGGCGCATCGTGTTGATGGCACGGTTCAGGATGGCAGTAGTACCTTCCAGTTCGTCCTGGGTTACCTTCTTCTTACCCTTTGCCACCAGCTCCTGTGCCTGAGCCATTACCTTCTGCATGCGCTCATATCCGAACGGTGCCCATGGAGCATACTCCGGAACCTTCTGAGAGAGGGCATTCCACTTCTCCTGGTCAGCCTTACGCTCTGCGGCAAGATTCAGGAGAGAATTCAATTCACTGAAATCTATCTTCACCTTCTTGCTCTTCTTGCTCTTGGCATCGGTTTGGTTGATGCGGTAGTAGTGGGTACTGTTGGCGTTGCGGTAATAATCTGGCTGGAATTCCTTGCCATCCAGCTTCAGGGTAAGGAGATTGGCTCCCGCACCTGTGGTCACGCCGTTCGATTCGCCCACGGTGATATTACTCAATCGGGAGTCGATGTTCAGCGTAGCCTGGTTCCAGGTCTGTGCGCCTGTACCTGCCATCACCAATGGTCCGTACATCAGGGTTCCTACCCAGGATGTCTTCAGCGGAGTACCGTCCAGACTTGCCACATCGCTCGAAAGCTTGTCGGCACCATATTCGATATGCTTGCTGAATGGCATGTCGATATCTACGACATCTCCCACCTTCCAGTGCTTCTGCTCCAGTTCTACATAGGTGCTAGGCTGATAGCTCTTTGCCACCTCCTTGCCGTTCACCTTGATGGAGAAACCTTGAGTTGCCCAGTATGGTACACGGAGTTTCAGGGTGAAATCGCCCTCGCCTTCCGTAATCTTAATGGCTGAATGCTGTGCCGGCCATAGGCAATCCTGCTTGATAGTCACACCCTTCTCCTTCCAGTGGAGGGTGGTTGGCATATAGAGACCTACCCAGAGGGTATGATCATTGGCAAAATAAGCCGACTGCTGGTACTTGGTATGATTTTCAGAACCTGTACCACCGCAGCAGGTGCTCTGAGGAGTCTCGTTGCCGAACGGCTTGGTGGCATTCAATCCTACTGCATACTGATAGCAGGTTTGATACTGGTCCGGATTGAGCGAACCGATAATCTGATTATACAGCGTGCGCTCGATATAGTCGAGATACTGCGCATTATCAGGGTTATAACAGTTCAAATCCTTGCTCAGTTTGACGAGGTTATACGCGCAGCAGGTTTCGTTGATATCCGGATAAGCCTCCGATTCGCCTTCCTGCAGTCCATTGGTTGCCATACTCAGAATCTGGGTATATGGCTGGCGGAACATCTCTCCATTTCCTACACCACCCATCGCATACATGTATCTGCCCTGCACCAGTCTCCAGAAGTTCTCAGCCAGATTGTAATAGTATGGCTTCTGATTGCTTTTGTAACTGCGCAGCGCTCCGATAATCATCGGAATATGCTGGTTGGCATGGCGGGTACGGATGTCATCGATGTTCTTACTCAGCGGATCATAGAACTTAGGTGCGTCGAAACAGTTGGCTGCCTCGAGGAGTTTTGCCTTTTCGTCCGGATTGGAAACCATCTCAGAAAGACGGGAGAGCGATTCGCTCATACCTCCCACCTCACCGGCTATGTACATGTCCCACATCTCGTAGCGGTTGCCCGGCTTGGCTCTGCGCTCATCCTGGGTGCCGTCCTGCTTTACGTAAGTGCGGTAGTGCATGCGGTTCCATACCCAGAGTCCCATATCCTTGGCGATGAGGAGTGCCTTGTCGCAGATTTCCTTATCATCAAAGTAGGTTGCGATGTCTATCAGACCGGCAAGTTGCTTGTGTACGCTGTAATAAGGTGCCCAAACCCAATCGGAGTTGTTGTAAGCACGATACATTTCAATCAGAGCACAATGCTGAGCCGGAATGGCGTTGATATAGCCGTAGCCATAAAGTTCAGGGTGCTTCTTATACTCATCAAAAGCAGCCCAGGTGCCCTTCATCTCTCTGAGTTCTGCCTCAGGAGCGAAATCACGAGCCTCCCAATTGCGCTTCAAATCTTTATTATATACAAAGGTGCGCTCCTGACATTCTCTGAGCTCGTTCACCATTCGGGTGATGTTTTGGCGAAGGATGGCTTTCTGCTCAGGATTGGTTGCCACGGCGTATGCCTGTGCGATTGCCGACATATAGTGGCCTGATCCATGCCCCTTGAGTTTGGTATCAGGCGAATCCCAGCCATCACTCTTGGTATAGCCCTCGGTACTGAGTCCGTAGGTATCGCGATAATTGTAGAGTTGCTGGGTAACATCCCAGGAACAGATTTCGCGGATAGCCTCATCGCGGTTGTGGGTGAGTCGGTTGTCACCATCTATGCTCACATCAGCGAGTGAGAAGGTATGAGCCACTTCCTTTTCTGGAGTCTGATAGCCTTCAGCCACCACCTTGATTTGTGCCTTGACAGGATAACCATTGTCGGTAGTCTCATCACCAATCACAAAACCACCTATCTCATATTGGCTCCCGGCAGGATGTTTCTGCACATCAGCCTCAGCCTGCTCATCAGCAAGCGGAGCGTTAGCCCAGCGCACCTGGCGATACTCTGAATAACCATCAGAATAGGTTACCCATACGAGATTAGGAAGTCGGGGAACTGTGCCCACCGGACAATCCACTGATATTGCCTCCACCTTAGAGATGGTGCGATAAACAGTGGCTGCCGTTGTCATGGATGGCAAACTGGCTACACCTATCAATAATGTAAACTGCTTTAAATCCATATCTTCTAGGTTTATTATTGTTTCATTTATTTTTCTGGCTGCAAAATAACAGAAAAAATCAACGAAGTCCTAAAATTATCGTACATAAAGATACAATTATCGTCTAACAGGATACTTGTGATACGATATTTTCATCATTTTGGACTTTCTTTGCATTACATAAACAATTCTATTCGTAAATTTGCAGCAGAAATAAAAACTTGTGGTAATCCGGTAATACAGGCATTGTCACCAAGCAAACAACAAAACGGACAAAACAACATTAAACCTAGAAAGTTATGGTTAAGAAACTCTTTTTCATCGCCACCTTATTATATATAGGGGCAACAGTATCGGCAGAGAACTATCTGGTGAAATCACCAGATGGTAAAATCGTTGCAGAACTCAACACCAACAAGTCTCTCTCTCTTCAATTTAAATACAATGGCTCCATTCTTTTACAGGAGTCTTCAATAGGTGTAACGCTGAACGATGGAACGGACATGGGTAAGAATCCGAAGGTAGCAAGCCACAAGCTTAGCAACCATAAGGAGACCATCCATGCGCCATTCTATCGTCAGCAAAACTTTGAAACAGCATATCAGGAACTGAATCTGAAACTGAAGAATGGTTTCGGCATCATCCTGAGAGCTTACGATGAGGGAGTGGCTTACCGATTCTATACCCAGCGAAAAGGCAAGACCATCATCCTGAATGAAACCGCCGCCTACCAGTTTGGCAAGGACAAGAAAGCATGGTTGCCATACACTACGACACCAGAAAAGCCTTTTGCCATGGCTTTCCAGAATATCTATCACGAAACACGGCTCGATACCGCTAAGCAGGATTTGGCTTTTCTCCCGGCAACCATAGATTGCGGAAAGGCGAAAGTCACTATCCTGGAGAGCGACCTTGAGAAGTATCCGGGCATGTGGCTGAAGGCTAACAGCAGCAAAGAGAATCAGGAGAAAGGTATTCTGAGAGCCGTCTTCGCTCCCTACCCTAAGGAGATGGCTTACTATCCCTGGCGCCATATGAGCCATGTAAAGAGCACCTGCGATTATATCGCTACCAGCACCGGCAAGCGCAATTATCCTTGGCGCATCTTCGCCATCACAGAGCACGATACCCAGATGCCAACCAACAATCTGGTGTACGCCCTGGCTGCTCCCAACAAAATAGGCGATACTTCCTGGATCAAACCGGGCAAGGTGGCCTGGGACTGGTGGAACGACTGGAATCTGAAAGGTGTGGATTTCAAGGCAGGCATCAATTTCGATACTTACAAATATTACATAGATTTTGCTCATAATCACGGTTTGGAATACATCGTCCTTGATGAAGGATGGTACAACTCGAAAGAGGGAAGCATTCTGAAACCAATAGACGATATCCAGTTGCCTAAGCTCATAGAATATGGTAAGAGCAAGGGCGTGGATATCGTGCTCTGGGCAGTCTTCAACGTGATGGACGAGAACCTGGAAACCATCTGCAAGACCTATGCCGATATGGGCATCAAGGGATTCAAGGTGGATTTTATGGACCGCGACGACCAGACCGCCATCGAAATGGTGGAACGTCTGGCTGCCTGCACCGCCAAGCATCATCTCATCCTCGACCTGCACGGCATCTACAAGCCACACGGCCTGAACCGCACCTATCCTAACATCCTCAACTACGAGAGTGTCTTCGGTATGGAAGAATGCCGCTGGACGGAAGCAAAGAATGATATGCCGCTCTACGATGTCACCTTCCCATACATCCGAATGATGGCAGGACAGGTGGATTTCACACCGGGAGCGATGAGAAACGGAACCCGCGACAACTGGAAGGCAATCTACACCAAACCGATTTCGATGGGTACCCGATGCCACCAGGCTGCCTGCTACATCGTACAGGACAGTCCGTTTACGATGCTCGCCGACACTCCTACCAACTATGAGGCGGATGAGCCATACACCCGATACATTGCTTCATTGCCTGTAGTTTTCGACAAGACCATCGTGCCACAAGGCGAAATCGGAAAGTATATCGTTACCGCCAGAAAGAAGGGCAACGACTGGTATGTTGGCGGTCAGAGCAACTGGGATGAGCGCACGCTCACCCTGAAGTTTGATTTCCTCGCGGATGGAGATTACGAAGCAATCGTATTGAAGGATGGCATCAATGCCAACCACGATGCCGAGGATTACAAGATAGAGAAATACGACATCCATCAGAATTCAGAAATGAAGATCCATCTTGCTTCGGGCGGTGGATTCGTCATCAAGGTTATCAAGAAATAAAAAAGCAATTAAAAAAAAGAAGTTGATATATGGTTAATAAGAATATAATTGTAACACTATTCGTAACAGCAGCTGCGGCAGTACCTCAAACGGGGGCTGCCCAGAAAGCTGCTTACAACACTCCGGGAGCCGGCAACCCTATCCTGCCTGGTTATTTTGCCGACCCAACCATCAAGAAGTTTGGTGACACCTATTATATATATGCTACTACCGATGGTAGCGGAGCCGGTTTCGGACCGGCACAGCTCTGGTGCAGCAAGGATTTCAAGAACTGGACCCTAATGCCAATGAACTGGCCGGACAGCCACTGGATCTGGGCACCGGATGTCATGCAGAACGAAACCGACGGCAAGTATTACTATCTCTACTGCCAGCCTTGCAAGCTCCATCTGGGTGTAGGCGATACACCTCGCGGTCCTTGGAAGAACGTGCTGGGCGAGAGCGAAGCCGTGCTCGTACCGGATAGATTCGTAAAGAATGCCATCACCCTGGATGGTCAGACCTTCCGGGATGATGATGGTTCGGTCTATATGTATTGGGGCACCTGGGGCATCTACAAAGGCTTCGGTTGCGGAGCAGGTAAGCTGAATCCTGACATGAAATCATTCAGCGAAACCAAGCTCATCCCGAACACCGAGGTTACTCACTTTTTCGAGGCGCCATTCGTCTTCAAGCGCAATGGCATCTACTACTTCCTCTACTCCTGCGAACATTGCGAGGATGCCAGTTACCGTGTGGATTACGCCACAGCCAAGAGTCCGCTCGGTCCTTATACCTACCACGGCACCATCCTCAAGACCAATGCCGACGGAACCGTTCACGGTCCGGGACACAACAGCGTGCTGCAGGAAGGCGACAACTACTACATCGTATATCATCGCCACGACAATCCACATTCCAACCGTGGATTCCATCGTCAGGTGGCAATCGACAAACTCGAATTCAATGCAGATGGTACCATCAAGGAGGTCGTTCCAACCCACGAAGGTCTCGATCTGAAACCGGAGATGAAGGTGGCTAAGAACCTCGCCTTCGGTGCCAAGGTTACAGCATCCTCTTATTATGACAATGATTTCCGTCCGGAATATGCGGTTGATGACAACAACGGCACACTCTGGCGTCCTCGCACCACCGGACCGGCTTGGATTCAGATAGACCTGGGCAAGAAGCAGAGCATCAAGAGCATCTGGACTCAGTTTGAATACGGAACACAGTTCTATCAGTATCTCATCGAGACATCGAATGATGGGAAACACTGGCAGACCTTCTCCGACAAACGACAGAACCATCTGGCTGGTTCACCAATGGTAGATTTCGGAAATGCCAAGGCACAGTACATCCGTCTCACCTATACCGGCGGACAGAAGAACGGTTTCGGTGGCGCTATCTGGAACATCAAGGTTTACGGTTCCGTAGAAGATTCATCCCCACAGCAGTGGATTGGTCTGACGGCAGCCGATTTCAATGGCACTACCTGGCATAACAACGAGGGAATGCTCGCCGGCAAGTTTTCGCTTCTTCAGGGCACCGCCCTCAGAGAGCGTATGGCTGGCAAAGATGCCATCACCCTGCAACCGGGTGCCCAGCTGGTGATGACTCATCCGCAGCTCAACAAGGCACGCAAGCACACCCTCACCGCCCAGGCTTTCGACAACGGAAGCTGGCATCAGATAGATGAAAACGATCCTCGTCTGAATCTTTCTGAAGGAAAACTGGAAATTAGTTCAGGCGAAAAGCAATTTACCCTCACCAATCTCCGTTATTATAACTGGGAACAGGAGGCTGCAGAAAAGGCTTTCGATGCCCAGAGCAACATCGTGCGTGAGGCAGTAGCCGATAAGAACAGTCAGGGACTGGTGGTAGATATCAGCGCTGACTACTACAACGAGGGCGATACTGTGCCTTACATCAAGAACGGCAGTCCGCTGGATGTTCACCTCAAGGGCGAGTTCGAGACGCAGCACGATACTTCAGCCATCATCAAGACCATAGAGGGCAAGAAGGCATTCGCCTTTACCGGCAAGGAGAGTTACAGAAGCAACTTCATGCTCCCAGCCACCATCCGCGACAACGCTCCATACACCATCGAGGCATGGATTCTGAATCCGGAGATTGCCGAGAATGAATGCGTTGCCGATTTCACCTCATCACATGACGAACTGGAGAAACTGATGCTGGTAAACGGCACCGAACCACGCTGCGGTGTGATGAACCACTACGGATGGTACGAGGATGCCGGCTACAAGGAGATGAAGACCCTGGAAGGCAAGTGGCAGCACGTATATGTCTGCTTCGATGGCAGAATCGAAAGCATCTACATCAACGACAAGCTTATCAGCCAGAAGGACATCCAGCTCCTCGTCAAGCCATCGCAGTTTATGCTTCTGGGCAAGAATGCCGAAGAGGCATGGCCTTTCTCGGGTTATCTGCACTCATTGAAACTCTGGGATGAATACATCCCTTACAAGAAACAAACAAAATAAACTAGCAATACATGAAAAAGATTTTGATGACATCAGCCTTGGCGGCATTGGCATTGATGCCAGCTTCGGCACAGAAGGTGAACAAGAGCTCGGGTGGTTATCCTATCACACCGGTGCCTTTCACATCAGTAAAGGTTTGGAACAATACGTTCTGGGGACAACGTATCGAAACCTCTCGCAAGGTAACCATCCCGCTGGCTTTCAGCAAGTGCGAATCAGAGGGCAGATACAAGAACTTTGAGCGCGCTGCACATCCTAGCGATAGTTACGACGTGGGCAAGCTGATGCCTTACAGCTTCGATGATACCGACCCATACAAGACTATCGAGGGCGCTAGCTACGTGCTCCAGACCTATCCAGACCAGAAACTCAAGGCTTATATCGACAGTGTGCTCAACATCATCGGTAAGGCTCAGGAGCCTGATGGATATCTCTACACAGCCCGCACCCAAAACCCAAAGCATCCTCACTTCTGGGCTGGCGACACTCGATGGAGCATGGAGGAAGACTTGAGCCATGAGCTCTACAACCTCGGCCACATGGTGGAGGGTGCCGTGGCTCACTGGCAGGCTACAGGTAGCCGCAAGTTCCTCGATATCGCCATCCGCTACGCCGACTGCGTGGTTAAGGAGGTAGGTCCTAAGGCAGGTCAGGCTTGCGTGGTACCAGGACACCAGATAGCAGAGATGGCTCTCTGCAAACTCTATCTCGCCACTGGCAACAAAAAATACCTGGACGAGGCTAAGTTCTTCCTCGACTATCGTGGCAAGACCAAGATTCAGACAGAATACTCACAGAGCCACAAACCTGTATTGGAGCAGGATGAGGCTGTAGGTCATGCCGTTCGCGCCACCTATATGTATGCTGGCATGGCAGATGTAGCAGCCCTCACCGGCGATACTGCCTATATCCACGCCATCGACCGCATCTGGGACAACATCGTAAGCAAGAAACTCTATATCACTGGCGGTATCGGAGCCACCAACAATGGTGAGGCTTTCGGCAAGAACTACGAGTTGCCTAACATGAGTGCCTACTGCGAAACCTGCGCAGCTATCGGCAATGTTTATGTCAACTACCGACTCTTCCTCCTCCATGGCGAAAGCAAGTATTATGATGTTTTGGAGCGCACCCTCTACAATGGTCTCATCAGTGGTGTGAGCATGGACGGCGGCGGCTTTTTCTACCCTAATCCATTGGAGAGCATGGGTCAGCATCAGCGACAGGCCTGGTTCGGTTGTGCCTGCTGCCCTAGCAACATCTGCCGCTTCCTGCCATCCCTCCCGGGCTATGTATATGCCGTAAAGGATAAGAATGTATATGTCAACCTCTTCCTCAGCAACTCTTCTTCTCTGAAGGTAGCCGGCAAGAAGGTTTCCCTGAGCCAGGATACACAGTACCCTTGGAACGGAGATATCGCTATCAAGGTGGATGACAACAAGGCTGGTCAGTTCGGTATGAAGATCCGCATCCCGGGCTGGGTAAAGGGTCAGCCTGTACCATCCGATCTTTACTACTACAGCGACGGCAAGCGACTGGGCTATACCATCACCGTAAACGGCAAGAAAGTAGAGGGTAAGGTGACAGAGGATGGCTATTATACCATCAACCGCAAGTGGAAGAAGGGTGATGTGGTTCGCGTTCACTTCGATATGGAGGCGCGCACCGTACGTGCCAACAATAAGGTAGAGGCCGACCGCGGCTGCATCAGCATCGAACGTGGTCCTATTGTATATTGTGCAGAGTGGCCAGACAACCAGGGCTTCGACATCATGAGCATCCTGGAGAACCGCGAACCTCAGTTCGCTGAGGGCAAGCTCTCTTACGATGGCTTCATCGACCCAAAATACAAGAATGTACTGACACTCTACAAGGGTCAGAACATGGAGACCTTGACCGAGAATGTGCAGACCCTCGCCTACGACAAGAGCGGCAAGCTGAGCACTAAGGACCAGACCCTGACCCTCATCCCATACTTTGCCTGGGCTCATCGTGGCAACGGTAACATGAAGGTATGGTTGCCACAGGACGTCAAGGCGGCAAAGCCGTCAGCTCCTGCAACTCTCGCCGCACAGGCTAAGGTAGAATTCTCTTCTCCTGTACCTGCCAAGAGCAGTATCACCGACGGACTGGTTCCAGCAGATGAGAACGACCGTTCTATCCCATACATCCACTGGTGGCCTAAGAAGAACACCACAGAGTGGATTACCTACACCTTCCCAGAGACCAAGGAGATCAAGACCAGCACCGTATATTGGTACGACGACCAGCCATGGGGCGGTTGCAAGGTGCCAGACAGCTGGAAACTCTACTATCAGGACGAAGCTGGCAACTGGAAGGAAGTTCCAGGAGCCGATGCTTATCCATGCAAGCGAGGTGTAGCCTGCATCGTGAATTTCGACCCAGTGAAGACCAAGGCTGTGAAGCTCGAGTTGAAACAGCCAGAGAGTCATTCCTGTGGTCTTTTCGAGTGGAGCGTAAAATAAGAAAGCAAAAAGCTAAGAAACTAAGAAGAAAACCAGCCCCCATTCCAAGCGATTCCATCGCTTGAACCCCACCAAGAGCTGGAGACCTTCCCTCAAAAAAAATGCCGAGCCATCTTTTTCAAGATGCGCCCGGCATTTTTTCATCCTTCTAATATCATTTTTCGAAAAATATCCGTATCTTTGCATTCGGAATTTTTAAATACAAAGAAAAATGAAAAAGGCAATATTCTCTTTGCTCCTTATAGCAGCGTCGGTCATCGGAGCCAGTGCTCAGGGCAACGCAACAGCCCTGAACCCACAGGATGTGGATGTACTCTATGCCAAGAATACATTGGCAGAGCAATTCGAGGAAAGCCATCGCTTGGAGAATGAGATTATGCGACAGCTTAACAGCATCAACTTTAATGATAACGCAAAAAAGGAATAACAAGATGAGTAACGAAATACAATTTTTACTGTATAGTATGCCTGACTCTGATGGCAAGGTACAGGTTGTTATCAAGGACGAAACGATTTGGTGTACCCAAAAGGCTATGGCACAGCTATTTGGTGTTGGAGTACCAGCTATTAGTAAGCACTTGAAGAATATTTTTGAGGAAGGGGAATTGGATAAAGAAGTGGTTGTTTCCAAAATGGAAATAACCACTCAGCATGGAGCCATGGCCAATAAGTCGCAGACACATAGTGTGGACTTCTATCACCTCGATGCCATCATTGCGGTTGGCTATCGTGTTTCTTCATTAAAGGCTACTCGCTTCCGCCAATGGGCAACAAAGATTCTCAACGAATATATCACCAAGGGATTTGCTATGGACGACGAGCGATTGAAGCAAGGCACGGCAGTGTTCGGAAAGGACTACTTCCGTGAGTTGCTCGAACGTGTACGCTCTATTCGTGCAAGCGAACGCCGTATCTGGCAGCAAATAACAGATATTTATGCAGAATGTAGTACCGACTATGACAAGAACTCGCCAACCACACGCGAATTCTATGCAATGGTTCAAAACCGTTTCCATTATGCTATCACTGGACATACAGCAGCAGAGATTATATACTCCAAAGCTGACCATACTAAGGACCACATGGGACTTACCACTTGGAAAAATGCACCAGATGGTCGTGTTCTAAAATCGGATGTAAGCATCGCCAAGAACTATCTGCAAGAGAAAGAAATCCGCCAATTAGAACGTGCCGTCACAGGTTTCTTCGACTATATCGAAGATCTTATTGAGCGTGAAAACACGTTTAATATGCAGCAGTTCTCGGCAAGCGTAAATGAATTCCTCACTTTCCGACGCTACCAAATTTTGCCAGACAAAGGTAATATTTCTGCGGAACAAGCCAAGAAGAAAGCGGAACAAGAATATGATATTTTCAATAAGACCCAACGTATTGACTCTGACTTCGACCAGGAAATAAGAGGATTGTTGGGAGATGAGTAGAGGCAACAACAAAAAGAATAAAAAATGGAACTGAAGAAATATAAACTTGCAGACATTGCTAAAATTGAAATTAGCGGTGTCGACAAGAAAACCATTGAGGGGGAAAATTGCCATATTGCCATACCAGCCAGTAATCTCTCTGATTACAAAGCTGTTAGGGGTATGGCAATTCTTCATTTTTAGGGGTTATCTGCCATATATTGCCATGAAATCTGCCATATTCGGGCGTTTTTGAGGCATTTTTTGAGAAAAACACAGAAAGTATTGAGCAAAAAAGCATTTTTTCGGTTCAATGCTTGGGGATTTCAATCTTTTTTCGTAACTTCGCCATCGATGCGGAAGAAATTACGTCCCGACGTAGCATCTGATACATCGCGACGTAACAATAACTGCGTCACGACGCAGCAACAGATACGTCGCGACGCAGTTTCAGATACATCCTGGCTTAGCAAGTAATGCTTTCCGAAATCCAAGTGAGCCTCTTTTGCCCCCCAAATGAGTCTCTTTTGAAATTCAAGTGAGCCTCTTTTGAACTCCAAGTAAGCCCTACTCAAACATTACGTAAGCCTCACTCGAAAAAGAAATAACTTTAATAACAGGACAGATGAGAATAACAATCATCAGAACAAATCGGCAACACCAGCTTTGCGTTACCAACAGAAGTATCGGACACCTTTTGGAGCGTATGCTCAAAGATGATTCCAAGTTTACCATCCAGAAATTCAGAGATGTGGTTCCTTCCATGAATTTCGGTTACGATGGGTATAAAGACATGCCCACCTGGCACCGGGTATACCCTGCCGCCGAGTTTCAGAAAGAGGAGAACGGGAATCTCAGGATGAAGGCATTCAACGGCCTCTTGCTCCTATCGTTTAGGAATATACTGAAACCAGAAGACGTCCTGCTCGTGAAGAAACAAGCTGCCTTTCTCCCCTCCACCCTTATTGCCGTGACCGGAGCCGATGGCAGAAGCGTGGAAATACTGGTAAAATTCTCTGATGAAAAGGGTGAACTGCCTACAGATGAAGAACATGCCGACCGACTCTACCAAAGTGCATACCGACACATCCTGCCCATCTACCAGTCTGTCATCCATGCCGAGATAGCCAGCCAAAAGCCTTCGATAAGAAGCTATTTCCTCCTTACGCTCGATACCCAACCCTATTATAATCCTCAGGCTGTCGCCTTGAAAGTAGACGAGAAACTGATGCTTCAGGAACCAACCCCATCCATACCTGAGGCTAAAAGCGACCCGACTGACAAGAAAGAAAAAGGCATGAAAGGCTCGAAAGAGAACATCGAGAAGATGATGAAATATCTGAACGAGAAGTATGACCTGAGATACAACATGGTGATGAAATATACCGAATATGTACCGAAGGACAAGGAATGGATTGGATTTCAAGCCGTGGAACCGAGAGTACAGAAGAGTCTGACACTAGAAGTGCAACTGGCAGGTATCAACGTCAGCATCAAGGACGTTAGAAATTTCCTGGAATCCAATTTCATCAAGAACTATAATCCAGTAGAGGATTTTCTGTTCACCTGTTATGACAACTGGGACGGCAAGGACCATATACGTGCCTTGGCACGTACCGTGCCTACCAACAACCCGCACTGGGAAGACTGGTTCTACACCTGGTTTCTAGCCATGGTGGAGCAATGGCACAACCGCACCGGCAGACAGTATGGCAACAGCGTGGCTCCCCTGCTCATATCCAAACAGGGCTACAACAAGAGTACTTTCTGCCGCCGTCTGATTCCACCCCAGCTGCAATGGGGCTACACCGATAATCTGATTCTCTCGGAGAAGAGACAGGTGTTGCAGGCTATGAGCCAGTGCCTACTTATCAATCTGGATGAATTCAACCAGATTTCAGCCAAGGTACAACAGGGATTCCTGAAAAATCTCATCCAGTTGCCAAACGTGAAATACAAGCCACCCTATGGCAGTCATGTACAGGAGTTCCCCCGCACCGCCTCCTTCATCGCCACAAGCAATATGGACGACATCCTGACCGATCCTTCCGGCAACCGCCGATTCATCGGTATCGAACTGGCGGGCCCTATTGATGTAAGCGTGCGCCCCAACTATCAGCAACTCTTTGCCCAAGCAGAAAAGGCAATCTGGAATGGAGAAAAGACCTATTTTGATGCAGAAGAGACGGCTCTCATCATGGAGAACAACAGGCGATACCAACAAATAGATCCAGTCATGCAATGCTTCAGCGAGAGTTTTACGCCAACAGAAGACGAAAATGAGGGTACTTTCATGACTGCCGCCGCCATTTTTAGCGAGTTAAAGGCGAAATATGGGGCATCATTGGAAGCAAAAAGCCTTCTTTCGTTCGGTCGATGCCTGAAGAACATCGATGGACTAAAGAGAAAAAGAACGATGAAAGGTACTGAGTACCTGGTTATTAGGCGAAAATAGCATTAAATTCTCACAATGGCAATATATGGCAATTCCCGGCGCTTTTCCGAGAATTGCCATACATACTTTTACGCTGAGTATCAACCATTTACACGTACAATACGGCAATATGGCAATTAAAACAACGCATTCAAACTTTTTTTTTATTTTTTCTTCACCAGTCTAATGACATACCCAGACCAAAGACACCATACGGCAAGTATTCCCATCACGAAGATAAATATATATGTAGCAATACTACCTATGAAGATTCTACCGCTATGAGCCTCCAGAGCCACATTCCATAATGACATGGGCAGTTGGTTCATATAAGCGGGTTGTGGCGCAAAGTCGGTTCCTTCATTATACTCAGCAATGACAGGCGTATCAGAGAAATCCTGGCTCATACCTGCTATCGCCTTTTTTCCGAATGGTGCGCCAGCGTCCTTTAAAGCAGCTTTCCCGGTAGAATAATCAACGGTTATCCCCTTTACTCTATCCCAAACAAAGAGACCACTAAACGAACCGCAATACCATTTACCATCTTTGTTTTGCTGAAGGACATTCAATCCCATAACACTGACTGGTGGAGTATTGGAGATGGACTCCAACTTTCCTGTCTGGAAATTCACGGAAAAGAAACCATCCGAAGTTGACAAGAGCCAGTCACCGAACTTTTCATCATAACGCACCACACGGAGTTTGTCATTCCACGGGTTCTTGCTATGAAGCGTCGTCCCAGGAATAGACGGCATCTTGTTCAACACCAAGGCTATCATCACAGGTGGACGAAGGCACCAACCTGTCAGGGCTATCAACAAGGTAAGCATGATGGTGTATCGGCCTATTTTGTCATGCCATTGTAGCGAAAAGCGAAGCAACCTCTTCTGTTTAGGCTTTAACCAGAAGATAAGACCTGAGATGCAGAGCAACACCAGGATGATGGCAATGCCATCTACGATGAGTTTACCAATGCTGCCAAACAACTCTCCACTGTGAAGCAGCCATATCGTACGAAAGACTGTAACCTTCCCATCATACTCCTTTGGCATAGGCAATTCTATCCGGTGGAAGTTCTGATAAGGTGGCAAGGAAACATAAGCATAGGAGCGGCTGAGAACCAAAAGCGTATCTCCATGAGCAGAAATGTCGCTCAACTTCTCTTCCGGCTCTATTGGAAGAGTTACGCTTTTCCATATTTTGTGACTTCCCAACCGGTAGAGTGAAAATGGAGATACCGACCAGACAGAACCATCATCCGTTCTGATAACATTTCTTATCTGTCGGCAGTCTGCTCCTGCTGGAATCCCCTTATTAAAGTCCCTGAATGTGGAAGCTGTAGAATCCGTTTGCCAGATTCCCCCGTTTCCATACAGCAATATGGCATCATCCAAAGCAAGCGTTCCCCTCAGCAACCCGCCATTCCAATTCTTGAATTCATAGCGGCTTGGCAGATATTTCCTGCTCACGTCCACATCTTTGATAAGCGAACGGTGGTTGAGCAAAATACCCGACAAGCAGAACATCAGCATGAAAAAGCTCATACCGATGCCTAACCATTTATGTTGTTTTCTCCAAGTTATTTTTTTATTTAGCATATTCATAATCATTATTACTATCTTAAATCAGGCTGCAAAGGTACATATTTCTAAGAAGGTATGCAATACCTAAAAATAATGAAAATGAGGATGCTGGCAGTTTTTTCCCTAAAAATATTTGGTAATTTCAAATTTTCGCCTTATCTTTGCACCCAATATCAGAAAATTCTCGGGGTTGACTGGATTTGACGGCGAGATGAAATGGTACGTAAGCATGCGGAGGCTCGTTGGCTACCTCCTAAATCCTAGTGAACAAAAAATTAATTGGCGAAAATAACTACGCTCTCGCTGCCTAGTCGAAGTATAGTAAACTAGCTTTATTCCAGCACAGGGTGCTGGAACGAGACATCGCTCAACGGATGTTGTTCCGAATCTTGTTGATCAAGCGGTGCAGGTAAATCGGAAATAGTTCATGTACGCCTCGTTGCATGGATGAAATTTTAGAGGATAAGGGTATGATTGGTGGTCCAGGTCCTGTCATGCCTCGAAAACCGAAGGCTGGAATAAGCATGTAGAAAGCGTATGGTTTCCTTGTGCGGACGAGGGTTCGAATCCCTCCAGCTCCACCCTATTTGATAGAAACAAAAAACTCGCAGATTCTTTCTTTAGAATTTGCGAGTTTTTATTTTGCTGTTATTGTTTTCTCAAACTTTCACGATACTTCAGAGGTGACATGTGCAGATGCTCCCTTACATATTTACCGAAGAATGAGGTATTGGAGAAGCCCAGTATACCTGAAATCTCCTTGATTGTTTTCGTTGTAGAACGGAGATAATAGGTGATATCAGCAAGCGTATACTCCGTAATCCACTCGATGGCTGTCTTGCCGGAATGGCGCTTGCAGATGATGGAGAGATATTTTGGCGTGATGCAAAGCTGCTGCGCAAAATATTCTACAGGCTGATGCTTGATTTCGCTCTGCTGCAACATCTCCAGGAACTTATCAAAGAAATCGCTGGCACTGGTTCCCAAAGTTTCTTTCGGGAGATCTGTCAGCAAAAGATTGCTAACAGCAAGAAGAGCACTCTTCAGGAGCGTCTCCACAATCTCACGGCGATATGGTTTCCACGAACTGCGGTCGTTGAACTTCGGATCCAGACAGAGGCGCACCAAGTCGGTAAACTTAGAATAGAATACCATATCCACCTCGTTCATCTTCAACACCGAAACCTTGCTCACATACATGGCACGGTTCCATACCGAGATATGAGAACGAAGAATACCAAGCAAGCCGTGATTGCTGACACACATGGCTGTGCATGCAAAATCTTCCGACACCTCTTTGATGTCGAGAATTGAGTTAGGCGGACTGATAAATATATCGCCCTTCTCCACGGTGAATTCCCGCCCGTTGAGTTCAGCTCTCAGGCTGCCTCTCTGACAGGATGCAATCATGTTCATCTGGAATCTCACAGGGTCGGGGTTCTGCAACACCTTGACATTATCTATAATCAAGATGTCCTCATCCAGATAGCTCGCACTGATTTCTGCACTCTGTGCAAACTCACCTTCTTCGATACGCTGCCTGACGTCCTTCTGTTCTTTCATTAATATGATGTTTAAATTTCTTCACTCTTCGTTCTTCACTCTTCCCTATCAAAAAGCCTCTCTGTATTTATTTTCGTCCTTATCCTCCAACATTGAGAGATAACTCTGGTAGCGGCTAGCTGCTATATAATGTTCCTCAACCGCCTTGATTACCGCGCACCCCGGTTCGTGGGTATGGGTACAGTCAGAGAACTTACAATCCTGAGAGAACTTGAAGATTTCCTTAAAATAGCTGGTCAGCTCTTCCTTTTCGATATCAAAGGTACCAAAGCCCTTGATGCCCGGAGTATCAATGAGATAACCACCTTCCGGCAGTTCCAGCATCTCACTGAAAGTTGTGGTATGCATTCCGCTATTATGCGCCTCGCTGATTTCGGCGGTACGCTGCTCTGCATCAGGAATAAGCTGGTTGATGAGGGTTGACTTTCCTACCCCGCTGTTGCCGCTCAACAAAGATTTCTTATCCTTGATAAGAGGCCGCAACAGTTCAACTCCTTCGCCTGTAGCTGCCGACAATTCGATACATTTATATCCGATGGTTTCATAGAGCGTACACATCATCTTCTCGTAATGTAATTCTTCTTCTGAAAGTATATCACTTTTATTGAAGATGATGATAACAGGCACTCTATAGGCCTCAGCGCCAGCCAGGAATCGGTCTATGAAGGTAGTAGAAGTCTGCGGATAATTCACCGTTACCACAAGCAGCGCCTGGTCTACATTAGCAGCCAGAATATGACTCTGCTTACTGAGGTTAGGTGATTTACGAATGATATAGTTTTGGCGGTCTTCGATAGAAGAGATAAATGCCGTACCCTCCTGGTTGGTAATAAGCTGCACATAATCGCCTACAGCCACAGGATTGGTGCTGCGGATGCCCTTCAATCTGAAATTGCCCTTGATTTTACTTTCAATCAGCTGGCCATCGTCTGTCTTGACGGTGTACCAGCTGCCTGTATTTTTAATAACGAGTCCTCTCATTATCACTTATTAAATAATGTAAGTCCAGAATGATTTAGACTGTCATGATTTCCTTCTCCTTCTCGTCCATCAGGTTTTCGAGCTGCTTGATGTACTTATCGTGGAGTTTCTGCAAATCGTTCTCAGCATCCTTTTCCAAGTCTTCAGAAAGTCCATCCTTGATAGCTTTCTTCAACTTTTCCTTGATTTCCTGGCGCACGTTGCGCACCTCAATCTTAGCACGCTCAGCAATCTTGTTACACTGCTTTACGAGTTCCTTACGGCGCTCACCTGTTGGCTGAGGAATACCCAGACGTACGATTTCGCCATTGTTCTCTGGAGTGATACCTACACCACTATCCATAATAGCCTTTTCGATATCCTTGATAGCCTTTTTGTCCCAAGGGCGGATAGCGATAGTACGGGCATCAGGGGTTGTAACTGTAGCTACCTGGTTCAGAGGAACCATACTGCCATAACTATTTACGCGCACACCATCGAGGATGGCTACATTAGCACGACCAGCACGAACATGAGAGAGTTCCTCTGCGAGATACATTGCTGCCATCTCCATACGCTCTGCTGCAGAATTCAAAGTTTCTTTAACGTCTATCATAATTATTTCAATTTATAATTTACAATTTATAGTTTATAGGGCATTCTAGCTATATAGCGTAGCCCCCTATCAACTTTTAACTATTAACTCTTAACTATCCCCAATCTCTTGAGTTCTTCGCCCACATAGTTGGTGAGTTCTACAAACTGCTGGATAGTGAGCTGTTCAGGACGCTTGGTCATGATGTCGGTGGTGTAGAAATCCTCGCGTGGGGTTACACCCGGGAACATCTGCTTGAGGCTTACACGGAGCATCTTGCGACGCTGGTTGAAGACTGTCTTAACCAGACGCTTAAACAGTTTTTCATCACAGCCAAGGTCAGTCACCTTGTTGCGAGTCATACGGATTACCGCACTCTTTACCTTTGGTGGTGGGTTGAACACATTCTCATCTACCGTAAAGAGATATTCCACATCATACCATGCCTGGATGAGCACACTGAGGATACCATAGGCTTTGTTACCTGGTTCTGATGCCATACGCAATGCTACCTCGCGCTGAATCATTCCGGTACAGCAAGGAATGAGATCCTTGTAATCGAGCATCTTGAAGAATATCTGCGATGAGATATCGTATGGATAATTACCTGTCAGTACAAACTGCTTTCCATCGAATATCTGGTTCAAATCCATTCTCAGGAAGTCTTCACCGATGATATTATCCTTGAGTGTCGGGAAATTCTCATGAAGATACGCCACCGACTCCGAGTCGATTTCCACTGCCTTGACGGGTCTTGGTTTCTCTACGAGATATTGGGTTAGAACGCCCATACCTGGTCCGATTTCGAGAACAGGTATATCCGGGCAGGCATCCACCGTATCGGCGATGCGCTTTGCTATATTGAGGTCGGTCAAGAAGTGCTGACCGAGATTCTTCTTAGGCTTTACAGCTTTCATATCTTATCTTTATATTATATATTTTGCAAAAATACGATTATTTTTTGAGAATCCACACGAAGTATGCGATTTTTTTTATCTTTTTGGGTAAAAAAGGGAAAGAGCCACTTGTTTCTTAAAAAAAAGGCTATACTTTTAGCCATAAATGGCGCCCAAGCGTTTATTTATGCTAAAAATATGCAGATTCGAACGATATTGTCAATAAAAGTATTATCTTTGCATCTAATTATGGATATAAAGAAGATAGCAAACAACATATGGAAGGTGGCTTTGTCGCTCATTCTGGGTGGCGCCATCCTTTATTGGATGTATCGCGGATTCGACTTCAAGCAAGTAGAAGATGTTCTGCTTCACAAGATGAGTTGGACCTGGATGCTGCTGTCGTTCCCCTTTGGCATCTCTGCCCAGGTGTTCAGAGGATGGAGATGGAAACAGTCGCTGGAGCCATTAGGTGAAAAGGCACGCTCCAGTATCAGCATCTACTCCATCTTCCTGTCCTATGCTCTGAGTCTTGTAATTCCTCGTGCGGGCGAGTTTGCCAGATGCGGCGTATTGAAGAAATGGGATGATGTTTCGTTTCCGAAAGCCTTGGGTACCGTCGTTACTGAAAGAGCCATCGATTCACTCCTCGTGCTGCTGATTACGGCGCTGGTCTTTGTGATGCAGATTCCGGTATTCCTTAATTTCTTTGAGAAAACAGGTACGAGCATGGACAGTTTACTCTGCCAGTTTACAGCCACAGGTTACATTGTGACCGCTATCTGTGGCATAGCAGTACTCATCCTTGCTCACTATCTGCTCAAGCGACTCGCTATATATAATAAGGTGAAAGCAACACTGGGAGGACTCTGGCAAGGTATCATCTCGCTGAAAGGTGTCAGAAATGTACCGCTCTACATCGCCCTTACACTGGGCATCTGGTTGAGCTATTTCTTCCACTACTATCTCACCTTCCAATGCTTCGAGGCAACCTCCCATCTTAATCTGATGTGCGGTCTGGTGACATTCATCGTGGGCAGCATAGCGGTCATCGTACCAACGCCTAACGGAGCCGGACCTTGGCATTTTGCTGTCAAGACAATGCTCATACTCTATGGCATTCAGGCAAACGATGCCCTCTTCTTCGTTCTCATCGTACACTCCGTGCAAACCCTGCTTGTAGTCCTTTTGGGAATCTATGCCTGGATAGCACTGGCGTTTACCGGGAAAGTTAAAAGATAAAAGTTAAAAGATAAAAGTTAAGAGTTAAAAGTTAATAGTTGATAGCGGCTACGCCGTATAGCGAGAATGCCCTATAAACTATTAACTATAAATTTTAAATTAAATAAATATGGCTGACATTAAGAATTTGAATCCAGTTGAAATCTGGCGTAACTTTGACAAGTTAACACAAGTTCCACGTCCATCAGGACATTTGGAAAAGATTCAGGCTTATTTGCTCGATTGGGCAAAAGAAGCAGGTGTAGAGGCTTTCCAAGACCCAGCAGGCAACATCGTGATGCGCAAACCTGCTACTCCAGGTATGGAGAACCGCAAAGGCGTTATTATGCAGGCGCACATGGACATGGTTCCTCAGAAAGCACCAGACAGCAAGCATAATTTCGAAACTGACCCTATTGAAACCATCATCGATGGCGACTGGGTACGTGCTAATCATACAACACTCGGTAGCGACGACGGACTTGGCGTAGCTACCATCATGGCAGTAATGGAATCAAAAGATTTGCAGCATGGTCCTATCGAGGGCTTGATTACCGCCGACGAAGAGACAGGCATGTATGGTGCCAACGATCTCCCAGCAGGCGAACTGAACGGCGACATTCTCTTGAACTTCGATACCGAGGTTTGGGGCGAGTTCGTTATCGGTAGCGCTGGCGGTATCGACATCACAGCAACTCTCGATTATAAAGAGGTAGAAACCGACAAGGAAGATGCTGCCGTTAAGGTAACCCTCAAGGGATTGAAAGGCGGTCACTCCGGTATCGAGATCAACGAAGGCAGAGCGAATGCCAACAAATGCATGGTTCGTTTCGTTCGTGAAGCTATTTCAGAACTCGATGCCCGTCTAGCTTCATGGCAGGGCGGCAACATGCGCAATGCCATCCCATTCCAGGCTGAGGTTGTTCTGACCCTGCCTAAGGAGAACATTGAAGCTTTGAATGACCTGGTAGCAGACTGGAAGGACGAAATCTGTGATGAGTTCGAAGGCATTGAAACAACTGAGAACATCGAGTTCTTCGCTGAGAATGTAGAGACTCCAAAGATGCAGGTTCCTGCCGAAATCCAGGATAATCTTGTAGATGCAATCTACGCTTGCCACGATGGTGTATTGCGTATGGCTCCATCTATGCCTGAAATCGTAGAGACCTCTTCAAACCTCGCAATCGTTGATATTGGTGAGGGCAAGGCTGCTATCAAGATTCTGGCCCGTTCTAGCCACGAATACTACAAGATGTATCTTGCCACAATGATAGAAAGCTGTTTCAACATGGCAGGCATGAAGGTTGAATTCAGCGGCAGCTATATGGGATGGAACCCTAATCCTAAGAGCGACATTCTGGAACACGTATTGAAGGTTTACAAAGAGCAGAACGGCACAGACGGTAAGGTACAGGCTGTTCACGCAGGTCTGGAGTGCTCTATCATCCTGAGCAAGTATCCTAACCTCGATGTCGTATCATTCGGTCCTACCCTTCTTAGCCCTCACACAGCCAATGAGCGTTGCCAGATCAGTTGCGTAGCTCCTTTCTGGAACCTCGTCAAGCAGCTCCTGACAGAGATTCCTGCAAAGTAAAAAATGGGGAACGAAATTACAAAAAGATTAAAAAAGAAAGCCGAGAGTGAAAATTCTCGGCTTTTTTGTTCCAGTTTTCAAAAGAAATCATTACCTTTGCAGTCGATTTCGCAAGTCTTGTAAAATCTCTGTAGCAGATCATACAAATTCACTTGCATAAGTTTCATTAAAATAACACCAAAATGGACGATTATCACGCGGAGAACAATAATGAATTGTAAGGCGTGGAGATTCAGCAACGATGAAGCCTTTCAGTAGGCTGTACCCAAGCGCTAGTCTCCATACCCCAAACTTTTATTATGTGGAGATTAGCAAACTATGAAGACTTATTGGAATATAGACAAGAATCTGACTGTACTCAATGAGTGGCAGCCAAACTGCTGGATACAAGTAACATGTCCAACTGATGAAGACCAGCGCTTGCTGGAAGAAGAATTCAAAATCCCTGATTATTTCCTCTCGGATATCAGCGATACCGATGAGCGTGCCCGCTATGAATATGACGATGGCTGGATGCTCATCATCCTCCGTATCCCTTATGTCAAGGAAATACGCAGCCGTACCCCATACACCACCGTGCCTCTGGGTATCATCCATAAGCGCGATGTTACCATCACCGTATGCTATTATGAAACCAATATGATGATTGATTTCGTAAGCTACCAGCAGAAGCGCAGCGAGGGGTTCACCGACTATGTAGACATGACCTTCCGTCTCTTCCTTTCATCAGCGGTTTGGTATCTGAAGCGATTGAAACAGATCAATTCGCTCATAGAAAAGGCAAAACGAAACCTCGATCATGGTGTGAACAATGAGAGCCTGATTGGCCTGAGCCGCCTGCAGGACTCCCTTACCTACTTCATCACCTCTATCCGAGGCAACGAGAATCTCCTGTCTAAGTTGAAGTTCAAGCTGCAGGTGGACGAACTTGATGCCGACCTCATCGAAGACGTAAACATCGAGATGACACAGGCACGCGAAACCACAAGCATCTACTCCGACATTCTGGAGTCGACGATGGATACCTATTCGAGCATCATCAACAACAATATGAATACCACGATGCGTACCCTGACCAGTATCAGTATCGTCATGATGTTGCCAACGCTGATTTCCTCATTGTTCGGTATGAACTTAATCAACGGTATGGAAGACAGCCATTACGGATTTGCCATTGCCCTGGTTATCTCCGTGCTCGTTTCTGCACTTTCATGGGGCTTCCTCAGATACAAGCGCCTGCTCTAAGCATATACCACTCTGATATGCATTAAGTAGCCCGAAAGAGCACATAAAACGATGATTAGCAAGAAAAAGGCAATTATAAATACAAAAAAAATTAAAAAATCGAATATCATGGCATGATATTCGATTTTTTTTTTTAAGTTTGCAACTTATTAATAATATAATTTTGTATGGGGTCGAATTGCAGATAAGCGACTACCGGCCCAAGAAACTCGAATCATAAACTAAACAAAGTGACATGATGGACTCTCAAGAAAAAGCTCTGTTGCAGCAGAGCACCCTGGAAGACCCTGCCAAGAAGGCTTATGCCACCAAGCAGGAAGTGCTCGAAAGAGTAAAGGAAATCGCTCATAGCAGCGAAAATCCAAACAAGGAGGAACTCGACCTACTCAAGACTACTTTCTACAAGATTCATCTCGCAGAAAGAGACGCACAGATGAAAGAGTATCTCGCAAAAGGCGGTGACCCAGAGAAGTATATCCTTCTACCGGATGACACCGAAGAAGCCTTCAAGGCTGAGATGCAACTCATCAAGGAGAAAAGAGCCAAGATCTTCCTGGCACAAGAAGAAGAAAAACAAGATAATCTCCGCAAAAAAGAGGAAATTATCGAAAAGATAAAGGCCATGACCACCTCACCGGAAGAGGCCAACAAATCATATCAGGACTTCAAGACCTTGCAGCAGGAATGGAAGGAAATCAAGAACATCCCTGCAGACAAGGCAAACGAGGTATGGAAGAACTACCAGCTCTATGTAGAGCAGTTCTACGACATGCTCAAGTTGAACAGCGAAGCCCGCGAATATGACTTCAAGAAGAATCTTGAAGCCAAGACCAAACTCTGCGAGGCTGCAGAGAAACTCAATGAGGAAGAGGATGTTATTTCTGCCTTCCACCAGCTTCAGGACCTCCACCAGCAATATCGTGAGATTGGCCCTGTTGCCAAGGAGTTGAGAGAACAGATTTGGGAGCGTTTCAAGGCTGCCAGCACTGTTATCAACAAGAAGCACCAGCAGCATTTCGAAGATCTGCGTGCCAAGGAAGAGGAAAACCTCGCCAAAAAAACTGCCCTCTGCGAAAAGGTGGAAGCTGCCAACCAAGGAGAATACAAGACTGCCAAGGACTGGGAGAAGGTTACCCAGGAAATCATAGAGATTCAGAAAGAGTGGCGCACTATCGGTTTTGCCCCTCAGAAAATGAACGTCAAGATTTTTGAGCGTTTCCGCATCGCCAACGATGAATTCTTCAACAAGAAGGCAGAATTCTTCAAAGGATTGAAAGATACCTACTCTGCCAATCTCGAAAAGAAACAGCAACTCGTAAACAAGGCAAAGGAACTGGCTGACAGTACAGACTGGAAGAAAACTGGCGACAAACTCATCGCTCTCCAGAAAGAATGGAAGAAGGTAGGTACCGTACCTCACAAACAAGGCGAATTGCTCTGGAAGGAATTTCTGGACACCTGCAACAAGTTCTTCGAAGCCCGCAACAAGCAGAATGCCGGTTCACGCAGCGAGGAACATGCCAATCTGGACAAGAAGCGCAACATTATTGCCCAGCTCAAGGAACTTATAGTTGCAGAGATTTCAGACAACGATTTCCAAAAGAAGCTCAAAGATCTTGCCAAGCAATATAGTGCAATCGGACACGTCCCTTTCAAAGAGAAAGATAAGGTCTATAAAGAGTATCATGAGGCTATCGATGCAGCCTACGAGAAACTTCACGCCACCAACGCAAAGCGCCACTTCGACAACTTCAAGAACAACTTGAAGAATGTTGTCAAGGAAGGCGGCAATGCACTCGGCAATGAGCGTGGTAAACTCTTGCGCCGCTACGACCAGTTGCGCAGCGAGATTACTACCTACGAGAACAACCTCGGTTTCTTCAATACGGCCAGCAAGAAGGGCAACAGCCTGGTAGAAGAAATGAACCGTAAGATTGAGAAACTCAAGGCTGACCTCGAAATGGTAAAGCAGAAAATCAAGGCTATTGATGCCGAGAAGAAATAAATACAATAAACCCCAGGGCGAAAGCCCTGGGGTTTATTGTTATGAATACTCCATAAAACAGAATTCCTATAAACAAAAAAACACCTTTCATTACTGAAAGATGCCTTACCGTATGAGTTGGGATACCCGGACTCGAACCAGGAATGACAGGACCAGAATCTGTAGTGTTACCATTACACCATATCCCAAACTTAAAATAGAACTTTTTGATTGTTGGGATACCCGGACTCGAACCAGGAATGACAGGACCAGAATCTGTAGTGTTAC